>JACCDX011587517.1_pt1 | contig 37637 bp, 35 predicted proteins | sample 7449681 | NCBI WGS metagenome assembly JACCDX01 (sample SAMN15323450, study PRJNA562643) | freshwater metagenome | isolation source: river surface water | place: USA:Blue River Watershed | collected 2017-08-18
ATCACCGCGTGCCGCACCCCGGCCCGCCACAGCGTCTCCGCCGCCACCGAGCACCACAGCGCGTTCGTGTTCCGAAAATCGAGGTTCATTTTTCAGCACAATTGCCCACGAAACACACGAAATCACACGAAAAACAGAGCTCCGAATTTCGTGTCATTTCGTGTGTTTCGTGGGCCAAAAACCTCAGCCCCTCAACGCCGCCAGCAGGGCCTGGAACTTCAATTCCGTCTCGGCGAACTCCCGCTCCGGCTCCGAGCCGGCCAAGATGCCCGCGCCCGCGTAAACCCGCGCCCGCGCGCCCTCGACCAGAGCCGAGCGCAGGCCCACGAAAAACTCGCCACCGCCCCGCGCGTTGATCCAGCCGATCGCCCCCGCGTAAAGGCCGCGCGGAAATCCTTCGATCTCCCGGATCGCCGCCACCGCCGCCTCGCGCGGCGTCCCACCCACCGCCGGCGTGGGATGCAGCACCGACACCAGATCGAGCAGCCGCACGCCCTCCGGCAGCTTGCCGCGCATCGGCGTGTGCAGGTGTTGCACGTTGGCCAGCTTCCGGAGCGTCGGCGCCGTCGCGTGCTCGAGCGTCACGCCCAGCGGCTCCAAACGACGCGTGATCGAGGCGATGACATGCCGGTGCTCGCGCAAATCCTTTTCACTGCGCAGCAGCCCCGCCGCGAGCGCCGCATCCTCGCTCGCTCCCGCGCCGCGCCGCGCCGAGCCGGCCAGCGCCTCGGTCTCGACCACGCCCTGGGTCACACGCACCAGGCGCTCCGGAGAGGCGCCGATGAAACTGGGGCCGCCCCCGGGCGCCGCCGAAAACGCATAACAATCGGGAAACCGCTCGCGCAGCCCGTTCAACACCTCGAGCGGATGCAGCTCACGGCTCGCCGTCAGATCGATCGCCCGCGCGAGCACGATCTTTTGAAACTCCCCCGCCGCGATTCTCGCCAGACCGCAAGCCACCGCCGCCCGATAGTCGCCCGCTTCGCTCTGTGAAAATCTCAACGCCTCCGCGCCCTTGGCCGCCTCGCGATCCGCCTCGCCTACTTCAAACCGCGCGAACTTCCCATGCGCCCGCCAGACCCGCTGCGTCAGCGCATCGAGATCGCTGCCCGCCTCGACGAGCAGATTCGCCACCGCGGTCGTGACCTCGCCCGCCCGCGCCACCTGCCAGCGAGGCACGAAAACCCGCGCCGCCGGAAACGCCTCGCCCGGCTCGACCTCGTCGTGAAAGGCGAAGCTCGTGAAAAAGTGCGGACCGCCAAAGGGCGCATCCACGTCGCCCACCGCGATCGTCCGCGCCAGCGTCTCGTCGATGAAGCGCTGCACCGCTCCGAAGCGCCCCGGCCCGCTCGCCGTCGCGCTCAGCGCCACCTCCGCGCCGGCGATGGCGGTCAGCGCCGACGGTCGCTCCGCATAGAAGTGAGGTTCCGCGGGCTCGAAAATCGCCTCAAGCACCGCGAGGGGATCAAGCGCCGGCACCACGAGCGAGATACTCGCCAATACCGCCGCCCCATCCGCCGCCGCCTTGAGCTGGCACCCCGCCAAAAAAGCCCGCAGCGCCTCGGGCGAGGCGTCTTGCGCGGGCTTGATCGGCAGGATGGTCATTTTCAGAGCGGGAGAACGACAGAAGACAGAACAACAGAACCCGGCAAAGTTGCTTGGGAGGTTTTTCTTCTGTGGTTCTGTCGCTCCGTCGCCCTCTGTCGTTCTGTGCCGCCGCTCAGGCCGCGGTCTGCGGACGCGGGAACAGGATCGCGGTCTCCGCCACCTTCGATCCCGTGAGCGTCGAGCCCCAGACGAGCTGCTCGCGCCAGACACCGCCCGGCGTGTGGCCGAGCACGCCGTGGATCTTGATGACCGTGCCCGGCATGACCGCCGGCAGGAGATTCGCGCCGAGGCGCAGCGCCTCCGCCATCGTCGCCAGCGAGGTCTTCAACAAGGCCTGGTCCGCGGCCTCGGTCGACTTGCCGAGCTTCCACGGCGCGCGCTGCTCGACGTAACGATTGGTCGCGGTGACGAATGCGAAGGCACGCTCCAGCGCGATGTGGAACTGGAAGCCTTCGCACAGCGTGACGAACTCCTCGCGGGTCTTCTCCCAAAGCGCGCGCAGCTCGCGCTCCGGCGCGAGGGCCGCGTCGGCGGCGATCTCGGCCTCGGTCGCGCCCGCCGGCACCACGCCGCCGGAGAAGCGATTGGTCATGTTGAGCGTGCGGTTCACGAGGTTGCCGAGGTTGTTCGCGAGCTCGCTGTTGTAGCGGGCGAGGAACTGGTTGAGCGAAAAGTCGCTGTCCTGGCCGACGCTCATCTCGCGGATGAGGAAGAAGCGCAGCGCATCGACGCCGTATTGCTCGGCGAAGGCCATCGGCTCGACGAAGTTGCCCGTGCTCTTCGACATCTTGGAGCCGTTGATCGACCACCAGCCGTGGGCGAGGATGCTCTTCGGCGTCGGCAGGCCGCAGGCCTTGAGCATGATCGGCCAGTAGACCGCGTGCGGCGGCACGAGGATGTCCTTGCCGATCACGTGGAAGTCGGCCGGCCAGACGCCTTCCTTGCCCTCGACGGCGGAGAAGTAGTTCACCAGCGCATCGAACCACACATAGGTCACGTAGTTCGTGTCGAAGGGCAACGGGATGCCCCACTCGAGGCGCTCCTTCGGCCGCGAGATGCAGAGGTCGTTGAGCGGCTCGGAGAGAAACTCGAGGACCTGCTTCTGGCGGTAGCGCGGGAAGATGAAGTTGTCGTTCTCCTTCAGGAACTGGATCAGCCAGTCCTGATACTTGGCCAACTTGAAGAAGTAGTTCGACTCGGTGATCTCGGACACCTCGCCGAAGATCTCCGGCCAGGAGCCGTCGGGATTGCGGTCCTTCTCCTGCAAAAACTGCTCCTGGCGCGTCGAGTAGAAGCCCTTGTATTCGGCCCGGTAGATCTCGCCCTGGTCGAAGAGCTGCTGGAGCAGGCGCGCGACGACGTCCTTGTGGCGCTTCTCCGTCGTGCGGATGAAGTCGTCGTTGGAGATCTCGAGCTTCGCGCACATGGCGCGGAACTCCTGGCTCACCTCGTCGCAAAATTGCTGCGGGGCGATGCCGCGCTTCTTCGCGCTCTGCTGCACCTTCTGCCCGTGTTCGTCGACGCCGGTGAGGAAGTAGACCTGGTCGCCCATCATGCGCCGGAATCGGGCAATGACGTCCGTCAGCACCTTTTCATAGGCGTGGCCCAGGTGCGGCGAACCGTTCACATAGTCGATCGCGGTCGTGATGTAGAAGGTCTTCATGCGGTGGACCGGCCAACCAAAGCCAGCCCGCCCCGCTTGTCGAAGGTTTTGAAAGCCCCCTTACCCGTCCCGCCCATCGCCGAGCTTGAGCCCGCCGGCCGCTTCGCCGACCCTCCGCCCTTCCGATCCCCCCGCATGGGCAAGCTCCTCCGTCTCGCCGTCTTCATTCTCGCCCTCGGCGCCCTAGCCGCCGGCACCGGCGCCGCGCTTTTGCAAGAGCGCAACCGGGAGCGCCGCATCGAGCGCGAACTCAATTTCTCGACAGACGCCGACTCCCGGGCCGTCGACGCCCTCCGCGCACATCACACCGACACCCAGCGCACGCTCCTGCTGCTCTCCGGGCTCGCCCTCGTCTGCCTCACCGCCCTGGCCATCGTGCCGGTGCGCGCGGCCGAGCCGGCCCCCGCCGCCGATCCCGCCGCCGCCCGATCGGAAATGCGCGGCCTCGAAAGCCTCGCCCGCGCCACCAACGCCCAGCGCGTCGAGCTCGACCACGAACGCGAGGCCCGCCACCGCAGCGAGCAGGACCTCCACCTTCAACAGGTTTTGGCCAACCACGCCCTCCAGGACAAAATCCGGCTCGGACGCGACCTCCACGACGGACTGATCCAGACGCTCTACGCCACCGGCCTCGTCCTCGAAACCGCCTCGCAACAACTCGCCGCCACCCCCGCAGATCCCGCCGGGGCCGCCCGCCTGCTCGAACGCGCCAAGTCCACGCTCAACGCCGCCATCCGCGAGGCCCGCGGCACCATCGGCGGACTCACCCCCGACGCCCTCGAGGAGCAAAGTTTCCCCGCCGCCGTGCAGGCGGTCCTCGACCACCTCGACGGCGGGCGTCTCCGCGCGCGCCGCGTCGCGCTCTCCGCCGATCTTCCCGCCTTCGCCGGCGCCGCCCGCACCGAGTTGCTCCAGATCATCCGCGAATCCGCCAGCAACGCCCTCCGCCACGGCGGCGCGACCGAACTCGACCTCGCCTTCGCCCCCCTCGCCGACGGACGCCTCCGCCTCGTCATCCGCGACAACGGCCGCGGCTTCGACCCCGCCGCCGTCACCCGCGGCCATGGCCTCGACAATCTCGCCGCCCGCGCGCGCAAGCTCGAAGCCGCGCTCGAGATCGACGCAGCCCCCGGCCGCGGCGCCACGCTCACGCTCACGCTCCCGCCGCCGGACGCCGTTTAACTGTTTCCCCTCCGCTCTTCCGTGTCATCCGTCTCTTCCGTGGGCAACCCATCCGAACTCTCCTCCGCCTCGCCCGTCCGCCTCGCCCTCGTCGACGACAGCGAACTCGTCCGCATCGGCCTGCGCACCCTCCTCGGCTTGCATCGCCAGCACATCGAGATCGTCGCCGAGGCGGCCAACGTCGCCGAGGCCCTCGCGCAGGTCCCCGCCTCCCGCCCCGACGTCGTCCTCCTCGACATGCGCCTGCCCGACGGGAACGGCGTCGACCTTTGCCGCCGCCTCCGCGCCCTCGCACCCTCGACGCGCATCCTCTTTCTCACTTCCCAGGTCGACGACGACCTCATCGCCGACTCCATCCGCGCCGGCGCCTCGGGCTACCTGCTGAAGGAGATCAACGGCCAGGAGCTCGTGCGCGCCATCCGCGACGTGGCCGCGGGCGGCCAGGCCATCGACGCCGCAGTCACCGCCCGCCTCATGCGCCTCGTGCGCGGCGACGGCGCCCCCGCCCCCGGCACCGGCGAGCAGCTCAACGCCCAGGACCGCCGCATCCTCGCCCTGCTCGCCGAAGGAAAGACCAACAAGGAGATCGGCGGCGCCCTCGGCCTCGCGGAGAAGACGATCAAGAACTACCTCACCACCCTCTTCGACAAGCTCGGCATCGAGCGCCGCTCCCAGGCCGCCGCGTATTACGTCCAGCACTACGGCGAACGCTGAGACGCCCGCGCCGTTCGCTCTGTCAGATGCCGGCGGGCTTTCGCCCCTCCGGGGCCTTTCGCAAAACCGTCCCCTCCCCGCCCCTCCCCTTTCTCCATGACGATGATCCACCGCCGCCTCGGCCAGACCGGTCTTCAAATCTCCGCCCTCTCCTTCGGAGCCTGGGTCACCTTCGGCAACCAGGTCGGCGACGACACCGCCCGCGAGCTCCTCCACACCGCCTACGACGGCGGCATCAATTTCTTCGACAACGCCGAGGGTTACGCCGACGGCCAGGCCGAGGTCGTCATGGGCCGCATCTTCAAGGCCTCCGGCTGGTCCCGCGGCTCCTACCTGGTCTCCAGCAAGGTCTTTTTCGGCGACGCCTACAAGGGCCCCAACGGACGCGGACTCTCCCGCAAGCACGTCGTCGAGGCCTGCCACGCCGCCCTGCGCCGCCTCCAGCTCGACCACCTCGACCTCTTCCTTTGCCATCGCCCCGATCCCGAGACCCCGGTCGGCGAAACCTGCCGGGCCATGCACGATCTGATCACGCAGGGCAAGGTCCTCTACTGGGGCACCAGCGAGTGGAGCGCCGCCGAGATCGCCGCGGCGCGGGCCTATTGCGCGGCGCGCAACCTCCACGCCCCCGTGGTCGAGCAGCCCCAATACAACCTCTTTCATCGCCGCCGCGTGGAGGCGGAATACGCCTCGCTCTACGACGCCGAGCCCGGCCTCGGCACGACCGTCTGGTCCCCGCTCGCCACCGGCCTCCTCACCGGAAAATACAACGCCGGCGTCCCCGCCGACTCCCGCCTCGCGATCAAGGGCATGGAGTGGCTGCGCGACCGCGTCACCGAGGCGCAAAAGGCCAAACTCGCCCTCGTCCCCGCCGTCGCCGAGATCGCCCGCGAACTCGACACCACCCTGCCCCGCCTCGGCGTCGCCTGGTGCCTCGCCAACCCGCGCGTGAGCACCGTCATCCTGGGCGCCTCCAAACCCGCCCAGCTCGCCGAAAACCTCGGCGCCTTGGAAGTCCTGCCCAAACTGACGCCCGACGTGCTCGCCCGACTCGATCAGCTCACCCGCCCGGCCGCCACGTGAGCCGAAAAACGCTCAAACGCCTTAATCATAATTAGTTTAATAATAAAAAGCATCCGTCTCGATTAAAAACACCCGAACGAAACCCGGCCGAGCGACCGCTGTCCCATCGGGATCGCCCCCATGAAAATCCCGCCTCAGCGCCTAGCCCTGCTCAGCCTTGCCGCCGTTGTTGGAAATCTCGGCGCCGAAGAGGCCGCCAACTCCGCCTCCGGCGAAACGCCCGCCGCCGCGCCCGCGGCCAACTCCACCTCGGTGACCCCGGTCAGCGCGCCGCCGGGCGCCCTACGCCTCGCGGGCGCCAACGGCCGCGAGGTCGATTTCGCCGGCATCTGGGAGGCGCGCCCCGAGGGGCTCGTCGTGCTGATCACCGCCGAAGCCCCCGTTTCCATCGTCCCTTGGGATCGCTTCGATCTCGCCCGTCTTCGCAACGACCAGCCCGCGATCGACGCCGCCCGCCAGCGCGCGGTGTTTCTCCGCAGCCCCCAGCCCGTCAACCTCGGCCTCTTCGCCGGCTTGCTCACCCCCGCCCAGGCCGGCTCGGAGCTGCGCCGCGCGTTCGACGAGTCCATGACCGTCCGCGTGCCGCTTCGCTATCGCACGACGACCACCACCAGCGGCACGACCGCCGTCGCTCCCCAACTGCCGGTCGTCTACAACGGCATCAGCGTCGCCCAGCAGCCCGTCGTCACCCAAAGCAACAAGACCGTCACCGAAACCCGCTTCAGTCCCGACGAACTGACCACGTCCCCGCGGCGCGTCCTCGAAATCCTCTCCCGCGCCGACGGCGTGGCCACCCAGGATCGCCGGGACCTGTTCGACCTGGTCAAAGCCAACCCGGTTCTGCTCGAGAACATCGCCTCGTCCCTCGACCGGATCGCCGCGTCGCTGCCTCCCAGGCATCTTCTGCCCAACGATCCGACGGTGCTCACCCTCGCCTCGCGCCTCCGCGAATTCTCCACTCGCCTGCGCGAGCTCACCAGCGCGGTCACGATCGACTACGCCGACCAGGTCCTGATCCGCGACCTGCTCTACCTCTCGGACAGCCCCAGCCTGCGCTGATCCGCGGATCCCGCGGGCGCCCGATGAAAGATCGCGGCGCCCTCGACGGGCGCGGCCTTCGTCAGCCGATTCGCGCCGCCACCTTCGCCTTGGCCTGCTCGTAGATCGCGAGCAAGGCCGCGAAATCCCGCTCCTTGTCCTGGCTGACGATCACATGGCTGAACTTGTGCTTCTCGCGCAGCTCGACCTCGGCGGTCTGCATGCGACGGGCGATCTCCTCCTCGCTTTCGCCCCGCCCGCCCAGCCGCGTGCGCAGCTCGGGAATCGGCACGTCGATGAACACGTCGGTGAAATGCCGCGCCAGCACCGGGCTGCCCGCCGCCGCGCGACGGAAGTTGTCCACGCCCTGCACGTCGACGTTCATGATCAGGCTCCGGCCCGCCGCCAGAGGATCGATGACCGACGAGGCCAGCGTGCCGTAGCGGTTCTTTTTATGGACCCAGGCCCACTCGAGAAACGCACCCGCCATCACCTTCTGGTCGAACTGCTCCGGCGTGAAGAAGTGGTAGTGGACGCCGTTGACCTCGCCCGGACGCGGATCGCGCGTCGTGCTCGTGATCACCCGCGTGAAGCCGGGCGCCTCGGCCACCATGCGCTCGCACAGCGTGGTTTTTCCGGAGCCGGCCGGGCCGGCGAGAACAAGCAGAACGGGCGTCGAGGAGGTGCCGGCGGACATGCGTCGAAAAACGGTTCGAGACTAGGTTTAGAGGAAGAAAGCCGTGCCGGCCACCGCCGCGCCCGCCGCGGCGAAAACCACGCCGACCAGGCGAGCCCGCCCCGGAACGCGTTGCAACCAATCGATCGCATCCCGCATCCGCCAGGGCTGGGCGCCCAGCCAGAGCGCCACGCTCAGGGCGAGGTAGACCGCCACCTTGTAGACCAACGCGATCCCGTAGGTGCCGTAGCCGGCGTAGAGAAGCGGCCCGGCCGCGAGCAAGATCAGCGCCGCCAGTCCGCGCACGGCCAGAAACTCCGCGACGTAGAAAAACGAAAGCACCGCCACGATCGCGAACACCACGAACAACGCGTTGCGGTATTGGCCGAAGTCGGCCTCGGAGAGCACCGCCACTCGGGAGAGAAACCAGGCGGCAGCGCCGCCGAAAAGAACGTAGGACGCCGTCCGCGAACGGGGGAACGCCTTCAGCGCCGCCCTCAGCGCCGAGCTGTCGGCGATGAGCGCGAGGCCCGTGACCAAAAACGCGATGCCGACCAGAAGGATGGCGAGGAAGAGGGACATGGAGGGAAAATCGGTTTGCCGGCCGGACGCTCAGCCTTCGTTGAGCACCAACTCGCCGTAAAGCGTGCTCACGCTGGCGCGCGTGATCTTCAGCGGCACGAGCTGGCCGACCAGACGCGGATTGGCGTCGAACACGCACACGCGGTTGCCCGGGGTCCGGCCGGTGAAACGCTCGCCGGTCTTGTCCGGACCTTCGACCAGCACCTCCTCCACCGTGCCGACCAAGGTCGCCGTGCGGCGCTCGGAGTTGCGCTTCAACACATCCAGCAGCTCCTGGTTGCGGCGCTCCTTCACCTCGTCCGGGATCTGGTCGCCCAGCTCCGCCGCCGGCGTGCCGGTGCGGATCGAGTATTTGAAGATGTAGGCCATGTCGTAGTCGCAGGCCTCGAAGAGCTCCTTCGTCTGGAGAAACTCCTCCTCCGTCTCGCCGGGGAAGCCGACGATCACGTCGGTCGAGAAATACATGCCCGGCCGCGAGGCGCGCAGCGCGTCCACGATCTCCTTGTAACGCTCGCGCGAATACGGGCGGTTCATCGCCTTGAGGATGCGATTGCTTCCGCTCTGCAACGGCAGGTGCACGTAGGGACACAGCTTCGGCAGGCGCGCATAGGCGTCGACGAGGTCCTGCTTGAACCCGCGCGGATGCGGCGAGGTGAAGCGGATGCGCGCGATGCCCTCGATGTCGTGGATCTTTTCGATCAACTGCACGAAGGGCGAGACGCCGTCGGTGTGCGTGTAGTCGCGCCGTCCGTAGGAGGTGACGATCTGCCCGAGCAGGGTGATTTCGCGCACGCCGCGCGCCGCCAGCGCCCGGCACTCCGCCACGATGTCCTCCATCGGGCGCGAGCGCTCGTCGCCGCGCGTCTTCGGCACGATGCAGAACGCGCAATCCATGTTGCAGCCCTGCTGGATCGAGACGAAAGCCGACACCTGCGGCGTCACATCCGCGCCCTCGCCGGCCTCGGGCTCCAGATGCTCGCGAATGGTGTTTTGCGAGCCTTCCTCCTCCGCGATGTCCACGATGCTGCTGCCGATGGGCAGCCCGGCCTCGCGCGCGGCGCGGATGTTGTCCAGATAACCCGGCACCTGGTGGAACTTCTGCGTGCCGATCACGAGGTCCACGTCGGGCAGACGCTCGAGGATCTCGGAGCCGCGGTTCTGCGCCATGCAGCCGAGGATACCGAGCACGAAGTCGGGATTACGCTTCTTGCGCTGGGCCGCGTAACCCGCCTTGCCCAGGGCCTTTTGCTCGGCGGCGTCGCGCACCGAGCAGGTGTTCAAAAGCATGATGTCGCATTCGTCCTCGTTCTGGACGATGCGATACCCCCGGCCGCGCAGCATCGCCGCGACAGCCTCGCTGTCGCGCTCGTTCATCTGGCAACCGTAGGTCTTGATGTAGACGCGGTTCATTCGGTGAACGGGAACCCATGCGGAACCTTTCGCCGCTCCGCAACCCCGGTTTATTCCCGGCGTAGATTCCACTCCCCGACCGACAATAAGCCACGATCAGGAGCGATTGACGGCAAATCCCGCTGCGCGGCCCCCGCCCCATCCGGCTCACTGTAGCAACCACAGGCATTCCAGATGAAACGCCCCTGCAAAAGAAGGCCTTGCACACAGTTCCGGCAACACCGCCACATCCCGGCCGAATGGATCCGGCCCATCGCCGCGGAATCGCCCATCCCGCCGGCCTCCGGTCGCCTACGCGGTAAGCCCCACCACGCCGTGATCGCCGCTCAGCCCTCCGCCACCGCCAGCTGGCCGCAGCCCGCCGCGATGTCGATCCCGCGCCGCTGCCGCACCGTGCACGGGATGCCATAGGTGGCCAACACGTCCTGAAACCCGCGCGCGCCCGCCGGCCGCGTCGGTTGGCCGTCGTAGCCGAAGGTCGGGTTTAGCGGGATCAGGTTCACTTGCGCGGGGATGTCCTTCAACAGCGCCCCGACCGCGTGCGCGTGCTCCGCGCCGTCGTTTTTTCCCTCGATCAGGGTCCACTCGAAAAAGATCCGCCGCCCGAGCGTCGTCGTGTATTCGCGACAGGCGTCCATCAGCTCGTCGAGCTTCCACTTTCGCGCCGCCGGCACCAGCGCCGCGCGCTCCTCTTGGGTCGCCCCGTGGAGCGAGACCGCCAGGTGCACCGGCCGCCGCTCCGCCGCGAGGCGCCGGATGCCCGGCACCACGCCCACGGTCGACACCGAGATTTTCTGCGCGCCGAGCGCCAGCCCCGCCGAGTCGCGGAGGATGTCGATCGCCTGCATGACCGCGTCGTAATTGTGCAGCGGCTCGCCCATGCCCATGAAGACGATGTTGCGCAGCCGCTCGTGGCGATGGTGAGGCGAGGCGTGGTCCGGCTCGGCCAGCGCAGGCGTCGCGCCTCCGACCTGTGGATCCGACTCCGCCGTCGCACGCAAAACCCGGTCCACGTGCAAGGCCTGCGCCACGATCTCCGCCGCCGTGAGATGGCGCGTGTAGCCCATCTGGCCCGTCGCGCAAAACACGCAACCCATCGCGCAGCCCACCTGAGAGCTCACGCAGGCGGTCGTGCGTCCGCTGTAGCGCATCAGCACCGTCTCGATCCGGTGCGCGTCGCGGAGCCCGAGCAGATATTTGCGGGTAAACCCGTCCGAGGAATGCGTCTCCCGCGTCACCGAGGGGAAATCGAAATCGCATTCCGCAAAAACGCGGTCGAGGAAACGCGCCGGCATCCGGTCGTGCGGCGCGAACTCCGAGGGCGCGCGCCGCCCCTGGAGGTAAAGCTCGTTCCAGAGCGACGCCGCGTGCACGCGCGCGAAGCCCCACCCCACGGCGCGCTCCGCGAGCTCGGCGCGGGTAAGCCCGAGCAGATGGGGACGCGACACGGCCGGCGGGGAGGTCTGTTCGTTCATTTCGTCGTGTTCCGGGAATGCTGCGCCAAGGCCGGATCCAGGCGAGCCGCGGCGGCGTTGGCCCGCACTTGGTCGGCGTCCTTGCAACCGGGGATCACCGCCGTCACCGCCGGATGGCGCAGGCACCAGGCCAGCGCCCAGCTGGCCATCGGCACGCCCGCCGGCACCTCGTTCGCGGCGATTTTCTGCACTTCGGCGAGGAGTTCGTCGCGGCCGTTTTTCATCCAGACCTCGCGCACGTCCTGCGGCGCCCACACGTGGCCGGGCTTGTATTTGCCCGAGAGAAAACCGCTCGCAAGCGGCACGCGGGCGAGCACGCCGAGATCCTGCCGCAGGCAGGAAGGAAACACGTCGGCCTCCGGCTCGCGTTGGAGACGGTTGTAGATGACCTGGATCACGTCGACGCCGAGCGCGGTGGATGCATCGGTCTGCTTCACATTCGAGTTCGAGCCGATGCTGTTGCCGATGAAACGCACCTTGCCCTGCGCCTTCGCCTTGGCGGCGGCCTCCCACATGCCCTCGGTGGCGAACTCGTCGTCGCCGCCGGAATGGAACTGGAGCACGTCGACGTAATCGGTGCGCAAGGCCCGCAGCGAGGCCTCGAGCTGCTCGACCAGCTGGGCGGGCTTGAAGCAAAAATCGCGCTTGAAGCACTCGTGGAAGCGGTGGCCCCACTTGGTCGCGATCACCCAGTCTTTGCGCGCGCCGGGCAGGGTTTCGCCGATCAGCTTTTCCGCTAGGTGGTCGCCGTAGCACTCGGCGGTATCGATCAGATTGATGCCTTCCTCGCGCGCCGCCCCGAGGATCGCCGCGACGTCGGTCGGGATATAGCTCCGCCCCCACTCGCCGCCGAACTGCCAGGTGCCGACGCCGACGACGGAGACTTTGAGGCCGGTGCGGCCGAGGGTGCGGTAGAGCATAAACGGGACGAAAACGGCCGCGCGCGGCTTGGCGAGCCGACGAACGCGGCGCGGCGGCCTACTCGATGCGCCCTTCGTCGAAGTCGATCAGGTCCGGCACGCTGACGATCTGCCCGACGCGGTCCGCGCATCCCATCGCGGTGAGCGCCTCGCCGAGGAACTTGCGCCCCTCCTCGCTCATGCCCTTTTGCACGAGCTCGCGGTTCCACTTGATCGCGCGCACGTCCGCCGGAAGCAGCGACTTTAGCTTTTCCTCCGTTTCCGTTTCCCCCGCGCTCTCGTGGACGATCTTCTCCACCGCATTCGGATCGATGCCGAGGTGCATGCACAGGAAGCGATCCAGCCCGCGCTTGTAGTTCTTCGCGTAGCTCTTCGGAAGCGCGCCGTGCTCCTTGGTGTAGCGGCACTTGGCCAAAAACCGCGGCAGGTAAAGCAGCCCCGTGGCCGGGTGCGGCAGGTAGGGCGAGGGCAGGCAGGTCAACACCTCGCCGGTGGAGCCGGGAATGGGTTTGGAAGGCATGGCGAAAAGCCGGCCACTCATGCGCGCCTCGCCTTGCGGAGCAAGCGCGCGCGCTTATCCCTCTGCGCCATGCCGTCTTCCCCCCGCGTCCTCTTCACCGCCCTCGCGACCTCTTTCGCCGTCTTCGCGCCGCGCGCCCTCGCGCAAGAACTCCCGCGCGATTCCGCCAAGCTCTACGCCCAGCTCTGCGCCGCCTGCCACGGCCAGAAACTCGAGGGCGGCGCCGGCGGCAGCCTGATCGACGGCGTGTGGAAGCACGGCGACGGCGGCGACGCCCACCTCGCCAAGATGATCACCGAGGGCAAAGCCGATGTCGGCATGCCGGCCTTCGGCGCCGTGCTCGACGCCGCCCGCGTCCGCGCCTTGAGCGTCTTCATCCACGAGTCCGAGGTCCGCGCCAAGGAGCGCGGCACCGACTACGCCAAGCCCGTCGAAAACCAGATCGTGAAAAGCGAGGCCGCCACCTTCCGCGTCGAGACCGTGGCCGGCGGCCTCGACATCCCCTGGTCGATCGCCTTCGTCCCCGGCACCCGCGACGTCCTCGTCGCCGAGCGCGACGGCCGCCTCGTCGTCATCCGCGACGGCCAGCGCCTACCGGAGCCCGTTTCCGGCACGCCTCGCGTCTGGGCCCAGGGCCAGGGCGGCCTGATGATCGTCGCCCCCCACCCCGACTACGCCCAGCCCGGCAACGGCTGGCTCTACCTCGCCTTCAGCGATCCGGGCGAAAACGGCAGCGCCATGACCGCCATCGTCCGCGGCCGCGTCCGCGACGGAAAATGGGTCGACCAGGAGGACATCTTCCGCGCCCCCAAAAATCTCTACAAACGCGGCGGCGTCCACTTCGGCACCCGCCTCGTCTTCGACCAGGGTTACCTGTTCTTCAGCATCGGCGAGCGCGGCGAAAAGGAAAACGCCCAGGATCTCACGCGTCCGAACGGCAAGATCCACCGCATCCACGACGACGGCCGCGTCCCCGCCGACAACCCCTTCGTCGGCACGCCCGGCGCCTTCCCCACGATCTGGAGCTACGGCCACCGCAATCCCCAGGGCCTCGCCGCCCGCCCCGGAACCGGCGGCGACACCCTTCAGCTTTGGGAAACCGAGCACGGCCCGCGCGGCGGCGATGAGCTCAACCTCATCAAGCGCGGCGCCAACTTCGGCTGGCCGCTCATCACCTACGGCATGGACTACAACGGCACGCCCATCTCCGCCGACACCGCGCGCGAGGGGCTCGAGCAGCCGGTGATCCATTGGACGCCCTCCATCGCCGCCTGCGGCCTCGCCTTCTACGACGGCGACCGCTTCCCCGCCTGGAAGGGCAACCTCTTCGCGGGCTCGCTCGCCCAGCAGGAACTCCGCCGCATCGTGCTCGACGGCGACAAGGTGAAATCCCAAGAGGTGCTCTTCCGCGGCATCGGCCGCATCCGCGCCGTGCAAATGGGTCCCGACGGCCTGCTCTACGTGATGCTCGAAGGCCCGGGTCGCATCGTGCGCCTCGTTCCGGCGGAATAAACCGGAGCGCCATGTCGCGGCCGCGGCCGGCGACATGGCGGCTAAAAATCCTGCAAGCGCTGCTCGCAGCGGCCGCGTTCGGGCTCGAGCCGCGCCAACACCTCGCCGAGCAGATAGATGGAGCCCGTGACGACGATCACGTCGTCCGGCCCGCCGACTTCGCAAACGCCCGCGCGCGGGAAAAGCGTCTCCACCGCGCCGCGCGCGAGCTTGCCACCTCGGGCGAAAAAATCCGCCGGCACCAAGGCCTCCAACTCCTCGAAGCTCGAGGCGCGCGCCTGCTGCGGCCGCGCGAGATGGATCTCCTTCGCGTGCCGCCCCACCACCTCGAGCAGGGGCTTCGCCCGCGCCGCGCCGAGCACGCCCGTCACCACGACCGGCGCGCGTCCCGTCTCGGCGACGAGTTTCGCCATCAAGCCGTCCAACACCTCCGCGCCCTCCGGATTGTGAGAGGCGTCGAGCACGATCAGACGTCCGTCCGCGAGCCGCGCGCGCTGCCAGCGCCCCGGCCAGCTCACCTCGGCCAAGCCTCGCGCGACGTGCGCCTCCGTCACGCCGAAGCGCGCCGCCACCACGCGCGCCGCCAAGGTGGCGGTCGCCGCGTTCATCCGCTGATAATCACCCTCCAGCGCCGCGCGCGGATAGTTTTCCACCTCGTCACCGAACACGCCGCGCACCGAGTGCAGGGGAGCCCCCCGCTCCGCCGCGACCGCGCGCACCACCGCCTCCGCCTCGGCCGGCAAACGTCCCATGACCACCGGCACGCCCGGCTTGATGATGCCGGCTTTCTCCGCGGCGATCTTCGCCACGGTGTCGCCCAACATCTCGCAGTGATCCAGCCCGATGCTCGTGATCACGCTCACCTCGGGCACGAGGATGTTCGTCGCGTCGAGCCGGCCGCCGAGGCCGACCTCGATCACCGCCGCGTCGCAGCCGCGCCGGGCGAACTGCAAAAACGCCATCGCGGTCATGAACTCGAAAAAGCTCGGCGCCTCGCCCGGCGTCGCGCGCTCCAAGGCCTCGGCCTTCGGCTCGAGTTCGGCGACATAGGCCATGATCTCCGCCTCGGTCAGCGGCACGCCGTCCACCTGCACGCGTTCGCCCAGTCGCACCAGGTGCGGCGAGGTATACATGCCGACGCGTCTGCCCGCGACGCGAAGGATCGAGGCGATCATCGCGCTGACCGAGCCCTTGCCGTTGGTGCCCGCGACATGGATCGCCGGCACCGCGCGCTCCGGATGACCCAACACCGCGGCGAAAGCCCGCATGCGGTCGATGCCAAACGAAACACCCCTCGCCTTCATGGCGAAGAGGCGCTCGCAGACGGCGGCGTAGTCGGCGGTGTTAACCGAGCTGGACGGGGTTGAACTCAAAGTAGCGCAGGCTTCCAGCCTGCTCCGGGAGATTTCATGCAGGCTGGAAGCCTGCGCTACTTATCTCTCAGGCCGCGACCGGCGCCTTCTTGGTGTGCAACGCGCAGAGCAGGTTGCGCAGCGTGTCGCGCATCTCGAGACGGGGCACGATCAGGTCGATGAGGCCCTTTTTCTGGAGAAACTCCGCGGTCTGGAAACCGGGAGGCAGGGTCTGCTTGACCGTGTCCTTGATGACGCGGGCGCCGGCGAAACCGATCAGCGCGCCAGGCTCGGCGATGTTGAGGTCGCCCAGCACCGCGAAACTGGCCGTCACGCCGCCCATCGTCGGGTGCGTGAGGACGGAGACGTAGGGCAGGCCGGCTTCGGAGAGGCGACCGAGGGCCGCGCTCGTCTTGGCCATCTGCATAAGGGAGAAAATACCCTCCTGCATGCGCGCGCCGCCCGAGGCCGAGAAAATGATGCAGGGGCACTTTTCCTCGCGGGCGCGCTCGATCGCGCGGGTGATTTTTTCACCGACCGCCGAGCCCATCGCGCCGCCGCAGAAACGGAAATCCATCACGGCCACGGAGACCTTGATGTTGTGGATCTTGCCCACGCCGCAGATCACGGCCTCGGGCAGGCCGCTGTCCTTCTCGTATTTCTTGATGCGCTCCGGGTAGGGCGCGGAGTCGACGAACTTGAGCGGGTCGGCCGACTTCACGGACGCGTCGTGCTCGACGAAGGTGTCGGCGTCGAAAAGCCCCTTGATGCGGGCGCGGGCGCCGATCGGGAAATGGTAGCCGCTCTTCGGGGCGACCATCTGGTTCGCCTCCAGTTCTTGGTTGAAGATGACATCTCCGGAGATCGGGCACTTCGTGTAGAGGCCCTTCGGGATGTCCTTCTTTTTGACGACGACCGTCGAATACTTCGGTTTGCTGAACAGCGCCATACGCGAAAGCGGAGTGGGTTGAAGGAATCGGTTATCCGTGGCCAAAGGTGCAGACGTCCACGTTCAGGCAACCCGCCCGGCGCAGCAGGGCCGCGCAGGCGTTGAGGGTCGAACCCGTGGTGAAGACATCGTCGATGAGCACATACCGAAGGTCCGGGTTAATGGGGGCCCGGGGGGCGAGAGCAAACGCGTTTTTGAGGTTCGCCCGGCGGCGCTCCCGGTCGAGATTGGTTTGCGTTTGGGTATCCACCACGCGCACGAGCAGTTCCGCGACCGCCGTTCCGCCGCCCAATCGTTTCGCGACCGCCCGCGCCAGCTCTTCGCCCTGATTGTAGCCGCGCTCCCGCTTTTTTCGCGGATGCAGCGGCACCGGCACGAGCGTCGCGCCGCGCAAAAACTCCGCCGTGTGCGGGTTGCCCGCCATCAGCCCCGCCATGTCCTCGAGCACGAACAGCCCGTGACGGTATTTGAGCTCATGCACCAACGCGCGCGCCGGCCCTTTGAACAAAACCGCCGTCCGCCCTTCGCGAAACTCCGGCCGCAGCCCCTCGCAATGCACACAAAGCCGCTCGCCCGAGGCCTCGCCGAAAAACGGGTGCCCGCAGCAGGGGCAACAGGGCGCCTCCACCGCCATCACGAGCGGCGCGCAGGCCGCGCACACATGCCGCAGCGGACTGCGCTCCACCATGTCGCCGCAGTGCAGACAGGACGGCGGAAACAACACGTCGCGCAGCCCGCGCGCCAAGCCCCGCCAGCCGGTTTCCGGCGGCCCGCCGGTTGCCGCCGCGGGTCCGACCGCCGGCCGAGTTTCCGTCGCCTCGGGTTCCCTCGGCTCGGTCTCCGCCGACTCCGTCTCCCCGGCTGAACCGCCGTTCATCGCCCGCCTCCGCCTGCCTCCGGAAGCGCCGGGTAATGCACCTTCATCAAAAACAACCCCTGCGGCGGCGCCGTCTCCACCGCCGCCGTCCGCTCGCGCGTCAGCAACAACTCCTCGATGCGTCGCGGCGTGAGCTTGCCCATGCCCGCATACACCAGCGCCCCCGTCAGGCTGCGCACCATCTTGTAGAGAAAGCCCTCCGCCTCGGCCTCGATCCGCAACCGCGGCCCGTCCTCGATCAAATCGAGCCGCGCCAGCGTGCGCACCGTGTTCTCGCGCTCTTCGCCGCCGAAGGCCGAGAAGGCGCGAAAATCGTGTTTCCCGCGCAGAGCCGCCGCCGCCGCCCGCATCGCCGCGACGTCGAGCGCCTTCGGCACCGACCAGGTGAAGGGATGCTCAAAGGGATCCGCCCACGCGCCGTGGATCAGGTGGTAATGGTAGATCTTTCCGACCGCCGAGTAGCGCGCGTGAAACCCGGTCGAGACCGGCTCCGCCGTGCGCACCTGAATGGTCGGCGGCAGCCCGCCGCGCAGCGCCGCGAGCAGTTTTTCCGGCCCATGCCGCCAGGCCGCGTCGAAGTGGAACACCTGCCCGCGCGCATGCACGCCCGCGTCCGTGCGCCCGCTGCCGTGGATGCGCGTGTCGACCTGAAACAGCTCCGCCAGCCGGCGCTCGATATGGTCCTGCACCGCGTTCTTGTCCGGCTGCGCCTGCCAGCCCGAAAACGTCGTGCCATCGTAGGCGACGAGACACTTCCAGCGCTGAAGGGAGGATTCACTCATACCGTTCACCACGGATTTCACGGATTCCCACGGATACCAAGCCTTTGCTTTCCATCCGCGCCTATCCGCGCGATCTCCGCTCAACCTTCCGGCCCGGACATCACCCCCGGCAACCCCGGCGGGAAACGTTGATCCAAATAGTCCTGCAAGATCACCGCCGCCGCGCGCGAATCGATGATGCCCTTGCCGCGGATCTCGCGGAGCTGCTTCTGGTTCATCCCGCTCTCGACCATGTGCGAGGTCAGCCGCTCGTCCACGAGGTGAACGGGCAACCCGAACTCCGCGCGCAACTCCTCCGCGAAGGCCTGCGTCTCCTTCGCCTTGAAACCCTCGCTGCCATCCATGTTGAGCGGCAGCCCGAGCACGATCTCCTGGATACGCCGGGTCTTCACGAGCGCGGCCAGCGAGCGCCGCCGCGCCGCCGCATCCGCCTCGACCAGCGCCGGGATCGGCGTGGCGATGCCGAGCTCGTCGCCCGTCGCCAAGCCGATCCGGCGCGTGCCGTAGTCGATGCCGAGAAAACGCATGATGCTTCGTCCGACTAAGCGGCGAGTGGGATGATTCGCATGGAGGGCGCTGCTCCGTCGGCGCCGTTCAGAGCAGTTTCGCCGCGTTCTTGTGCGTCGCGACCTTCGCGAGCAGCGCCTTGATGTCCTGCGCCTTCGCCTTGGGCATCACGAGCGTCGCGTCCGCGGTGTGCACCACCACGAGATCGCTCACGCCGAGCAGCGTCACCACGTGGCCCTTCTCGGTGAACACGATGTTGCCCGAGCACTGCTCCGTGAGCACGTCGCCGCGCGCCACGTTGCCGCCCTCGTCGCACGTGAAGTGTTTCGCCACCGCAGGCCAGGCGCCGACGTCGTCCCAGTCGAAGCTCGCCGGCACCACGACCACGTTGGTCGATTTCTCCAGCAGCGCGTAGTCGACCGAGATCTTCTTCAGGGTCGGGTAGATCTTCTTCAAGGTCGCCGCGAGCGGTCGCTTCTTCTTCAGCGCCGCGCGGATTTTCGCCAGACCCTCGTCGAGCTCCGGGGCATGGGCCGCGAAGGCCGCCTCCACCACCGGCACGCTCCAGATGAACATGCCCGCGTTCCAGACGTAGTCCCCGGATTTCAAATACTGCTGCGCCACCTCGAGCTTCGGCTTCTCGACGAAACGCTTCACGTCATAGACGACCTTGGCCGCCTTGGCCTCGCCCACCCGGCCCCACTCGCCGCCGCGCTGGATGTAACCAAAACCCGTCGCCGGCTCGGTCGGAGGAATTCCGATCGTCACCATCACGTCCGCCGCGCCCGCCGCCGCGAAAGCCGCCTTCAGGTCGGCCTGGTAGGCCTTCGTGTCGTGGATCACATGGTCCGCCGGCAGCACCGCAAACACGCCCTTCGGATCGCGCGCGCCGACCAGCGCCGCCGCGAGCCCCACCGCCGCCGCCGTGTCGCGGCCCGTCGGCTCGGCGACCACGTTCGCCGCAGGGATCAGCCCGCGGCACACCTTGGCGACCTCCTTGGCCTGGATCGCGCTCGTGATGACGAAGGTGTTCTTCGCCGGCACGATCGCCTTCACGCGCGCCAGGGTTTGCGCGAGCAGCGGCGTATCGCCCACGACGGGCAGGAGGTGCTTCGGACGCGCCGCACGGCTCTGCGGCCAGAAACGCTCTCCTTTGCCGCCGGCGATGATGACGACGTAGGGCTCGGATCGGGACTGGATGCTTGCGCGGGAAGACTTCGTGTTAGCTTTGGCCATAAAGTTGAAAAACGACTCTAGGGGCCCAAGTCCCGCCCCGTGCAACGCCGCAGTTGCGCCAAACCTCCGTCGTCACAACTTCGTCCTCGATGACGCCTCCCTCCGCCCCCGGTCCCGCCGACGTCCCGCTCGAGATCTCCGTCGAGGAAACCCGCGACCTCCTAGCCGCCCGTCCCGACGACACGCTGCTCGTCGACGTGCGCGAACCCTTCGAGCACCAGACCGCCCGCATCGAGGGCGCCGAGTTCATCCCCATGCGCCAGATCCCCGAGCAGGTGGGCTCGCCGACGCTCCCGCGCGACAAACACCTGCTCATCCACTGCCACCACGGCGGCCGCAGCCTGCGCGTCACCGAATACCTCCGCGCCCAAGGCTACCCGCGCGTCACGAACGTCGCCGGCGGCATCCACGCCTGGTCGCAGCGCATCGATCCCGCGGTGCCCGTCTACTGAGCCACGGTCCCGTCCGGTCGCCGCTTTTCTTTCGCGCCTTCTGCATCTCTTTACGCCCTCTCCTTTCGCCATGTCCGCACCCGCCGCCGCTCCCGCTCCGTCCGCCACGCCCTCCCCCGCTCCGATCCCCGTGATCGTGCTCACCGGCTTCCTAGGCGCCGGCAAGACCACCCTCCTCAACCGCATCCTCACCGAACAACACGGCAAAAAACTCGCCGTGATCGAAAACGAGTTCGGAGAGGTCGGCATCGACAACCAGCTCGTCATCCAGAGCGACGAGGAGCTCTTCGAGATGAACAACGGCTGCATCTGCTGCTCCGTGCGCGGCGACCTCATCCGCGTCCTAGGCCGCCTGATGAAGCGCAAGGACCGCCTCGACGGCATCCTCATCGAGACCACCGGCCTCGCCGACCCCGGCCCCGTCGCCCAGACCTTCTTCACCGACGACGAGATGAAGTCCGCCTATCGCCTCGAGGGCATCGTCACCGTCGTCGACGCCAAGCACGTCGTCCAACACTTCGACAGCTCCCCCGAGGTGAAAAAACAGATCGGTTTCGCCGACCTCCTCGTCCTCAACAAGAGCGATCTCGTCGCCCCCGCCGAACTCGACGCGCTCGAGGCCCGCATCCGCCGCATGAACGGCGCCGCCAAGCTCGCCCGCGCGACCAACGCCGACATCCCGCTCGCGCAGATCTTCAACCTCGGCGGCTTCAACCTCTCCCGCGCCACCGAGCTCGACCCCAAGTTCATGCAGCCGAGCTACCCCTTCGAGTGGGCCGGGGCCTACGCCCTGCCCGCCGGCGAACACGAGCTCGTCATCGGCCACGGCCACGACGGCTGCTGCGGACACGATCACGGTCACGAGGGCTGCGACCACGGCCATGGCCACGACCACGCGCACGGCGAGCACGACCACGCGGAAAGCGACGGCCACGGCTCGCACGATCACGGCCATCACCATCACCACGGCCCCGAGGGCACGCTCGACATCGTCGTCATGCCCGTGAAATCGCTCGCCGACGCCGACATCGCCGCCGCGCGCGACGCCGCCGTGCTCGTCTTCTCCGACTGGGAAAACAAGGTCGCGCCCGGCGACGCCTTCGCCCCCGGCGGCACGCTCCAGCGCCTGCACATCGGCGAGGCCGGCCACGCCCACTTCAAACTCAAGGTCCCCGCGCCCGGCCTCTACCTCGTCTTCGAGGCCTGCGGCCACCACCCGCTCCACATCCACGTCATGGGCGAGGTCGCGCGTCCCGGCTGGCAGCAGGACTTCGAGCACACCCACTCGCACGACGCCGACGTATCCAGCGTCGGAATACGCACGTCCGGCGACCTCGACGGCAAGCGCCTCAACGACTGGATCGGCAAGCTCCTCAAGGAAAAGGGCAACGACATCTACCGCAGCAAGGGCGTGCTCGCGGTGAAGGGCTCGCCCAACCGCCTCGTCTTCCAAGGCGTGCACATGCTCTTCGACGCCAAGTTCGACCGCCCATGGGGCAAGGACACACGCGAGAACACCCTCGTCTTCATCGGCAAGAACCTCGACCGCGAAGCCCTCACCGAGGCCTTCAAGGCCTGCCTCACCTGACACGACACCACGCGAGGTCGGCGCCACGACTCCGCCGTTCCGCCATGTAGCGGAAGCGCGGAGCGCTTTCGCTCGCACCGCCGATTCGGCCGCACGACCCCGCCACCCCATGAAAAAGCCCCGTCCTCGCGGACGGGGCTTTAATTTTAAAGCGTTCGCTTCCTTTCGTCGCGTCGCGCGGGTGCGTTTGCCGTTTAGGCGACGCGCTCCACCACGAGGGGCGGGGGCGTCGGACGCTTCGGGGCGAGGCGATAGGCGTCCTTGAAGTAGTTCAGCGCCTGCTCGAGCTTCGCCTCGTCGTTGTAGTGGATCATCATGAGCGGCTCGCCCTGCTTCACCTGGGTGCCGACCTTCTTGATCTCGGACACGCCGACCGCGAAATCGATCTTCTCGCCGTTCTTGGCCTTGCCGCCGCCGAGCAGATGCACGCCGAGCGCGATCTTGGAGGCGTCGATGGTGTGGACGTAGCCGCGCTTGGGGGCGGGCAGCTTGCGGATGTATTTCGCCTTCGGGAACTTTTCGGGATCGTCGACGTAGGAGGGGTCGCCGCCCTGGGCCTTCACCAGCTCCTTGAGTTTCTCGAGCGCGGTGCCGTCGGTGAGGTGGCGCTCGACGGTCTGCTTGGCGGAGAGCGTGGAGCCCGCGACGCCGGCGAGGCGCACGATCTCCATGCCGAGCTTGAGCACGAGCTCCTTCATGTCCTCGGGGCCGCCGCCCTTGAGGAGGGTGATGGCTTCCTTGATCTCGAGGCCGGTGCCGACCGAGTCGCCGAGAGGCTGGTTCATGTCGGTCACGAGCGCGACGCAGCGGCGCTTCATCGAGCGGCCGACGCGGGTCATGGCGCGGGCGAGTTGCTTGGCCTGCTCGAGGTCCTTGATGAAGGAGCCGTTGCCCCACTTCACATCGATGACGAGGCCTTCGCTGCCCTCGGCCAGCTTCTTGGAAAGCACGCTGCCGGTGATGAGCGGGAGGCTGGGGATCGTGCCGGTCTCCTTGCGCACCTCGAGGAACTTGGCGTCCGCCGGGGCGAGGTCCTCGGTCTGCGCGCAGATGGCGCCGTTGATTTTCGCGAGCTGGTTGGAGAAATGCTCGATCGAGAGGTGGGTCTTGAAGCCAGGGATCGAGGAAAGCTTGTCGAGCGTGCTGATGACGTAGTCGTGCTCGGGGCCGCACATCATGGGCACCACCACGCCGCTGGCCATGGCGAGCGGGACGAGGACGAGGGCGGTCTTGTCGCCCACGCCGCCGGTCGAGTATTTATCGATCTTGGGCTTCGCGATATGCGACAGGTCGATAACCTCGCCGGACAGCATCATCTCTTCCGTGAGGATGGCGGTCTCCTGGGCCGACATCTGCTGGAAGTAGATGGCCATCAACAAGGCGGCCAGCTGGTGCTGGGGCATGTCGCCGTCCAACGTGCTGTCGATGATGAAGCGGATCTCCTCCTGCGTAAACTCTTGGCCGTCACGCTTTTTCTCGATCAACGAATTGAACGAGGGCTTGATGAAGCGGCGTTGAGGAATGTTACGTTTGGACATGTGTTTGTAAAAAAATGGGACGGGGCCGGGTGGCCGGAAGCGGCCAAGCCGATCATAAACCGCGCAAAAGTCGAGCCGATAACAAGGGCTTGCGCGAACGGTCACCCGCGCGGTTGATTGGCGGGATGTCCGCCCGTTTTCACCTCGCCGCCGCCTTGGATGCCGGTCTTCGGCAAGCCGCCGCCACCGCCGGATTTGACCCGGCCCTTTTCGCGCCCGACGTGCGCGTCGCCGCGGCCCAGCACGGGGATTACCAGGCCAACGGCGTCCTGGCCTTCGCCAAGCAGACTAAGCAAAACCCGCGCGCCGCCGCGCAGGCCCTCGTCGCCGCCCTGCCGGCCGAGATCGCCGCCCTCGCCGACGTCGCGATCGCCGGCCCCGGCTTCATCAACTTCACCCTCAAGCCCGCCGCCCTCGAAGCCTGGCTCGCCGCCCACGCCACGCCCGAGGCCCTCCGCGCCGCCGCGGCCGCCGGCAGCCCGATCTCCGGCCAGACCTGGGTCGTCGACTACTCCTCGCCCAACACCGCCAAGCAGATGCACGTCGGCCACCTCCGTTCCGCCGTGATCGGCGAGGCCGTGGCCCGCATCGCGGCCTTCGGCGGCGCGCGCGTCATCCGCGACAATCACATCGGCGACTGGGGCACCTCCTTCGGCAAGATCATCTGGGCCTACAAACAAGCCCTCGCCACCGACCGCGCCGCCCTCGAGGCCGCGCTCGCCGCCACCCCGCTCGAAGAGTTCGAACGCCTCTACAAGGTCGGCAACACCGCCGCCGACGCCGATCCCGCCGTGCTCGAGGCTTCGCGCGCCGAGCTCGTCAAACTCCAGACCGGCGACGCCGAAAACACCGCCATCTGGAAGCGCATCAGCGAGGTCTCCGTCGACGCCTTCCAGCGCATCTACGACCTGCTCGGCATCCGCTTCGACCACACGCTCGGCGAGAGCTTCTACAACGACAAGGTCTCCCGAGTCTACGAGGAGCTCCAGGCCTGCGGCGTCGCCGAGGAAAGCCAGGGCGCCCTCGTGGTTTTCCACGACGAGAACCCGCGCTTTTCGCGCCACGCCGAGCGCCCGAATCCCTTCATCGTCCGCAAGGCCGACGGCGCCGCCAACTACGCCTCCACCGACCTCGCCACCATCCTGTATCGGTCCGAACACTTCAAGGCCGACGCCTCCCTCTACGTCGTCGACAAGCGCCAGGGCGACCACTTCGAGCAACTCTTCCTCACCGCGCAAAAGTGGTTCACCCAGACGAACCGCCCCCTCCTGCGCCTCGAACACCTCGGCTTCGGCACCGTTCTCGGCGAAGACGGCCGCCCGCTCAAGACCCGCAGCGGCGAAAACATCAAGCTGAAGGACCTTCTCAACGAGGCCGTCGACCGCGCCCGCCGCCTCGTCGACGAAAAGTCCGCCGAGCTGCCCGAGACCGAGCGCGCCGCCATCGCCGAGATCGTCGGCGTCGGCTCCGTGCAATACGCCGACCTCAGCCAGAACCGATCCAGCGACTACACCTTCTCCTGGGACAAGATGATCTCCCTCGAGGGCAACACCGCCGCCTACCTCCTCTACGCCGTCGCCCGCGTCCACTCGATCTTCCGCAAGCTAGAGCTTCGCCCCGGCGACGCCGCCGGCGAGTCCGGCGCCGCGCCGCTCGAGACCGCCGCCGAGATCGCCCTCGCCCGCAAGCTCGTGCAGTTCGCCGACGCCCAGTCCGCCGCCGTCGCCACGCTGCGCCCGCACGTGCTCGGCCTCTACCTCTACGAGCTGGCCGGCGCCTTCAGCGCCTTCTACACCGCCGACAAGGTCGCGGTCGAGGACGCCGCCGTGCGCGCCCGCCGCGTCCGCCTCTGCGCCCGCACCGTGCTCGTGCTCGAGACCGGCCTGCAGCTCCTCGGCCTCCGCACGCTCAACCGCATGTAAAGCGCGCCTGAAACACGCGGCGCGGGGCGCCCTCCCGCCCCGTCACCGCATTCGCGCCGCTTGCCGCCAACCCTCCCGGCGCTCAATCGTCGGTCGACTTTTTCAACGCCCCTCCCTACCCTGACGCCCGATGTCCACCACGCAGGAATTCTACATCCGCAAGGCCACCGAGACCGACGCCCGCGGTCCCTTCACCCTGGAGCAACTGAGTTCGCTGGCGGAAACCGGCCAGGTCGACGCCGACAGCTACTACTACGACGCCGCCGCGGAAAACTGGGTCGTGATCAGCTCCAACCCGAGCCTGATGGAGGCGCTTTATCCCGCCAAAAAATCCCTGCGCGTGAAGCCCAAGAGCGAGGCCCAGGTGAAAACGCTCAACACCGTCACGAACGATGATCGGCCGATCACCGTGAACGACATGCTCCTCGCCGCCGAGGGCCGCACCCCCGACACGAAGGACAAGGCCGATCCCGCGATCGCCGAAGGCCGCGCCGCCGCCTTCGGACTCTACGCCGCGATGGGCATCCTGTTCGTCACCGCGCTCGCCTACATCCTGCCTTACATCGACATCATCCTCGCGCTGAATTTCGTGGGGATCCTCCACAACCCGCTCAGTCTCTTCGGAGTCCTCAACCTCGCCCTCGGCGCCTGCCTCGCCCTCGGCGCGGTCGGCGTGTATTCCACCGTGCGATTCGCCGCGATGCTCGGCTTCGGCTTCACCGCCGCCGTCTTTTATCTGCAAGGGGAACCGCTGCCGCTCGCCTTCTCCGCGGCCGCCGGAATCGGCCTCTTTTTCTGCACGCTTCTGGTCAATCTGCCCGGCGTGATCCTCGCCGCCACGCTCGGCTTCATCGGGGCCTGCGGCGTCGCCCACCACCTCTTCACCTCCTGAGCGCGTCGCCGCGCCGCGCCATGCCCCTCCCCGGCCATCAGCTCTGCCAGAGCGCGGTCCGCATCTACACCCGCGACATCTGGCGCAACGAGTATCTCGACGGACGCGGCTTCCGCGGAAAACTCTACGCATTCCTTCGCGTCATCTCGATCACCCTCACCGGCGTGGTCGAGACCAAGACCCCCAGCCGCGCCGCCGCCCTCAGCTTCTCCACCCTGCTCGGCCTCGGCCCCCTCATGGCCATCGCCGTCCTGGTCGCCGGCTTCGTCCTCGACCGGCAGGACCCCGACCTCGCGGTCAACACCCTCAACCGCCTGATCAAGTTCGTCGCCCCTCAGGTCACCCAATACGAAAAGCTGGAGGCCCAGCAGAAGGCCCACGCTCCCGCGCCGGCCGTCGCGCCCCATGGCGGGGCTTCGCAAACCTCCGCTCCGCCCGCCGCCTCGCCGGCACCTGCCCCGCGCTCCGACGTCGTCGCCGCCGCCAACCTGAATCTGCCGGCCCCCGACAAAACGACCGCGACCTCCCCCGCCCCGTCCGACGCGGATCCCTCGCCCGCCGTGAACCCGGAACTGGTGGAGTTGATCGACGGCTTCATCGCCGGCTCCAAATCCTCCACCGCCGGCATCGTCGGCGTCGTCACGCTGATTTTCATCGTCCTGCAGCTCTTCACCTCCGTCGAAAACGCCTTCAACGAGATCTGGGGCGTGCGCCAAGGCCGCTCTTGGGTCATGCGCATCGTCTTCTACTGGACCGTGCTCACCCTCGGCGCGGTTCTCTTCTTCGCCGTGGTCACCACGCTCTCCGCCGGCGCCTACCTGAATCTCGTCGAGCGCAGCCTGCCTTTCGGCCTCGGCCCGGCCGTGGTCGATTTTCTCCGCTGGCTGCTCCCCTCTCTCTCGATCGTGCTGCTCATGCTCGTGCTGGCTCTGTTCTACAAGTTCATCCCCAACACCCGCGTCCTCTGGCGCAGCGCCTTCGCCGGCGCCGTCCTCGTCGGCCTGCTCGTGGTGCTGAACAACTACCTCGCCTTCCTGTATCTCTCCAAGGTCGTCCAGCAGCGCAGCCTCTTCGGCTCCCTCGGCATCCTGCCGATCCTCATGTTCGGCCTCTACATCTTCTGGTTCTTCCTGCTCCTCGGCGGACAGGTCAGCTACGCGATCCAGAACGTCCACTTCCGCAACAGCCAGGCCGCGTGGAACACCCTCGCCGAATCTATGCGCGAGCGCCTTTCCCTCACGGTCCTCCTCCGCATCGGCCGCCGCTTCCGGGAATGCCTCCCGCCCGCCAAGGCCAGCGAACTCGGCGCCGAGCTCGGCGTCCCGACCCAAATCCTCAACGAGTGCCTCAACCGCCTCGTCCACATGCGTCTCCTCACCCCGGTGCCCGCCAACAAGGGCGACCAGGAAAACGACCTCCGCTATCAACCGGCCCGCCCGCTCAACCGCACCACGCTGGCGGATTTCAAGCGCATGGACGACGACCACGGCGGCGACCCCACCGGCCCCACCCTCACCGATTTCGACCCGATCGTCCTCGCCTACGACGAGCAGCTCGGCGGCTTCCAGGCCGGCGCCTTTTTCCAGCGCAACCTCGACGAACTGATCGACGCCTTCCCGATGCGCGCGCGCCACGATTGAGCCCGGCGCGTTAACGCCACTCGACGGCACCAACTCGCCCCATCCGGAAGCGAAATTTCGCCCGAACCGCGCCCCGTCTTCCCCCCGATTCCGCCGTTTCTCGACCCGGCGCGATCATTCGCCCGCCTCCGCCCGCCGACGGATACCCTCCGCGACCAAGCTTTTTCGACGACCACGCCGGGCCGTGAGATTCGCGGTTGCCTGCGCCGCTTCCCCTCGCTCAGGTTCCTCCCCTTTCCCCCATGATTTCCTGGATCCAACGCACCTTCCAGCACCACTTCAAGTGGCTCTTCCTCGCCCTGCTGGTCGTCGTCATCATCTCCTTCGTCTTCATCACCAACGCCTCCTCCGGCCTCGGTCGCGGTGGACAACAGAAGCTCCCGGACCGCCCCTTCTTCGGCCTCAACCTCTCCAAGGCCGAGGACCAGCACACCCTGATCGGAGACGCCCAGCTCAGCCTCTTCCTCAAGCAGCCCGCCTACCAGCAGCCCTCCGAGGCGGAGATCCAGGAATACGCGCTCCAGCGCCACGCCGCCCTCTATTTCGCCGACCAGATCCGCCTGCCCGCCCCGGCCCCCGACTCCCCCGAGTTCGCCGCCTACATCCAGACCCTCGGCCGTTTCTCGGGCCCGGACGGCAAGTTCGATCCCAAGGCGTATTCCGCCTTCATCGACTCCCTGAAGACCAACCCTCGCCTCACCGAGGGCGACGTCGCCCGCGTCCTCCTCGACGACGTGCGCGCCCAGGCCTATGAAAACCTCCTCGGCGGCCCGGGCTACGTCCTCTCCGCCGACCTCGCCGAGCAGGTCTCCCGCCGCGACACCCGCTGGTCGCTCGCCGTCGCCGAGCTCGACGGCAAGGCCTTCGCCCCCCGTATCGACACCGCGGATACCGCGCTCGCCGCCTGGTTCGAGGGCAACTCCCGCCGCTACGAGATCGGCCCCCGCGTCTCCGTCGCCGCCATCACGGTCCCCGCATCCCGTTTCGCCGGCTCCGTCAAACCCTCCGATGCCGAGGTCCGCGCCGCCTTCGACGCCAACCCCGCCCGCTATCCCGCCCCCGCCGGCGCGAAGCCCGAGGCCGCGATCGACCCCGCCACCGGCAAGCCGAAGGACGCCGACGCCGCCTTCGCCCTCGTCCGCTCCCAGGTCGAGGCCGACCTCCGCAAGCAGGCCGCCGACAAGGCCGCCCTCGCCCTCGCCGACGACCTCGCGGTCAAGCTGCTCGAGCAGCGCGTCGCCCCCGAGAAGCTCCCGGCCTTCGTCGCCGCCCAGAATCTGACCCTCCGCGAAGTCGGTCCCGTCGGGGAAGGCGCCGTGCCGGCCGTCTTGGGCGGCTCCGCCTCCCAGATCGCCGCCGAGGCCCTCCGCCTCACCGCCGACCGCCCCTACTCCAATCCCCTGCCCATCCCCGAGGGCGCCGCCATCCTCGTCTGGCGCGAAAGCGTCGCCTCCCGCCTCCCCGGCCTCGCCGAGGTTCGCGAGAAGGCCTTGGCCGACTATCAGGCGGCCGAGAAACGCCGCCTCTTCAACGAAGCCGGCCGCAAGCTCCGCGAAACCGTCGCCGCCGCCCTCGCCTCCGGCAAGTCCTTCGCCGACAGCGTCAACGCCGCAGCCTCCGACGCCGGCCTGAAGGTCGAGATCAAGACCCCCGCCGCCTTCACCCTCACCCAGCCGCCGCAGGATCTTAACTACTCCGCCTTCCAGGCGCTCTCCACGCTCGGCCAAGGCCAGGTCAGCGATTTCATCCCCTCCGGCGAAAACACCGCCCTCCTCGTCCACGCCGTGAAGAAAGAGGTTCCCGCCTTCGATCCGACGTCTCCCGCCGCCAAGGAGGTCAAAGGCCAGATGGCCCCCGTCCTCGCCGAGCGCAACGCCCGCAGCATACTCGCCGCGCTCGCCCAAGCCGAGCTCGCCAAATCCGCGCCCGTCACCGAGTAAGCCGCGCATCTCCCCCTGAAACTTCGCCCCGGCCGCTTTTGCGTGCCGGGGCTTTTTCTAGGCGCGATTTCCGCTACTATCCGTCAAGCTTCCGAACATCCGCGTTGCGCCCCGGTCCCTGGACCCTGGACATTCGCCCTCCCCTCGTGCCCATCCACCGCTACGTCCCCGCCACCGCGCCCTGCCGCCTCTGCGGCGATGGCTTCGACCATCGGCAAGCCCCGGGCGACGCGAACCTCGCCACCTGCCCCACCTGCGGCCAGGCGGTGAAACGAGCCGGAGTGCAGGCGATAAACACCCCGAAACTTCTCAAGCCTTTGTCCGTCTCCGACGCCAAATCCCTCGGCTTTTCCGTCTTCAAAAAAACCGCCTCCGGCGAATTCGAACGTCAATGACCGCCCCGTCCCGCCCCGCCCGCGCCCTGTTTGCCGCCCTGCTCGCCGCGGCCCTGCCCGCCTCCGGCGTAGCCCAAGACAAGGACGGAGCCCCTCCGACCGCCACGCCCGCGCCCGAAAACGCGCCCGAGACGGGCCTCAGCTCGCTTCCGCCGCCTCCGGCCGACCCCGCGACCCAGACCGCCGCCCGGCCCCCGCGCTCCCCGGTCGAGGACATCATGCAGGCTCCGCCGCCCGCCACGCCCTACGCCGATCCCCTCACCCTCGAATCCGCCATCGCGCAAGCGTTGGAAGCCAACTTCGACGTCCAGATCCAGCGCAGCACGGCGAAGTCCGCCGCCGAGTCCGAGGTCATCGCCCGTTCCGACTACGACCCGACGGTGACCGCCACCGCCGCCACCAGCCAGAGCCAGAGCAACGACCCTCGCGCCTCCGTCGATTCCAACGGCCTGCTCAACAGCAGCGGCAGCCGCACCGACAGCGACAGCGCCCGCGTCAGCCTGAGCCAGAAAACGCCCCTGGGCACAGTCGTCACCGGCACCACCCGGCTCAACCGCAACGATCGCAACCGCACGCCCCCCGAACCCGATCCCGCCTACAGCTCGACCGTCAGCATCGGGGTTCGCCAACCCCTGCTCAAAGGCGCCGGGACATCCATCAACAACGCCGCCCTCGAACGCGCCAAACTGGGCACCGAGCGCGCCCGCGCCGATTTCGCCGCCCAGGTCTTCACCGTCGTCCGCGACATCGAGGTCGCCTACTCCAACCTCGCCTACGCCCGCGAACAAGTCGGCATCCGCTCCTTCTCCCTCGAGGTCCGGAAAAAACTGCTCGAGGAAAACCGCACCCGCCGCGACACCGGCGTGGCCACCGATCTCGAGGTCCTGCAGGCCGAGGTCAGCGTCGCCACCGCCGCGCGCGATCTCCTCCTCGCCCGCCAGACCGCCCGGGACCGCGAGGACGAGCTGCTGCGCCTCCTGGGCAAGGAGACCTTCGAAAGCCCCGTCGGCCCCGTCACCCTTCCCCCCGTCGCCACGCCCAAGGTCGACATCGCCGCCAGCCTCGAACGGGCCCGCGCCAACACCCCCGAGTATTTCTCCGCGCTCGCCTCGATCCGTCAGCAGGAGATCGATCTGCGCACCGCCAAAAACAACCGTCTCCCCCAACTCGACGTGGGCGCCGAGGCCGGCTACACCAACACCGACGGCACCCTCCGCAGCAGCAACGCCAACCTCTGGGACGGGGACGGCTACAACTGGACGGTCGACGTTTCCCTCAGCTTCCCCTGGGGCTTCCGCGAGGAACGCGCCCGTGTCCGTCAGGCGCGCGCCGGCCGCGAGCGCGAAGAGCTCCGCCTCGCCAAGGTCGAGCAGACCATCCTCGTCGACGTCCGCAACGCCGTCCGCTCCCTCGAGACCAGCGTGGAAAATCTCCGCCTCTCGTCCCTCACCGCCGAGCTCCGCGCCCGTGAATACGAGACCGAGAAAGCCCGCTACGACAGCGGCCTCTCCACGTTCCGACGCGTGCAGGAAACCCAGGACGATCTCGACCAGTCCCGCCTTGCCGAACTCCAGGCCAAGGTGAACCTCCGCGTCGCGCAGGCGAATCTCGACCGCCTCGAAGGCACCGCCGCCGAACGCTACCGCCTCACGCTGCTGCCCTGATCCGATCCGGGGCTCCTCGTCCGGTTTTTTAAGGCTCCTCGCACCCTGCTCCCCGCTCCTCGCTCAAGATGCGCCCGCCCTCCGAGTGCCCCGTCTGCGGCGCCGCCGTCCCGCCCAAGGCCAAGGCCTGCCCGAACTGCGGCGCCGACGAGCGCAGCGGATGGAACGAGGACGACGCCCGTTACGACGGCCTCGATCTCCCCGATTCCGCGTTTGAAGACGACGACGCGCCCGCCTCCGGCCGCCGTCCCCGCGGCACGCCCGCCGGCATTCATCCGCTCTGGTGGATCGTCGCCCTCCTCCTGCTCCTGCTTCTGGGATGGAGCATTCTGTCGCCTCTTTTTTGAGCCGACCGCGCCGCCGCCGCGCTTCACGCCGGTCTTCGCCTACGTCCCTTTCCCCCTTTACTCCCCGGCCCGGGAAAAACAGCCTGCGCGATCATGACCGCGTCCTACGCTCCCGTCTTCGGTGGATTCCTCGGCCTCGGCGGCCCCGAGCTGCTCATCATCCTCGCCGTGCTCATTCTGCTCTTCGGAGCCAAAAAGCTCCCCGAGCTGGCCAAGGGACTGGGAAAGTCCGTGAACGAATTTAAAAAGGCCTCCGCCGAAGCGGAAAAAGAAGCCAACGAGCCCTCCGCCGAGGAGCTCAAGGCCCAGCTCGCCGCCGCCAAAACCGAGCTGGCCGCGAAAAACGCGAAATCCAGCGACGGCGCCAAGACCGGCCACAGCTGACAATCGCCCCCCGTTTAAGCAGAAAGCCCGGCCGCTCTGGCCGGGCTTTCTGCTTTCAAATCCCCGGTGCAAACCGGACGGGACTCACTTTTTCTCCGTTGCCGCAGGAGACGGAACGGAGGGCGCTTCGTCTTTGTCACCCCAGAATTTCCACCACTTGCGGCTGTGCTCGGCGCGCTTCGCCTGGCCCCTCGCCTTCTCCTCGGCGTCTTTCCCGGCCTTGTGCGCTCTAGACTCCTCATCGGCTTTTTCTTTCTTCGCGTGCTTTTCCTCCGTCGCGGAAGACTCCCCGGTCTTTTCCGCCTGGTCCACCGCACCCGCCTCCGCCCCTGACTTCGCCCGCTCGGCCGACTCGGGCTTGCCGGCTTTTTCGGGCTTGGCCGCCCAGGCGTTCATCGGAACCAGCCACAAACCACAAAGCACCGCGACAAGCACGGCCTTCGATTCGCTGCGAACTTGAGTGGATGAGGGTGTATTCATGGCCCTCCAATCTCATCCCACCGCGACGAACAGGCAATTTTCCCACCGAGAAAACCCGGCCCAACCAACCCACGCTCGACCGTTCCCTCAAAAACGCGGCGGCTCCACCGGCGTCTCGATCACGAGCACGCTCTTCTCTCCTGTGCGGGCCTTGTAGGCTTCGCAAATCGCCTCGAGGCCCGCGCGCTTGGCCGCGGTCGCCGGATGCACGATCACCAGCACGCGACTGCGACTCCGCTCGATCCCGCTCCGGGCGTCCGCGCGCCACTGCCCGTAGCCATCCAGCACCGTGAAGCCGTCGGGAAAGCGCGGAGTCACCTCCTCGTCGAGAAACGCGCGCCAAGTGCCCTCCGCCGCCGCGAGGCCGAGCCCCTCCGCCTCCCACGGAGCCAGACCGAAAAAGAGCTCCGATTTCACCCAGGCCTCCGCCGCGCCCACCAGCGCCTCGTGCGCCAAAGAAGCCGCCGTCTTCGTCTCCGGCTTCGGCGCGCTCTGGCAGGCGGCCAGCAAGGCGCAGACGGCTACGGCGAGAATCGACCCGGTTTTCATCGCGCCAGCATCGTTCCGACACCGCCGTGGGTCAACGGCGCGCCGGCGCCACCCGATACGGACCCCGAACCACGGCGAGATCCGCCTCCGCACCGCCCTGCGTGACGCGCACCCGCCCCGCCGCCGCGAGTTCCGCGAGCACGGGACGAAGCGCGGCTTGGGTTGCTCCCAGGCGCCGCGCCAGATCGCCCGGACACATCGTCGCCCCGGGACGCAAGCTCGCCAAAACCCGAAGCACCGCCTCGGGATCAACGTTCAGAGCAGCACCCCGCTCAGGAAGAACCATGCCACGGTGAAATAGATGACGAGTCCCGTGACGTCCACCAAGGTCGCGACAAAGGGCGCGGAAGAGGTCGCCGGATCGAGCCCGAGCCGCTTGAGCAGCAAAGGCAGCATCGATCCCGACAAGGAGCCCCAGAGCACGATGCCCACCAGCGAGCAACCGACCGCCGAGGCGACCCGCATCCAGTGCGGGCCGTAGAGATCGGTGAACTGCGCCCACACCGCGATGCGCACGAAGCCGACCACGCCGAGGATCAACCCGAGGCAGAGGCCGGCCGCCAGTTCGCGACGCATGATGCGCCACCAGTCGCGCAGGCCGAACTCGCCGAGCGCGAGGGCGCGAATCACGAGCGTCGCGGCCTGCGAGCCGGCGTTGCCGCCCGAGCTGATGACCAGCGGCACGAAAAGCGCCAGCACGACCGCCTTGGCGATCTCGTCCTCGAAGTAGCCCATCGCGCTTGCGGTGAGCATCTCGCCGAGAAAGAGCACCACCAGCCAGGTGGCGCGCTTCTTCACCATCTTCAGCAGCGGAATCGTCGAGTAGGGCTCGTCCAACGATTCACTGCCGCCCATTTTCTGGATGTCCTCGGTCGCCTCTTCGTCCGCGACATCGAGCATGTCGTCGGCGGTCACGATCCCGATGATCCGGCGCGCGTCGTCGACCACGGGCAGGACCACGCGGTCGTAGTGACGGAACTCGCGCAGCGCCTTTTCGCGGTCGTCGGTCGCGAAGAGCGCGGGCGCGTTGCCGTCGAGCAACTCGCGCAAGGGCGTGGCCGGATCCGCAAGCAGGAGCCGTCGCACCCGGATGTCGTCCACCAGCCGTCCGTCCGCGTCGACGATGTAGATCACGTTGAGCGTCTCGCGATCGAAACCCTCGCGACGGATCCGCGCCAGCGCGTCGGCCGCCGTGCCCTCCGCGGTCATCGTCACGTAATCGAGCGTCATCATCCGGCCGACGCTATGCTCCGGGTAGGCGAGCAAGGCCTTGGCCACATCGCGCTCCTGCGGGGAAAGCAGAGAGAGCAACTGCATCGCCACCTCGAGCGGCAGATCCTGAAGGAACGCGGTGCGGTCGTCCGGAGGCAGCGCGTCGAGCAGTTGCGCCGCCTGCTCCTGGCTGAGCAGCTTCATCAGGCGACGCTGCGTCTCCAGCGGCAGGTAGCCGAAGGTCTGGGCCGCGACCTCGCGCGAGGCGCAACGGAAAAGCGTCGCGAGCTGCTCGGGGCTGAGCCGGGCCAGATGCGGGGCGAGATCCTGCGCGAGCCAGGGCGCGATCGCCTTGCGCAGGCCCGCCTGGTCGCGACGTGCGATGAGCGCGCCGAGCTCCGCGGCTATGTCGGGGGCGGGGACCGGCGTGTCGGACATTCGCGCGATTCGGCGGACGCCTCAGGCGGCGTGTTGGTCCAGGTAGGCGCGGATGGCGGCGGCGCTGGCGGGCAGCTTGTGCTTCACCAGCGGCTTCGCCTTCAGCACCTCGAGGCTCGGGTGCGTCGGCTCGATGCCGATGGCCGAGACGATGGTGTCGGGGAACTTGGCCGGGCTGGCGGTGGCGAGCACGATGCTGGGACGATCCTTCGCGAGCGACTTGAAGCCGCAGGCGGTGTGGGGATCCGCGATATAACCGAAATCCTGATACACCTGGCGGATCAGCCCGGGAATCTCCGCGTCGGTGCAACGCGAGGCGGTGAAGGTGTCGCGGTCGAAGTTTTCGAAGGTGTAGGCGCCGGTCTTCTTGAAGGTCTCCATGACCTCGCGGACCTTCGCCGGGTTCTGGCCCACGCTGAAGTAGAGGAAGCGCTCGAAGTTGCTCGAGACCTGGATGTCCATCGACGGCGCGAGCGAGGGAGTGACCGCCCCGGTGCGATAGTCGCCGGTGGTGAAGAGACGGTGCAGGATGTCGTTCTGGTTGGTCGCGACCCGGAAGCCATGGAGCGGCACGCCCATCTTCTGGAGCAGCCAGCCCGCGAGCACGTTGCCGAAGTTGCCGGTCGGCACGACCCACTCGATCTCGTCGCGCACGCCGGCGGGCAGGCGAAGGTAGGCCCAGAGGTAATACACGCACTGGGCGAGGATGCGGGCGAGGTTGATGGAGTTGACCGCGCTCAGGCGGTGGCGGGTGCGGAATTCCTGGTCGGCGAAGAGCTCCTTCAGCGCGGCCTGCGCGTCGTCGAAGGTGCCGGAGATGGCGAGCGCGTGGACGTTGGCCGCGCCGGTGCAGGCCATCTGGCGCTCCTGGAGCGGCGAGGTGCGGCCGTCCGGGTAGAGGATGAAGATGGCGGTGCCGGGCTTGCCGAGCAGCCCGTGGATGGCGGCCGAGCCGGTGTCGCCCGAGGTGGCGCCGAGGACGTTGATGCTCTGGCCGCGGACCTGGCACTGGTTACCGTAGAGGTTGCCGAGGAGCTGGAGGGCGAAGTCCTTGAACGCGAGCGTGGGCCCGTGGAAGAGCTCAAGCACATAGGTGCGGTCGTCGAGCTTCACCACCGGCGCGATGTCGGCGTGCGAGAACGTGGTGTAGCTCTTCGCGATCAACGCGCGAAGCGTGTCGGCCGGGATGTCGGTCGCGAAGCGGGAGAGAAACTCGAAGCAGAGGTCCGCGTAGGAGAGCGACTCGAAGCGCGCGAGTTCGGCGGCCGTGAAGCGCGGCAGCGACTCGGGCAGATAAAGGCCGCCGTCGGGCGCCAGGCCGGTGGCGACGGCGTCGGAGAAACCGAGGGCGGGAGAAAGGCCGCGGGTGCTGATGAACTTCATGTGAGCCAGAACGACAGAGCGACAGAGGACAGAGCGACAGAAAACAGAGCGGTGAGCCAGAACGACAGAGCGACCGATAACCAAGCTAGTGGCCCGTCGCGGATTCGTCGAAAGACGGGAGAATGAAAGAATCGGGGTTTTGCATGATGCCGCCGAGCAGACGGCCAACTTCTGCAAGAAGCTCGAGGAGCCGGTCGAAAGTGGGCTTGTCGACGTAGCCGTGATCGAGCGCGCAGAGAAGCCAGTGCTCGGTCTCGAAACGCTCTGTATCGGCGTCGGTCAGCTTGCTCACGAAATGAGCTCGATAACGGCGTTTGCCCCAAGCCTCGGCGATGTTAGCGCCGATGGAGCGAGCCGAGCGACGAACCTGATCGGTGAGCGAAAAACGCTCACCGGAGGGAAAGGTTTTCGTGATTTTGAAAACCTCCCGCCCCAGCGCGAACGCCTTCTGGTAAGCGACCAAATCCGTAAAGTGTCTGATCGCTCCCATGGGCTTGAAGCTCTGTCGCTCCGTCCTCTGTCGCTCCGTCGTTCTGATCCTGTCGTTCCGTCCTCTGTCGTTCGGTCGCTCTGAACAAGGCGTTACAGCTGATCCAGCTGGAACGCCTTGTGCGCGACGCGGGCGGCGTCCTCGGCCTTGGCCTTGTCGATCAGGACCGAGATCTTGATCTCGGAGGTGCTGATGAGCTGGATGTTCACGCCGGACTCGGCGAGCGCGGTGAAGAGC
>JACCDX010863376.1_pt1 | contig 37590 bp, 49 predicted proteins | sample 7449681 | NCBI WGS metagenome assembly JACCDX01 (sample SAMN15323450, study PRJNA562643) | freshwater metagenome | isolation source: river surface water | place: USA:Blue River Watershed | collected 2017-08-18
ATAAATCTTTGGTCCGCGCAAAAGATGGGGCCTTCTACACCGTTTGGTAGGGGATTCGTGGCGGGGCTCGGAAAGGAGCAAAAAAATGAACTCATAGAGTACCTCGCAAAACTTATTTCAAAGCGCGCGGGTCTCGCGAATCACGGGAAAGTGTACAACATTATGCGTCTCAGCATAAAGTCCAATAAAAATGCTCGCAATGGTGAGCGATTCGCCACAAATTTACACGAGTTATACAAGAACCTTCCGAGGAAGACTGGTGGATCTTCGGCACCGAACCCTTTTTTACAGGGTGTTATAAACACGGCCCTGAAGAGGCAGTCGGCCGTTAACCAGAACACCGTGGTGGTTGCCCGAGAAATTATTAAAAAGGCTGCGGCTCTCTCAAATGCGAATAAAAATAAATTAAAGATGGGTGCCAGTATCGCGGCTTCGGCCAGAAATCCCGTGGCTCTTGTGGAAAAGTCACTGAATGCCGCGTACAAACTCAAGTACAAGAATGGCCCAGGGAACCCCACGGTTGCAAAAATTATTCAGGCGTATAAAAATTCCATGCACGATTTGTCATTGTCACTGTTTCCTATGTCAACTGCCGGCACAAACGTGTTGAAACTCGCGTACAGGACGGCGATACCCAGGGCAGCCGAGTACATTCGTTCAAAACAGCAGGCTTAAAGAAATGGGGTGCGTAAATATCAGAAGAAAAATAATATTTTTATATATTGGTGGAGTGCCCGAGTTGGTCTAAGGGGTTGGTCTTAAGATCCAATGTCATTGACGCGCGAGTTCGAACCTCGCCTCCACCACCAAACTCCCCTTAGCTCAGCCCGGTAGCAGCGGCGGATTGTAGAAATATTTCTAAAAATGTGGCTTTATTGTCACTCACAATACTCCGTAGGTCGTCTGTTCAAATCAGACAGGGGAGAGTGGTTGTAGGTTGTCCGATCCCGGGAAGCCGGAGAAAACCTTCATAAAACAGTGTAGTACAGTTGGAAGTACATAGGGCTCATAACCCTAAGGTCCCTTGATCGAAACAAGGCACTGTTATTGGTTGTCAGATCCATAAAACTGTCCGTAAGGTTTCCGTATTACAGTGGTCAGTAAGTCGTGCTGTTAACACGAAGGTCGCAGGTTCGAACCCTGCCGGAAACGAAAAGCTCTTATCGTCTAGTGGTTAAGGACATAGCACTTGTAATGCTGTAACCCAGGTTCAATTCCTGGTAAGAGCAAATCCTTTTATTTTTGACTATCAAAGTACAAACATAAAAGAATCAAGCATTTAATAACAAATGGGCTACATATATCTTATTACAAACACGGTTAATAATAAGAAGTACGTGGGTCAAACTTTACAAGATGACGTGAAAAAGCGGTGGAGTGTATATAAACGTATAAAAGATACTTCTATAGGCACGTGTTTTTATAATGGATTAAAAAAGTATACACCAGAAAAATTTAAATTTCAAATAATTTGTGTATGTTTTGATGAAGATTGTAATAGGTACGAAGAACACTACATTAAAAAATTTAATTGTTTAACACCAAATGGATACAATATGTTACCAGGTGGCACAAGTTTTCAAGGACCTTTTAAGAAAGCACAATTAACTGATGAACAAAAACGCGGTTTATTTGGACGTGATAAAGGTATAAAATCACATAATTTTGAAAAACATTTATCATATGAACAGAAGAAAATATTAAGTGAAAAATTTAAAGGTAGAAAAATTAATAAAACGTGGGACACCTTTAAATCTTATAAAGTTGAAAAATATGATAGTGATCACAATTTACTTGAAACTTTTGAAAGTTTAACGAGTGCTGCAAAAACAATACACACAAATGGCAATGTTATTAGTAAATATGTAAATACTTTAAAATTATATCATGGATTTTATTGGAAAGCTACTGAAGTTAATGATAATATAGATAATTTGAGGAAATATAGTGAAACTATTAAGAAGAAAGTTCAACAATTTGATTTAGATGATAATTTTATACGGGAATACAATAGTTTATCAGAAGCAGCAAACATTTTTGGGTCTAAAAGTATTTCACCTTTATCACGGTGTGTCAGTGATGATCCAAAATATCTTAAACATAAAACTTTCAAAGGCTTCAAATGGAAACTCGCTTAAAAATACCAAACGTTTATATAATAAATGTCACCGGACCGTGCTGATTTAACACCTATTAGCGTGAATTATGAAGAAGTTATAAAATTCTCATTCCGTACACAACCAAAAAAATTTACAATGGCTTATGAGATTTATAAATCAATTTATATACAAAAACCGGATTGTCTGAAAATTATTTCAAAACTCCATCAAAATAATTTTCAAGATGTTCTTCATTTTAGTATACAAATTGAAATAGCTAATAATTGGACAAACACATTACACTATAATGGTATGTGGGACGGTAATACATTTATACTTGATAATATAACAGCCATAGTTCCAAATAAAATAATGGAAACTATTGCAAATTTTTAAAAAACCTTTTTAAAATTTTTAATCAACAGGTAAATACCAAACAAAACCAACAACAAAAACAGCACATTCTTGACTGACACCACGAGTCTGCTGGATTGACACATAAAGGATTGATCTTCGGGTTTACATGTTGTCGCGGTGGACCCAGCACCGCTTGATAATATCGCGCCGCCTAAAAAAGCAGAACCACTTGACTTGCCCATTTTATAATGTTACAAGATTATAAAATGAACGGTATGATGCTTTTTATCTCGCTCTTGCTGTGTTCTACAGGAATCCTCGTGATTGCCTCAAACTCTATTGGAATTGATTGCACTAAAACTGATAAATCGGCACCCAAGTATCAATTTTTGACGTACGGACTCATAACTGCCATATGCTGTGTTCTTATATCATTTATTGGTATTTTTTTGGGAATAAAATCACCATAAAATACAGATATGGGAGACAACATCTCAAACCAAAATATTTTGGCTTTTGGGCCTTATGGAACACTCCAGTTAAGTGATGGGTTCGGACTTTTTACAGGAACTGATAGAATTAACGCAAATCCAGAGTACGGTACTCTTTATGCCACTCAATTCATTGGAGACGGTGGTCTTTTGAGTAATATTCAGGGCGGCGGTGGAGGCGGCGGCGGCGGAAATATTTACACTGGAACTCCCGGTGAAGTTGCGTATTACACGGGGCCCCACGAAATCAGTGGTCTCAGCAACATAACTGTGGATGGAACCACGGGTACAATTAATATTCACAGCAACACGATGGCTACAAATGTTTTCGTGACGAGTCTCTTTTTTGAAGAAGGTTTTGGCACCAGTATAAGTGATTCAGCAAATTTACAAATAATTTGTCAAGTTGGAAACACTTTTAACGGTGGCATACGTGTTCAAGATATTATTGATAATAATGGTTCAGTTGGAACTGATGGACAAGTCCTCAAGAAAATAGGTGGAAAACTTGTCTGGGGGTAAAGTAACACATGAGTATAACCGGTGACTCTCAAAATGTAAACATAAATGGAAACTTGGTCATCCCGAGTTCAGGAAATAAAATACGCACACCTCTCATTCAATTTTTTGACAACACGACTCTTAACACGGCTAATGGCATTTGGTCCTCCAACGTGTCAGGAGGACTTTTGTACAACGGCAACGTGACTGCAAATTATTACATGGGAAATGCTTCAACACTCACGAGTCTCACGGGGGCCTCTGCGGGCTCGTACGGTTCCGTGTCAAACGTCCCTCAGATTACCGTGGATTCTACGGGACGAATCACGAGTCTCTCAAATGTAGCAATTAACACGGTGGCTACGGGATCTACTGGACAGATTGCATTTTACTCTGGATCCAACGTGGTTTCCGGAAATATAGGACTCACGTACACTGCCGGAACACAGGCTCTTTCTGTGGGAGGTTCTTTGACAGTTGGTGGTGACCTCATAGTATCCGGTAACACGTACACTGGTAACAATGTGGTGTTCAACGACGCAATTGTGGAGATTGGTAACGCGTACCCAAACGGCACAACGCTCGGACTTCTTATGCAGAGGCCCGCGGGAAACGTGATGATGGGTTACCTTTCTACAGAAGGTGGCTTCTCAAACACATTAGCTTTTGGCTACACATTCGGTAGTGCTGAGGGACCACTGTTGACACCCGACACGTCCAACGTGTTACCCGTGAGAATCTTTGGTAATTTGACGACGACCAGCAATCTTTACGTGGGTTCCGTGGATAACTTTGTCGTTGATGCGGCGAATAAACACGTGGGTATAGGAAACTCTAGCCCCACACACAACCTTGACGTGGGTTCAAACTTGTACATTCACGACACTGGTTCGAATGTCCTCGTGACTTCCGGAAATATTAGCGCAAATTACCTTTTCGGAAATGGCGCAAACCTCACCGGGATTCCGGTTTCAAATTTACAGAGCGTGGTGGCTTCCGGAAATGCCACGGTCGGGACGGTCCTTTTCCAAAACACGGGGGTTTCCTTGGTGACCTCTGGAAGCGTCGGTGTCGCAAACACGGCTCCCACGCACACTCTTGATGTTGGCTCAAATACTTTTGTGAGTGACACGGGTGCCAATACAATTGTGACTCTTGGAAATGTTTCCGCAAATTATTTCGTGGGTTCCGGTTCAAGACTCACTGGACTCACCGGAGCCTCTGCAGGTTCTTATGGCAACGCTTACTCTGTCCCACAAATTTCTGTGGATTCCAACGGTCGCGTGTCCTCCATAACCAACGTGGCCATTCAAACAACTTTGGACCAGGCTGTGTCTTTCGGAAACACCACGTCAAATATTATCACCACCGGTGGTCTCACCACGAGTGGAAATGTTTCAGCCACAAACTTTTTTGGATCCGCCGCCAACTTGACTGGACTTACGGGTGCCTCTGCTGGAACGTACGGTCCTGCTCAAATTGTCGTGGATTCTAACGGTCGCATCACGAGCCTCTCGAACGTTGCATCGGCTGCGGAAACTTTAAGTGATGTTGTTAATCGTGGTAACACGACATCGAACACTGTTCAGTTTACAAATTCAGTAAACTCTGTGGTGACTTCCGGAAATGTGTCCATCGGAAATCAGTTGCTCGTGTCAGGCACCAGCAATTTAGTTGGAAACACCGTGGCTTCAAACATTAGCGTGTTTTCAATTTCTTTTGGAGGAACTTCAAATGGGTACGTTAGAACAATTTCTTTGCAGGACACCACTGATATCAGCAATGTAACGACTGCTCTCATCACCGCAGGAGGACTTTCTTTAACAAACACAAACCCGGTGTTCCCCACGAGTCTCACGGCTTATGGCACTTGGGGCGCAACTCCAACGCCTGCTCTCGGTGGAGCTTCTCTTGGAGCTTTCACCGCAACTATCGGTGCAAATATTACAAACTTTACACCTTCCGGTGGTCTCACGAATGGAAAATACAGAATTTATGCGGTCAGCAACGGTTCCTGGACCATTGCCGCAAATGTCGCTGGATCTGTGTCAAATTTAAGCACTTCTCTTTCAGTCACCACAGGTAACCGTGTTCTTATAGAAATTACATACGATGGCACGGTGTACTATGTAAATTATGTCAAATACTCGTAAATAAAATGTACCCCATAATTAAATGAGTATATCAGGGGACGCTCAAAATGTTAATATCACCGGTGGTAATCTCATTATTACAGATGCTGCCATGAAGGTCCGGACACCCACTTTACAATTTAGCGGTGATGGAACCTTGATGACAACTGTGCCTACCCTTGACGTGGTGGCAAATTTTGGGAACACGACTTCACAAGTTCTTCACGCGGGAGGGTTCGCCGGTGACGGATCTCTTTTAACAAATTTACCTAGTGGAGGTACTGCAAATTTAGCTCAGGTGGTGGGGTACGGCAACGTGACTTCTAATAGTATTACAGTTGGGGGTCTCGCGTGCACTTCTCTAGAAATTAATGCGGTACCTTTTATCGGAGCCGGAAATGTTTTAACCACAAACGCGAGTACTCTGTCATACAACACGAGCACGAATATAATGACTGTAGATGCTAACGGTGGTCTTAACGCCAGAATTGTTTCTTCGGGACAATTTCAGCAAACGACTGCAAGAGGACAACCTGTTTATATAGAGGCTAATATAGGAGGGGTTTTACACTTGCACCTTTCCGAAAATGACGTGAGCAATCACCGACCCACTGTGGGTTTAGCTCTCGCCGATTACATGGGTGTCTCAAACGGATACGTGGTGACAAACGGAACTTTACTGGACATTAACATTCCTTCAACTTTTATAGAAGGTTCTTTGGTATCCGGTGTAAATGGCGACGTTGGAAAGGTTGTGTACCTATCAAACACCGTGGGACTTATGACTATTACTCGCCCGACTCTTTACAGTGACGCTGTTCAAACACTTGGTCTCATAACTGCCGTGAGAGGAAATAAAGTTGATATGATCGTTCGGTGTCTCGGAAGAATTGAAGATAACCCTAATCAAGTCGTGGCCCAGACCGCAAACATATACGGGTACCTTACTGTAGGTGGGCAACAGATTGTAACGTCCACAAATTTGTACGTAACTGGAAACGTTTATATGGATGGCCTTGGTTCCAGTGCAAATATTTTGACAGTTAACGGCAACGTGTCTTCAAACGGTGGAATTTTTTATGGTAATGCATCGGGACTCTCTAGCACCACTGATGTTACACCCGGTGTTTACGGATCCGTGTCAAGCGTCCCACAAATTACTATAAATTCACAGGGTCGCGTGACAAATATAACAGGAGCCTCAATAAACACCGTGACAACTGGAACTACCGGCCAAGTTGCTTTTTATTCCGCGAGTAACACGGTGAGTGGTGATTCTGGACTCACGTATACAGTTGGTTCCAAAAAACTTTCGGTGGGAGGTGACTTGACCGTTTCAGGAAATCTTACAATTTTAGGAAACACGTACACCGGTAACAATGTGGTGTTTGAAGACGCGATTGTAGAAATTGCAAACAACGCCTCTAACAACACGACTCTTGGGTTCACTATGCAAAGACCCGCCGGAAATGTTATGATTGGGTACCTTTCTGGCGAAGGTGGCTACACAAACACGTTGGCCCTGGGGTACACTTTTAACAGTGCCCACGATACGTTACTTTTACCAGACACCGCAAACGCGTTACCTGTACAAATTTTTGGAAATTTAACAGCTTCTTACACGGTGTCCGCAAACTCGTTCAACTTGAGCAACACTGCGGTTGGGTTTGGAATGGGTGCTGGGCAGTACAATCAAGGTGACAACACTGTGGCCGTTGGAAATCAAGCTGGACAGAATGGCCAAAATGTAAATGCGATTTCTATGGGATTTTCTGCTGGTTCTGTGGGACAGTACGCGAATGCCGTGTCAATTGGAAATCAAGCTGGTCAAAGTGCCCAAAAAAGTAATGCGGTGGCTATAGGTTTATTGGCGGGGCAGTTTTCACAGGGTTCAAGTTCAATTGGAATTGGGTACCAGGCCGGGCAAACTTCTCAAGGTAATAATTCGTTAGCTATTGGATTTAAAGCAGGATTTACTTCCCAAGGTAATATTTCAACTGCCGTAGGATTTAGTGCGGGCCAAGGAACTCAATCTTTACAAGCCACTGCAATCGGTGCAAATGCGGGCCAAACTTCACAGGGTCAATCTGCAACTGCCGTTGGTTACCGCGCTGGACTTTCAAATCAGGGACAATCGAGTGTGGCCGTTGGTAACAATGCGGGACAATCAACACAGGGACAAAATTCAGTTGCAGTGGGTGTGTCGGCCGGCAATGATTTCCAGGGGTCTTCGGCAATTTCTATTGGACAAAATGCCGGATTTTCTTCGCAAAACACGCAATCCATCGCAATTGGAGTGAGTGCGGGACAAAGTTTTCAGAATGCTTACGCAGTGGCACTTGGGTATCAAGCAGGCCGTGCTTCACAGGGTTCTTATTCTACGGCTCTAGGGTACCAGGCAGGGTTAACAGGCACCGGTGACAACACGATTATTCTTGGTCCCACTTCAAACACCACTAGTAACGCATTTTTTATAGGAAACTTGAGAAGTACTCCTACAGGTGCACCAGGTTCGGTCCTCGGGTACAACTCCACGAGTAAAGAAGTTTTTATGACTGGCGCAACATTTGATTCAAACGGTGTTCTTTCCGCAAATGGCGCTCTTCTTACAAACACCACCGATGTTACACCGGGCACCTACGGTAATGAGTACGCGGTTCCTCAAATAACTATTGATTCTAATGGTCGAGTGTCCTCCATTACCAACGTGTTGACTGTTAATGCTACATTTGGAAACACCGTGTCTTATGGAAATACCACGAGTAACACGCTTCTTTTACAAAATACCGAAACTGGTTTGGTGGCCACCGGAAACGTAGTTGCAAATAATTTTATTATAACGAGTAACAGTGTTAAGTTGGGTAACGGTGCTGGTATTGGACAAGGTATTTATGCAGTTGCAATTGGACAAAATGCGGGACAAAGTTCACAGACTAGTTCTGCAATTGCTGTGGGTTTTAATGCAGGACTTTCTTCACAAGGTGACAGTGCAATTTCAATTGGTAATATAGCCGGACAAAGTGGACAAAATACATTGTCAATTGCTATTGGGTACCAGGCTGGTAGGTTTGCTCAATCAAATAGTGCAGTTTCTATTGGTCCTGGTGCAGGAACTGTAAACCAAGGAATAAATTCTGTGGCAATTGGAGTTAACGTTGGAAGTTCTACACAGAGTTCTTTTTCAGTTGCTATTGGAAATTTGGCAGGAAATTTATCACAAAACACCGCGTCCATTGCAATAGGTTCTGAGGCTGGACAAAGTTATCAAAAAGATAATTCGGTGGCTATAGGAACTTCTGCGGGACAAAGATCACAGTTAAATGGTTCAGTAGCTATTGGATACTTTACTGCACAAATAGCACAGAGTTCTCAATCAGTTGCAATCGGTAATTATGCTGGGTGTAGTAATCAAAGTTTTAGATCTGTTGCAATTGGTAATCAAGCTGGAGAAAGTTCACAATTAAATGCTTCAGTTGCAATTGGTAACACCGCTGGTCAAACATCACAACGGGACCAGTGTGTTTCAATAGGTACTCAAGCTGGTCAATTGGCACAAAATTCATACTGCGTAGCTGTTGGATTTGCATCTGGACAAAGTTATCAAGGTCAAAATGCTATAGGTATTGGATATTTAGCGGGACAACTTTCGCAAAATACTGCTTCTATTTCAATTGGTTCTGGTGCTGGACAAAGTTATCAAAACATTTCTTCTATTGCAATTGGAACTGAGGCTGGAAAAAGTTATCAAAATAATGATGCAATTGCAATTGGTTCTGGTGCTGGTAATTCATCACAAGGTTTTAGATCAATTTCTATGGGCTATGGAGCTGGTTACCTTTCTCAGAGTGCTTATTCAGTGGCAATTGGAACTGATGCTGGAACAAGTTATCAGAATGCTTATTCAGTTGCTATTGGAAATTTAGCAGGAAATTTATCACAAAATACGTCTTCTATTGCAATTGGTAACCAAGCTGGACAAAGTTATCAGTTGCATAATGCGGTGGCTATAGGTCCTGGTGCAGGTGCTGTATTTCAAAATACGTATGCTGTGGCACTTGGATATCAAACTGCTAGCACGTGGCAAGCAAATGGTGCAGTTGCTGTAGGATTTAGAGCTGGTCAATTGTCACAGAATACACAATCAATTTCTATTGGAACTTCCTCTGGACAAAATTATCAAGGTTCTATATCAGTGGCTATTGGATACACGGCTGGATTATCATTTCAAGGTCCTTATTCAGTGGCAATAGGTTCTGAGGCTGGACAATTATCACAGAATGCATTTTCAATTGCTTTTGGTAATCAGGCTGGACAAAGTTATCAAAAAGATAATTCTGTGGCTATAGGAACAGCAGCTGGACAAAGATCACAGTTAAATGGTTCTGTTGCACTCGGGTATCAAGCCGGACAATTATCGCAAAGTTCACAGGCAATTGCAATTGGTCCAAATGCGGGACAAATATCACAGAATACACAAGCAATTGCTATTGGACAAGGTGCTGGAGCAAGTTATCAATCAACGAATTCAGTAGCAGTTGGTTGGCAAGCAGGTTTAACTGGTCAGGGTTCTAATAGTACGGCACTAGGATATCGTGCAGGTGAAACTTCACAGGGATTAAACGCAGTTGCAGTTGGACTCAATTGTGGACGCACGGGACAAGGTTCACAGTCAATTTGTATAGGAAATGGTGCAGGAATTAATGGTGCTGGAGAAAGCACAATTATTTTGGCAAATGGTGCAGGTGGTCTTTCAAACACTACCACTGGTGCAATGTTTGTACAAAATATAAGAACAGTGCAAACTGGTGCTCCTGCAGGTGTACTTGCTTACAACGGTGCCGGTGAAGTTTATGAGACTGGAATGACATATGATACGAATGGAGATCTTTTGTGTCCAAATATGAGTGTTGGTTCTACAGGTGCAACCGTGACATCTTTTTACGTTTACGCTGGAAATTATATAAGTAGTATTACGAGTGGTATAGGATTTTATGCAACAAATGCATCACAAGGCAATTTTAATTTTTACGTGCGAGGTAACGCTACATCATTATTCGTTTTATCAGGTACAACTGCAACAGTTCGTGGTACCTTTAATGCAACTACAAAGAATTTCAAGATTGATCACCCAACTGTTGCAGATAAGAGTCTGTATCACAGCTCTATTGAAGGTCCGCGTTTAGACTTGATGTACCGTGGTGTCGTAAAATTAAAAAATGGTACCGCGACAGTTAATATGAACACGGATTCAACGTGTTCTCCGGAATGTGCTATGACACCAGGAACTTTCGAGGCCCTGTGTAAAAATTGTGAAGAAGATGTTGATTTCTTTCTTCAAAATAAAACAGATTTTGATAGGGTCCGAGGAAGTTTTAATGGGGCCGATCTCACAATTACTTGTGAAAATCCTAATAGTACCGCCACAATTAGTTGGTTGGTTATTGCTGAGCGCAAAGATGTAGAGTGTTTAGTAACTGAAAGATATGATTAGCGCCTCGCCATATCTTTAATAGCCAATCCAAGAACACCTACAATAAAAAACATAACAAGATAATTACATTCTGTATATTTTTCTGGCACTTTCAATGTTTGTGGAGCTCGTTTTACGGGGTCCGTGTCCAACATTGCGTATCCAATCATTTTATAGTATTATTACATTTTTTTAAGCGAGAGTAATACCCTTCTTTTTAGAGGCTCTCTTTTTAGGCTGACCACTCAGGTGAACTTCGCGTATATCACCGTCTGATTTTCCTGATACTGAAATAATATCAGACAAATCATCCGCTATACCGAGTTCCTCTTCAATCACCGGTGGTCGCATTGAAGTCGTGCTCACGGGAGGTGCCGGAGGCATCATAATTCCACCCATTAGACTAGAAATATCAAGTCCCGGGCCCTTCATCTCCCTGCGTCCACCCGTGTTAACTGGAGGCTCACTAGGCTGCGTCTTTTGCTGAGTATTTTTCACAGCCTCCACCATACTCTTAACGAGTTCTGGGTTTTGTTTCATCACGTCATTCACATTAACCGCCTTGAACATACTGTTGGTCAAGTGAAACATCATAGCGGAACCACCAAGCATCATAATAAGCTTAATTTCAGGCGCCACATTCATCTTGGTTCTGTACTTGGCGTAAAGCTCCTCAAAAACTCCATCGTAGTCGTCAAGATTTTCCATAATACTCTCGGACCACCCGTCCAATTGAATTTCAAATGGATTGTACCTCTTGTTAAGAAACTCAACACCTGAAACACAGGCGACGAGCATCCTTCTTGAAAATTTTATGGACTGGTCCACCTCAATTCCGTACATAATCCTGCGAAACTCCGTGCGAAGGTCGTGAATACTCGAGTACGCGTTGAGAGCCTTGTTGACTTGAAAACCCTTTTTAGAAAGTCGTGACAACTTGTTTAAAATGTCCGCCTTTTCGTCTTCAATGGAGGTGTATCCTGCGGAGGGCTGCTCGTTAGGATCACTGGCACCTCCTTCGGCGCCGCCTTGCTCCTCTTCACCATAATATTCTTCTGCACCGTCACCTTCGTCTTCTTCTGGGGGCTGAAAAGGTCTCTGCGGTGCGGACTGCTTTTGATGATTTATAAAGGCTTCAAAATCTGGCTCCGGCTCAGGCATCGGTGGCCTGGAAACTGCCGCCCTTCTCACAGGTGGTTTGGGCCTTTTTGGTGCTGGAGGAGCAATCTCAATTTCATTCATAAGAGCTTGCTCATCTTCACTCAATTTCATAACATTAACAGGATTACGTTCAATTACGATGTCGTCCATCCTTCTGAATTATAAATAGAAAGGTTTGCAAAATCTTTAACGCAATGTTCAGAGGCTAAAAAAATATATCAGTCAATATCACAATGAAAAAGGTTCTCAAGATTGTCTATGCCGTTCTTGTGCTTATTATTTTGGCTTTGATTGTTATGCGTGTCCGAAAGAGTGGGTACGCCCCCATCGTCATTCAGTCCCAGGGTGAAGAAAACTCTTCAATTTTTGACTTGAAACACGATCTTAGCTGTGTTCCTGGACCTCAGGAGGGAGCCGCCTCTTACACAAAGTCTTTGACACCCGGTGGTCTCTGTGGCGATCAGAAGTGGGTCGCGGACCAGGCTACGTACACCATCACCGACGGAATCGGCAGCTCACTTTTGTCTTAGATTACTGTAAGAGATGTTTAAAATACACACAGACTCTATTCAATCAAACACGTGGTCAGTGGCGGGTCGCCAAGACGCTTACACGACGTTTCTGTACTCACCTCTTAAAAACATTACAGATGTTTCTATAGTAGGAGCCAATTTTCAGGCAACGGGAACAAACGTGGCGTATCTTTATGTGGACCAATTGAGCACGCAGTACAATGATGCCACTGGGTACCAATCAGGGAGTGACGCAAATAAGGCGAGTATCCGTGGTGCTCTTGCGAGGTTTGACGTGGCTCCAACAGGAAGGACCGTGTACCATCAATATGATTACGACACGAAGACAACCTTTCGAACACCGCTCAACAAATTGGACAGAATTTCCGTGGAACTTTTGGACGAAAAGGGTCAAGCTCTCACCACCAATTCAAACGTGTTTATAACATTTTCTTTTAATTGTGCTCAACCGAGTGCTCAGGCACCGAGTCCTAGACCGGTCCCCGTGGTCATTCAGCGAAGAAATAATAGTATTATGAGATAAGAGATGGACCCCAGTGTTTATACAAAAAATATTTTTTGTTCTTCTTTGAACCGTGATACTGATAAATATCCCGCAGGAAACTCTTACACATTGCATCTCACAAACCCGATAAAAAATGTTGAACGTGTTGAACTCGTGTACGCGGCCGTCCCCAACTCCATGTACAATTTGACACAAAACGCAAATTTTATCTCGTTAAGTAATGTTGTCACCGGTGACCTCGCGAGTTTTTCAATTGCACAGGGATTTTATGGAGCCGCGGGTCTCGCCACTGAAATTAATAATGCGGCCAGTAACATCACGGGCATTTCCGTGTCACTTCTGTACAATGAAGGAAAATTTTTGTTTACGCGACCTAAGACACGCGGACCTTTCACAATGGTGATAAACACAGAGGAGGCTGCAAAACTTTTGGGATTTCCAAAGACGGTCGTGGGACAAACGCTGTATTCGCAAACTGTCAATTACCCCACGAGCACCACGGAGGTGGGCATCTATGAGGACAACACCGTGTACCGAAATGTTGAGTTTATAAAGTCCCAGCAAGTTTTTGCATTGAACCCCAATGACGCAATATTTTTAGACATTGAGGAACTTCGTACGGTTTGCAATGAGGATGCTCACAAGTTGGTAGGTTCAGGTGGTACGTACACGGGTCAGAATATGACACGGTCCTTTGGATTAATTCCAGTTGACGTGAGCAGTGGTAGCATAGTTCATTTTGCAAAGGGTTCTTCGTACGATTTATTTATATCTTACCCGTACCCTATACAGAAAATTGATAGGCTCACGATTAGGTGGATTAATTCTATGGGTCAGACTGTCAATTTTAATGGTCTTGAAGACAATTCGTTTTTGCTCCGATTTCATTCAATAAAAAATGTTTGAACAATATAAATGTCTGGTGGTATTACGCAGCTCGTCGCGATTGGAGCACAGGACGCCCATCTCACTGGAAGTCCCGAGGTTTCATTTTTCAGATCAACATACAAGAGGCACACAAACTTTTCAATGACCACGGAGAGGCAGGTTATTCAGGGTATGGTTGGTGCAAATAACATGTCAACCGTTCGTTTTGAGCGCAAGGGTGATCTCTGTGGATACGTGTACCTCGCCGCTCACGATGGAAGCACTTCTACTTCTATTAATTGGAGCACAGTAATCAGCAAGGTGCAGCTTTATATTGGAGGACAGCTGATTGATGACCACGATTACACTTTTTCACACGACATTGCCCCAAAACTTTTGGCACAGAATTTAGCGAAATCTGACAAGGGAGTTTACCCAATTTCAGGTAATTCTCCAATTTACCCCATTCGTTTTTCATTCTGTGAAAATTGGCAGTCAGCTTTGCCTCTCGTGTCTCTTCAGTATCACGATGTCGAGCTCAGGATTTATTGGGGGTCCAACCCTGGTAGCACCAAGTATGAGTGCTACGCCAACTTTGTGTACCTTGACACAGAGGAGCGTGAACAGTTGGCGAACCAGCCCCAGAAAGTTCTTATTACACAGGTTCAGAAATCAATTTCTTCCAAGAGCCGTGTTCACGAGCTCAACTTGAACCACCCGGTGAAGTTGCTAACAAGTATTAACAACGGTGTTTCAAACGGTTTATTTTTACCGAATAATAAAATCAAATTACAAATTAATGGTACCGATGTTTCAGACTACAAGTATGCAGCTCCGCACTTTACTAGTGTTATGTCGTATTATCACGTACCATTTTTGGATGATAACGCGGATGATTTATTTTTGTTCCCATTTTGTATCGACACATCCAAGTTGCAGCCCACGGGTTCGGTCAATTTCAGCCGACTTGATTCAGCCCGAATCACCAGCCAGAGTTACGATTTAGACACGGACATCTACGCCATAAACTACAATATTCTTATTATTCAAAACGGAATGGCTGGTCTTATGTACGCCAATTAAATATTTACCTAAATTAAATGAATTGGTTGTGGGTCGTGGTCGTCGCCGTTTTCATATTTTTATTAACATATAATCCCAGTTCTGGCACATTAAACAAGTACATTCAAAAAAATGAACTCCCGGTTCCCAGTGTTTCCACGGATAAAAGTTGCGAACCCGCTCATTTTCAGGATTTACAATTTGGTACACAGACAGCGTGTCCTAGAAAAGGTGCGATTTTACAGAAATAAAAACTTACAGGCAATCTTTAGAAATGGTTCTTCCTTTTAACAAAGAAACTATGATGATGGTTGCACTCGTCGCCGTGATTGTCGGAGCCTTGTACCTCTACAAGGATCTTCAGTTGACGAAGAAAGACCTCGTGTCCCTCAAGAATAAACCTGTGCCCGTTCCACAGGTTCCAAGAAAAAAGATTGAAATTGACGACGAAATAAAAAATTCTAATACAGTAGCTGATGAGCAATGAAGAAAGAAGAACGACACAAAGCAATAGCTATTCCGGTAACGTTTGTGGAAGACAAACCAAAGTTCCTTACGGTACGTGATAGAAGATTTAAAGAGTGGATATTTGTGACGGGTGGGTGCCGAAAACGCGAAATTTTTAATCCAATTCGTTGTGCTTTACGGGAATTGGATGAAGAAACACGTGGTGTTGTAAATTTAAAGAGCGGAAATTACACGCACTTTGTTTTTGAAACCACGGAAAGAACACCGGAAGAACTTGATGCCGATAAAAAGGCTGGAATTCAAGTGACGCTCGTGTACAACGTGTACATATTCTTTGTAAAAATTAATCAGGCTGAGCAGACACGGATGATTAAAGCTTTTAATGAAGAAAAGGCAAAGATGGATGCACGAAAAAAAGAAAAACTTCCAATCAAAAGAACATTTGATGAAAATGATTTTATGGCTTTTGACACCTTGGAATCATTTTCAAAAAAACACAGATGGCCTATGATTGTTGAAAAAATTATAAATAATCCCGATTTCTACGTGGCACTCAACTCGTTAAATAAAAAAAGTTTTAATATCCGGTAAATTTAAATGGCGGTGCCTAAAAACAAAGCATTTTTAATTTCACAGGTTTCTAAAAAATTTCCAGGAAAGTGGAGCGAAGAGGAGCTAATCAAGATGACGGTGCTGGAGCTGACGAAGATTTCAAAGGAGCCCGTGGTAGAGTATGTGGAAGAGGAGCCGGAGGAGCTGTCATACGTGGAGAGATTCGGAGGGTCAACAGCGGTTTAAAATTATGACACGCTAGATTGTAAAGAATGTTTAAGAAATGGTGCGAGCAACAAAATTTTAATAGTACAACCAACTTATCACATGTGTTAATGGATGGCGGAAGCCTCTCAGTACCATCTGATAAATTGAATGATTTTTACGACATGTGCGTGAAAACTATACGGACCGGTGAGCCAATTTATATAGTTGAGCAGAGGTCCGAAATTTACAACTTTTTTTTGGACCTCGACCACAAGGCACCGGAGGCTGTGCCGTTTGAAAAAATTGAAAAAATTACGAGACTCATTTGCGATAAAGTTTCTTCTCTGGGTGGTCACGAGTGTCTGGTGTCAATATCAAAACCAAAACCTTCCGGAAACTTGATAAAGTCCGGCATCCACATGAATTGGTCAAACTTTCCAGTAAACTCCGTGATGGGCCTGCGGTTACGATCACACATAATAAACATTCTTGAAAAAATGATGCCATCGTTTAATTGGGAAAAGATTGTTGACAAGGCTGTGCACACGGGTAAAAAAGGTTCTGGTTTTAGGATGCCGTGGTCGCATAAAAAACAAAGACACACTGAGTGCAAAGGTAAAGGGTGTCTCGTGTGCGAAAACACCGGAAAATTAATTGAGCCTCCGTACTTGCCCGTGTTTAGGTACAGGGACGGTGCTTTGGAACCCATAGATTTTATGGAACCCAGTGTCGACGTGTTAAAAGAATCTTCTATTCGCACGGAAATCACAGAGTCTATAGAAATTCCGGAGCCACCGGTGATCACAGAAGATGAAAAGCCCCGTGTCACGCAGCCCATGAAAGTTTTGGAGAACGCGGAACTTTTGGAAGCCATTGAAAATTACGTAAAAAAGTACGTGCCGGGCCAAGGTTCAGCAAAGTTGACACGGATGTCTGAAAGTAAAACAACTTTTGCAATTAGCACGACGTCACAGTACTGTGAAAATGTTAAACGAGAACACGTGAGTAACCACGTATGGTTTTCAATTTATCAAGGAAAGATTACACAAAAGTGTTTTGATGAGGGTTGCAAAGATTTTACGAGCAAATCCTACATGCTGACGCCAAGTGTCTTAAAACTTTTGTATCCGAATAGTAATGCGAATACTTTTATTGGCTCTGGTTTTAATGGCAGTGGTGTGGTACATTCCAAAAAGTACAAGAGCTCTCAAAGATGATTTTAGGACACGTGCTATAAAGTACTCGGGGCTTCAGCCGGACTTGTATTACTCTTTTGTAAATGAGATGGAGATTTACAATAAATCACAGGACGAGAAGCACTTGTATCAGGCTCTCGGCTTTCTTGAGGAACTGGCTCTTTATGTAAAAACTGGTAGCACCACGGTGTCAGAAGAGATTTGGGAGCTTATACACGATATTGCGGATGAAGAGGAGGCTAGGATATTACAGAGGGCTTTAGAAAGAGGTATTCGCTTCGTACCAAAGTACTTAAAAGAATATCCCACGATACAATAAAATGAGTTACACCACTCGTTCAGGACGCACCGTTAAAAAGCCTAATCTCTATGTTCCACAGGAAGTTCCAGAAGATGATTTTGATGAAGGTGACTACGATGAAGATGACCCAGAGGGCGAGGAAGACATTTTAGATTCAGAAGACGAGGAGGAAGAGGAGGACGAGGACGATGAGGACGCGGATGAGAATGGAAATCTCAAGGATTTTGTGGTCGAGGACGATGACGAGGAGGAGGACTGCGATTAGAATTGAAAAAGTAAATATGAGAGTATCATAATGGAGACTGACATCGGTGAATTTACTCAGCAGCCCATGCAAATGGAACAGGAATATCAGCCAATTTCGGACGGGTCTTCTCAATTTCAGTATTACCACCAGGGACCCCCAGCGCCACAACAATACGGTGCACCAAAGGGGGACATTTTAGCTGAACTTGGGAAGACTGCGTACATAATTATATTTGTCGCATTTATTTTAGGATTTTTTATGGGAAAGACTATGCAGCCAGTTATTCTGCGACCGAACTAGATTTTACACGGTCCCAATCGTAATCTGAGAAATCTCCAATGGGTCCCAAAGGAGGTTCGGTAAAATACGCGTGCGTCGCAGCTTCTGGGTCTGCGAGAATAGTATTAAAGACTTCTGTGGCGGTGGCATTCATATCCGGTCGCCTTCTATACATGTTGTAACCTGTGTAGAAGACTATCGCAATTATGCAAAGTGTAAATATATTTAGTAAAACGGAAAAGGCACCCATTAATTATTCTGAAGATTTTTCCTCGGCAATTGAAACAAGGGTCTCGGCCGCTTCCCTGGCCGCTTGTCTTTCAGCAATTTCTTTGGCTACAATTTCGTCTGCAGCCTTGACAAGATCTTCAATAGGTGCATCGGGCTGTTCAGCCTGAAGTCTCGCGAGAATGTCAGCCGGGTGACTAACAGGCGCTTCATCGGGTTTCGTATAATATTTTGAATTTTCGTCCCCTGGTTTGATGAAAGGCGCGTCACCGGGCGTTCGTACAGACATCATATCCCTCTTGCGCTCCTCAAACATCTTGGCAGCAAGCGCCTGATTCTCGCGGTACTTGGTCATAATCTCCTCCAACTTTTCGTTGGTGTAGTGACTGTCCTCAATCTTTGTAGGATCAGGTGGAATCAACAACCACTTACCGCAGTCAACAACGTAAATGTCAAAGGTGGAGTCCTCCTTCTGCAACCTCTTCGCGTGATTTGCAGCCTCTTCGCGAGTCGCAAAGCAACCGCGGATTTTAATTCCAAACTGGTCAGTCTTCTGTGGACACTCAGGACCAACAATTGACAAACACGCGTACAGCTGACCCGGAACCATTGTGTAATCTTGCTCAAGCATTCCCGACATTTCTACAAGACTAACGAACTTTTTCTTTATATATGGTAAAATGGACACGTGTAAAAGAGCAATTGCACCTCTTTTGATCAAGTACAAAAAACTCGCATCGGCTTACGTGAAATTAAAACACGAGACGAAAAAAATTAACGAATCGTACGTGAAACTTTCAAAAAAATATAAAAAACTCAAGAGTGTAACCAACAATAACAACAACGATAATAACAACGACAATAACAACGAAAATGTCAGAAAATTTATCAAACGCATAAGGACTAGGCGCTATAATTGGTAAACAGAATGGCCACCGTGAGTCCCAAAATATGTTTGAGCTGCAGGTACCACACCAAAGGAAATTGCAAAATTTTAAAAGTTGAGATACCCGTGTTTATAATGCGAAAGGAGGACAGACTCTGCGGTCCCAAAGCTTCTTTCCACGAAGAAATCACCACTTCTTGCAGGTCGTGTCACTTTTACGACAACGGACTGTGTCTCGCATTTGGAGCACAGGACCCCGTGTCAGGAGGAATTAGTTACGCACCGGCTTTGACGGCCCGCACAAATTCGTGGATGTGTGGTCTGGATCAACAACACTACATGTACAAAAACGTGCCTAAAGACTACACAGGTTACCTAGATTAAAAGGAACCCCCAATAATAAAATGGACACGGTGAGAAAGTTTCATAATTTTTCTAAACGAACGCTCATCCAAAACGTTGCTAAAAAAGGCCAATACATTTTGGATGTGGGTTGTGGTTTCGGTGGAGACCTAAAAAAATGGTCGGATTGCGGTGTCTTCTTGGACGCGTGTGATCCTCTTCAAGAGTCTCTCGTGGAGGCTAAAAGTCGCGCAAAAACACTGGGTCTCAGTGACACGGTTCGGTTTTTTCACGGAGATATTTTAGCTTGCCCCGAACGAGTCTACGATGTAATCTGTTATAACTTTTCATTGCACTATATTTTTCAATCACGGGACCTATTTTTTAAGAGTATTCGGGCCATTCGGGCGAGGCTCAGAAAGGGGTGTTTACTCGTGGGGTACATTCCGGATTCAGAGAGTATTTTGATGATGACACCGTTTAGGGACAATCTTGGAAATGTTATTGTTCGGTCAAATGTTACAGGGTACGGCGCGTTTGGAGAGAAGATTTTTGTGAGTCTCGCGGATACACCGTTTTATAAAGAGGGACCTAGAGCAGAGCCTATTGCGTACAAGGATTTGCTGGTGACACACTTGGAGGAGCTAGGAGTACAGCTCGTGTCTTGGGAGCCGCTTATAGGGGAACACGCTATTAGTAGTCTTTATAGTAAGTTTATTTTTGTGTGTAAGTAGTAATGATTCCCTACGTGACAATTATTTTACTTTTATTAGCCACTGTAGCCATTTGGACTACAAGAGAACCACGTGTTTTCACAGAAGTTAAAGAGAGGTACGCCAAATTTAGAGAGATTGTTCCGCCAAAATATAAAGTGCTCCGTGATCACCAGGTTATCCTTATAGGGTACCTGAAAAAGAATAAAGAACTCGGGTACAACACGAATAAAGGGTACGAGATTGGTCTTTGCCTTGATGGCACGCCGAATCAGGTGTTTCACGTGTTGCTTCACGAGTTGGCGCATTCGACTGTTAAAGAGTACGACCACAACAAAGAATTTTGGAGCAATTTCAAAGAACTCCGTGATATTGCGGCGAGTCACGGATTATATCAGGCTATAAACGGGTCTGAACCATTTTGTGGAAAATTTATAAAGGATGCCTAATTTTTTTTATTTTGATATTATAAAATGGTTGCCGGAATATCCACAGCGTACGTGGCAAAAGGCGTTGCTTTATGGATTATGACAATGTTACCGACTCTTCTGACACTTGTCACCCGTGATTTTACAATTAACATCATCTTACTCGTGGTCCTGTTTCCTATTATGCTGTCATACTTATCAAAGATGGGTACGTTTCAAATTAAAACGGCTGTGATAGGTATAGCGGCTGCAATTACATTTTTTGTTTTGTACATCATCTCCAAAGCTTTCCCTAAAATTCAAAGCGCAATGGCGAATCCCGGTGAAAATAGGACAACCACGATTATTGTGATTGTTCTCATCTCATCCATTTTTGCATTGGCAATGGGAGGAGCTTCTATGTTTGTTCCAATGTACGACATTGAAGCGAACGTTACGTCGGCGGCTGCTACTGCTGCACCGATGGTGTCACCGCATTACAACAATTACGCCTTGCCCAACATTCGCTGAGCAAAGTAAAAGATGATTGCGGCAATGAGACCGGTGGCAATGAGACCACTGGTTGAGCGACCACCCTCAGACATAAACTGAGGAACTGCGCTTAAAAGCTTTTCCTGAACGGGGTTAGAAAATGCAACAATTGCACAAACGCCCGCAATAAGAGCCTGATACTGTTCATCAGTCAAATTCATCGGATTCTTACTGCTGGCCTGAGCTTTCTGTGAAACCACGGGCTGCTGCATAGGCTGCTGCATCATCATCTGAGGAGCCTGGTCCATCATCATATCGGCGGGTCCCATAATATCGGCAATAGGTGTACTGTCCATCTGTTGTTGTTTGTACACATTTTTTTCGGGGCTCATTTTCTTCGTTTCAATAGGAGGAGGTGGAGGTGGCCCCTTGGGCTGCTGGGGTATTCCACTGTTATAAGGGACCATTCCTTCACCGCTGTCATTAAGATTCATAGTGTCCATTTATTTCTCGTGTGTTTTTAAATCCTCCACGTAAGCGCAACACGAGGTGCAAAGTGCTCTCCTTTTGAACATTGTAATCTGCGAGTGTTCTATCATCTTCCAACTGTTTTCCTGCAAATATTAAGCGTTGTTGATCAGGTGGTATACCTTCCTTGTCCTGAATTTTAGCCTTAATATTTACGATGGTGTCATTACTCTCAACTTCGAGTGTGATAGTTTTACCAGTGAGCGTTTTCACAAAAATTTGCATTTTATATAAAAGGTTTCATCTTTTTAAACCTTAACGAAACATCTTTTTGTTAAAAAATAAACCAAGAATATTAAAAATAAGGGTCACGATTGCTAAAACCCACGCATATGTATCACAGTGTCCGACAGTCATGCAGTTAACTACATACGAGTTAACGGCTACAAAAATAGACATAGCCAAGCCTTCTGTATACATTCCTTTAAGCATCATAGAGACGGAGACAGCGAGACCGGAAATAAGAATAATAGCAGCCTGTCGAGACATGACAAGGGAACCGATAGTAACAGAGCTCATTTTATATTCTCCATAGAAAATAAATGTTCCGTGCTGTAAAAATGGCCGACATCGGGTACACTATGGCAATCTTTTTCACTATTGGGTACCTCGTGGGAAACACAGTGGATTCCTTTTTCCTGAAACTTTATGGGCGAGAGTACAAGAATAAAACAAAGAACCGCTTGCTCCTGGAAGTTCTTGTGCAAGTCATCGTGATTGGATTAATTTCATACCTGGGCCGAAACATAGTTGAACTCGTGCCTTCTCCCTTTGACGGTGTTTCTGGGTTCCGGCACCTGGAAACAAAGGAAATTAAAAATGGCGCCTACTTGACTGTGTTCCTGTTTATGTTTCAGTATTCGCTTCAGGACAAGTTGCTGTACATAAAAAATTCCGCCTAAATAATAGTAAGAATGTTCATCTCAATTGAAGGCAACATTGGCTCGGGAAAATCCACTCTTTTGTCACGTCTCAAAGAGCACTTCAAGAATTCTGAAAGGGTTGTGTTTTTACCTGAACCCGTGGAAGAATGGAGCACAATAAAAGATGAACACGGTGTCACAATACTTGAAAATTATTACAAGGATCAACACAGATGGGCTTTTTCTTTTCAGATGATGGCTTTCATAACACGTGTTCGTCAACTCAAAGATTTGGATCCGAATAAAATTTACATTTCCGAAAGGTCCGTGTATACTGACCGTGAAATTTTTGCAAAGATGCTTTACGATTGCAAAAAAATTGGAGAAATTGATTACACAATTTACACGAAATGGTTTGATGAACTCGTGGGGAATTTTAAAATTGATAAACTCGTGTACGTGAACACGAGTCCCGAGGTGTGCGAACAAAGAATAAAAAAGAGGTCCCGAACGGGTGAATCTGTTATACCTTTTGAGTACCTCGCCGAATGCGACAAGTATCACGAAAAGTGGTTAAGAGGTGACACGAAAAAACTCGTGATTAATGGGGACCTCGGAACACCCGAAGAGTGGGTCTCACTTTTTCTTAATAACTGTGATGGCTGTTGATTTTTTAGCCTTGCTCGGATCACTCGCAGCCTCATTTTCATAGTGTGAATTATAATTTTTTCGGTGAAAGTTCCAAAGGGCATCAGAGCCAATTCTAAAATTTTTTCGAATAGTAGCCTTGTACCAAAATACACAATCTTGTATCCGATTGCTCTTAGACGTGTTATCCAATACAAGACATTCGTAATTTTCTGTGCACGCATCCATCACCTGGTTAAACATTTGAAACGTGGGAAACACTCCGAAGAAGGATTTGAAAAGTTTTTCACGATTTTGAATTACATTTTCACGCAATATAAAGACATAATCCACGTTTGCTCTCAGGTCAGGTGTAAGGTCCATACAGTACTGCATAGTCAACATAAAGAAGAGTTTCCAGTGACGACCATTCATAAAACACGAGCGAATACACGTGTCCTTCATAAATTTTTTATCGTACATGCAATCGTCTAAAAGTATAAAACAACTCGGTGCCAGATCCTTTCCGTGTTTCATAAGTTGTGATTTTTGTCTCGCTAAAACACGCTCTATAGCTTCTTTATCGTAGTCACCGTGAATGAAAAGGTCAGGCACAAAAGATTTATAGTGGTGGTTACCTTCCTCTGTGGCCGACATGACGATTCCTGAGGGCAAATGTTTTTTGTGATACAAAATGTCAGTCACGAGACAACTCTTTCCTGTTCCACGCTTTCCTATAAACACACAAACTTTGTCATCAGCCATTGTAGCCGGGTTGAATTTTCTTAACGCGAGGTTCATTCTGAAATATTCTGTGAAAAACCTTTGAAATAATATACGCAGTAATTAGTAATGGCAAGTGGCCGAGTACAACTTGCGAGTGTGGGCATTCAGGACAATTTCACAGTGAATGCTCCATCTTTTACATATTTTCAAAAAGTTTACAAGAAGCACACAAAGTTTGCTCTTGAAACTATTGATAACCCCGTGGACGGAGCAATAACTTTTGGGTCCCAAATAAATTGCGTGATTCCCAGAAGAGGTGATCTCATACACGCTGTACACCTTAGGATTGAGTTGAATCCTTTGGATAGCCCGTATGGGTACACCGATTCTATAGGCAATGCCATTATTGAGTGGGCCGAATTAATTATTGGTGGCCAAACAATTCAACGAATCACCGGTGAGTACATGGAAATGTACACGGACCTCACCATAAGTAATTCGCAACAACCTGCTATGAGGTACATGATTGGAAGGACTCTTCAAGTGAACGGTCTAGGGCCAGCCACAAACAAAGTTATTTACATAGTTCCTTTGCCCTTTTATTTTCACGGGAACGACAGTCTTTCCGTGCCTATGACGGCAATTGACAAACAATCTATAGAAGTCCGTGTTAAACTTCGGGACCTCGCGAGTGTCGCAATTGACTCTGTCACGGGTCTTCCAGCTCCGAGCACAATCACGGGTTCCATAAATAAAATTTCAATGCCTGTGGAGTATGTGTTCTTGTCCACCGAGGAAATAAATTATATGGCTAGCAAACCGGTGGACTACCTGATAACACAGGTGCAGCTCTCAAGGTACACCATAAATCCAGGGATATCCGTGTCCAAATTACTTTTAAATTTTGTGAACCCTGTGAAAGAGTTGTACTTTGTCATACAAAATAAAGACACCAAGAATGATTGGTTCAACTATGGAAACACGGACCCTCTTGTAAAATTGCAGTTGGATTTCAACTCTGAGATGAGAATTTCACCGGATATTGCGACACCGGTGTACTTACGGTACGTGCAAAATATGAGTGCGCACACAAAAACACCTGACAGAAGATTTTACGTGTACAGCTTTGCGTTGAAACCTGAAGACCCAGATCCCACAGGTCAAGTGAATATGAGCAGAATAATTACAAAACTTTTAACGGTCACCAGTGTTCCATCGGATGTTCCACAGGAACTCAGAATTTACGCCATAGGGTACAATGTTCTCAGGGTTCAAGGTGGTCTCGCGGGTCTCATCTTTAATAGTACACTTACTGGTTAACGTTTCCAGTAACCACCGGGTGTAAGATACTTTCTAATCACAGAAGGTGTTTGTTTTAATCTTTTTTCTACTCGTCCAGAGAGTGTAAGATACTTTTTTATTTCAGACTTTATTACAGAAGGTGTTTGTTTTGAAAATTTTTCTAATCTTTTTTCTACTCGTCCAGGGAGTGCAACTTGATTTCGGCGCATTTTTTTAACTTGACTTCTGTAAACATTTTCACCACCCGCTAATCTAAGATATTTGAGACCACGCGGTGCATTACGTAATAATTTTTCTTGAACAGTATTCTTATTGGTTTTGTTGGCATTTGCTAATAAATTTAGTAATTCATAATAATTGAGATTATTATTTAGTCCGATAAGACCTTTATTAAAAGCTTTTTTACGCGCTGCATTCAACAGAGCTATATTATTACCCTCTGTGTATTTACCGTTTAATATGTGTGCAGGATAAACATTAGGATGGTACCCCATTTTTTGAATATTTCCTGCTGATAAAGACTTTTTTCTCAAATTTTTAGTTCCCAAAACAAGTGATGCGACTCTTTTTTGTGAAGGCTTTTTAACACTAGTTTTATTTGCACGTCTAAGAGCATTCAGTGTTTCTAGGTCCGGTGCAACGTTTGCAATTCTCGCAATTATATTAGGTGGGAGTGACATTTATAATTATCCCAGATATTTTAATGGAGTTTGAAGGTCCAGAAGGACGAACACCAGACCAAAAAGAATATGCTGAATGGTCTGCAGAGGACTCATCAGATGAAGATGAGCCCATTACAGGCTACATAATTATTTCAAGACCACGCACTCTAAAAAAATTTAAGGAAATTTTAACAGAGGAGGAGTTAATCCCGTGATAAAATTTCTTGGACTATAATAAAATGGATATGTTAAAAGCAGTTGGCTCTCAGCTCGAATCTCAGTCTCTCAATGCGGTTGTCGCAGGTTTTAGCTTTGCTTCTGCTATTGCCTGGATGGATTTAGTCAGATGGATCATCTCCCAGGTTGTCAAGATGCCCAAGAATGGCGGTGCTTACTTTGCTCTTACAGCCATCATCACCACTCTCCTGTCAATTGTCGTTTACATGGTTCTCTCCAACCTGTCTAAGAAGGTTTCACAGCCCCCGCAGCCGATGTACGCAGTAACACGATAAGCCCTATAATTAATAAAAGAGCCAGGCCGTACAACAAGAGTGACTGGGGCCTTTTTGGAACGTCAACATCTTCAACAGGAGGTGGTAGCGTGTCGGGGTCCTCGCTCATTTCGTAAATTTTATTAAATCTGTCAGTTTCACACGTAACGTTAAACTTTAGGATATGATTCCTGTTTCCGAAATCATATGGTACGAGTTTTGTTCCGTTGTTCCAATAAAATCTCAGACGAAAACTGTCGCAATTCAGTGACGGCACGAGGTACTCTATAGGGGTGTCATTTAAAGTTACAGTTGTCACGGGTCCGTTTAACACTATTCTTCCCACGTAATGCGGCGGTACAGAGCCTACCCCGGATGTCACGCCTCCCGCAAAAGTTCCTCCGTTCACAAACACGTCCCTGTCAAGGTCGTCAGAGCCAATCGTGATTCTCATAAAAATTGCAGAAGGCCCCGTCAAATCAATGGGCCCAGAACTCACAGTGGAACCAGACACGTCTTCCCCAGAAAATCCAAGAACACTCGCGGGAGGTCCCACTGTAGATGTTGTTGCGTATCCGTTTGAGCCGCTAAAAAATTGTAAATTAAATGTTTGGGAATCCGTGTTTGAGAACACGAGATTGCTGGTCAACTCATTAAAAGTTACAGAGTCAACCTTTGACCCTGTGAGAGCCAGTTGAACGTTTGATGCGAGGTCAAAGCCATTCGTGTAATTTCCTTGTTTTATGAGGTACGTTTGGTTGTCCACGCAAATTTGGCGGTTTCCTGCACAAATTAAATATTGAGAATTTGGAATACGAGCCGCAGTCAGAGTAATCTTGGTGACTCCGTAAAGTCGTTTGTTTAGTCGGACTGTGTAATCGTTGGGTGATCGGTACACCGTGGGGTCTCTCTCGCTGCTGTCAACATCAAAGGATACAACCTTCATTATAAATAGTTTTTAAAAAATTACACCGAAAAAGTTTGAGCCAAGGGATTATTCTTGAGTTGATTCTTAGCCGTGTTCAACACGTTTGAACTCGCCCAAGGATTCTGTGTTCCCTTGTAAGGATTATTTGATTGAAACATGGGTGCCACGTATTGCTGTGTCCACCCCCCGTTTCTGGCGTTAATATTTTGGGCCCCAAGTAATTGCCTTGAAGCCGTTATCATTCCCTGTGCATTCACTGGACTCGCGCGAACATTCATTCGTCCCGGATTTCCCATTCGGTCGGCGTGTCCTCGCTTATCAGCAACACGAATATCATTGGGAGCCGTGTTATAAGCACCGACAAAACTGTGAATACCTGGGCTAGGGTTATTTACATAACTAAATTGTTCCGTGGAAAGATCCGCTTTATTCCGCGTGGGATCCTGGGCCAACGTTCCTTTTCCAACGAGTCTTTTTGCGGGCGCCGTGCTAAGCGTGTCGTTCCTGAGTCCAGTCTCAGATCTATTTGTGAGCCTCTTTCCTTTTTCGTAGTGTTCTCGCACAGTGACACCGTTCATTTCAGCAGCCTTTCCGCGTGTAGGCGCGCGTCTATCGGGCAAGTACACGGTTTTTTCCGGGCGGTTGTGCCCAACTTCTCCCCACGTTCCGGCTGTAGGGGCCGCTCCACCCGTGATTGTTCCGTTTCGTGGTCCCGCACGTCCCGGCAAAGTTGTAAGTCTGTAGGCGCCCACGTTGTTAGGCAAGACCCTGTACACCTGTTGGTATCCTCCAATGGCGGGAACATTGGGATCGACACCGAGGCCTGGACCCACCATAACCTTTTCCATAGGCGCCAAGTTGTTCATTTGCCCAGAAATCCAAGGTCGATCCCTAAAATCCTGAACAGGCATACCGTTTACAAATGTAACATCTGGTGAAATGTCTCCAAAACTCGGCTGTTCATATTTTGACTTTTGTGGAACACCGAAAGATCCGAAACCAGGGTCGCTTAACACTGAGCCCGTGAAATTATTTAAAAGAACTGTGCGACTATCATCCTTTTCTGTCTGCTCTGTGAATTCATCTTTTGGTGTACCGATTGGTTCGCTTTGTTGAGCGCTTATTTTTTGTCCCGCAAAGGCAAGTGCAACAATTGCCAAAATTGATAATGGATCCGCCATATCTTACAAAAGAATCAGATTTTATTTGAGGTACCTCTGCATAAACATGCCGTTCTGAAGTTCAGCACGAGTGCTAGCGGGTTCGTATCCCAGTGTTCTGGGTGGTCCCAAGCACGCAACATTTTGCCAAGGTGTGAGACCCCTTTCAAGCGATGTCACGTATTTAGGATTAAACTGCGAAGTTGTCTGTGGTCTTAAAGAATCGGCCACATCAACGAGTTCTGATGGAGCTCCGTTACCACCCAAGTAAGGAGCGGTGCCGTAGAGCATTGTCTGAGGACGATCACCGAGATTTAAACTGCTTGGTTTAGGGTACTCAAACACGAAATCCGTGGCACAAGGCTTGGGAATTGTAAGTGCGTCAATCTGCGTAAGTCCTGGCTGGAGTTGATACGCCATTTGTATAAAGTACATTTAGAAATTATTAACGCCTAGGTGCGTCTGCATAATCAAGTCCCGCGAATGCTTCTAATTGAGCACCCCTCATATTAGGGTCACATAAAGAGGGGTCTTCACGGCAACTCGGTGAATACTTTTTACCGTACAAGAGTTCGGCAAAACCTGTTTGATCACCGGGAATGTTTGACACGGGCATCGTGACAAATTGACGAGCCATTGCATTTTTTTGATACTTGGGCCAAGGCGAACGAGAGCGACCTGAATCAAAAGGAATCGTGTTATTTAAAACTTTATTTAAAAGAGGTCCCACGGAGCTTGAGTCACACGCGGGAGGCCTATTAGGCTGATCAATGTAATCGGATAATAAAACATTTCCCATAGGGTTATCAAATGTGGGTCGCTGACACGACGGCGCTTGATACACTTGGTCCTCAGACATAACTGGGCGAGCCGTGGGCATTTTGATCATATCCTTCTTATGTAAAACGTACATCGCAGCCAGGACCATTGCAGCCAAAATAAAAACACGAACGTCTCTCTTTATCAGGTACACAATACAGGCTGCGTACAAGACAAATCGTGTTGAAGCATTTATTCTTGCTGAAGGTTCTTGCTCTGATGTGGGCCAAAAATGAAGTATTTTATCAGATCTAAAAAGTTCCATTGGATCATTGAACCAGGCGTCTTCGCTCATTTATTAGTATATCAGTTTTTAATTCTTCAGTAGTCCTCCAAACAGTCCACTCATACTCGACATAAGTGATTTTTCATCCAGACCACCGCCAGATTGCATAGTGTCAGCACACTGCTTGGCAACCTTTTCAATCATACTCAATGTGTCACCGGGAATGCTCGTGATAGTCATTCCGAGCATATTGAGAGTCTGAAGGTACTGCCAAATAGCATCCTTGGTGTTCTGCGAAAGTTCATCGTTCCAGTGTTTCTGTAAATTTAGGTCCGCAATCACATCTGGGGGATTTGAAAGAAAAAACTTTTCATCCTTGGCCATAATTGCCTGAGTAAAAGGTGTCATACTATTCATAAAAGTTGTCACACACTTTTTGGGATTTGCTGCGCGCATAATATCAAAAGCTGCCTGGTACTTTTTAATAGCTGGTTCCTCTGGAAAAGTCTCCTTGAGCTCTGAAAGAAACTGCTCCATCAAATCGTTAAATGCTCCAACGGAAGTCATTTGTAATTGTTACGAATATATTCTTTAACTCAAAAAGGCTCAGTTGAAATTTTTTCACGTGCTGCTGAACCATTTGACACTATAAAGTACACGAGCAAAGCCACAAGGGCTGCTGGCTTTGCGTATGCACTCACTGGGGGCTGGCTTTCATTATTCAATTTAGCCTTTAAATGTATGTATCCTGCTGTAATAAGAGCAGCAAACGCCGCAGCTCCTGCTGGTTCTCTAATGTATTCACTGATGTCCATTAGTATTAGGTGAGGTTTTTGTTTCCGGTGCATCACCGAATAACACGTCGTCACTTTCTGGAACACCGGTTACAGGAACGTTTTTAATTTCCTCTGCAGGCGCCGGTTCCTGGACAGATTCCTGGGCGGGTTCCTGGGCGGGCTCCGGCTCCGGCTCCGGTTCTGGCTGGGGCTCAAACTCATCAGGACCCTCGTGTACATCGGGGTCCTCCTCAGCTGCAGTATCAGGTGTTTCAGAGTTGAGCTCAACGTCTGTGCCATTCTGTGACATATACGTGTTCAAAATAAGCTGAACCGGCAAAAGAGCCTGAATTGTCTCCTCAATAGCCGCTGTAAATCTCTTATTCAACACGGCATTTCGCTCGTGTTCACTTTGCTCCTCGTGATAAATGTAGGGGTCCTTGTAAAGGTCCTGAGCGGCGTTTATAAAACACGTGTGAACAAAAAGTTCGTTGGAGGGCAACTTTATAGAAATTTTTTTGTTGTCAGACTTGAGCCTAACGGATGAAAGAATTTTCACGTAGCTGACAAACACGGCTGCCAAGAGATCGCTAAACCAGCTGCAGGATTTTGAGATGGAATCCGTGTGCGTTTTCACGATGTGGTCATTCCAATTTGGAACTTCTTTCAAAAGTTTTTGGTACTGCAACAAAACTTTTTTGCCCTTGCTCAATCTATTAGCCTCATCGTACATTGCGTGAAAAGCCTGAATCATAGGTGGACACATAAGCCTGCACAGCTGTCCCATGTACTCCTTTTTAGCCTCAACTAAAACGTTCAGTTCCATTTAGGGTTTGCCTGGAAAATTCTTTCTGTACTTGTTCGCAGCCTTTTTCAAATTCATAAGAGTTGGAAAGTCATCCTCGGCGCCCTGTTGTTCCTCTTGAGACTTTTCTTTCTTCGTGTCCGTTTGGTGCCCCCACGTGACAAAAAAAGTGTACTGGTCTATAGGTTGAACACCGAATTCACCTAAAATTAATTGTCGTTTGAGATAAGCTGCCGCGTGGTCCCTGTCAAAGGGCGGGTACCCAAGTATGTACCCTGGGACGGTTAAAAACACCTGTGAGTTTCCAAATTCAACACTCTGTTTTATTTTTCTTGAAAATTGTTCATAAATTTTTAGGTACGTCTCTTTTTTCACCTCCTTCTTGTGCTTTTCAATCTTTGCGATATCACTTGCTCGTATCATCTAATTCTTTGAGAGAAGGTTTTTCAGCCATTTGATCGTACGCCATGTAATCGTCAATGCTATCACGAAACGGTGTTATTCCCGAGGGGTCGCTATCGGCGCCTGTAACTTTCTGTAACACTGCACTCACGAGTTTTCCGTTAATAAACGTGGCATCAACAGCCGTTCCATAGGGGAACCCAGTCATAATCATAAACATGTACCGGGCCACGTGTTTGATGTCATTTGTTTGGGAATCTTTGTACATTTGGATTTTATTTGTCCCGACACAGTGGCAACAAACGTTCAATTGTTTTGTAATTTCTTGCTGAGTCTGAAATATCATAGTGTTATTTTCGTCGGGGGTGACTTGAGCTTTCACTTCTTGAAAAGTCTCTCGCGTGTCCTGGTATCCTTCGCCCTTTGTGAGCAAGTACACAACAGCCAGTGCTACTAATAGTACGGCAAGCCTCATTGTTATTAATTGTAAATAATTTTTTTAGTGCGACAATCATTTGAAAACAAAAAAATTATAAATACTAAATGGCTCTTCTTTTGTATAGCCGAAAGTGCAAACACTCGCAGAATATTATAGAGTTTATTCAGGGAAGTCCACAATTGCGACAAATTGTGCGGTTTCAAGACATACAACAACAGGGTGTACCGCCACAGTACGCGAATAAAATAACACACGTGCCGACAATGCTCACGCAAAATGGAAAACTTTTGGTGGGCTCAGAAATTAAACAGTGGCTCGCGTCACTTTTACCAAATGAAGAATGGGGCAACCACGGTTTTGGCGGTGTAGGATTTGCCTCAAACTTGGACGGAGACGGAGACGATGGGTCACTGTTTAATTTAAATAGTTATGGTCAGTCACTGCAGCCAGCAATAACACCTGACCTTCAGGCAAAAATTGAAAAGGGTGTAAGCGACGCATATAAAGAGTACCAGAAATAATTAATAAATGAAGTTTGTGTCTATACAGGCTTCTGCTATTAAAGCAGTCTTTGAGGTACTTAAAGATATGCTCAACGATGTCAACATTTATTTTACAAAGGACGGGCTCAGAATAATCACTCTTGACACGGCGTGTTCGGCACTCGTTGATTTAAACTTGGGTGCAGAGAATTTTCAAGAGTACTCGTGTCCCGAAAATATAGTAGCCGGTGTCAACATTGAAAACACTTTTAAACTATTAAAGAGCATCACAAAAGATGACATAATTTCTATGAGCATCACAAATAAAGAACACATTGACATTCACATAAACAACTCGGTCAAAAAGAGTTGCACAAAATTTCAACTGAAATTGCTGGACATTAATGAGGACGAGATAGATTTGCCAGAGATTGAAATGTCCGTGACCACCACGATGCAATCGGCAGATCTTCAACGCATTTGTAGGGACATGAACCAAATTGCTACAAATGTAAATATTCAGAGACACGATAATAAATTTATAATAAAATGCGCGGGAGATTTTGCAAACCAAGAAACTTCTATAGAGTGCGCGGATAACACAGGTGACGGAAAGTTTTTGAGCGGAACGTACTCACTCAAGTACTTGAACATTTTTACAAAAGCCACGGGTATGTGCCCCACCGTGCAAATTTTGCAAGAGGATGAAAACAGATTTCTCGTGTTAGAGTACAACGTGGCCGACCTCGGAAAACTCCGATTTTACTTGGCCACAAAGGTGGAGGACGATTGATCCAACACGTTTGTTATGACCAATTTCTTAAACCTCTTAAAAACACTGGTGTTATTCTTCGGACCCGCCAACTTTTTAACAATGTCCGTGACATCCATAACACACTCATCATTGTCGTCGTACACGAGCGCGTGTTTAATGGGCAACGTAAACGAAGCACCCTTTGTAGGAGGCCACTGAAAGTTTTTATCTTCTGGTACGTACGTAAATGTTTTACCATCGTACCAGTAGTTTATAGCAAGTGCCTTGATATCCACAAAACTTGGAACGGGTTTCCACTTTTTATCACGAACCTCAATGGTTTTCACTGTGCCGGATGAAAGATTTTGAGTCCGCCAAAAGACTGACACGGGACCTTGTTCACTGTACTCCTTAACTTGGTACGTCAACTTGATAGACCGTATGGCCCAATTCTGAACACCGAACAACCATTGGCAGACCCACTTGATAAAAAGTTCCATTAAAGACATCGTGTTTCTATATATATTATGGAAGGCAACTTTTTAAGCCGATACGAAAACAAGATTCAAGAATGGGAAACCCTTATTGAGCAAGACCCGGAAAATCGCGAACAGTACGAGAGTGAGATGTGTGAGTACATGATAAAGTGCATGCCTTTTATTCAAGAGTACCACAAGGAGTCTACGGAGAAGGTGTCTTCAAAAAATATTTTTTGCGCAAAGGTGACAAAGGGTCTTCAGAGAAAAGAAATTTTTGAAAATTATTTAAATGTCGTAGAGGACCAAGTGATTGATAAACCCACAAAGTACATAAATGTATACACGTGTGACTCGTGTGGTTCCTGCAATGTGGTTATGGATTGCACCAACAGTGAATACGTGTGCGGCGAATGCGGGTCCGTTAGATACTTTTTAAGTGAGGAGCTGACGTACAAGGAGGAGCAAGAAACTTCTGAAAAAATTATAAATTATTCGTACAAGCGTGAGAATCACTTTAACGAGTGGATATCACAGTTTCAGGCTCAGGAAAGCACGACGATTCCGCCGGAAGTTATACAGCAACTCCGAACAGAGTTTAAAAAGATGAAAATTACAAAAGTTTCTGATATTACGCACGCAAGGGTCCGCGCACTTTTGAAAAAACTTCGGCTCAATAAATTTTATGAACACGTGCCCTACATAGCAAACACGCTGAACGGATTGCAGCCCCCTAAAATGCCCGTGGTTCTTGAGGAGCGTCTCAGAATTATGTTTAAAGAGATTCAAGAACCGTTTAATAAACATTGTCCCGAGGAACGCACAAACTTTTTAAGCTACTCGTACGTCTTGTATAAATTTTGCGAACTTTTGGGGGAGGACCAGTATTTGCCGTGTTTTCCTCTTTTAAAATCAAAAGAAAAATTGTACCAACAAGATCTCATGTGGAAAAATATTTGTAAAGAACTTCGCTGGGAGTACATTCCGACTATATAGCCGGTGGAACCGCCGGTTTCTTTCCCATTAACAAGACTGCTGCAATTATAATTATCAGCAGTAACACCGCGACACCGCCACCAATGTAATAGTACTTGGTGTAATCCTTTGGGCAATCACGTGATTCTGGTTCGGGACAGTTTGAACCAGAAGTTGATATGTACGTTCGGTACTGCTTTCCATCAACACAGTCACCCCAGTCACCCCAAGTACCTTGGCACGTTGTTGTGTCAGGCTCCGTGTTACTGGTGGCGCTGACATTCGTGGAACTTTCACCACAAGACATAGTTTTTGTAAGTTCTGGGCAAGCCAGACCACTTCCTGCGGCGGGTCTTATAATTGTAAAAGTCTGTGTCGTTTTACCGCCAGAACACGGTGACCACCCTGAATATGTACCGTCACAGTCCTGATCACAGTGACGTGTTTCTGGTACCGGACACGCTTTACCGCCATATTCGGCATCTTTTGTAATTTTGTACCTTCGTGTCTGTGTTGAGGTGGCTGGATCACATGCACCCCATTCACCCCAAGTTCCAACACAATCTTTAGCTGAGCAATCCACGCTTTTTACAGTCCCGCCGGCGACTTCACAGGCTTTTCCAGTTCCATATGGCTGTGTTTTAATATTGTAAATCATATTTATTGTTTTGGTGTTTGCATCACACGTGGAACCAGTTTTAACTTCCCATTCTCCTTCACAATCAATATTCTGTGACAAATCAATTGCACTCTTATTACTTTCAACTTTTTTAGAAACACCGTTAATCGTGTAGGACACTGTTATTTTCATACCAGATGGATCTTTATTAGCCTTGGCTGCATCGGCATCTGCCGTAATTTTTTTAATTAAATTTGAGGCTGAGTACTTTGAAATATCACTCACAGTTTTTACATTTTGGTAATCTTTTAAAAATTCTCCGGACACGAGAAGTTCTGCACCAGTTTTGTCATCTTTGTATTTAACGGTGTCAATAAATATTGTGGGTGCACCTGTTCCAGTAATTTTTGGTTGTTTAGAAGGATCCTTGGAAACGAATTCATTTAATTTTGCATTAATTTGATTTGTTATTGTAGTACTTTTAGAGGAGGACGCCGCAATAAGAGAATCGAGTCTTTCTAAAGCAGTCTTTATAGGTTGCACACCATTTTTCATATTCACAGTGGTGGGTGCAGAAAATAAAGTGTTGTCAATAGGAACATTTTTTACAGCTGCAATGAGGTCGGAATTTTTAAAAGTTGTTGGTAAAGTTCCGTACTTTGATAAATCATTTGTGGGCACAGGTGTAACACCGAGCCTGGTTGCCCTTTCCACGAGTCGATCAAGGACCTTGTTAATATCCGGAACTTTTTTGAGAGACGTGATATATCTTTCTCTAAAAATATTATAGTCATTTGAAATATACATGCACGCGTCAACATAAAGGCTCCACAGTATACCGGAGTCACCCCATAATTGAAGATCACCGTTTATTTGAAGATTCAGTGATTTAACACCGGACACTGTGGCTAAACGGTAGGCACCGGAAATTCCCTTTTCATCTTTTGCAAGGACGAGACCATCAGAAAGTGGTACTAAATATGAACAATCTTTTGGAATATTTTTTCCGGGAAAAAGTTCTAAGAGTGACCACGACTTTGCGACAGTTTTACTTGTTCTGTCGTATAACCACGCGACTAAATCGGGACCAGTGAATTGCATAACAGAATACACTTTACAACCTTTAGCGGGAGCCTCATACCTAAGTGAAGATTTTTTGTTATTTCCGTCAGATGGAAGTTTTACAAGACTTTTGCCAACATTTATGTATGACCCGTTGTCAGTGTTTGCGGCATAATCAATTGTAGAAGATTTTCCACTCGCGCTTGAAATTCTGCCAGCCTGTAACAAACAGTACCTCGCAAATGAAAAATTTGTCATTTTATCTTTGTCTTCTAAAACCATGTCACCGTACGATGTAAGCTTGAGACCATCTTTTAAACTGTTGTAAAATCCTTTGGTACAAAGTTTTTCCATGGGCAATAGCCAATCAACACCGTCAAGTTTAAAAATTTTCTCAGTAGTGTACCCAAGTTTTGTCCAATTAACACCCATAATTGGGACAGAACCCTTGTAAATTATAAGGCCATTCTTATCAAACACGGCTGAATACGTTCCATTTTGCAAAAATATGTCACCTTCCGTTTTTGAAGCTTTTATACTTTTTGCTGAAGACAAAAAGCTATCTGCGCCGGTGCCATTTACACCGGTCACTGCACCACCGAACGTGCTGACATATGTTTCACGTTCTTTTAGAAATGAAAAAGGGTCCATTTTTAATAGTACTTAAGAAAAAAGTGCGCTCAATTCTATAATGGTCGATGACCGTGATATCGTAATAGCCGAAGCCCTGTGGTACTTAAAGAAGTCCCAACAAATTTTGGAAGAGGGACTCAAAGATCCCACCGCTTGGAGAATTGAAAATGAAAAACAAAATAAAATTATATCACAGACTTTGCCGTACCTGTGTCTATTTTCACTAGCGCCAGGTGATCCATCTATCGTTAATGAATAATCTAGCTTTTGACCCGTACCTTTTATTCACGGTTTCAAGAGACGTGTTTGTGTAATCACGCAGCGTTTCCATAGTTTTGA
>JACCDX011642163.1_pt1 | contig 37582 bp, 59 predicted proteins | sample 7449681 | NCBI WGS metagenome assembly JACCDX01 (sample SAMN15323450, study PRJNA562643) | freshwater metagenome | isolation source: river surface water | place: USA:Blue River Watershed | collected 2017-08-18
CAGAAGATGTTTGCAAAACATTAAACGCCCCGTTTCCAAAACAGCAAATAAACGATCGTGTGTATGCTCCAATAGCCGCAAGCGGCACACGACCAAACACTAAGTTGTTAGTTCCTTCCGTGTCCGCAAGCGTTGTATTGCCAAGAAGAAAATTACCAAGCGTATTGTTGAATCTTGCAAAATCTAATCCAGCAATTTCGTATCTGTTTGCTCCAAATCTGCCGTCATCACGAGCGTACGCATAAACTGTTCCGCTGCTGTTCGCCCACTGCTGCGAAAATGTTGCAGAAGTTGCACCGCCTCCATTCACTGAAACCCTAGTATTTGCTATTTCACTATTTCTTCCAAAATAAAAGTTACCAGTATTGTCAGCAAGCCCACCAACACTACCAGAGTTTTGCCAAAAGTCAAAGCCGATGGCATTTGAGCTGCCAATATAGCCCCTTGACATAAGTGTGTCGCCAGCCTTGTGCCAAACAAGTTCATCCGCATCGTCTACATACTTCTTATGCACAATATCCTTTTGATCAGAAATAGAGACTACAGTAGCATAAGAAATTTTACCCTCTATTCCTGTGTCTCCTTTTTTTGACACAAAAGAATCTATTGTGTCAAAAAAATTTGCTCGAACGTCTTCTGCTTCTATTTCTTCCGTAGTGTTATCCGGTAGCAATACAGATACTTGAACAAGTAAATCAGACCTTGTTTTTATTGCCATGTTAGTAGTTAAAAATAGTTAATGCTCCTACCGTTACTGGCGTTGCTTTTCTAACAGCAAAACGACCAATCCTAAAAGTTCCAGACACAAGCCTGCATCGAAACTCTGGGTATATTTGTGTTATACTTGCCGAATATTGGATCGGTATTGTTCTTAGAACACCGGACTTAATTGTATACACTGTATTGTTTGCCGGATAAGCACCGTCTACGGTTCCATTTGTAAACATATCTATTGAAGACGGCGCAGCTCCACCGATTGTTATTAGCGATAAATGTAACTCGCTTAAAGAAACTATGTTGTCGTCTACTTCATATTCACACTCCGCGTAAACCCAATCCCCAACGGAGAACCTACTGTTTATTCCGTTAGATGGAGATATTCTAAAACTAAATCTTTTTTCATCTCCGTTTGATGTTAGTGCTGTAAATTGCTGCCAAGAAAAATTTCTAAACTTCCTATTAACTGGATCTAAGTTTGCAACTTTACTTTGAGTGTAGTCTACTCCTAGCACACAACTTGCTCCACCAGTCTTAAAAACAACGTTTGGAGCCCATCCAGTACACAAACCTGACACGTTACCAGTAAGCATCCCATTAGGAAGCATGTTCGTATACGCCCCTCCTGTTGTGTTATTATCGTATGTTTCGTTTGCAGAAGTAGGTAGGGGATCTAATTGTTTCGGCACAATTGGGTCAAGAACCTGAAATATGAAGTCTCCAAGATAGGCACACCCAAGCAAATTAAGATGCGTATTATCTGCCTTTACATACGTTGACGTAAGTAATCCTGTTGTTTCATCCGCAAGAATGTTAGAGTCTATCAGGATAAAATTAGCTTTTGTTCGAGCATATTTTTTCAGATTCGCATTTACTTCGTGCGCAACATTACGAAGTGTAGCGGTTCCGAAAACCGGCACCAACGGAATAGTCATGCCTATTACCTTTATCCCTTGCGCTATCGACCTGTCGAACATTTGCGTAAGGTTGTTGTAAATAGCAGATGCAGAAACGCTACCGTTAACATCGTTTATGCCTCCCTGAATAAACGCCCATCCTGGGTTTACATCTAATACGTTTGCCTGAAACCTTGCAAGTATTTGCGTTGTTGTTTCGCCGCCAATGCCGGCATAATTAAGAATATTAAAACGCTTACCAAGTCGCGTATTTGCCCAGTTAAAAAAACCCGTAGAAGGGGAAGTAACACCAGATCCTGAGCCGCCCTTGTGCAGAGCTGTGTAAGAGTCTCCAAGCATAACAAGTGTATCAGCTCTATTTGTCAGCGCTACTATTCCCGAGTCTGTAAGAGTAGTAGCACTAGGAAAAACCGATGTTATCAAATTACTTGCAAGATCAGAAAATAACCCAGCATATACAGAACCATTTATTGTTACCGTATCCGCTGTTGTTACTGTTATGAAGTATTTGTCTAAAACAAACATGTCTAGCGATGTTGCGCTAGTGTATGTAAACCTTACCGGATAGTTCGCTATAAGCTGCGTAAGCCATGGAGTTACCGCAACTTGACTACCGCCACTAACTTTTGTAAATACTATTGTTGCCATTTTTATGAAAATTGAATATCTACGAATGAATTGTCGAACTCTTGACTTCTTTGCTCTTTTGTTTTTGTAGAGAATGTTCTACCGGTTATTTTTAGATACGTTTTTACTTTATTTTTCGTATCCATGTAAACAAACCTGTCAGAATTTTTAATTTCTTGATTTATGCTATCTATTGTAGAGTTCCTTATAAATCCTACAATAGAACCAAATTCTCCGACCGACATTAGCATAACATCAAAGATCGTTTGATTTTCGAGGGCTACGTAAGTTTGCGATAAGTTTGAAACGCTATTTTGAATTACAAAAGGAGAAAGGACATCGTTCTTTGCTGTATCGCTATACTGCAATGTTTTCGGCAGCTCTGAATTTATTTCTATTCCGTTTTCGCTTGCTAACCGGAACGCGTAAGAAGGGCTTCCGTAAAGCTCTGTAGCTATCCTAAATAAATCTTCATTATCTCTTACCTTATACTCTTTCACAGACCGGCATAATGTTTATTTGCGAATTATTAGTCTCTATTACAACATCAAAAACGGTGAACTTTTGTATTTCAAGCTGCTTTTTAACCGTATTTTTTATTTCGTCCAAAGTTGCCGATCCGTTCAAGAATCTCCAAATATCACATCCAACGTAAGGATAAAATTTATATTCACCAGGGACCGTTTGAAGAATATCTTGCACCGTTTGAGGGTTTGAATCTCCAATAGCTAGATCGTTGTTTTTTATTAGCAGATCTCCTGTTTCTTCGTCTATTAAAAAATCAACCATGTTTCACTTTTGTATTCTCTATCATTATTTGTTGTGTTGGTACTAAAACAGTAGTAAACGGAACCCCCTGGGTTAATGGTGGCGGGCCCCCTGGTATATGAAAATGTGCAGAATAGACCGTAACAAGAGCATTAAACGCGGCCACAAAAGCGTTAAAATTACTCTCAATAAGATTCAGTCTATTCACAAGTTCTGCAACCTTTACTAATCCGTTATGCGCGTCCCCTCGTAGCTGTATCGAATCTACTTCCGAAAATCCAGTTACAATACCTTCCGTTTCCGTCTCTAATGAAACATAAACCTTGGATCCAATTTTTGGAACAACAATAAACACAGTGCTACTATCTTCTGCGCATAAACGTATACCTTTTAGGTCTGCTGTGCCGTCCTCAGGCGTTATGTCACAGAATACGCCGGACACTTTATTTACTGTCCCTATAATAGCTTTATCGTGTATTTTTGTACCGTTTACTATCTTACGTATTGCCTCTGCTATATCACTCATTCTACAACTCTGTCTAAAGTTATTTCCTGTCTGTAACCATTTATCCCGAAACGTAAATCTACCTGTTTTACAAGATACTTTTTTTCGTTCATTTCTGGTATTTTTTCCGACTGCAAAACTACAATATCTCCGTGCTCTACAGCTGGTGCTCCAAACGTTGTAAACGAACCTCTGTATCCTGTATACTTTTGCGCTTCGTAGTGCCTTTTTGCAAGCATATTATACGCGTCTGCGTTTCCAAGATTATCGATTTTTATTTGGTGCTGTTCGCCTTCGGAATCCTTTGATGGATAGAACGCCTCTATCAGCTTGTTGTCTTCTGTCCTTATTCCGTACGCCCTTACCTTTACCTTTTGGTCATCTTCATTGACGTATTCTAACCTGTTTTCAATTATGTTTTTTTCGTTTCCAAACACAAATTGTTTAGGATTGCTTTTGTAGTAAGGCCTACCGATCTGCAAAACATCGGACGAAAAATATGAGTAGATAGAATATTCTTTGCGAAGAAAGTCTAAAACTTGCGCCACACTTGCGTTATTACTAACTCGTACCTTTCCCAGATTTTGATTTTCGTTTACGTTGTAAGCTACGCCAACTCCCATGTTTTTTATAAGCGTTTTTGTATCTACGGATTCGAAAGAAAGGTTAGGGCTAATCTTAGATTTTAATGAGTACATTTTATCTTCACATTCGATTATAATAGGCATCTTAACGAACACGCGAGAAACAAAACCATCAAATACCACTTTCAAATTATCGTCATACCCTAGTTCTATTTTTACAGTATCTCCGCGCTTAAAAATAGAGTCTTCGCCGATCGCGATAGGTTTACCGTCTGTCTCGATTTTTTTAGGTATAACAATCTTTGCAGTGTCCGTAATCTTAGACCAGCTCTTGGTTAAAGAAACTTCGTTCGCAAACGTGTAGACTAGCTGCCTACTCGTGCCTTGGTTGAACGTTATTTTACTACTTAATCTAAGCATCGATTATACCTAGTTTTAGCTCTATTGCATCATCTGAAAGGAGCTCTAAAGAAAATGTATACAGATTGTCAGCGCCTTCAACCTGATCGATGCTATAGCTTTTTACGACAACGTTTTTAATATCGAAATTAAACAGAAAGTCTGATACGATTACTATTTCGTTTTGCGCTTTGAAAATATTTGCAATATCAGAAAGCTGATCGTTTGGTAATCGATTCTCTGAATCAACAATTTTTCCGGTTATTGTTATTTTAAAATCTCCGTCAGAAATGTACTCTTTTACAGTCCCGTTGCGCCCTTGTATCGCTGTAGTAATAATCGTCCTGTCTTGTGAAATAGAGCCTATAGCGGTCTCTAAAATAATATACCCTTCACCGTTTTCGAAGCTTGTCCTTTCGGTTCCTATCTGCACATTTTCATTCGTCTTTATTATAAACTGCCCTATTTTTTTGTTCCCGATTTGCGAACTCGTACGAAGCGGTGTGTTAGTTTGCAGTGCAGATATTTCCTTTATCTCTGTATCTGCCCTACTCTGAGCTACGTTGTCGTTCGGAGAAAGTCTAAACGAAAGAACCTTTGCCTTTACAAAGTTCAACCCTGTTGTTCGAGCAGAAAGCTGAATCGACTTTAGATTTGGCGGCACAAGTGGCTGCGGTATGCTTATGTTTAACTCAGACATACTGTAAGTTTACATTTACTATTTCTTGCTGCAAGGCCATGAGTAGTTTTTTTGTGAACCCGTCCAACTCTTGTTGTTCTCCATCCCTCTTAATGTTATTCGTGTTTTGCCCGATAAGATTTTGAATATTTATACTAATATTCCGCGTATTTGATCCTGAAATATTTGCATTTGCTTCTTTTAAATTACCGTCAGAGGCAATTCCAGACGTTGGCTTTAAAGAGGCTTTTTTGTTCTTTTCTCCAGTTAACATTTCTCTTAACCTACTACCTCCTTTTATTGCAGCCGTAAATGTGTCTGCATTCTCCCTTGGCGCATCTGTCCAAATATCTTTATAACCATCTTTAATACTCTTAAACGTGTCTGCGTAGCTATCTTTCATCCGTACAGCTTGCTCTTTCAGAATGTCAGGTATTTTTGAAAACTCTTTATTAAACAAAGCCTCTGAAACATTCGCGATCGCTTCTATTATGATAAGCAAATTTTGAAACGCCATCATTGTAAGCTTCATTGGTATTGAAAAAGTTTGCAATACAGTTGCTAGCACCTTGAATGTTGTAGACAAGCCCGAAATACCACCTGTTAATCGACTTATCGAGTCTAAAACAGGAGTAAATGTTTGCATCCAACTTTTTGCCAAATCCATAAACGGTTCGAAGTTTAGCGACTGCACATAGTTTGCTATCTGTTCAATCTTTAAAAGAAACTCTGTGATGTGCGGCGTTAATGCCATAATTCCTTTTACGCGCAAATTGTCTAGTCTCGTAAGTACCGTGTTTATGTTGTTTGCTGAGTCTTTTAGTCCACCGCCAAACTGCTCACGTAAAGTTGCGGCAAACTTCGGTAGAACTTCCTCTGAAAGAAGCTCCCCCTTTTGCATCATCTCCCCTAACTTTTTCTCAGATACGCCAACCGTCTTTGCCATTATAGAAAATGCTCCCGGAAGCCTTTCTCCTAGCTGGCCGCGTAACTCCTCGGCCTGTATTGAACCCTTTGACATCATTTGAGACATCGCAAGAAAAATACCCTCCGTAGCTTCTGCATCAACGCCCATCGAAGACGTAGCTACTGAAATATCCTCGAAAACTTGGCGAGCTGTATCTCCTTTTAGTTTAGAGTTCATTGTTGCAGCTGTCCACTGTTTAAATCCACGGGTTGCTGATTCTATCGGTAGGCTAAAATCGTCTATAGCTTTGGTTAGAAACTTCGTGTTTTGGCCAAACTCGTAAGTAGAGCCGGATGCGACCTTTAATGCTGACATAGAAGATTGCATGGATCCGGCAGTTTTTACGTGCGCCTCTGCCATGCCCCAAATCTCACGTCCAGCGGTAAACGCAGCGTTAGCAGTTGAGGCCAACGCTGATATGGCAGACGTTTTGCCGATACTCGAAAGTCTGTTGTTTGTCTGATTTATTGTGCCTTCTAGCGACCTGAAATTTGCATCAATCTTTGCTAATCGATCCGAAATTTCATCGTTTATTAGAAGATTATATCTTACCGTTTCGCTCATTTAACTGGCTTATCTTTTGTAATTACAAACTCTAACTGCGCCACCTTTAATGCCCATTCTTCGTCACTAAGTTTTGTGGGATCTATCTTCAAATAAAACGCAAGCCTTGCGTCCATTTGCAAAACCTGCGATTTATTTACTGCCCTCTTGTATTTTTTTACAAGAGTGTTGACGTCGATTTTTTTTTATTGTTGTTAATATGATCGATCAACTTCTGCGCATTATTCATTGCTGCGTAAAAGTATTCGTCATTTGATAGGTCCAAGGTAGAGACGCTTTCTATTATCGTGCCGTTTAAGAGCGTCTCTAATGCTTGCACTCTGTTATCTTCAAGCTGCGCAAGAAACAAGCCTACAACGTACCTGTTTGGATATTTGAAGTACCCAATCTTGTCTTCGACTTCTATTTTTAGAATCGCGCCCTTTTCTTTCGCTAAACTATCTAGGTTTGTGTTTTCCATATTTTTTAGATTACAACAGGTGTTTCAATTTTTCCGATTATCAGAGGCACTTCTACTTCTACCATTGTGTCCCCCTCGGACATATCATATCCGTGCTCTGTAAACTCTACAAATAGTAATTTACATTCTTGCAAAAGACCGTTTATGTCAATCCACTTTATAGAGATCGTGAATGGGGCAACATCTAGCGGCTCCTTGTTCGGGCTTGCCGCTATGATGTTCTTCCATTCCTCGGCCAGGAAAGTAATTGAACCCTCGTAGGATTTTCGCCCGCGCCCGCGAGAAACAGGCTCGGAGCCTATGCCGTAATTATTTACTTTCTCTTGCGAGGACTTGAAAGTTATTTTGCGAATGCCCGTAAATGGTGTTCCAAGCATCGTTAGCGTAACTTGTCCCCACGCGTAAGAGGTGCCATTTATAAGAGGTGTAGCCATTATATCGAAGCTGCTAAGTTAATGTTAAATACTATTTCACGAGCGACACCAACAGGAACAATAATAACCGCTATTGTTATCTTTGATGTCGTTAGTACATCTTGCGCGGAATCTATCAAAATGCTATACGAGCTTATTTCGTTGTTTCGCACCATGTCATCGAGTTGCAGCGATGTCTTTTCTTCGAAAGTGCTTATAGTGTCTTCTGTAAGCGTGCCGTCTGCGTTGACTTCTAACGGTGAATTAAGAAGATCAAGCGTGTTTGCATAAATACCGCGAACTGCTTTGTCTACAGTGCGCACGTTCTCTATTTGCGAAAAGTCGGAAGTAGAAGAAATTGCTGTTTCTGTATCCGTCCAAAAAGTACCGTTTTTGTTTTCATACTTTCGTAGAAATATGTACTTAAAAGAATCTAGTGTGTCCAGCAAAGATGAGGATTGGTCCCTGAACAGAACCCCATTTCCAAAGCCTACTGTTTCTAATTCTGTTCCGTTTGATACATCAAATTTACCAACCCATGCAATAGATTCAGAAACTTTCGCAAGCGAAATATTTCCAAGCAGCGCTCCCATTGTTCCTATTGTTTTTGCGGTTGCTTTGTACAGCTCATATCCCTTTCCTCCTGCATCCTGCGCTATATCTACGCTTACTCTGTAGTCAGAATTGTTTGCAAGCGTAGGTAGCGAAGATAGAGAGGTTCCAACAAAATCAGCCGTAAGAATTGCCGATGCCGGGCGCATTAAAGTTGCCTGAGCCATCATGCGCGAATCTAGCGATGTTACTAAAGCAGCATCCAATGTGTCACCAGTTACGTAAACTCCTAGTTGCCTGAGCTTTCCGCTGCAAAAATTAAACAGCGTTGGGACATTCAAGAATGTGTAAGATCCAACTTCTGGCGTATAGATACCAACATGAAGTACGCCCCTTGGCTGTATTCTAAAGAACTCCGATATGTGATAATGAATCGGATCTATATTGGAGGCTACTCCTCCAGAAAACTGCGTTATCGTCCTTGTGATTGTTCCTACAATAACAGTAGATAGAGGCGTTCCGCTATTAAGGAAGACCCCAAGTCCCGGACGCGCTGTTATAGTAACCGTGTCTGTGAGAGAAGTAGCGGTATACCCGTGTATTGAGGTTCCTGAGTTTATCACAGCCGCAACGGCCGTTGCTACAAGCGTAGCTGTTGTTTCAGAAGACGTTTTTGTATACGTTCCAAGGCTCACAAGCTTAGTTAAATTTAACTTGTCGTATTCTGTTACAAGAACCTGTAAAGTGTCTCCGTTGGCCCCTGTTGCAGTAATTTGAATAGTTCCAGTTGCGGCATTCTCGTTTAGATGCGTATCAAGTATTCCTGAATCTTCTGCGTCCGTTAAGCTAAAGAAAGTTTTTTCCCGTAAAGAAGTGGAGAATCCGGCCGGCAAATTTGCGTCAGCAAGGTAAAAGATCATGCCTGAGACATGATCTTCTCCAGTGAGCGGCCGCCCTAGTCCGCTCATGCCTCTATTAAACGTTATCGAAGGTAGTGCCATCTTTGTTTGTGTCTTTTTTGTTTTTCCTGTTATCTTTCTCGACAAACATTTTTAAAGACGATTTTTTCGCCTCTTTTTCGAGCTCGTCCAAGTCTGCATTTATGAAAATACTGCCATCATCGAACGCCGCCAATGACTTGCTTTTTTCGTAAAGCTTTTTGTCTCGAACATACTTATTAAATTCCTTTGCAGTCATAAAAGAAGAGGGGGCACGAAGCCCCGCTATTATGAGGCCTGAATAATAGAAACAACACCTTCGCCACCAGTTCTTGACTTAGACGCTCCGTGTAATACTTCCGCTGAGAATATAGAACCGTAGTACTCCGGGCGATCCATTGAATCGAAAACCTTTATTGCTCCCTTCGCTTTTCGCACGTAATTTTCATGAACAAGCAAAATAGAATTGTTGTCCGTTGCGGCGGTCGTAAGAACATCGCCGTTGTCGCCAAGAGCCTTACGAGCCGGCGTACCAGCATTGTCGTAAACTACAACGTCAGTGCGAGTAACTATAGACATACCTAAAACGCTAGGCAGAGACCCATCGGGCAGAACTGCTCTACCACCAAAGTCAAGGTTTTTTGTAATCTCAGTAATTGCTAACAAGTCATTCCAATACATTGCCTCCGGAACAATCATAAAGATTCTTCCGGCTCCAAGGTTTTGCGTTTTCAGCTTCTTTATACCATTACGAAGATCTTCAAGAGTTACAAGTTTCCGAGTTCCCGTTGCACCTGCAGTAAGACTACCAGCAGACGTTGCGCCAGTGGTTCGAACAATTGCGCCACTGGTTGTAGCAGCCCAGTTCCAAAGAGTCCAGTCAGCTATTGTGTCTCCCAGCGTTTTAAGGTGATCTCCTAATACATCCATGCGTTTGTCGTATGATAAAAACGCAACGTCGTCATAATCCTTTATCAAAATAGGGTCGGTAGAATATGAAGACAAAGAGTATGTAAGCTCAGTATCGGAGCGTTGCGAAATGCTTGCCGGTACTACGCCTCGATCTTTTACAACCGACGGCTTGGTGCCTGATTGTGGCAAGTGTACTGTTTTATTGTCTACGTAAGCATCATCCGACTTACCGATTATCGACATAAATTGATTGTCGGCATACAGGTTACTTTCTATATCCGAGATCCAAATTTCTTTTTGTAGTGCCATTTTTTTACAAAGTTATTAGTCTATTTGTACCGCTGCTGAAACAGCCTTGAATGTTGTGCCATCGTACACAAGTTGCCAACAAAGTGTCTTACCAGCAACACCGGTAACGGTAGGTGCCGTAATGCCAGTACCAGCTATCGTTGTTTGTGTGCCGGCGGTAGCCGCCATGACGATAATAACAGCTCCCGTTTTCACTTCACTATCTATTGTAAGATTCAAAGTTCTGTTTCCAGTCGCTTGCACTGTTATTCCGTCAAGCATTGTGTTTTGCGCATCTATAGTGATAGATTGCGCTCCTGTAGCCGTAAGTTGTATCTTACTAGCTACTCCTATGTTATTTATTGTTGCCATTTTTTGATAATTGCTTTAGTAGTTCGTTATACTTTTCGCGATCGTTTTTGTACATGTTTTGCAAGCCAGAGAGGTCTTTGCTTTCCCAATCCCTGTACGTCCAGCCGCTACGATCGTCTTTTTTGCTCCCGTCCAGATCCACCACATTGCTTAGTCTGTTCGCTACAGAAACGGGGATATTTGCGTAGACAGATTTTACCAAGTCTATGTCCTTTTTTGCTGATACCAAAATTTCTTCTCGTTGCTCTTTTTTCGCCTTTCCGGACATTACAAGACTATCCACAAACTCGATCGCCTCTTTGTCGCGCTGTTTCTGTATTGACTCGTTAGCTTGCGCTAATTTTTGCTCTGTCGCTTTCTTTTCTGCTTTCAAGGCTTCTAGTTCTTGCTCTTTCTGCGCAAGTATTTTTTTTGCTTTGTCTACTTCGCCTTGTAGTATTTCTTTTTCAAGAGGGTCCATGGAGTTTATTAATTGTTGTGAAACTTTATTTACATAGTTAAAATCTTTCACCGCTACAGCTTTTTTAGACACTACAGGATTGTAGATGCTGTCTACAAGGCCTATCTTTAGCGCGTCTTCCGCGGTATACCAAGTCTCTTTTTCTAGCTCTACCGTTAGATCTTTTCCAGTTCTTTGATTAAGAACACTAACAAGAGAGCCTTTAATTTTGTCTATAACCGTAGATTTTTCTTCTGGATTTTCTGGATTGTAAGGCGCGTGAATCATAAGAAGCCCGTTTCTGGCCATGTAGATTTTTTTGCAAGACATCGGGATTATGCCACCCATGCTTGCGGCCATAAAGTCTATGTAAGCATACACAGGGATTTTAGAACTAGCGATAGCAGAGAAAATAGAAAATCCCTGCACCACATCCCCACCAATACAATTAATGTGAAGATTTATGGCATCGTATTGTCCACTTTCTGCTATCCAGTTTAGCTCATAAGCAAACATGTTTCCGTTTATGCCGCCATCCCCAATTTTGTCGTAGAGCAGCATTTTTGCTGTTCTATCTATTGTTTTCGCTACATATTTAAACTGCATAGTGCAAATATTCAAAACCGCAACTATTTTTTATTATTTTGCGATATAAAGAGGTATATTTGTAGTGTTTAAATTTATCGCAACATGCCAAGGAGAAAAGACAAGAGTATTGAGGCTAGATGTGTACCGATGTATGTAGCCGGGCGCGTAAAAGGGGAGTTGAAAGAACGTATATTGCGTGACCAATCAGCCGGAAAGACGCAGCAAGACATAATAACAGAAGCCCTTAGACTTCTTTATAGTAGTAATAGTTATTAACAAAAAGGACGGGGTAGTGAAACGAATTATTTTAGTTGCTCTAGCGGTCGCTAGTGTGTCTTGTTCTTCTGTAAAAGAGCAAAACGAAGATTGTATCGAAGCCATGCCGGTAGAGGTTCGGCAGCATGTTAAAGATTTTCTGTTTGATGCCAAGAGAAACGGCAAAAGGATTAATTTAAAGAGACTCCGCGTAGAGCTGTGCGAACATATAGAGCTACCAGGGATAGGTGCTGCAAACGGGGCTTATTTCACAAAATCGCACCTTATTAAAATTGACACAAGTGGGCGAAGATGGAAAGTAGCCGGAAAGGCTTTGATGTACCACGAGCTTGGGCATGCCCTGTTAAAGCTAGAGCACTCAGAAGACAAAGAAAGTATAATGTACTATACGAGTGTGCTAGATTTAACAGAGCAAAATGTAGACGAACTGTTTCGTTAGATGTCGCCGTATGTTACAAAAATATATCCACGATTGAAGCTTGTTGCGTCAAAATCTGTAGTTGCAAAATCTGTAGAGTCTGAAAATATGTAGATATTAGAACTATCTGAATTAGTTTTTAAAGCTGTATTTGCGGAGACATCCCTCCAATAAAGAGGAAATATGGCTAAGCTGTCGTCTCGTATTATATACCCACTTGTTCGTATTATTTTTTTGGAATACTCCGTCCCTAGGTTATGAGGTACTGATTTAACTATTGGAAATGTAACCATATCCCAATCTCCTATTTCGATCTTCTTTGTAGTGATTTTTACTTTTACCGTAGCGGCGTTATAATCTGCTATGCCGGATCCGCTAGTAGCGTTTGTAAGTTGAAACTTTTGTATTTGATGAAAGTTGTTTATTGATCCGTCCGAAAATATTGCCGGATCTCCGGCTATGTATGTAGTAGCTATCGACCAAACCAAAGTATTCGAAGGAGAAGAAATAGATACGTTCGCATCTACGTAATAAATTCTGTCATTATAGAAAATCGCTCCGGCAGTAACAGAGCTTGTTCCCGGTATGTTTGCTGTAACTACACACCCGTACAAAATCACAACATCGTTTGTTGTGTATGATTCAGCAAATTGCGACTTAATTATTTGTGCGCCAAGTTCATCATACGCACTGTTTATATGCTCTAGTGATCGCCCAGTAACAGGAGCGGTAACGGGGTCTATTATTGCGCTTGTCTCAAATTTTCTTGCCATGATTTTAGTATGTTATTATTTGAAAGTTGTATCCTACAAGTCTGTATTTATTTGCAACACTCGAAACTATCGCATCTCTTTCTACATTCGTTGCAGCCAGGGCTGTCCACACAGAAACTGGAATGTGAATAGCGTAATCGGCCTCGTTTGGGACCGGATCATTTTGTGTAACAAAAAACAGCGCGCTTTGATCTGTTTGCGAAACAAATGCCGTGGCCGTGTCTAACTGACCAACATAGAACGCATTATCCGTGACATTTAGATTGGTAATGTAAATGTCAGATAAAAGCGGAGGCTGCCTAAACGTTGTCTCGAATATTTTATTTAGCGCATACTCGTACACAATCTTTGAAGGTCCGAACTTTGCGCGCTCGTTGGCTGATATAGACGATTTTAATATGTTCGTCCAATACTTTTTATTTAAAGGGTAAACACCAGCAGCATAACCGTCTATTACTTCATTTCGAATATACACCCTTCGTTGGTATGAGACATACTGTCCAAAAGTATAAGTCGTAAGCGCATCATACGCTGTAAATGAGCCGCCATCCCGAAAGAACTTCCAGAACAAATTTAGCTCTACCAAAGGTTTTGTTATAGAGTTCGCAAGCGCAAGCAGCTTTGTTTTTCGCTTATGAGTAGGAAATATTTCCCTACTTGTTTGCTCATAATCTACATCGTAAATACTCATTCCGCTGTGTATGTTATTGTGTCCGCAAATTTTTGACCTGAAGTAGTTTCCTCTACAATGTACCCTGCTATGGTTGGCCATTGACGCGCCACAACAGTAGCTCCAGCGAAAGGTGTTGAATCTTTTCGAGCCTTAACTTCATTTATCACAACATCCTTAACTCCCGCAACACCTTGTATTGCGTCTTGAATTTTTGAATTAAGAACCTTACCATTGAAGTCGAGTTGTGACAAGTACGCGTTAATTGCCGACTCTACATCCGATTGTATAGAGTCTACATATTGGCCATCGTAGTACACCGATGCACTAACGTAAAGCTTATCCGAATTGTCCGACTGAACAGTAATTACGGGTCCGGCCGGGCTTATAACTTCTAAGTAATCCTTTAGCGCTATTTTCTCTGTAGAAGAAAGAGGAGTAGGGGGATCCGACTTTGCAGCCTTTATTGTAACTCGTCCGTTTCCGAGCGTAAGAACAGCCGCGCGCGTTATGATTCTAATACTTTCGTCTACTACAGGATAACGAGGCACTAGGTCTTCTCCAAGCTCAACGACCTGTGGAGTTGTTGCATCATACTGAAACTCCAAAACTTTTTTGTAGATGTACGCCTCCGTTCCCGGAACTCCGTTGTCTATCGTGTCGTCTATCGCGCTATTGTAGTCGTCTAGGAGTTGCTCAAAGATGTTTATGTTTAGTGCGATTGTGTCAGCAAACAAATTGAATATACCCAAATCGTCTCCACCCTCTTCTTTAAATAGGATATTTTGCAACTCCTGATAAGTGTTTTTTTTAACCCTTATACTTTCTTTTATTGTAGATACATTACGCGCCATTTCCTGTTCGAATTATATTGTTATCTATGTCTAAATCTACTGTTAAATCCAAACTTGTAGGAGGATTTTTGGTTATCGTGTTTCTTTTTAGATATTTTGTGTTGTCACTGTATTGCGTCTTAAAATCAAACTCGTATACTACAACATTGTCATGGTCATAATTCATTCGTTGTGCAATGTACTGCAAGCTCGTAAAGTTTATAGTGTTCCAGTCTTGCAACTTTTCTTGAACTTCCAATGCTAGATCGAACATTTCCAGAGGTTCCAAATTATACGATTCTAGCCCTATGTAGATACGTATATCAACCTCTAGTCTCTTAGCACCCCATCCGCTAGAGCTTGCCTCATTGTCCCCAAAAAAGTGTATAAACGCACAAGGGTACGGGAATGCTTGTTCTGTGTTTTCTGCTACGTTGTCGTTGTTAGATCGTACGAACTGATTATTAAACAGCGCAACATATTGCAGCGTTGCAATTTCCTCTAACCGAGCTTTTATATCTGTGTATATCGCTTTCAAAATACCTTGTACAATTTTCTGTTTATCAAAAGTGCAGATTTTTTATTTAGTGAATGAGAAAATCCCATAAATCTACGCTGTTGCATTTTAAACGGATGCCTACCCCATGCCCTACCATTTCCTCCGTAATTGTGAATGTACGAATAAGGAAGGTCTGAAATTATAGAAGTTTTTGGCAGCGTTGCGTAAGCTATTCGTATTGATCTCCGCAAAGCCCCGGACTTCACTAGTGTTGCTCTGCTGCTACCTTTCTCACTTTTCTTTCTTGCCGCCCACTTTTGAACTGATTCATTCTCGAACCCTTGTTGCCTGAAGCTTGATTTAAAATGATTCACGGCCAAGTTTCCTAGCAGTGTTGGCAGTGTTCGTTTAAGCGTATTGTATTTAGCTATTACGCGCTTCATAAGCATTGTCCCAGCGTTGTTTTTTTTCATTTTTTCATATTGGAAGTCCAAAGTTTTTTAGTGCAAACGATTTATTTTTCACATCGAAATACGGATGTGTCGGAGGAAATATAGATCCGTCCACCGCTGGGTTATACAAGAACTCATCTGGCACGTCTTCAGGTTGCTCGAAATCTTCCAAATCTGTTTCCTCTCCCTCATCTCGTGTTACCGTACACCTACACCCCCAACCGTTCGGCGGCATATATCTAAGCCAAAACGAGTCGTTAACATTCCGTCTAATCCCGTCTAATGTATCATGCTCCGGCCTTACTCTTGCGTCTCCAACAGTTTCATAAACAAGAATTGGAAGTATATCCGCTTCTAGTTTGAACGTCTGAAACAACGATGCAGAGCGCGCGGCTGATACAGCAGTATTATATTCTGTAGTCAGCCAAGTTTTATTATACCTGTTATAAACACTGTTGGCAGCGATTTTGAAATCGTTATAATTGTCGAACTCATGCACCAGTTTTTCGATCTCTAAAACCTGCTGATACACCTTTGCTGCTGCAAAATGGCGAACGCTAAACTTCAAGTCTTGGTACACTTCATTTTGCGATGTATTGTTTACTGTGCCGAATCCAATGTCAAAAGCTTTTACAAGCGAGCTAGCTATTTCTTCATACAAATACACTGGAAGATTTTCCGAGCTTGTTGTGCCTAGCCAAATACTTTGCAACAACTGCTCCTCTACATCACTTATATTTACTACTTCAAGCTCTTTTGCGCCGCCACATTTTTTACATGTAAACGAATAGCTACTTATAGAATTTTCGTAGCTTGTTCGCGACTTTTTTGCAGCCGCGCCCTCCGCGCTTGGCTCTTGCTCTTTCTCTACAATATCACTTATCTCAACATTAAACTCCTCCTCAATCCATTCTAAATCATACTGGAACACACCCATTGTTGATGCTACAAACTGCGCCTTTTCTTGCTTCGTCATCGTTTGCGCAAAGTCGAACTTAAATGTTCCGGTTATCGAAAATCCATGGTATCGATTAAGCCAGGGAATAAGTTTGTTGTTTACAATATACTCGATCTCGGTAGCGTCACTTTCGATTATATCCTGCCGGACGGCATAGTGCACCTGAGCGGAACCGACAAAATTTTTTTCATCCATCGTTCCTGTTTGCCCAAGTACCAATTTGCTGATTTCAGAGTTCATTCGCTCTACATGCTTATCGAACACCTCGTAAGCGCCTGACTTTTCAGCGTCCAAAAACTCTATCGAGTCATTGTTATCTACAACGGCCCAAAATGAAGATCCCGCATTTTTTAAAGCGTCCTCCATGTTCGACAGCATTACATCGTCAGAAACCGCCGTCTTACCAATACGCATTGGAACGCCAAATTTTTCGTTGTATTCTGACCAGTTCCCAAGTGTTGTTTTTTTCCAGATGTACAAAAAGGATGCCTGCAACAAATATCCTAAGTCTGTTTTAGATCCGATAAACATGTTCCAAGGAATCCAACGAGGATCGTTTATATCCTCACCATCACAGCCGCCCTGAAACTTACTCACTACTTGAAATTCCGAACAAACATACTCCCGTGGAACAATGCAAATATCCTCAAACTTATCATCTACCATTGCGCCAAAATCGATCAGCGAAGAACCCCACGCCTTCGCATCTAGGCAGTGATTCAAAAATTCAGAAAACCACCTTTGCTTCAGAATTTCTGTTTGCTCTTCTATTTCTTCACCGTCCTTTTTTATTTTAAATGATCGGCACAAAATCGCATTTTTTCGCTGCATAATACATGCAGACACGTGCGCATCTAGCAGTACATCTTTGTAAATCCTGTAAAGTTCGACACGATTAGGATTTGTTTTTGATTCTGCAATGTTGATAGCTGCACGAAGACGCTTAATATCTTGTCGCGCCCTGTATAGCTGCTGCTCATACTCTATTGTTTGCCTTATCCGCTTCGCCTTTTGCTGCGTTAGATTTTCTACCTTTTTAGTTCTGTTTATTTCTAGTCCGAATAATCGCATTTTAGTAGTAGTTTACGCTTGACAAATTACTCCCAAATCTTAGCTTAAATCCAGTCTGTCCGCCAAGCTCCGGCAAGCCTAAATCATATTTTCCAGTACGAATATCCTTTAGCCATTCTACAGATTTATTCATTCTGTCAGATCGTAAAGCGGGGATGTTTCGGGGGTTTATAACCGCGTGAACATCATAAAGAATATAGTCTATTAAACACTCTACTATAGACGCATCCCTGTTATCAGCAAAGGTCCATCCGGATTGATTCGGCCACACACCGGTTATCGAGTAAGTCGTAAGATCTGTTATTCTTTCCCAAAAATCTGTATTTTCTGGCTTATTGCCGGTAGATTCTGCGACACACAAGTAGTATTTATGTTTGTATTTTACCTTATCCCCAACGGTGTAGGATGTATCCAAATTAAAGTCTTCTGGCGGCGTCACATGATAAATTCCGGCAAGGCCACGATTTGTAAAGTAGTTTGTGTCTGTAGGGAGAGTTCCAGCTACATACCCGGCGGTTGTAGCGTTTTTCTGATAAACAACAGAAGCGTATAAGAGCATTTCACCAGAGCTGTACACTGTAGCGGCATTGTAGTCTTGCGCTGTAAAATCTATTCTGTCATCGAACAGAAACGAAGCTGCGATATTAAAATTTTTAAATGGAGCAAACACAGTATCTACAACATACCGACCTCGCAAGGAGTTTTTAAGACTAGCTATGCCGCGAAGTTCTGAGGATTCAAGTATTTCACTGTCCCCTAAAATGCCGCGCGCTTGCTTTAGTATTGTTGCTAAATTCGCCTCTGAAATAAGCGTATGATAGTCTAGTAATCGTAAATATCCCATATTGATGCAATGTACAGATGTTGCTATTTTTTTTTGTGTTATGCGATAAAAAAAGCCCACTCCCTGGGAGGGCGTGAGCTGAATTTAAACCAAACCTTATGAATATGGAACACAAACATATTAAACTTTTTTGATAAAAACAAAAAAAGACACCCCCCGTCTGGGGATGTCTTTTCAAAGAAGCGTTTTTGTAGGCTACAAAGATAGTATTTCTGTTTCATTTAGCAAGGTGTATGTGAAATACTTTTGATTGCTACACTTTATCAACAACATAAAGTCCTCAAAACTTTGCCTACGCCGGAATACTTGGCATCCGGCCGAGTATTTCTCTACTACGAACTGCAAGATGCTTGCATGGGCCCGGTGAATATTTATACCAAAATAGCCCCTGTCTATTTTGCTGCTATCGAAGTTTAGGTAATCGTCTCGGTTGTTATCTCTGTAGACGGCTACGGGCCGGCACTGAACAAGTGCCTCGTATCCGCTATGCGTTCCGATCTGCCATGCGTCTACATATTGCCCCGGCACAAGAATAGCACACCCTTTAACGTTTCCGGGCTTTCTAAGCCAATAAAGCCCCGGATCCGTAGTAGCTTCCCACCCTTTAAAAATGTCCCCGTACGACAATGTTATGAAGTCGTTAAATGTGTTTGTAGTAGCGTCTTTCGTGCGAATACCGACAATGTTTACCTTGTCATTAAACCATATTCCACCGCGCCGGATAACAGCTTCTTTTATCTTCTCTTTTGTATACATGTTAATAACTATTTTCTTCTGCAAAGTGTCTTCTACCTGTTTTTATTTTCGCGCCCCCGCGCTTCTGATATTCTGCAAAGTCGTTTGCGAAAACATGAGTTAGAAAGTAATCCATTCCGTCCGACAGGTGCCCCCATTTCTCGTATGTCACGCCCGTTTTTTTGTCCTTTACTTTTTGCTTATACTTACCGTCTTCACCCTCTTTTATGTTTAGCAAGTCTGTAATGAGATTCGGACTGTTTTCGCTAAGCGTCACACTAACGCTTCGGTTACCTAGGAAAATTTCATTTATCCACTGCCCACGCAACACAACGGATGGAGCGACACTGTGAACTCTTAGTGTTGGCCTATATTCGTTTAGTGCGTCTGTAATTATTGTAAAATCGTTTCGCCCTCGTTCTTGTCTTGTGTCCTCGTGCCGTCCGGCCGGATCCCCGTATACAAATAGGCCAGCATTGTGATGTGGGAACATTTTTTTGAACTCGTTACAAATTCCTAGTGTCGTATTTTTTGGATATGCAGCTATTATTTCCCCTATATTTTGTGCGATATTATTGTGCATTTGCCACAGCGAACACGTCATGTAAGGATTAACGTTAAAGTCGAAACTAATGTGTAGCGCGGAGTTTTCGTTATACTCTGTCTGCTTAACATTGCGTCCCCTATTAAAATGCTTGTAGAAATTGCCCCCCGTAATTTTGTTACCCCATCTACCAAGTGTGTAGATAGTGTAATAGTACTCGTCTGTGTGTTTATAGTTCTCTAGGATTGCGCGCATCGTGTCTGGAAGAAACTTGTTATCTCGGTGCGTGCTGTGATGAACCGTGTAGGGAACAGATATAAACTTATCTTTCTCTATTTCTACAGTTGTTGTAGCGGAAAAACTTTTCTCCGTTCTTGTGCCGAAAAACTTTTTATAAAACCAATGCTCGGTATAGTCTCCATCGACTTCTGGGTTTATTGTAAAGATTTCCTGAAGATTTCCTCTTAGTGTTCGTATCGAGGTTGTGATTGTAATAAACTCTTCCTCGGCCGGTATTTCCTCTTCATACCACACTCCGGTTGGATCCTTGACAGACTTTATGCGCTGAATTTCGTCACGCCCCCTGGCAATAAAACTATTACCGTTTATGCAATGAATTTCTAGCGGCTGCAACTTGAATGTAAACAAAGACGATAAACCAAGTTCCATGATTGTATCCTTTATAGATTGGTATTGGCTATCTTTGATTACGTTGTATGTTTCGCGACAAAGTATAAATCGAAAATACTGTTGTGTTAAACAGTCGTAAACTAGCTTTTTTGTAGCAAAATCAGACTTGCTAGAGCCTCGGCCTCCATACAGGATCATGTACCTGTCGCGACAATAGAGAAGCGGCCTAAAGGCCTCGTTTATAAATTCCTCAACATCCCATTCAATAGTCATGCCTCTAATTTATGCCTTAGATACTTCCAAAATCTTTCATCTTCATAGTCACAAGAATCAGGATTAAGCTTTACTCCTAAAAAAACTTTAGAATTGCTCATCTTTCAAAATATTCTTTTTCGTTTCATGAGGCTAATTATTTGCTTGTATTCATTAAGTTCATCCTCGTATTCATGAGTACGCTTGCCTTACTTTATTTTTCATAATCTGCCCGGACAATTATCTATCTCTAAAAGGGGAGAATTTATAATGGATTGACAAATTTAAAGCCTTTTAACTTTTTCTCTTCGATTGGTTCATTAGCCTTAATCTTTGTCTTAATATAAGCCTTAACTTCAATGGAATCTTTAAATACTTCAGCTAAAGGCTTTTGTTTTAAATTTTTCTTTTGAGTTTTCATGGCTGTTTCTTAGTTTCATAGCATCCGGAACATGATAAGAAAACGGACAAAATCTTTATATATCAACCTTAACATGTAAAGGAAAGTGCTGTTTTCTTTACATGCCCAGCGTCATCCTATGTTCCATGATTTTTTGTCTAAGTCTAGCCACACAAATTTGCGCGGGTGGTATTTTTCAGGGTATGCTAACCGCTGCTCTTTACCACAACATTTACATTTTCGCCTAAATTCAGCCAATGGCTTTGAGGCAGATCCTATATAGATTTTATAAATCTCAAAGAAGTGGATTCCTATATAACACAAAAGTTTTTTCATAAAGCTGCTAATAAGTCTTTTTGAGAACATGGATTCCATGAAGCACGATCTTTGTATTCCGAAAGCTCTTCTTCGTACTCGTGAGGCCTCTTCCCGTCTGTTATGCAGCCTATCAACATAGTATCTCGTTTTATCCTTTAAAATTTCTTTGCTTACAGAAGTAATCATAAATTATTTTATACTTATCCTTGTCATCGTCACTACACCAATAAAAATCAAACTTTTGCATAAACAGCTCTTTTACCAATTCCTCAACAGCGTTGAGTAAACCTTTTTCTTTTATAAGATTTAAGTAAACTTCTTCCTTTCCGTACTTTTTAGCAAAATACAGTACTGCTGACTTAGGAGTAATATTCTCTTGATAAATATCTATTTGTTCAGACATGCTATATACTTTTTTTAACCCCTAAATTCCTCTACACCATTTTTTTGTCAAATTTAAAAACGCCTCCAATACAGTCTTACCATAACCATGTATTTCGCCATTCGCACTTGTAATGTAGCACGTGTAAGAACCTTCGCTTCCGGCTATAAAAAGGCCTGGAACATTCTTTTTTAGTAGCGCTTTTATCGCTTCGCTATTTCCTTCAAAATAATCTCTTGCATTTTCCATGCGATACGTTACTCTTTTGGTTTAACTACTCTTATTACCGTTTGTGTTTCCTCCCGCTTTTCAACAAGCCCCAATTTTCTTGCTATGATGTTTTGCTGATAAACGCCAACAACAGCGCCGTCGAACTGATCTGTCTCAATTATTTTTTTTATCGCGCGAATGATAGGGAGAAATTCTGTGTAGGACCCGTTTTTATTTTCTTCATAGTCGGATAAATCACTTATGATGCCTTCTTTATAAAGCCAAACCTCAAACCCGACCCACGAAAGAGGCCTTTTAAGTCTTCGATCTACTCTTTCAGCATCTTTTCCTACATAATCCTCTTTCAGGACCGGATTGCTATCTACCCATTCAACGTAAGACTTAAAGTGTTCCGCTAGTATCTCGGGAGTTTTTATATACTTATTTTTTCCCATGTTATTTTGTATTTAAAAGCCCTTCTAAGCTCACTGTGTCTTTAACAAGTATTTCCCTATGTTTTGTTCCATCAAAAGCTCCTAGCACCTTTTTACGCTCAAGAATTTCCATGATTTCATAAGCTTGTTCGTTGTTTATTTTTAGTTTTCTTTTTAGAAAGCCGGCAGATGAATTTTGAGTAGTTACAATCAGTCTTGCGGCCTCGTGACAAATTTTATTTTCCATTTCATTTATTTTTTTAAAAGGGAAAATGTTATTGCTATAAGCACTGTAGAGCTTAGAAGTGTTGCTGTAGTTAGAAGGGTTTGTGTTTCCATTTAGTTTAGTATTTTATTTCTTAATATATTATTCTAGAGCTGAAGACTTTAGAGCTGAAGGTAGAAAAGAATCTAACCCCCTTACCCCCTAGAAAGAAGATTAGATACTTTCTACCAATATATTCCGTCGCAGTTAGCTCCGTCGCAGTTTTGGCTGTTGTAGGAAAAATCTAAATCCTTGCACAACATTTAAAGATCGTTTAATACAAACGCACTACTACCCTCGCCGGGGAACGCTTTAGCACTTACAAAAAAGTAAGTTACTTTCTCGTAAGCTGCATTTTTGTTGTCTACAAAAACAGCAAAAAAAAGACCCCCGATCTATTTAGAAATTCGAGCAGACGACCGGGGGCGAGGGGTAAAATCTTTGTTTCAAAACCTGTTCTGCTCGACACAAATATACAACCTTTATATATACTCGAAAGCGAAACTTATTAACAATTGTAATTTGCTTATTAATAGCACTATACGATTTATTTTAGAAAAAACTTGTAACCTTGCTTGCTTTGTATCGTATATAGTACTATGTTTACAACATCAAACTTTAAAAAAAACGAATATGGAAACTCCAAAAACATTGAAAGGTTTAATATCTAAACTATCTTCTGTTAAAAAATACACAACGGCTGCCGGAATAGCAAAAGAATTTGTTAGACAAAACGAAGACTACGAGCTTTTTTATAAAAGCAATGGTGTTTTTGGTGGAAACGACACTGTTTCGATCAAAAAAAATGGCATCACTGTGTATGAGAACACCTACGATAAAGGAATTTGTTGGTACGGCCGCTAAGACTCCATATTCGCCCCGACCCCGTGTGCTAAGGGGCGAATTTTAAAACTTTCTTTAACAATCAAAACTAAAAAAAAGGGTATGAAAAAGAGAATTATAACAGAAATCAGGATCGTTCTTTCGCAGCTTCATACTCCCGTAGCGTGGAAACGCGGTGGGGAAACGCGACCACAGCCTAATCAAACAAAATACCGAGCTGTATCTAACGGGTATTGGTATTTTTTGGAATACAAGAAAAAAACCTTTTTCTCCTATAAATGGGAGCGCATTTGGTGGCCATATTATGATGAGCTTTTGGGTCGGCAAATAGATTGTACGGGTGCAGAGGTATGGGTATGCGATATGAATAACAATCTGGAGAATTTTGTGACGCAATGGCCATGCATTGAAGCGTATTTTGAATGGGCCAAACCAGAACAAGCCGCGCTCGAAAAAAAAGCAAGCGTGTGGAAAGAAGAGCTTGAAAGGAAAAAATGTAACATAATATATTTCTAATGCATTTCATGAGCCGAACCTTAGCTCTGACTTCCTCAAAGACATACAGTGCTCTTTCCTTATCCATGCTCTAAAAAATAGGAATTTCATGAAGACCAACGACATATATATAGGTGCTTTTTTTTGGGCGTGCCCCTTGCCGGCCTGTCGGCCGTCTGTGGGTCGGGCTATCCGCTTGTACTCCTCGGCCGCGCCACAGGCGCGCCCTGTGGGGTACCGCTCCTATCCCTCACGCAACTGTTTTTTATCTACGGCCTATTCAACCAATTTGCTATGAAGCTGCTGAATAATATTTTATACATAGAGTACCAAGAGCTTGTGGATACAGGAGTTCCTGAGGATACTATAAAGTCTGCAAAGAAGCGAGGTTCTACATCTTGGTCATTTTTAGCCGACCCCTGCGACAGTCGTCGAGGAGAACACCTACGATAAAGGAATTTGTTGGTACGGCCGCTAAGACTCCATATTCGCCCCGACCCCGTGTGCTAAGGGGCGAATTTTAAAACTTTCTTTAACAATCAAACTTTAGAATATGGAAACTTTTATACAAAAAACAGCTACTATAATACAGCTAATTCGCGCTAGAAACAGCGATTTGGAAATAGTGAAAACGATGTTTCAGGCATGGAACATGCCGGAGCATCGAACTCGTGAAATTTTAGAACAAGTTCGCGACAAAGCCGCTGATACGCGCGGCCAGGGGCTGGAGCAATATCATTCAGTATCGGATTGGTTTCCTGAATTGCACGGGGAGCGCGCGTTTAACGGTCTTTTTACGGAAGAAAAATATTTGCATCTACTTAATGTGTTAGAGGATGCAATAGGAGGTGGTAACTACAGATTAGCTTACTGGTTTTTTAAAGAAAAAAACTTTGAAGACTTACATCGTATTATAGTATACCACCAAGTAACTCTACGAGAGAGGGGCGCACTGGATTTCTGGCTAGACGGTGTGGGGGAATGGTATTTTCGAAACGAAGTCGAAAAACAAGAGTTCAGGGGCGGCCAATGGCATGGCCAACATACTCGATTTAGAGACGGAAAAATATTCCGTCAAGGTAGTTTTGCAAATGGCAAGCGGCACGGAAAATTTCAAGAATTTCTAAAGTCAGGAGATCGGGAAGAAACAGTTTACAACGATGGCGTAATAGTAAGTTCTATAGTCTTTAATATAGACAATAGTGTAAAAAGTAAGACTTTCTACAAAGAAGGTCATAAGCTTCTTACTCAGCACTTTAAAGGTACAACGATAATTAAAGAAGAAAGATTTTACTAAAACACACAACTTTACTTATACTGTATCGTATATATTACTATACAAACTTTAAACCAATATGAACATAGAACTTACTAAAAAACAAGCTGAGATAGCTAAAAGCTTTGAAGCTTCTGCTAAGCTAAACAACAGTACTATAGCTAGTTACAACCTACTTTTGTTGCGCATGCAAGCCCTATTAGAAAAAAGTAGAAAAAACTTGTAACCTTGCTTGCTTTGTATCGTATATAGTACTATATTTACAACATCAAACTTTAAAACATATTACTTTTGATTTATCAATTAAACAAAAGCGGGGGACAGCGAACTGAACAAAAAAGATTATGCAAATTTCTGACAAAAAACAAGCTATTTTAAATGTTATTTTTGAAAGAGCATTAGAGCTTGAAGAGAAAGCTATTGAGTTTTTAGAAATGACAACAAAAAAAGAAAATATAGACTATGAATCTTTGAAAGAAGCCGCTTTAAAAAAAGCGTTACAAGAATGGAAAGAGAATAATCCTGTATTTAACAAACCAGCATTTTTGTAAAATAAAAACCTTTTGCTTGCTTTGTATCGTATAATATACTATATTTACAACATCAAACTTTAAACAAAAAACGAATATGGCACTAATGGTAATAGAATCCAAAAACTCTGAATCTCTTGAATACATAATCGTTAAAGAGGAATGGTTCGAGCAAGTAGCTCCATTCGAATTGTATGACGACTATGGACAACTAGCGGGACCTAACTTAGAAAATGCGAGTCCAATCTACTCTAAAGAACAAACAGACCGCATCGAATTTCTTGAAAAAGAAATATCTAACAGCGAAGATGATACAGATGATCTTGAGGAGGAACTAGAAAATATAAAAAATTCCCCCGAAAGCTGGCATTCTGACGAAAAGGTGTTAGCGTACACTTAGCACGATGGCCATAACTTCAGATCCGTAACACTAGGACTAACACCGTGGGGCTCAGCCGATTTTGATTTTGTAGATTCTGAAACAGAAACCGAAATACTAGAAGCTTTTGAAGAAAAAGAATTCGAGTCTGAAACGACGGGAATGCGATACTATAAAAGTGGTAAATTTAAATTTACTCAATCCTGGTGGCAAGGTGATTGGGCTATAGCAACAGTAGAATTAACACAATAGCTAAGACTCCATATTCGCCCCGACCCCTCGTGCTAAGGGGCGAATTTTTAAACTCTGTAACAATCAAACTTTAGAATATGGAAACTTTATTTACAAAAAAGAAATATTTAAAAATCCTCAAGAAAATAGAGGGGTCAGTTTATTACTTTAGCGACCTGGCGAAAGAGCTTTTCGAGGCCGGAGACTTCGAGGCTCTACACCGTATCGTGGTGGGAAATCAGGGGTGGCTCCGGGCTCAAGGAATAATAAAAGAGCAGCTAAGTGGCACCGGTGAAAGTTGGCACTCTAACGGGCAACTTAGCAGCCGCGGCATATTCGTGGATGGGGAGGAACACGGGGTCTGGGAATATTTTAACCGCAACGGGACAATTAGCACCCGCGGCACCTTCGAACATGGGCTGCATCACGGTGTCTGGGAATATTTCTACGAGAACGGACATATTTGGCGACGTGATACTTACGAGCATGGTAGACTAATCAAAATAGAAGACTAGAAGTACCTCGCTTAAAAATTATCCCCATAAAATTATTTAAAATTTAGAAGAAACATTTAAACCAAAAACTTTATGATAAAGATAATTAACACAACGCCACATCCTGTAAACCTTATTTTACAGGATGGCAAGGAAATAGTTTTCCATCCAGAATTTCTTGTACGCGTAAAATCGGAAACGATTTCATCAGGCAATATTTCTTGGCATGGTCAAGAAATACCCTTAACACGAACTCTTTGGGGGCACGTAGAGGGCTTGCCGGAGCTTAAAGAAGATGTTTTATACATCGTGTCGCAACTTATCAAAGATCGCTTGCCAGATCGCAAAGACCTACTCGTTCCATCCGAAATAGTGCGGAACGACAAAGGACACATAATCGGATGTAAAGCATTTTCAATTTAAAAAGTATGGACAAAGAAGCATTTAAAAAATGGACAACCCTTTATGACGAAGAGTTGTCCTTGACAAAAAGGTTTTTATGTGATTCAGAGAATGATAAAATAATTGATATACTAATTGAGGTTATCAATATTTCAAGGCAAAATGGTAACGCAGGTGATATTATAGATATTGTGTCTATTAAGAGCCTATCGGTTGAGTCAAAAATGATAATATCTGCAATATACGGAAGATACGTCTCTAAATTTAGTGACGATGAGTTTTTAACGTACATTGGGATATTATAAATAAAAGTAACACCGCAAGATTATAAATTTTAGAAACAATTTAAACCAAAAAACTTTATGATACCTTACAACATTTCATATCACAAGAACTTTCGTGTTCTGCACCCACGGATGCGCGTTATACATCTGTACACGCTTAAAACAGTAGTAAAAATAAGTCTTAACTAAAAGTTCATGTACACTAGAGAACAATATTTAGAAGGCATCCGTCAAGCAGAGGCTCGTAAGGCTTGTAAGGGCAACTTGAATAAGGCGAAGGAGTTTTTTGCCTCCGAGGACTTCGAGGCCTTACACAAAATCGTAGTGTGTAATCAGTACTGGCTCCGGGCTGAAGGAATAATTCAAGATAGGCTAAGTGGCGTGGGGGAAAGTTGGCATCATAACGGGAAGCTTAGAGCGCGCGGCACCTACGAACATGGGCTGCATCATGGGGTATGGGAGTGGTTCCACGACAACGGGCAGCTTTGGCAACGCTGCACGTATGTTAATGGCATAAGTCACGGGGTCTTTGAAACTTTCCACAGTAACGGCAAGCTTAACTCACACGGCACTTACGTAACTGGCAATCGGAACGGTGATTGGGAGTGGTTCTACAGCAACGGGCAACTTAGAGCGCGCGGCACTTACGTAACTGGCAATCGGAACGGTGATTGGGAGTGGTTCTACAGCAACGGGCAACTTAGAGCGCGCGGCACGTACTTGGATGGTAAGGCTCATGGAGCCTGGGAGTGGTTCCGCGACAATGGGCAACCAGAATCGCGCGGCACCTATGCTGATGGGATTCGGAACGGGGCGTGGGAAACTTTCCACAGTAACGGCAAAATTAGCTCACGCGGCACATTCGTTAATGGCCGTCATCACGGGGTCTGGGAATGGTTCGACGACGGGCTAATTTATGAACGTAAGACCTACGAGTACAGCAAGATAATCAAAACAGAAACATTTTAACTAAAAAAAATATGAAAACTACAAAATACACTTTATACTCTTTAATATCTTTCCTAGCTATCCCCTTTACGGCCATCTCTTACGTCTACTTTGACTGGTTATGGGTGTTTCCATTCGTGGGTGGTATCGTGTGTTGGATAGCGTTATTCTTTCTAAATATCACGCCAACATTTTCTCGTTACCTCACAGTACTTACTCCAGCCTTATTGGCAAGCATCTACCAAGCTTACTTAAGCGACACGGGTCAAGAAAGGCTGTTTGCGCTTGGGTTGTGTAGTGCTTCTTTTATTCTACTTCCTTTTATTTTATTCGATCTAAAGCGAGAACGTATACACATAGCAATAAATATACTAGTGTGCTTACTGTTAATATTTACTTTCGATATACAAAATAATTACTTTGTAGAAGATATAGACAGCAGCATTTTGCGGTCTGGATTTCTGTACAACGTAACTATTCTACTTGCAATTCTAAGTAGTATATCTTGTGTGATAACAGTAGCTAATTTGTTCGCTAAACAGATAGAAGAAAACAAGCAACAAAAAGAACTAATAGAACACCAAGTTGCGAAGGTTGCTAAGACACTTCGTGACACACAAGAACAAATAAGTATCATGGAAAAACAGAAGCAAACAGAAGTTTGGTACAGTAATTCATATTCGAAGTTAGGGGAGGCTATCGTAATAAGTAATAGCTCCTTCTTGTCTAAGCTGTGTACGCTGCTAAATGCGACAGCGGGGGAATTGTACAACACGAAAACTTTCGAAAGTACGCGATATGCGACTAAGGAAAGTATGATGTGTGGGCATTGGGAGTATGTTATAAAGTATACTACTACAGTAACTACTAAAACGCAAAACGGCTATGAGGTTGTAGTGCCTTGTGTTGCCAACAAAAAAGTAGTAGGCATTATACATCTTTGCATAGTCCGTGAGCTTAAAGAAGTAGAAAAAGATCTACTAGAAAAAGCAAGCGAGCTATTTGGTAACAACTGTATGTATTCAACTATAAACTAGTATATGTACACTAGAGAAAAATATTTAGAAGGTATAAAGCGCGCGGAGGCACATGAGGCTTGTGAAGGCAACTTGAAGAAAGCGAAAGAGTTTTTTGCAGCAAACGACTTCGAGGCCTTACACCGCATCGTGGTTGGTAATCAGGGGCGGCTACGGGATCTAGGAATAATAAAAGAGCCGCTAAGTGGCACCGGGGAAACTTGGCATGACAACGGCCAACTAGAATCACGCGGAACATTCGTTGATGGAAATCGTCATGGTGTTTGGGAATATTTCTACGACAACGGGCAGCTTTGGGCGCGTGGCACGTATGTAGATGGGAAGGCTCATGGTGTTTGGGAATGGTTTCACGAGAATGGGCAGCTTTGGATGCGTGGAGCGTATGAGTCAGGAAAGCGGTATGGGATATTTGAATGTTTCTACTACTATAGCGGCAAGCTTTTTGAGCGCAAGACCTACGAGCAAGGCAAACTAATCAAAACAGAAACATTTTAACTTATGAACTTAATAGAAGAAAAAGCGAAGTTACGAATAAAGTGGCTTGCGTGGCTTAATCTGGAGCTTAGTAAACTAGGGAGAGGTAGCAAGAAAAAGTTAGCAGATCACTTAGGTATAACGCGTGCTTCGTTGAATCAATTTTTATTTCACCGAGATGCGAGCGCGCTACCACGAAACGAAGTAGTAAAAAAGATTCATGAGTTTTTAAAAAATCAAAATGTACACTAGAGAAAAATATTTAGAAGGTATAAAGCGCGCGGAGGCACATGAGGCTTGTGAAGGCAACTTGAAGAAAGCGAAAGAGTTTTTCGAGGCTGGAGACTTCGAGGCCTTGCATAGAATCGTGGTGGGTAATCAGGATTGGCTAAGGAGGAAAGGAATAATCTCGGAGCCGCTAAGTGGCACCGGCAAAACTTGGCATCCTAATGGTCAACTTAGCTCACACGGCACATTCGTAGATGGAAATCGTCATGGGGTTTTTGAATGGTTCCACGACAACGGGCAACTTAGATCACACTGCACGTATGTTAATGGCATAAGTCACGGGGTCTTTGAAACTTTCCACAGTAACGGCAAGCTTAACTCACGCGGCACCTTCGAACATGGGCTGCATCACGGTGTCTGGGAATGGTTCTACAAGAACGGAAAGCTTTTTGAGCGAAGAACCTACGAGCATGGTAGACTAATCAAAACAGAAACATTTAACTAAGATAATTATGGAGATAACAATACTAATTAAACACAAACTAAGCAGACAAGATATAGTTCTTGCGCTGCTAGATGAAAGTACTCATGCTACTTTGTTTAGACAAAATAGAGCGGCAAAAATATATGGGGATACACTTACGGTACACAGTAAATTCTTATGGAAAAAAGGTGTAGAGTATTTTAAAATAGAACACCAAGAAATATACAGAGATATTATTGGTGATATATCTATTATATCATTCCATAATGATGGAGGAGATTACGGTAGTAGTTCCTCGTATGTAATTTCAGATTTTGCTTTTATATTTAATGTAACTATAAAAAAACCAAAGCTGTGGCACCGACTATTGAAGCCTCTTGCGGCTCGGTGGTTCAGAAAAGACCTAGAGAAATTCGCCGACAAATTGTACCTTGAGAATAAAAAGTAAAGATTCTTCAATATAGATAGGCAATAATAGTAACTTATTAATCAAAAAAGTAATATGAAAGAAATAAAAACTCTATTCGAGCGCGAAGACGTTTCGACTAAATTTAAAGATTTGCTAGGGAAAAAATCTACTGCTTTTATCACTTCTGTTTTGCAAATCGTATCACAAAACGACTTACTAAAAACCGCTGATCCAACATCTGTCTATCAGGCAGCAGCAGTTGCCGCAACGCTTGACTTGCCGCTAAATTCTAATCTTGGATTTGCTTACATTGTGCCTTACAAAAACAAGGCGCAGTTTCAAATCGGATACAAGGGCTACATACAGCTTGCGCAACGATCTAGGCAGTATAAGACAATCAATGTAACAGACGTAAAGGAGGGGGAAATAAAATCTTTTAATCGACTAACCGGCACAATTGATTTCGACTGGATAAACTCGGATGCAGAAAGGAACGATATTAAGACAATTGGATACGTTGCGTATTTTGAGCTTAATAACGGATTCTACAAGTGTAACTACATGTCGGTAGAAAATATACAGTCGCACGGTTTAAAGTATTCACAGTCGTTTAAAAAGGGGTATGGGCTATGGAAAGATGACTTTGATTCTATGGCAAAAAAAACAGTTCTTAAATTACTACTTAAGTTTGGTCCTCTTTCAGTTGATCTGCAAACGGCTATCACAACAGATCAGGCGGTTATTAATAACGCTGACTCGTTAGACATCGACTATGTAGATCAGACTAAGGAAGTTGTCGACAAAGAGAGAGAAAGGGTATTATTAATGCTTAGTGACTGCAAGACAGCAGAAGACGTTGACACTTTAGCAAACAGCGTCCCTGATTTCGATATAGAACTGTTCGCCTCAAGAAAGGAGGAAATAAGGAATGGTAAATAATTTATTATTCCGGTGTAGCTCGATTGGCAAAATAGTTACACCTCCAAAAAACAAGTCGGAGAAAATTTCTGAAACAGCGAAGGTGGCGGCAATAGACGCGTATGTGTCTAAGAAATATAATAGAACAAATTCTATAAGCAACAAAGCTATAGAGAAGGGTTTGGCTACAGAAGAGGACTCTATAACTATTGTGTCTCGTATTGCTAAAACGTTTTATTCAAAGAACATAGTAGAGTTACAAAATTCTTACATATCCGGAACCCCGGATATGTTTTTGGGAAAAGATGTATACTGTGCAGAGTTAATAAGAGACACAAAAAGCAGCTGGGATCTTTTCACATTCACGCACTCTAAAAAAAAGTTGGACAGCGATTATGAATGGCAAATGCACGGCTATAACTGGCTTACAGGGTCCAGGGTTGCGTACGTAGACTTCTGCTTAAACAACACCCCATTTGACATCGTAATAGGAGAGCTTAAAAAAGAGGCATACAAATATCCGGTTAGTAGACTTCCGGACGCTGTAGCGTTGTCTATAATTTCAAATCACACATTCGATCGAGAGACATTTGTAGAATACATAGAGCGTTATGGGTACACGTTATCATACCTAAATACGATCGAAGATGCGAAAAGTATTTTAGACAATTTTGTAGAGATTCCGTTTACTGAAAGGCACTTTTGCCATAAGGTTGAAACTACAGAAGATCACATAAAAACAATTAAGACTAAAGTTATTGATTGTAGAGAATTTTTAAATTCTTATATTTGTAAATCGAGCAAAGAGCGGATATGAAAAAAAACAAAACTGACCCATACTGGCAAAACTGGGTAGATTGCTGGTTTGATTTTGTGCAACAAAAAACGGGGTTTCCCCCCGTTTTCTTGGTGCGTGATGCTGTAGCGCTTAAAAATATACGAAAGTATTTTTTATCGCTCACAAACACTTCTACCGGCGAAAAAAATACAGAGGAGCAATCCCTATTTTGCATGCAGTATATACTAAAGAACTGGGACAAGATAGACAAGTTTCGACAGCAATACAGCTTAACGTTTATTTATGCACATCTAAATGATTACATTTCAGATCTAAAAAAGAGCTTACAGAGTAGATCTGAAATAAAGACAAGAAACATACAAGAAAAAGGCTACGACTATTATAAAAATTTGTGATATGAATAACCTGCCTGTTTCTCAAAATCAAATTTCACTCCGAAATCTTTCTGTAGATGAAGTCGCCGCCATAGAGGCCGGCAGCGGAATAAAGATAAAAGACTACTCGCACAAAGACTTGTACTTCCGAGTAGCTACTATTATTAAGGATTGCTTAATAATAAAAGGCGAAAAGAAAATGACAGAGGATGAGCAAGGCAAAATTACCGCCGAGTTTACCGCCGAACTAAAGAGCTCTTTTCCTACCTTTACTGTCGAGGAAATAAAAAAAGCTTGTCGCGACTGGGCTGTAGGCAAGATTTACGAGGACGGCCTACATGTTTCTGTCCATAACCTCTGTAAGGCTATCTGGGCGTGGCGTGACATTGTGAAAAGAGAAGCTCTATATAAGCTTAATTTAGAAGAACAGAAGAAAGAGCGAGAAATTACTGAGGCAAAAAAAATAGAACTAAAGGAGCAATTCAAAAAAGACCTATTGGATACCTTTTCTGAATACCGCGAAAATAGGCAATTAGACGCCGATAAAGAATACTACCACTCAGCGATGTATGAATACTTGGAAAAGAACGGATACCGCCTTAATTCCGATCTAAAGTGTAAAATTTGGCAAGAAAGTTTTGTTAATAAAGATATTCGGGCTATTCCAAAGTCAAAGATTCATGATTTTTTAAGAGGCATAGAGTTGTCACAAAAACAAAGAGCTAAGGCGGCTGCGTTAAAATATGTTTTCGATTGGTTAATAAACAATAATAAAAGTTTAGAGTTATGAAACTAGAAGATGTTATAATAAATGTTGTGTGTAATCACTTTAAGTTAACAAAGCAAACTATTTGTTCTTTGAGTAGACGAGAGAACATAGCAAGGGCGCGACAAGTTTGCTTCTATTTGTACCGAGTTACGTACGACAAAAAAGATGTTACATTAATAAATTTGCCTAATTTGTTTTTTGGAAGATCTCAAAACCATGCAACGGTTTTGTATTCTATAAAAACAATCGCTGGATTTATAGAAGTAGACAAAGGCTTTAAGAGGCTTTATGAGGACATCAAAAAAGACATAGACTTTATTTTACTAAAAGACAATCGTATTTTATACTCTTACAAACAGTCTGCTGTTTTGTCTTTTGTTTCATCATGCAGTTTTAATGATAACAATTTTAACTATTCTATTTACCCTTTGTAACTATGTACACTAAAGAGCAATACTTAGAAGGCATACGGCTAGCGGAGGCTCGTAAGGCTTGTAAATGCAACTTGCAAAAGGCGAAGGAGTTCTTTGCCGCCGAGGACTTCGAGGCTCTGCACCGTATCGTGGTTGGGAATCAGGAGTGGCTACGGGAGCAAGGAGTAATAAAAGAGCTGCTAAGTGGCACGGGGGAAACTTGGCATGATAACGGGCATATTGATTCCATTGGCTCGTACGTTGATGGGGAGGAACACGGGTATTGGGAATATTTTAACGACAACGGGCACCCTTGGATGCGTGGAGCGTATGAGTCAGGTAAGCGGCAAGGGGTCTGGGAGTGGTTATACGAGAACGGAAAGCTTTTTGAGCGCAGCACCTTCGAACATGGGGAACTAATCAAAACAGAAACATTTTAAAACTGAACATGAGTATACTAGCAAAGTTACTAGGAATAAAGGCAAGCGATACGATAGATGCTGTAGGAAACGTTATAGACAAGATCGATAATTCGGAAGAAAAACTATCGCTACAGTTAAAGTACAAAGAGCTTCTACTTGAAATGTCAAGCAAGTTACTAGATTATGAAAATAAGTTACTAGAAAGCCAAACAGAGCTTATAAAAAGCGAAAGCAGTGGCGGCTGGATGCAGCGGAATTGGCGGCCAATTTTGATGTTCGTTTGCATCTTCATTGTCTTCAATAACTACGTGCTGGTTCCGTATTTCCGGCTGCCATCGATGCCACTAGACGACAACATTTGGTCGTTGATTCAGGTTGGTGTAGGCGGCTATATTGCTGGTCGTAGCTTGGAAAAAATGGCGGTGAATGTTGGAGATATTTTAAAGAAAAAATAACTAGAAAATGAAAGAAGAAACGAAAAAAATATTAAAAGCAAAAGGCAAACTTGACCTTTACACAGATGAACGATTTGAGCAAGTGGAATCCGTAATGAAATATGGAATGATTAAAGATGCTTGGTTGGAAAATTATCTATCATTAGATCCGATAAATAAGGCTGAATGGTGTGCTGATCATTTGGTTAAGCTTGTCGAAGGTGGTCATTTATAATAGCACATAACAATAGTATTAACGGTACTTTTCTATTCATTATGGAAACAAAATTTAAAATAATGCTTGAAGCAGAAACGGTAGATCTTATACAAAAAGAAATAGATTCTATACCGGAAAAATTTCAAACTAAACTAAACTCAAACCATGAGGGCTTTGGTGTTCTTTACGAAGAAGTATTGGAGCTGCAACAAGAGCTATTTTGGGGTGAAAAAAATCTAAAAGAAAAGGAACATAAAGAAAGAATAAGAGAAGAAGCTGTACAAGTTGCAGCTATGGCAATTAGAATAATTCAAGAACTAACCTAGAAACTGATATGAGCAACGTTGACGCTGTAATGCTTTACCTATTTTCTGTTGTGTTTATTTATTTTGTACTGATAATATTTCTTATTAGTACTATAAAAAAGAAGTAAGCGCGTCCGCTTACTTCTTTTCTTCGTCAAGAAACTTAAATCTTGCTTTTATTTTACGAACAATGTATATGCCTACAGTTTGCTGTAGAACGTATATACACACACCTAGCAATATCGCGGTTAGTACGTGTCCTACCCAAGAAAGAAATGCGCCAAAAGTGGCAATTGACACACAAAAAGACCAACCAACATCCATAATTGCAACAATCGCGCAATGTAGATTAAATGGTCTATACAATTGTTCCCTCGCTATTCTTACTATCTCTGTTATCATTTTCAAAGTTGTTTAAAATTTTTGTAATTAGGCTAAAACTTTCTTCAGCCGGAAGCTTCCCAAGCCCCTTTAGGATCAAGCTAATTTCTTGTCCTGTGAAATCAATTTTTTTTTCTGTCATAAAATTAGCCCCGTTTTACCGGGGCATTTACTTACTCTGTTGGGGCTTGTGTCATAACAAACCCTAGTTCACTTGTTATGTACTGTACCCCTTCGATTACCTCGAAATTCAATATAGGATCGTTGTACATCCATATCGACCCGTCAGTAAGGTAGATAGATTGTGTATACTCTATCTTTAATAACAAACTTACCTCTAAATTATTCTGTATCATATTTAATTTATTTTAGTTACAAAGTTATTTGTCTTATTGTTGTACCATCATCGTGTAGAATCATTGTCTTGCCACCTGTGATGTTACCAAATCCTGTAACTGATACAGGATTCCCGGTTGCGTTTATGATAAATAAAAAAGTATTCTTTCCAAAACTTGTTGCCGGAGTAATTGTTTGCCCAACGCCACCATTGAATACTATTGTTGTTTCTCCAATATTGTGATTGTATGAAGTAGGTGTAGTTACTGATTTCCCGGCAAAACACACAAAATCGTTACTTGTTGTTCTTGCAAAAAACGCCCCAGCCTTTGCTTGTAAGATAGCCCCACCAACAGGAGCAGCACTGCTATCTGTTGTTGCATTAGCGACAAAAACAACCTTGCTACCGTTACCAAAACTACTACCCCACAATCCTACATTACCTGTTGATCCTTGTACCAGCATAGCAGAAACATACGACTGCAATGTGGTACCAGAAGCAACCTGTGGCGAATACATTAGCTCTACATTGCCAGCTATTCCGGTTCCACGTGCCGGCGTTGGTGCAAGCTGTATACTTCCTCCTGCATTTTGATTAGAAATGTTGGAAGGTAAATGAGCTGTTATAACTGTGTTTTCAAAAACATTCGTAAAGGACTCCCCACGCCCAAAAACAATTCTACTTAATACATGAGAATTTGAACCTGCAACAAGCGTGTTTGCTTGTCTAACAACACTACTGTTTCCTATCGCTACGATTTGATTTATACCTGTAGCCGCAGAATCTGCCCCAGCCAACCTACCAAGGCTTATTTGATCCGATCCGGTAACATTACTTAGCCCCGCCTGATCTCCTATGTATGTGTTCCTACTACCTGTTGTTGTGTTAAATCCAACTCTAAACCCAAATCCAGTATTTCCAGAAGATGTTTGCAAAACATTAAACGCCCCGTTTCCAAAACAGCAAATAAACGATCGTGTGTATGCTCCAATAGCCGCAAGCGGCACACGACCAAACACTAAGTTGTTAGTTCCTTCCGTGTCCGC
>JACCDX010144565.1_pt1 | contig 37492 bp, 32 predicted proteins | sample 7449681 | NCBI WGS metagenome assembly JACCDX01 (sample SAMN15323450, study PRJNA562643) | freshwater metagenome | isolation source: river surface water | place: USA:Blue River Watershed | collected 2017-08-18
GCGGCGCTGGTGCTGCTGATCCTGGCCGGCATCATCGGCTCGCTGGTGGTCGGCGCGTGGCCGGCGCTGAAGCATTTCGGCCCCGGTTTCGTCACGCGCATCGAATGGGATCCGGTGAATGAAGAATACGGCGCGCTGATCGCGATCGCCGGCACCGTGATCTCGTCGACCATTGCCTTGCTGATCGCCTTCCCGGTCAGCTTCGGCATCGCGCTGTTCCTGACCGAGATCTGCCCGCCCTGGCTGAAGCGCCCGCTGGGCACCGCGGTCGAACTGCTGGCCGGCGTGCCGAGCATCATCTACGGCATGTGGGGCCTGTTCGTGTTCGCGCCGCTGTTTGCCGACCATGTGCAGCCGCTGCTGGCGGCGACGCTCGGGCAGCTGCCGCTGGTCGGCGTGCTGTTCGACGGCCCGATGATGGGCATAGGCGTGCTGATGGCCGGCCTGATCCTGTCGGTGATGATCATCCCGTTCATTGCGTCGGTGATGCGCGATGTGTTCGAGACCTGTCCGGGCGTGCTGAAAGAATCCGCGTATGCGCTCGGCTGCACGCGCTGGGAAGTCGTGCGCCGCATCGTGCTGCCGTATACGCGCATCGGCGTGGTCGGCGGCGTGATGCTCGGCCTCGGCCGCGCGCTCGGCGAGACGATGGCGGTGACCTTCGTGATCGGCAATGCGCACAAGCTGTCTTGGTCGCTGTTCGCGCCGGGCAACAGCATCGCATCGACGCTGGCCAATGAATTCGCCGAGGCGGAGGCGGGACTGCACATGTCGTCGCTGTTCGCGCTCGGCCTGATCCTGTTCGTGATCACCTTCATCGTGCTGGCGATTGCCAAGCTGATGCTGGTGCGCATGGCGAAGAACGAAGGAGCCAAATGATGCCGACGACGCAGGCGAATCCTTTCAAGTCCGACAATCCGATCTACCGCCGCCGCCTGGTGGGGCACCGCATCGGCATCGCGCTGTCGGTGCTGGCGATGGCCTTCGGCGTCAGCTTCCTGCTGTGGATCCTCGCGGTATTGCTGATCAACGGCCTCGGCGCGATCGACATCGGCATGTTCACGCATGACACGCCGGCCCCGGGCAGCGAGGGCGGCGGGCTGATGAATGCGATCGTCGGCAGCCTGATGATGGTCGGCGCGGCGACGCTGATCAGCACGCCGGTCGGCATCTTCGCCGGCATGTACCTGGCCGAATACGGGCAGGAGAGCAAGTTTGCGCAACTGACCCGCTTCGTCACCGACATCATGCTGTCGGCGCCGTCGATCGTGATCGGCCTGTTCGTGTATGCGGTGGTGGTGGCGAATGCGAAGCACTTCTCCGGCTGGGCCGGCAGCATCGCGATCTCGCTGATCGCCATCCCGGTGGTGGTGCGCACCACCGACAACATGCTGCAGCTGGTGCCGAACAGCCTGCGCGAAGCCGCGTTCGCGCTTGGCGCGCCGCGCTGGAAAGTGGCGACGCTGGTGCGGTTGCGCGCGGTGAAGGCCGGCGTGATGACCGGCGTGCTGCTGGCCGTCGCGCGCATCTCCGGCGAGACCGCGCCGCTGCTGTTCACCGCGTTGTCGAACCAGTTCTTCAGCGCCGACATGAACGGGCCGCTGGCCAACCTGCCGGTGGTGATCTTCCAGTTCGCGATGAGCCCGTATGACAACTGGAAAGAACTCGCCTGGGGCGGCGCACTGCTGATCACGGTCAGCGTCCTCGGACTGAACATTCTGTCGCGTGCGCTGGTGCGCTCCGGCAAGACCCAATGACAGGAACGAACATGAACATTGCCACCCTGATGGAAGCCCCGAACGCAAAAGCCGAAACCGCGGCCGTGATGCAGGTCCGCAACCTGAATTTCTACTACGGCGCCTTCCAGGGCCTGAAGAACATCAACCTCGACATCGCCGACAAAAAGGTTACGGCCTTCATCGGCCCGTCCGGCTGCGGCAAGTCGACGCTGCTGCGCACTTTCAACCGCATGTACGACCTGTATCCGGGACAGCGCGCGGAAGGGCAGATCCTCTACAGCGGCCGCAACATCCTCGACAGGAACGTTGACGTCAACGTGCTGCGCGCAAAGGTCGGCATGGTGTTCCAGAAGCCCACGCCGTTCCCGATGTCGATCTACGACAACATCGCGTTTGGCGTGCGGCTGTACGAGAACCTGTCGAAGGGCGAGATGGATGAGCGCGTCGAATGGGCGCTGAACAAGGCCGCGCTGTGGACCGAGGTGAAGGACAAGCTGCACAAGAGCGGTCTGTCGCTGTCCGGCGGCCAGCAGCAGCGCTTGTGCATCGCGCGCGGCGTGGCGGTCAAGCCGGACGTGCTGCTGCTCGACGAGCCGACGTCGGCGCTGGATCCGATCTCGACCGTGAAGATCGAAGAGCTGATCAGCGAGCTGAAGGACGACTACACGATCGCGATCGTCACGCACAACATGCAGCAGGCCGCACGCTGCTCCGACTACACTGCGTACATGTACCTGGGCGAGCTGGTCGAGTTCGGCGAGACCGACAAGATCTTCCTGAACCCCGTGAAGAAGGCGACGCAGGACTACATCACCGGCCGCTTCGGCTGACCCAGAAGGAGAGAACCATGCCGAACGAACATTCGTCGCGCCAGTACGAGCAGGACCTCGAGGCGATACGCTCGCGCGTATTGCAGATGGGCGGACTGGTCGAAAAGCAGTTCTATGATGCGATGGCCTGCTTCCGCACGCTGGATGCGAAGGAAGCGGCGCGCATCATGGCGGCCGACGTCGAAGTGAACCAGATGGAGGTGGCGCTCGACGACGCATGCAGCCACCTGATCGTCAAGCGCCAGCCGGCGGCGAACGACCTGCGCACCGTGATGGCGACGATCAAGGTGATCACCGACCTCGAGCGCGTCGGCGACGAGGCGGCCAAGATCGCGCGCGCGGCCAGTGCCATCCAGCAGCGCGGCGTGACGCTGGTGGCCTACGAAGACCTCGTGCGCGTGATGGGCGACACCGCCGGCCGGCTGCTGCACGGCGCGCTCGACGCATTCGCGCGACTCGACGAAAAGCAGGCGACCCGGCTGATCATCGAGGACGAGAAGGTCGACAGCGAGTTCCGCAGCGTGATGCGCAACCTGATCACCTTCATGATGGAAGATCCGCGCACGATCTCGCTGTCGCTCGACACGCTGTGGGTCGCGAAGGCGATCGAGCGCATCGGCGACCATGCGAAGAACATCGCCGAATACGTGGTGTACGTCGTCGAGGGCAAGGACATCCGCCACACCGACTATGCCGCGCAGCAGGGCGCGGCCTGACCGGAACAGGGACGCGAGATGGCAACAGAACAGCCAACCATACTGACTGTCGAAGATGAGCCGGCGATCGTCGAGCTGGTGACGTTTGCGCTGAAAGGCGCCGGCTGGGCGGTCGACGCGGTGAACGACACCGCCAGCGCCTGGGCCTACCTGCAGCAGAAGCGGCCGCAGCTGGTGCTGCTGGACTGGATGCTGCCGGACCAGTCGGGCATACGGCTGCTGTCGCGCATCCGCGGCGATCGCAACTTCAGCTCGCTGCCTGTCATCATGCTGACCGCCAAGGGCATGGAAGAGGACAAGGTCACCGGCCTCGAGCAGGGCGCCGATGACTACATGACCAAGCCGTTCTCGCCGCGCGAACTGAATGCGCGCATCAAGGCGCTGATCCGGCGCAAGGCGCCCGAGCATTCGGAACTGCTGATGTCGGTCGGCCCGCTGACGGTCGATCCGGTCAGCTGCCGCGTCAGCGTGAACGACCGGCCGATCGAGATCGGCCATGCGGAGTTCAAGCTGCTGCGTTTCCTGATCGCCCATCCTGAGCGCGTGTTCACCCGCGGACAGCTGCTCGACAAGGTCTGGGGCGACCATGCGGTGCTGGAAGAGCGCACGGTCGACGTGCATGTGCTGCGGCTGCGCAAGGCGCTGGGCACGGCCGACGGACTGGTGCAAACCGTGCGCGGCGTCGGCTACATGCTGTCCGCGAAGTAGCCGCCTCATTTACAATCGCAGCATCCGGCAATGGTGCCGGCGCACCACCCGGTGATTCGGGGATACCCTTTCGTTTCGATGAGCCCGACTGCGCTTTTCTGGACTCCGGTCGCCGTGCGGCTCTGCCTGGTGGCCGCCGCCGGTCTCACCGGCTGGTATGTGTGGGGCCTGTCCGCCGGACTGGCGCTGGCGCTGGTCGTGCTGACCGTGATGGTGCTGATGCAGCTGAGCTACATGTTCCAGCTGTCGCAGTGGCTCGACAATCCCGACGAGGTCCGGCTGAGTGACGGCTGGGGTTCGTGGACCGACATCTTTGCCAAGCTGTACAAGCTGCGCCGCGACGAGCAGCGCACGCGCAGCGAACTGGCCGAATGGCTGTCGCGCTTCCGGCAGGCGATGAGCCAGCTGCCGGACGGCGTGGTCATCATGGACGACGTGCTGTTCCTCGAATGGTGCAACCCGGTCGCCGAAGAGCATTTCGGCCTGTCGCTCGACACCGACAAGGGCATGCGCGTGACCAACCTGATCCGCAGCCCGGAATTCATCGATTACATCATCCTCGGCAAATACGACGAACCGCTGACGTTGTCGACGATCGGGCGCAAGCTGATCGTGCATGTGATCCCGTTCGAAAACCGCCGCCAGATCCTCGTTTCGCATGACGTGACCCGCTTCGAGCAGCTCGACCAGATGCGCCGCGACTTCATCGCCAACGCATCGCATGAATTGCGCACGCCGCTGACCGTGATCAACGGCTTCCTCGAGATCGCGCTGTCCGAGCCCGACCTCGACGCCGCCACGCGCACACAGCACCTGAAGCTGATGGCCGAGCAGGGCAAGCGCATGGAAAACCTGGTCGAGGACATGCTGCACCTGACGCGGCTGGAGTCGGTCGAATATCCGCTGCGCGAGGAGCATGTCGACATGGCGGCGCTGCTCGGGCAGGTGCAGGCCGAGGGGCAGGCGCTGTCCGGCGGCCGCCACCAGGTCACGCTGTCCTGCAGCGGCCCCGACCTGTGCGGCAGCACCGACGAACTGCGCAGCGCGATCGGCAACCTGGTGTCGAATGCGGTGCGCTACACGCCCGCGGGCGGGACGATCGCGATTGACTGGAGCGATGACGCCGACGGTCCGCGCTGCACGGTGACCGATACCGGCATTGGCATCCGTCCCGAGCACATTGTCCGCCTGACCGAGCGTTTCTATCGTGTCGACAAGAGCCGTTCGCGCGAGACGCGCGGCACCGGCCTGGGCCTGGCGATCGTGCGCCATGTGCTGCTGCGCCACCATGCGCAGCTGCAGATCGAGTCCGAGGCCGGGAAGGGCAGCCGTTTCACGATGCGTTTCCCGCGCAGCGCGGTGGTGCTGCAAGCCGCCTGAGCGGCGCGCTCAGAACAGCGACGCGGGCGTATAGCGCAGGCCGAACGACAGCCAGTGCGCATCGGACGGGCCGCCGAACTGGCGCCCGACCGTGGAATCGAGCTGCCACAGCCCCGGCACCAGGTGATAGCGCGCACCCGCCTGCCACCAGGCGTTGCCATCGCTGCCGAAGCCTTCGGCAACGGCCGTCCAGCGCGTGTTCAGGTTGGTCTCCGTGCCGAGTCCCCAGGTCAGCTGGCTGCTGCGCGTGGCCTTGTCGCGCAGCCAGCCGAGGTTCGCGTGCACCACCAGCAGGTCGCCGGCGAATGACGCCGAGAAAGGCACGTACGCATAGGTATTGCCGAGCAGGTTGGGGCCGGGGTTGATCTGCGGGTGGCGGATCGTGCCGACGGCCAGCCCGATGCCCCAGCCATTCGTCTCCAGCGCGCGGAAGAGGGTTTTCGCCTGCAGCACGTAATCGTTGGTCGAAGCGTCCTGCTCGGTATGCGCGAGTCCGCCGCCGAAGGTCAGTTCGAAATTGCCCCAGGGGTTGCAGGCGGGCAGCGCCCACAGTTCGGTGCTGTGCGGATAGATGCGGGCCCAGCTCTCCAGCTGGCAGCTGCCTGCCGTGGTCAGGCGTGCGTCGTCGGTGACGAAAGGCCGCGCTGCCCATGCGGGGCCGGCAGCGAGGGCCAGCGCACCCAGCAGCGCCAGCACGGGGCGGGAAGTGATGTGCATGTGCGCGAGTGTAGCAAGCCGGTGTGTCACGCTCGTGAATGCGCGGACAAAAAAACGGCCCGCCGAAGCGGGCCGTCAAGGCTTGATGGAGATTCGGGGAAAAAGCTGTCCGGCGTCTTACTTCCAGATCACGGCACCGCTGCCGTCCTTCAGCGACGACTTCCACAGGTCGCTGACCTGCTTGACGACCGTCGCCGGCATCGGCACGTAGTCGAGGTCGGTTGCCATCTGGCCGCCGCTCTTGTACGCCCAGTCAAAGAACTTCAGCACGGCACGGCCGGTCAGCGCGTCAGCCTGCGTCTTGTGCATCAGGATGAACGAAGCGCCCGTGGCCGGCCAGCTGTTCTTGCCCGGCTGGTTGGTCAGCACCACGGCCATGCCCGGCGTGCCGGTCCAGTCGCCGTTGGCGGCCGCGGCCTTGAAGGTCTCGTCGTCCGGCGACACGAATGCGCCGTCACGGTTCTTCAGCTGCGCGAAAGCGATCTTGTTCTTCTTCGCGTACGCGTACTCGACATAGCCGAACGCGCCCTTGACGCGCTGCACGTTGGCAGCCACGCCTTCGTTGCCCTTGCCGCCCACGCCGGTCGGCCACTTGACGGCGGTACCCGAGCCGATGGTTGCCTTGAAGTCGGCGTTGGCCTTCGACAGGTAATCGGTCCACAGGAAGGTCGTGCCCGAACCGTCGGCGCGGTGGACCACGGTGATGGCCAGCGCCGGCAGCTTCAGCTCCGGGTTCAGTGCGGCGATGGCCGCGTCATTCCATTTGCTGATCTTGCCGAGGTGGATGGCGGCAACGACTTCCGGCGTCAGCTTCAGCTGGCCGGCGGCGATGCCGTCAAGGTTAAACACCGGCACCACGCCGCCGATGATGGCCGGGAACTGCATCAGGCCTTCCTTTTCCAGTTCGTCGGCCTTCAGCGGCATGTCCGATGCGCCGAAGTCGACCGTCTTGGCCTTGATCTGGCGAATGCCGCCGCCCGAGCCGATCGACTGGTAGTTCAGGCCGATGCCGGTCTGCGCCTTGTAGGCCTCGGCCCACTTCGAGTAGATCGGGAACGGGAAGGTCGCGCCCGCGCCGGTCAGGTCGGCAGCGTGGGTCGACAGGCTCAGCAGCAGGCCGGTGGCCGCAGCGGCAAAACCTTTGAACAGTTGCTTGGTACGCATGTAAGCTCCTTTGGGGGTTGTCTGACAAACAGGGACAGGGCGCACTCTACGAAACATTTGTGTCATGTTTATGACAGCACGGACAGCGGAGGACGATCGGTCCGGCAAGGCCGGGCGGCGCTTCCCGGCAGGTTCTTGGGAATGTAACAATCTTGTCATTGGCAAGGTTTACCCTGTATCAATGAACGCCCCGAGAAAATCCGCAGCGGCTGCACGCCGCGCTCCTGCCGCCGGCCCCGTTCCCTCCGGACCGACGCTGCTCAATCGTGAACTGTCGCTGCTGGCTTTCAACCGGCGCGTGCTGGCGCAGGCGCTGGATGACACGATTCCGCTGCTGGAGCGGCTGAAATACCTGTGCATCGTCAGCAGCAACCTGGACGAATTCTTCGAAGTGCGCGTGGCCAGCCTGATGGCGCGCGACCGCGAAGGCCGCGCGCCGGGCGAGCGCGCGCGGCTGCCGGATTTCGATGAAGTCAATGTGGTCGCCCATGAACTGGTGCGCCGGCAGTATGCGACGCTGAACGAGCAGATCCTGCCCGCACTGGCGGCCGCCGGCATCCACCTGCTGCGCCATGCGGACCGCAACGACGCGCAGCGGGCGTGGGTGAAGGACTATTTCGAGCGCGAGGTGCGCCCGCTGCTGACGCCGATCGTGCTCGATCCCGCCCATCCGTTCCCGCAGATCGTCAACAAGAGCCTGAACTTCATCGTCGAGCTGGCCGGCAAGGACGCCTTCGGCCGCGGCACCTCGATTGCCGTGATGAAGGCGCCGCGCGTGCTGCCGCGCATTATCAGGCTGCCGGACGAGCTGAACGGCGGCGGTGCTGCGTACTGCCTGCTGTCGTCGGTGATCCATGCGCACATCGCCGACCTGTTCCCGGGGCGCGAGGTGCTCGGCTATTCGCAGTTCCGCGTCACCCGCGACAGCGACCTGTGGGTGGACGAGGAAGAAGTGAAGAACCTGCGGCAGGCGCTGAAAGGCGAGTTGCAGACGCGGCAGTTCGGTTTTGCAGTGCGGCTCGAAGTCGCGCAGAACTGCCCGCCGCACCTTGCGCAGTTCCTGCTTGGCCAGTTCGACATTGCGCCGGATTTCCTGTATCCGGTCGACGGTCCGGTGAACATGGTTCGGCTGAACGAACTGATCGACTACGCGTCGAAGCCGGAATTCCGCTTTGCGCCGTTCGCGCCGCGCCAGTCGGTGCCGGCCAGCGGCACTGACCTGTTTGCGCTGCTCGCGCGCCAGGATGTGTTGCTGCACCATCCCTTCCAGTCGTTCCAGCCCGTGATCGATTTCATCCGCACCGCATCGCGCGATCCGTCGGTCGTGGCGATCAAGCAGACGATCTACCGGACCGGCATGAATTCCGAACTGATGGAAGCGCTGATTGCCGCCGCACAGAACGGCAAGGAAGTGACCGTGGTGGTCGAGCTGATGGCGCGCTTTGACGAAGAGGCCAACATCAACTGGGCCGACAAGCTCGAGCGTGTCGGCGCGCAGGTGGTGTATGGCGTGGTTGGCCTGAAGACGCACGCGAAGATGGCGCTGGTGATCCGGCGCGAGTCCGGCAAGCTGAAGCTGTACGCGCACCTCGGCACCGGCAACTATCATCCGACCACCACGCGCTTTTATACCGACTTCGGCCTGATGACGGCGAACCAGGCGGTCGCGCGCGACGTCAACGAGGTCTTCATCAACCTGACCAGCCTGACGCGGCCGAAGAAACTGAACCACCTGTGGGTGGCGCCGTTCGACCTGCAGAAGGAGCTGGTGAAGGCGATCCGCAACGAGACCCGCATCGCGTCCGAGGGCCGGCCGGCGCAGATCGTCGCGAAGATGAACACGTTGCAGGATGAATCCATCATCGAGGCGCTGTACGAGGCTTCGAACGCGGGCGTGAAGATCGACCTGATCGTGCGCGGCGCCTGCGTGCTGCGTCCCGGGGTGCCGGGCAGGTCGGCCAACATTCGCGTTCGCTCCATCGTCGGGCGCTTCCTCGAGCACAGCCGCATTTTCCAGTTCCGCAATGACGGCGCGAACGACGTGTACCTGGCCAGCGCCGACTGGATGAATCGCAACCTGTTCCGCCGTGTCGAGGTCGCGTTCCCGGTGCTGGACCGGCACCTGAAGAAGCGCGTGATCGACGAGGGACTGAAGCCCTACCTGAAGGACAATCTGAATGCGTGGGAACTGGATGACAAAGGCAACTACCAGCGCCGCAAGCCGGTTGGGCGGCAACAGCCTTTCAGCGCGCAGGAACACCTGATGAAGGAGCTCGGCAACTGATGGACCTCATACTCTGGCGTCATGCGCAGGCCGAGGACAGCCTGCCCGACCTCGAGCGGCAGCTGACGCCGTTGGGTCGCAAGCAGGCTGCACGCATGGCGGCATGGCTGGACCGCAGCCTGCCGAGCGGCTGTCGCATCCTCTGCAGTCCGGCGGTGCGCACAAGGCAGACCGCCGATGCGCTCGGGCGCAAGTACAAGGTCGTGCCGGAAATCGGGCCGGGCGCCGATCCGCAGCAGGTGCTGGCGGCGGCCGGCTGGCCGGATGCGCGCGGGCCGGTGCTGCTGGTCGGGCACCAGCCGTGGCTGGGCCAGGTGGCGGCGCTGCTGCTCGCCGGCCAGCCGCAGTACTGGACCGTGAAGAAGGCCAATGCCTGGTGGATCGCGCAGCGCGACCGCGAGGAGGGCAATCCGATTTACCTGAAGGCGGTGATGGCGCCGGAGTTTTTCAGCGAGTGACGGCAGCCTGCCGGCCGCACCGGCGCCGCCGGAGCATCAGGCGCGACGCGAATTCATCAGCTGGCAGAAACAGCGACACAACGAAGGCTCACAGCGTAGTGGTTTGCGTCCGGTGTCGAGGATTTGTAGTGGTCGGTGGAGCGTCTGACTTCCTGCATGTATTCTTGGCGCAGGCCTGCCTTGGCCAGGGGGGCGGCAATGTCCTCGCTGCGTGCAATGGCGCCGATGTCCTTGCTGGCCACAAAGCCCGTGACCAGCTCGCGCATGCCCGCTTCGTCCAGATCAGGCAAGGCGCCAAACCCTGAAAAACATGTCATTACCCGATCCTGGAAGCGGCTCGCCTCGTCGGACGAAAATCTTATCCGGCTGCCAGTCTGCAGTTTCGGATGGAGTCCCTGGGCACAAATCAGTTTGCCGCCCGCATCAAGTTTGTTCTTGAAAGAACGAAAAACATCTTCCAGCTGCTCGGCGTCGATGAAGCTGAAAATGCTGTGCGTCGTGATGATGTCGAATGTGCCTGAGATTTCATCAATCACACGCAGGGCGCCATGACAGGTCCTGATCCTCGCCCCCGCTTGTCCTGCGTACCATTCATTCACGGCCAGGGCGGTTCGGCATTGATCGATCACCCATACTTCGGGTTCGCCGCCTTCTGCGCGGAACGCAGTCAGCAGCATGTGCAGCATTGCGTGGTCGGCGGTGCCGGCAATCAGGACTTTCGCGTCAGGCCGGGATTTCGCCACACGACCAAACCACTCCAGGAAAAATGCTTCGTCGGTGCGTGCACCTGAGATTGCGCCAATCAGGCGCAGGGTTGTCCATGATTGATGATAAGCCTGGCACGGCCATCCGCCATCCTCCCGACGGGTGCAGGATGTTTTGGCCCATTGCCGCGTAAGTCGGGCGGCCTCCTGCAGAAGCTCGGGCGGCTCGATTCCCTGCCGCTCAAGATCCATGGTCGTTTCCCTGGGCAGGGATGGGTTGGACGTTTTCCACGATCAGGGAAGCTACCTGCTCAATGAAGCTCTCGAGTGCCTGCGACTTTTCTTCGCTGGGCAACGCAAGATCGGGCGTCAACAGCCGGGCGGCCCTATGTCGGAGCTGACCGCCCGCCGGGCTGCCGCCGCTCTCGCTGTCGGCGGTGTCCTTCGCCGGGTTCAGGGCGGCGATCAGATCGACACGATCGAATGGCAGTGCATCGCCAGACCGTGGCCAGTGCGGAATTTTCCAGACGAGTGCATCGACAGTATTGTCTGCAAGGAGCGCACGGCATGACGCCTGTTCATCCATGCCGGGCATTTGCCTTTGAACGCCGCCTACTGTGCTGTCGCCTGCGTCCACCCACCCCAGTCGGACACCTTCGGCCAGCGTTTGCCTCACGAGCTTCTCACGCATTTTTTTGTCATCATTCGCCGTGCCGATGATGACAACGATCGGAATTCTGCCGTTGTTGATCACCAGCCGTGGCAGGATGACGCGATGCAGATGCCTGGAGATTTGCGGCTGTGCATTCACCTCGCAAATGGCCGCACCTCCCTCGATCCATGAGCGTGAAATGTCAGGAATCAACAGGTCTATTCCAGCGAGATCGAGTCGCATGAGACGGGCGGCAAGCGAGGCGAGCGCAAGATTGTCAGGGTGCGCTTGGTGCAATGCCGCTTCCCGCGTTCCACCGGAACTGATGTTCGCGGCGCCGCGCAAGCGCACATGACGGCCAGCTGCGGGAACGCTGGCAAGCCTCAAGCCTTGATTGGCGAGCCAGTCGCGAACCTCGTCGTCAATGACGATGGGATTGCGTCCCTGCTCGGCCATGGGATCGGCGGTTGGGATCGCTCTGCGGCGATTGGTTTGATCAATCAATGCTTCGACGGTGGCTTCTCCATCGCCGACTACATAGGCCGGCCGGCGGTGCATTATCCAAAGTACTTCGCCTTTGCATACCTGAAGCCGGTAATCATTTCCTTCAACATGCTGTTCGACGAGAATGCGCTTGCCCAGTGTGGATGCCTTCGCATACGCCTTCTGCACAGCCGCGGGAGTTTGCAGGCCGGTGAAGACACCACGCCCGCCATCCAGGTTTGCCGGCTTTACCACCACCGGATAGCCCAGTGACTCGGCAGCAGCCAAGGCCTGCTGCTTACTGGCGACTTCCTTGTGCAGAGGTACAGGCAAGCCGGCGTCTCGCAGCAGGGTGGCGCAAGCCAGCTTGTCGCGCGCCAGGCCGGTGCTGATCCTGGAGGTCTCATCCGTAAAAGAGCTGTCCAGCCAACGCGCCTTGCTGCCCCAGCCAAACTGGTAGACATTATTCGCCACATGGCGCCACGGAATGCCTTCGTCATGCGCCGCCTGTAAAAAAAGCAGGGTATTGACCCCTGACGGCGATTGCCTCTTGCAGGCCGTGATGAGCATTTGCAAATCTTCGCGTAGCCCTTCGGTCGCCACCCCGGCTCCGGACGCCAGGAAATTCAACAGCCGGGCAGGCCACTTGAGGGCCAGCCGAGGAGCAGCGATATCGGCACTCACGGCGGACAGGCCCAGTTGCCAGTAAATGCCATCGTGCCTTTGGACTCGCAGCGCATTCACGCCGGACATGACGGGCATTCCGGCGGCAGATAAAATATCAATCGCCGCAGAGGCCAGACGCTCCAGCAGCGGATGTTGCCTTACGATTGATGGAAGGAGCGGAGCCGCTCGCGTCGGCAACAGCGCCGCAATCAGACGGTCGAATTTCTCGAGGGCCCCCGGTTGAACCGCTTTTTCTTCGAAGCTGAGGTCAAAAACATATGCCGGCTGGCGCAACCCGTTCCAGTAGCCTGATTCAAAACGACTGCTTTTAAAATGAATTGCGCCCATCGTGATGCAGCCGGCACTAGTTAACAAGAGCCAGCATTCTGCATCATCCTGCCCCTTCCGGGGAGTTCAGCCGGTTTGCGCGATGGCGTGGATGACCCGATTCGCGGACACTAGCTATCGGCACGCCAGCCAGAGCCAGTACATCCCCACCGGGCCAAAGATCCAGTACTCTACCGGCGCCCCACAGACCCAGTGCTTGTGCCAGCCGGCATGCGTCCGTCGGAATTTGCGCAGCCCGAATGCCGGGTTGAAGACGAACCACAGGAAATCTTCGCAGACCCAGAACAGCATGATGCAGGCGAGCGCGCGCTGCTCCGCTGCCAGGCTGTAGTCGCCGCTGAAGACCAGCGGGAAATGGAAGAACAGCGCCACCAGCGAAAAGGCCCAAGCGTGATAGCCCGTCATCGCGCGGCCGCCCCACAGCAGGTCGAGCAGCCAGTGATGCTCGATGCGCCAGGTCGGCAGGTTGGCCGCCCAGCCGGCGTCGCCTTCGATCGCAACCTCGAGCTTCGCGAAACAGGCGCCCAGCAGCAGCACCGCGGCCAGCGTGGCCGCGAAGTCGACCGGCAGTTCGTTCATCCCAGCCTCTGCAGCAGCGTATGCGCCGCGTGCGGCCTGGCGATCGCCAGCGCCCGCTCACGCATGCGCGCGAGCTGCCCCGGCTCGTCGAGCAGCCGTTGCAGCCGGAATTGCAGCGTCACCGGATCATCGGCACGCGCGGCCGCGCCTTCTTGCATCAGGTAGGCGGCGTTGCGCTCCTCCTGTCCGGGGATGGGATTCACCAGCAGCATCGGCAATCCCATCGCCAGGCATTCCGACGTCGACAGGCCCCCCGGCTTGGTGATCGCGAGGTCGGCGCAGGCCATCGCCAGATGCACGTCCTCGATGAAGCCGAAGCAGCGCAGCCTTCCCGCATAAGCCGCGGTCAGGTCCTGCAGCGAACGCCGCAGCGCGTCGTTGCGTCCGGCCAGCACGATGAGCTGCAGCCGGGGCTGCTGCAGCAGCAGCGACTGTATGGTGTCGACCTGCATCCCGCTACCGCCGCCGCCACTCATCATCAGCACGGTCGGCAGGGCCGGATCCAGTCCAACCACGGCCGCTGCCTGCGTGCGCTGCGGCGCGGCGAGAAAGCCCGGCATCACGGGTATGCCGCTGACCACGACCTGCGCGGCCGGCACGCCGTGCGCGGCCAGCCGGAAGGCCAGCTCGTCGCTGCCGACGAAGTAGCCGCTGATGCCTTCATGTACCCACATCCGGTGCAGGTCGAAATCGGTCACCTGTACCCAGACCGGGCAGTCCAGTCGGCCGGCCCGGCGTTCGTCGGCGAGCAGTTCGGCCGGCAGGAAATGGGTGCAGACGATCGCGTCCGGCCGGCAGGCCTCGATCTCGGCCAGCAGGCGCCGCGCGCACAGGCGCTGCAGGCGGCGGCGCACGCGCTCGCCGATGCTCGCCGGCCGGGCGTTGTCCGTCTTGCGGTACAGCCAGCCCCAGGCCTCCGGCAGGCCGGACGACAGTTTCATGTAGAGGTCGCGGTAGATCACGCAGAACCAGCGCGGCACCAGCGCCATCATGTCGCGGTGACTGACCGACAGCAGCGGGAATCCGGCGCGCGCGTGCGCGGCCAGCGCCTCGGCGGCGCGCACATGGCCGGCGCCGGCCGACACCGACAGGACCAGTACGCGGCTGGGCTTGCGCGCGGGCGGCGTCGCGTTTGTCGCAGGCGCCGGTTCCACGCCGTCGAACAGCGCGGGCTCGAACAGCTGCTGCGGCCGTTGCTGCCTTTGTCTCCCGCTCAGGCCGGCAGCGCGCATGCCTCGTCCTCCGTCGCGTCGGCCTGCGCGTCGTACTGGCACTGTTCCCAGCGCAGCATGATCTCGTGCCAGTCGACCAGCCGCAGCGTGCCGTCGGCTTCCTCGACCAGCGCCGACAGGCTTTCCACCCAGTCGCCGTCATTGCAGTACAGGATGCCGTCGATCTCGCGGATCTCCGGCTTGTGGATGTGGCCGCAGATCACGCCGTCCAGTCCCTGCTTGCGCGCCTCGGCAGCCAGCGCGCGTTCGAAGGAGCTGATGTAGCTGACCGCGTTCTTCACCTTCAGCTTCAGGTATTGCGACAGCGACCAGTAGGGCAGGCCGGCGCGCGCGCGCCAGCCGTTGTAGACATGATTGAACTTCAGGATCATCGTGTACAGCGAATCGCCGACATAGGCGAGCCACTTCGCGCAGGCGATCACGCCGTCGAAGCGGTCGCCGTGCAGCACCAGCATGCGGCGGCCGTCGGCGGTGGTGTGCACATGCTCGTCACGCACCTTGATGCCCCCGAAATCCTGCCCGATGAACTGGCGCACCGATTCGTCATGGTTGCCCGGCACGAAGATCACGCGCGTGCCTTTCTTGGCCTTTTTCAGCACCAGCTGCACCACGTCGTTGTGCGTCTGGTGCCAGTACCAGCGGCGCTTCAGCTGCCAGCCGTCGATGATGTCGCCAACCAGATAGAGCTTGTCGGATTCGGTGGCTTTCAGGAATTCGAGCAGGCGTTTTGCCTGGCAGCCGCTGGTGCCGAGGTGCAGGTCCGAGATGAAGATGGTGCGAAAGCGCAGCGGCGCGGCCTTGTGGCGCGGATGGTCGATCAGCCGGCTCTTGCGTTTCACTTTGCCGAAGGCGTCGCGCATGTTCATGCGGCGACCTCGTCCTTCAGGTAGTGGCGCGCGTAGCGGCTCTCCATGCGCGCCAGCGGCAGCATCATGAACAGGTCGGCGCAATGGAAGTCGGGGTCCCACGCCGGCTGGCCGCAGATCCACGCGCCGCTGCGCAGGTAGCCCTTGATCAGCGCAGGCACCGTCACCGTGCCGGCCGGCGGCCCGTCGTGCAGCGGGAAGGCCAGCTTCGGCTCGACGCGATACTCGGGCGGCGCCATGTGCGCGCCGGCGACCTGCTGGTAGACGCTGTTGATGGTGTTGCCGCCGTCGGCCAGGCTGACGCTGGCGCAGCCGATCAGGTATTCGGCGTTCTCGCGCTTCATGCAGGCGGCCAGTCCCGCCCACAGCATCATCAGCACGCCGCCGCCGCGGTAGTCGGGGTGGATGCACGCGCGTCCGGCCTCCAGGATGCGCGGCCGCAGGTGCTGCAGGCGCGACAGGTCGAACTCGTTTTCCGAGTAGAAGCGGCCGGTGCGCGCCAGTCCGCGCCCGCCCAGCACGCGATAGGTGCCGACCACTTTCAGCGTGCGCGTGTCGCGCACCAGCAGGTGGTCGCAGTAGTCGTCGTAATCATCCTTCTCGAGGCCGTCGCCGTTCTGCAGCGACTCCAGGCCCATGGCCTCGACGAAGACCTGGTAGCGCAGGCGCTGCACTTCGCGCACCTCTTCGGGCGTGGTCGCCAGGCTCAGGGAAAGTTTCGGAAAGCCGGGGGTGGCGTCGGATCGGACGGTCGTCAGGCGCATGATTCCTCCTCTGGGTGGTTGTGCGCCTGACTGTAGCGAGCGAATGCTGCAGGGACGTGACGGCGGCGTGTCGGTTTGGTTACAAAAACCGTAGCTTGTGCCGCCGTCCCGCGAACGCCGGCCTCAGCCCGCGCCGACCGGGCCGCCGTCGTCACGCGTGATGACGACGGTGGCCGAGCGCGGCCGCGCGTCGCCGCCGGCGGGCCAGTGGCTGAGCCAGGTGGAGGGGGCGGTGATGTCGAAGCCCTTGCCGGTGGTGGTCTCGCCGGGATGCTGGATGTTGACGAACAGCGCGCGGCCGTCAGGCGACTCGGCCAGTCCGGTGATCTCGCAGTCGACCGGCCCGACCAGGAAGCGGCGCAGGCTGGACTCGGTCGCCGGCTTGCCGACGTGGGTCACGACGGACTTTTCAACGTCGCCGTCACGGCTGGTGACCGTGCGGCTGCCGCCGTCGCCGACGCTGCCGGGAATCGCCGCCAGCAGCATGCAGTTGCTGGTGTCGGTCATGGCGCTGTCGTCGGTCTCTATCCACAGCAGGCCGCTGCGCGAGAACCACAGCCCGTCGGGCGAGGAAAAATCATTGTCTGCGACCAGACCGGACAGGTTCACGTGGTCGGCGTCGGCCGATTTGCGCGCGGCGAACAGGAAAACATCCCAGCGGAAGGCGGTCGCGTCGCCGCGGCCGTCCAGCTCGGCCCAGCGGATGATGTGACCGTTGACGTTGCCGCGCCCCTGCTTGCCGGCTTTCGGATCGGTATAGAAGCGCGGGTTGGCCGCATCGAGCCGGGCCAGGTCGCGCGAGGGATTGTAGGTGAGCGTCATGTAGACCTCGCCGTTGCGCGGGTTGACCGCGCCCCATTCGGGGCGATCCATCTTCGTTGCGCCGGCGGCGTCTGCGGCGAGCCGCGCATGGATCAGCACGTCAGCCTGACCGGAAAAGGCGTAGGCCGGGTTGGCCGCGTCAATGCCGTTGACGCCCGCCTTCAGCTCCAGCCAGTCGCCGCTGCCGTCGGCGTTGAAGCGCGCGACGTACAGGCGGCCGTCATCGAGGTATTTGTCGCCGGCGGCGCTGCCGCGGCCGGCATCGGCCGGATCCCATACGGCAGTCGACACGTATTTGTAGATGTACTCGCCGCGCGCGTCGCAGCCCATGTACCAGACCAGCGGCCAGCCTGGCACGACCGGACCCGGCCAAGCACCTTCGTGGGCGAAACGCCCGAGCGCGGTGCGTTTTTTCGGTGTCGACCGCGGGTCGAACGGATCGATTTCGACCACCCAGCCGAAGGTGTTTGGCGCGTTGCGGTAATCGTCTCTGCCATCAGCCGAGGTGCCGCGCACTGACGCATCCCAGCGGCCGTAGCGGCGGTCGGCGGTGTCGGGCTGCACGCTGGCCCAGAGTTCGCGTCCCGGCCCGGCAATGCCGTAGCGCTTCAGCGCGGCGATCTCCTTCGGGCTGCGCTTCGCATCGTCTGCCGGCAGCCGGCGGAAATAGCCGGCCCAGTTTTCCTCGCAGGTCAGGTAAGTGCCCCACGGCGTATGGCCGCCGGCGCAGTTGGCCACGGTGCCGCGCGTGCGCGTGCCGGTCTGCGAGTACTGTGTGAACAACTGCGGACTGCGTGCCGCCGGCCCGCGGATTTCCATGTCGGTGAAGGTGGTGATGCGGCGGCTGAAGCGGGAGTCGATGACCCGCTGCCAGCGCCCGCCCTGCCGGCTGACTTCGATCACGCTGACGCCGTGCGCGTGCATCTCCTTCAGCACTTCTTCTTCGGAAATGCGCCGGCCGTCGATGACCGTCTGGCCTTTCGGATGCAGGAAAGCGGCCGTCACGGCTTCATGATTGATACACAGCAGCGCGTGGTCGGCAGTGTTCCTGTCCCAGCGGCCATGGCGGCCCAGGCCGAAGAAATGCATGCCGTCGTGATGGTCGCCGGCGCGGCGCGCAAAGCTGGCCGCATCGTCCGTGCCGTCGTTCGCGTAGGCGGGCAACGCGGCGTCGAGCGGATCGCCGGTGGCGTACAGCACGGTCCACGAATAGCCCGGGGCGACACGCAGTGCATCCGATGTGTGTTTCGGCACCGCGCTGAAATTCAGCTTCAGCCGCTTCATTGCCGCCACGGCGTCACCGACCGGCGACAGCAACAGGCTGCCTGCGCCGACATAGCCGGCTGCCGCGGCCGCCAGCGAACCTTTCAGCAGGCTGCGGCGCGACAGCCGTGCGTCGAGGATGGAGGAAAAGTGGGTATGGCCGGCAGGCGTGTCGGTGTCTTTCATGGTGTCGCTCTCCGCTGGGGGCTTGCGCCCGGGTCAGTCAGCCATGAGAGCAGGACAAAATGAAAGCGTGATGACAGACCGCACCCGGGCGGGCGCGGCCGTGGCATTTTCCTGCCTTACTTTTTCTTCGGGCGGCCCGCCTTCAGCGGCGCCAGCGCCCGTTGCGCAGCCTGCAGTTTCTTCGGGTCCAGTTTCGAGATCAGCGCGACGCCAATGCGCAGCAGTTCGCTTTTCTTGATTTCGAATCCGGCGGCGACGCAGGCCTTCTTCACCTGGCCGAACAGCGCGTACTCGTCTTCCGGCATCGTGAAGCTGTCACGGACCAGCTTGGGCTTTTTCGGCTTCTCGGTCGCTGCCTTGGCTGCCTTGGCCGGCGCAGCGGCCTTTACAGGAGCAACCTTCGGCGCCGGCTGTTTAGGCGCCGGCCTGACGGCGGGCGCCTTCGCTTCCTTCGTTTTCGCGGCCGGCTTGGCAGCAGACTTTGCGGCCTTGGCCAGGGCGGGCTTCTTTGCAGCGCGCGGTTTGGTGGTCATGGCAGGCTCCCCTTGGATTAAATGTGTAAACAATATAAATCGTTTCTTTGTCACATTCAAGCCGCGAGCCGAAGGCGCCGGCATCAGCCGGTGCTGCGCACGACGAACTGCCTGCCGGCGTCCTCCCAGGCAGATTTTTCCTTGGCGAGCCAGTAGGCGAGGGTGGGGTGGGCGGACAGCGCCTGCGTGCCGACGGAGAGCTCGATACGGGTTCGCATGCGCAGCCGCACCGGCGCTACTTGCGGATCGATGCGCGCATGCATCAGCAGGATGCCCAGCCGGAGTGCGAGGATGGCCCGTGCGATGTCCGCGTCGGCCAGCGCGTCGGCCACCTTGCGCAGGTTGCCCTTCTGCGCCAGCAGCAGCACCGACAGCAGGTGTTGCTCGTGGGTGGTGAAGCCGGGCAGGTCGGCGTTCAGCGCCAGATAGGCGCCGTGCTTGTGGAAGCCGGTGTGCGACACCATCATGCCGACCTCGTGCAGCTGGCCGGCCCAGCCGAGCATGCGCTCGTGCGGGCCGTTGTCGCCGTCGAGCTGCCGGTACAGCGCGACGGCGTTGGCCGCTGCCTGCGACGCACGCGTCGCATCCACGCCGAAGCGCTGCATGAAATGCTGCACCGACGCCTGGCGCCGGTCGCGCTGCTGTTCGCGCATGTGCAGGTCCCACAGCACGCCCATCCGCAGGCCGGCCTCGATCGGCTGCACGTTCCGCAATCCGCCTTCCTGCATCAGTCCGAGCAGTACCGGCAGCCCCCCAAGGACGACGCTGACGCGCTCCGCGCGCATGCCGGCCAGGTCGATGCGTCCCTTGCGGCCAAAGTCAATGAGCTTTTCCTTCAGCGCGGTCAGGCCCTTGACGGACAGCTGGCCGTCGCCCAGTGCGTTCCTCTCGATGACCTCGGCCAGCGTGCGCATCGTTCCGGACGAACCGTAGGCGATGTCCCAGAGCTTCGGATGAAAGGGGGCGATGCCGTCCTCGAAGCGGCTGCGCGACTCCAGGATCGCTTCGTCGAATGCGGCGGCGCTGAGGCGCTCGCCGCCGAAGAAGTTCGCGGCAGTGGCGGCGGTGCCGATGCCGAAGGATTCGACTTCCTCGATCTCGCCGCCGTGGCCGAGGATCAGTTCGGTCGAGCCGCCGCCGATGTCGACCACCAAACGGCGCTCGGCCGGCCGGTCCAGCGCGCACGACACGCCCATGTAAATCAGGCGGCCTTCTTCCTCGCCGGAGATCACTTCGATCGGATGGCCGATGGCTTTTTCCGCCAGCGGCAGGAAGCTGGCCGCATTGCGCGCCACGCGCACGGTGTTGGTGGCGACCACGCGCACGCTGGCCAGCGGCGTGGCCTTCAGCACGCGCGCGAAGCGCGACAGGCAGGCCAGCGCGATATCGATCGCCTGCGGCGTCAGGTTGCCGCGGCGGTCGAGCCCGGCGCCGAGCATGACCGGCTCGCGCGCGCTGTTGACGATGCGGATGCGCTCGCCGTCGAAGGTGCCTATGTGCAGGCGGAAGCTGTTCGACCCGAGGTCGACGGCGGCGAACATGGTCCGGTATCTCCTGTGGCTGATGGTGAAAAACTTTATATCGTCGTGTGTTTGTGTGACCGCCTGATGACGGCCGGGCAGGCTGTTGTTTTTCGCTGCCACCCGGGATTATCGGCGGCAGCTTTATGTTTTGTCACAAAGCTGAAAAATTTCCATCACATACTGCGCCGCGGTAATCGAGAAATGCACCACGGCGTCAGAGCCGGCGGCTCTTGATTCGATCGAGACTACAACCGGAGAGAGTAAATGAACAAGTCGAACCACCTCATCGCGGCCAGCCGCGTCGCCGTCGCCGTCGCAGCGGTGTGCGCATCGCTGTCGGCACCGGCTTTCGCAGCGGACAACAAGGCGCTGCTGGACCTGATGCTGAAGAAGGGCGTGATCACGCAGAAGGATTATGACGAATTCGTCGATGCAACCCGTGACGCCGACGAGAACAAGGCATTCAAGGAGAAGCGCGTCGATCAGGATCTCGCCAAGGCCAACGCCTACATGCAGAAGAACGCCGATGCCGGCCAGGTCATGAAGAGCGGCCTCGGCATCCAGTCGGCCGACGGCGAGAGCTCGATCCAGCTGACCGGCCGCATCCACATGGACTACCGCAACTACGGTCGCACGGCCGCTTCCGGCAGCACCGTCGATCCGCTGCAGGACGCCTTCGAAGTGCGCCGCGCGCGCCTCGGCGTCAAGGGCCAGTTCATGAAGGACTGGAAGTACGAGCTCGTCGGCAACTACGGCATGTCGGGCAACGGCATGTCGTCGGGCTCGACCGAGATCGACGTGGCCTACGTCGACTATGCGGCCAACCCGGCGGCATCAGTTCGCTTCGGTAAATTCAAGATGCCGTTCAGCCTCGAACAGCTGACCAGCTCGAACAACATCGACTTCATGGAGCGCAGCCTGGTCGGCCAGTCGGACAAGGAACTGGTACCGGGCAAGGAAACGGGCGTGATGCTGTTCGGCGCACCGGTTGCCGGCGCCACCTATGCGGTCGCGCTGTCGACCGGCCGCGGCAACAATGACGCCACCTACGACAAGCCGGACGTCATCGCTCGCGGCACGATCAATGCTTCCAAGCTGTTCGCCGGCAGCGATTCGCTGGTCACGCACCTTGGTCTCGCCTACAGCAACGGCGAACTCAAGGGCATGACGCCGGGCAGCGAGCGCGACGAAGCGCGCGCCATGCCGGGCTTCTTCAAGGCAGCGTCGGCGCTGACCGGTCCGGTGACGCGCCAGCGCATGGGCCTCGAAGCAGCGGTCGCCTACGAGGCAATGAAGGTCCAGGCTGAGTACTTCGACTACAAGTACGAAGGCGGGAACCGCACCGACAAGTTCAACGGTTACTACGTGCAGGCGCTGTACAACCTGACCGGCGAGAAGCACAACTACAGCAACTCGGCCGGCACCTTCGGCTGGATCAAGCCGAGCCAGCCGTTCTCGCTGTCCAAGGGTGGCCTCGGCGCATGGCAGGTCGGCGTCCGTTACAGCAAGTTCGATGCGTCGGACGTTACCGCAGCCACGGGCACGACCAACAATGCTGATGCCTTTACGGCCGGCCTGACCTGGTTCCTCAACGACTACACGCGCTTCATGCTGAACTACACGGCGACCGATTTCGGCGGCAATGCCGTTGGTGCGGCCGGTGCGCAGATCACCAAGGATCGCGCGCTCATGTTGCGTGCCCAGCTGTCGTTCTGATCGAACGCTTTAGCAGTTGTCACACGAGCGCCCCGGTTCCGGGGCGCTTTTCTTTGCGCGCTCCGGCGCGATGTTTCATGTTCCGAATGTCCCCGCAAACGATGAAAGAGCGCCCGTGGCAGGAATTCCGTCTTGATCCGACCGGGCTGGTCTGGGCGTATCGGCTGCACGCAGAGCGCGGGCCGGTGGCGGTAGAGGCCGACGCCTTGCCGGCCGAGATCGCCACGCATCGCGGCGCGCCGGGCGGCTCCATGCTCTGGATGCATTTCAACCTCAGCCAGGCATCGACCGAGCGCTGGCTGCGTACGCATGCGCCGCTGCCGCCGGAGTTCTTCGAATCCTTGCAGCAGGGCGCGCGTTCCACCCGCGTCGAGCAAGTCGATGAGGCTTTGCTGACGGTGATGAACGACGTGCTGCACGGCTTTTCCTTCGATCCGTCGGAGATATCCACGCTGTGGGTCTACGTTACGCCAGGCCTGGTCATCAGCGCGCGCCGCAAGCCGCTGAAGTCGGTCGACCGGCTGCGGCAAGCGGTGCAGGGCGGCGCGGCCATTCGTTCCACGGTCGACTTGCTGACCCACCTGTTGCGCGACCAGGCGGACGTTCTGATCGGCATCGTGCGCGACGCCGTGGAGCGCGTCGACAAGATCGAGGATGATTTGCTGGCCGGCCGACTCAATTCGAAGCGCGGCCGCCTCGGCAACCTGCGCCGCGTGCTGGTGCGGCTGCAGCGGCTGATGGCGCCCGAACCGGCCGCGCTGTTCCGGCTGCTGCAGCGTCCGCCGGCGTGGATCGCCGACGAGGACCTGCAGGAATTGCGCGAATCTAGCGAGGAGTTCTCCGCGGTGCTGACCGACATGAGCTCGCTGCAGGAACGCATCAAGCTGCTGCAGGAAGAGATCGCGGCAACCATCAACGAGCGCAGCAGCCGCAGCCTGTACACGCTGACGGTCTTTACCGTGGTCGCGCTGCCGGTCAACCTGATCGCCGGCCTGTTCGGCATGAACGTCGCCGGCATTCCGCTGGCCGAGCATGAACACGGTTTCTGGATCGTGGTCGGCCTGGTTGCGGCGATCACGTCGCTGGCGCTGTGGGGGCTGACGCGGCGGCGCGGAGACTGAATTTCCGCTCGGCTAAAATGGCGGGCTTGATTCACCATCCCGTCTTTCCCTTCCCGATGCGCATTTTCCCGGTTTCCCTGCTGGTCGCAGCCCTGCTGGCGGCTTGCCAGACCGCTCCCACCAACGCTCCGCCGGCTGGCAAGCCGGTCGCTTCCGCGCCCGCCGCGCCGGTAGCCCCCGAGCCCGGCCAGCCGCCGGCCGAGGCGATGCCGCCGGTCGTGCTGCCGCCCGTGGCGCAGCCGCCTGCCGCCTTGCCGCCGGCCACACCGCGCCGCGTGAAGATCGGGCTGGCGCTCGGCGGCGGCGCCGCGCGCGGCTTTGCGCACATCGGCGTGATCAAGGTGCTCGAGGCGCAGGGCATCGTGCCCGACATGGTCGCCGGCACCAGCGCCGGCAGCCTGGTCGGCGCGCTGTACGCGGCCGGCAACAATGGCTATGCGCTGCAGAAAATGGCGATCGAGATGGATGAGGCGGCCATCTCGGACTGGTCGGTGCCGTTCTTTTCGCAGTCGACCGGCGTGCTGAAGGGCGAGGCGATACAGAATTACGTGAACCGCGCGCTGCATGGTCTGACGATAGAAAAGCTGAAACTGCCGTTCGGCGCGGTCGCCACCGACCTGCACACCGGACAGCCCATCCTGTTCAGGCGCGGCAATACCGGTGCGGCGGTGCGCGCGTCATCGGCGGTGCCCGGCGTGTTCCACCCGGTGCGGATCGGGAACATCGACTATGTCGACGGCGGGCTGGTGTCGCCGGTGCCGGCGAGTTTTGCGCGCAAGATGGGCGCGGACTTCGTGATCGCGGTGAACATTTCGGCGCAGCCGGACGCGCAGCCGGCGTCGGGCACGTTCGAGGTGCTGCTGCAGACCTTCGCGATCATGGGGCAGAGCCTGAATCAATATGAACTGAAGCAGGCCGACGTGGTGATCCGGCCCGAACTGGGGGCGATGAAAGGCGGGGATTTCAACGGCCGCAACCTCGCGATCCTGGCCGGCGAGAAGGCAGCGATGGCGGCCTTGCCGGAGATTCGCCGCAAGCTGCAGCTGAAGGCGGGCGCGCAGCCCTGAGACGGTAACGCCGTGCGCCGCCGAAAGCGGCGTCAGCGTTTCGGCTTGTCGTGGAGCCGGTCCTCGACGATGCGGCGCGCGCCGTTGAAGCGCTCTTTCCAGTACGCGAGGTCCATGCTCTCGACGCGCACCGTGCCGCCGGACGACGGCGCATGGATGAACTTGTTGTCGCCGAGATAAATGCCGACGTGCGAGAAGGTGCGTTTGAGCGTATTGAAGAACACCAGGTCGCCCGGCTGCAGGTCCTTCTTGTCGACCCTTTCGCCAACCTGGCTGATCTCGGACGAGGTGCGCGGCAGCTCGGTGCCGTTGGCCTGACGGAAGACGTAACGGACGAGGCCGCTGCAATCAAGGCCGTTTTCCGGCGAGGTGCCGCCCAGCCGGTAGTGAATGCCCACCAGCGACATGGCCTCGATGGCCAGGCCGGCGGCGCGGTCGGTGAAGCTGCTGATGCGCGCCAGCAGCGGCGCGGGTTCGGCTGCCGCGTCGCCGTCAACTGCATGCGCGAGCGGCGCGCCGGACATCGCAACGGCCAGCAAGGCGGGCGCGATATTCTTCTGCAGGAAGGAGAGCGGGCGGCGGGCGCGGAACGGCAAGCGTGTCACCTGTGGAATGACCAAACCCGGGAATTTACGCGATCGCTGGCGCCTTGTCAAAATCGCTTGCACAAAAAACAGGCAGTCGACCAGCGCAAACCGGGGTAAAAAAAGTTATCGTACAATCCTGCCTTTTTTAAGCACAACAGGAGTACAGCATGCGTTCGAAACAGGCCCTTACCCTCGACGACGTGAAGAAGATCGCCGCCGCCGCCGAAGCGGAAGCGCTGGCCAACAAGTGGGCCGTGACGATCGCGATCGTCGACGACGGCGGCAGCCTGCTGTGGCTGCAGCGCCTGGACGGCGCGGCACCGGTGTCGGCATCGATCGCGCCGTCGAAGGCGCGCACGGCCGCTCTCGGCCAGCGCGAGACCAAGATCTATGAGGACGTGATCAACAACGGTCGTTATTCCTTCCTGTCGGCGCCGAACATCGACGGCCTGCTCGAAGGCGGCGTGCCGATCATGGCCGGCGGCGATTGCGTCGGCGCAGTCGGCGTGTCGGGCGTGAAGTCCAACGAAGATGCGCAGATCGCCAAGGCCGGCATCGCCGCCCTCGGTCTCTGATCGTTTTACCCCGCTTTACCCTGCGCGTGCGGCGGGCAGCCTCGGTTGCCCGAACAGGGTGCTTCGCGCTATAATTGGCAGGTTTAGCCAATTATCTCGCCGCCCGCGCAAACCACCTTCCTTCCGTCCCGCATCGCCCGGATTCCGCATGCCAGCAGGCAGGCGCACCCCGATGCAGACGCCCAGTCGCGGCGGTAACAACCCAGGAGTTACCTTTGCCGCCATTTTTCACGGCCAACCAGACCCCGGCCATCCTCGCGCTCGCCGATGGCACGATCTTCAAGGGGTATTCGATCGGCGCCGCAGGCCATACCAGCGGGGAAGTCGTTTTCAATACCGCAATGACGGGCTATCAGGAAATCCTGACCGACCCGAGCTATTGCCGCCAGATCGTCACGCTGACCTATCCGCACATCGGCAACACCGGTGTGAACCCGGAGGACATCGAGTCGACCAAGGTGCAGGCTGCCGGCCTGATCATCCGTGACCTGCCGCTGCAGGTCTCGAATTTCCGTGCCACCCAGAGCCTGTCGGACTACCTGAAGGCCGAAGGCATCGTCGCCATCGCCGGCATCGACACCCGCAAGCTGACCCGCCTGCTGCGCGAGAAGGGCGCGCAGAACGGCGCGATCATCGCCGGCGCGAACCTGAAGGACGCGACTGCGCTCGAGCATGCGCGCGCCTTCCCGGGCCTCAACGGCATGGACCTCGCGAAAGTCGTGTCGACCACGGCCTCGTACGAGTGGACCGAGACCGAATGGGCGCTCGGCAGCGGCTACGGCACGCAGGCCAACCCGGCATTCCACGTCGTCGCGTTCGACTTCGGCGTCAAGTACAACATCCTGCGCATGCTCGCCGCACGCGGCTGCAAGGTCACCGTGCTGCCGGCGCAGGCGACCGCGGCTGACGCGCTCGCGCTGAATCCGGACGGCATCTTCCTGTCGAACGGCCCGGGCGACCCGCAGCCCTGCGACTACGCGATCAACGCGTCACGCGAGCTGATCGAGAAAGGCATCCCGACTTTCGGCATCTGCCTTGGCCACCAGATCATGGCGCTGGCCTCCGGCGCGAAGACGATGAAGATGAAGTTCGGCCACCACGGCGCGAACCATCCGGTGCAGGACCTCGACACGAAGCAGGTGATGATCACCTCGCAGAACCACGGTTTTGCGGTCGACGTCGACACGCTGCCGGCCAACTGCCGCATCACGCACGTGTCGCTGTTCGACGGCTCGCTGCAAGGCTTCGAGCGCACCGACAAACCGGCATTCTGCTTCCAGGGCCACCCCGAAGCGTCGCCCGGCCCGCACGACATCGCCCCCCTGTTCGATCGCTTCGTGGCGATGATGGAGAAACACAAGCATGGCTAAGCGCACCGATATCAAGAGCATCCTCATCATCGGCGCCGGCCCGATCATCATCGGTCAGGCGTGCGAGTTCGATTACTCCGGCGCGCAGGCCTGCAAGGCGCTGCGCGAAGAGGGCTACAAGGTCATCCTCGTCAACAGCAACCCGGCGACCATCATGACCGACCCGGAGATGGCCGACGTCACCTACATCGAGCCGATCACCTGGCAGGTGGTGGAGCGCATCATCGACAAGGAGCGTCCGGACGCGATCCTGCCGACCATGGGCGGCCAGACCGCGCTGAACTGCGCGCTCGACCTGTGGCGCAACGGCGTGCTGGACAAGTACAAGGTCGAGCTGATCGGCGCGACGCCGGAAGCCATCGACAAGGCAGAGGATCGCCAGAAGTTCAAGGAAGCGATGACCAAGATCGGTCTCGGTTCCGCACGGTCCGGCATCGCGCACTCGATGGAAGAGGCGTGGGCGGTGCAGAAGGAAGTCGGCTTCCCGACCATTATCCGTCCGTCGTTCACGATGGGCGGCACCGGTGGCGGCATTGCGTACAACTCGGAAGAGTTCGAGACCATCTGCAAGCGCGGCCTCGAGGCGTCGCCGACCAACGAGCTGCTGATCGAAGAATCGCTGCTCGGCTGGAAAGAATACGAGATGGAAGTCGTCCGTGACCGGAACGACAACTGCATCATCATCTGCTCGATCGAGAACCTCGACCCGATGGGCGTGCACACCGGCGACTCGATCACGGTCGCGCCGGCACAGACGCTGACGGACAAGGAATACCAGATCATGCGTAATGCGTCGCTCGCGGTGCTGCGCGAGATCGGCGTCGACACCGGCGGCTCGAACGTGCAGTTCTCGGTGAACCCGAAAGACGGTCGCATGATCGTCATTGAGATGAACCCGCGCGTGTCGCGTTCGTCCGCACTGGCATCGAAGGCGACCGGCTTCCCGATCGCGAAGGTCGCCGCCAAGCTGGCGGTCGGCTTCACGCTCGACGAGCTGCGCAACGAGATCACCGGCGGCGCGACCCCGGCGTCGTTCGAGCCGTCGATCGACTACGTCGTCACGAAGATCCCGCGTTTCGCCTTCGAGAAATTCCCGCAGGCGGACAGCCACCTGACCACGCAGATGAAGTCGGTCGGCGAGGTGATGGCGATCGGCCGCACCTTCCAGGAATCGTTCCAGAAGGCGCTGCGCGGCCTCGAGGTCGGCGTCGACGGCATGAACGAGAAGACCACCGACCGCGAAGTGCTGGAAGAAGAGCTCGGCGAGCCGGGACCGGAGCGCATCTGGTACGTCGGCGATGCGTTCGCGCAGGGCTTCACGATGGAAGAAGTCCACCAGCTGACCAAGATCGACCCGTGGTTCCTCTCGCAGATCAAGGAAATCATCGACATCGAGCTGTGGCTCGAAAAGCAGACCATCGCCGTGCTCGACAAGGACACGCTGCTGGCGCTGAAGAAGAAGGGCTTCTCGGACCGCCGCATCGCCAAGCTGCTGAAGGTCGAGGACCGCGAGATCCGCAAGCTGCGCCGGATGAACAACATCCGCCCGGTGTACAAGCGCGTCGATACCTGCGCCGGCGAATTCGCCACCGGCACCGCGTACATGTACTCGACCTACGAGGAAGAGTGCGAGTCGAACCCGACGACGAACAAGAAGATCATGGTGCTCGGCGGCGGTCCGAACCGCATTGGTCAGGGCATCGAGTTCGACTACTGCTGCGTGCACGCGGCGTTCGCGATGCGCGAAGACGGTTACGAGACCATCATGGTCAACTGCAACCCGGAAACCGTGTCGACCGACTATGACACCTCGGACCGCCTGTACTTCGAGCCGCTGACGCTGGAAGACGTGCTCGAGATCGTCGACAAGGAGCGTCCGGTCGGCGTGATCGTGCAGTACGGCGGCCAGACGCCGCTGAAGCTCGCGCTTGATCTCGAAGCCAACGGCGTGCCCATCGTCGGCACTTCGCCGGACATGATCGACGCAGCCGAAGACCGTGAGCGCTTCCAGAAGCTGCTGAACGACCTCGGCCTGCGCCAGCCGCCGAACCGTACCGCGCGCACCGAGGAAGATGCGCTGAAGCTGGCGCAGGAAATCGGTTATCCGCTGGTGGTGCGCCCGTCGTACGTGCTGGGCGGCCGCGCGATGGAGATCGTGCACGAGCAGCGCGACCTCGAGCGCTACATGCGCGAGGCGGTCAAGGTGTCGAACGATTCGCCGGTGCTGCTGGACCGCTTCCTGAACGATGCGATCGAAGTCGACGTCGACTGCCTGTCCGACGGCCAGCGCACCTTCATCGGCGGCGTGATGGAACACATCGAGCAGGCCGGCGTGCACTCGGGCGACTCGGCATGCTCGCTGCCGCCGTACTCGCTGGCGAAGGAAACCATCGAAGAGCTCAAGCGCCAGACCGCGCTGATGGCCAAGGGCCTGAACGTGGTCGGCCTGATGAACGTGCAGTTCGCGATCCAGCAGCAGGAGATCGACGGCAAGCTGCAGGACATCGTCTATGTGCTTGAAGTGAACCCGCGCGCATCGCGCACGGTGCCGTATGTGTCGAAGGCCACCGGCCTGCAGCTGGCGAAGATTGCCGCGCGCTGCATGGTCGGCCAGTCGCTCGACAGCCAGGGCATCGGTGCGGAAGTCGTGCCGCCTTACTTCAGCGTCAAGGAAGCGGTGTTCCCGTTCGTGAAGTTCCCGGGCGTCGACACCATCCTCGGACCGGAGATGAAGTCGACCGGTGAAGTGATGGGCGTCGGCCGCACGTTCGGCGAAGCCTTCGTGAAGTCGCAGCTCGGCGCCGGCGTGCGCCTGCCGACGTCGGGCAAGGTGTTCCTGTCGGTGAAGAACAGCGACAAGCCGCGCGCGGTCCAGATCGCGCGCGACCTGGTGAAGATCGGCTTCTCGGTCGTCGCGACCAAGGGCACGGCGGCAGCGATTTCGGCTGCCGGCATCCCGGTCGAGACGGTGAACAAGGTCGCCGAAGGCCGTCCGCATATCGTCGACATCATCAAGAACAACGAGATCGCGCTGGTGATCAACACGGTCGAAGAGAAGCGCAATGCGATCAACGACTCGCGCACGATCCGTACGTCGGCACTCGGCGCGCGGGTGACCACCTACACCACGATCGCCGGCGCCGAGGCGGCCGTGCAGGGCATGGCCCACCTGAACGAGTTGCACGTTTACGACTTGCAGGGAATGCACGCGTCGCTGCAGTAAGCCTATAATTAGTCGTTCAACCACAGAGGCTGCGCGAACCGCAGCCTCTGTTCTTTTTTATTTTTGAGTAGCAAAGACCCATGAGTACTATTCCCCTTACCGTGGAAGGCGCGGAGATGCTGAAGGAAGAGCTGCAGCGCCTGAAGTCGAAGGAGCGTCCGGCGGTGATCAATGCGATCGCCGAGGCGCGCGCGCAGGGTGACCTGTCCGAGAACGCCGAGTATGACGCGGCGAAGGAGCGGCAGAGCTTCATCGAGGGTCGCATCGCCGAGCTCGAGGGCAAGCTGTCGGCCGCGCAGATCATTGATCCGAAACTGATCGATGCCGATGGCCGTGTGGTTTTTGCATCGACCGTCACGCTGGAAGATCTGGATTCCGGCGACAAGGTGACCTACAAGATCGTCGGCGACGACGAAGCCGACATCAAGCTGAAAAAAGTGTCGATCAGCTCGCCGATCGCTCGCGCGCTGATCGGCAAATACGCGGGTGACACCGTCAGCGTGCAGACGCCCGGTGGCGTGCGCGAGTACGAAGTCCTCGAGGTACAGTACATCTGATGACTGCTGCCGGTCGCTTCCTGCCGGGCGTGCGAGCGCTGCTGGTCACGCTGTGGGTCGGCAGCCTGTGGGCGGTCGGCTACCTGGCCGCGCCGACGCTGTTCGCGACGCTGGCCGACCGCACGCTGGCCGGCACGATCGCCGGCAGCCTGTTCCGTGTCGAAGCCTGGCTGTCGATGGCGTGCGGCGTGCTGCTGCTGGGACTGTTCTGGGCAGACCGGGGTTTTGCGAAGCGCCGTAGCTGCCTGTGGCTGGTGCTGGGCATGCTCGTCTGCCTCGCGGTCGGTTACTTCGGGCTGCAGCCGTTCATGGCCGAACTGAAGGCGACGGCGGCGGCGAACGGTGGCGTGATGGATGAAGCGGTGAAGGCGCGCTTCGGCATGCTGCACGGCGTGGCGAGCGTGATTTATCTGCTGCAGAGCCTGCTGGCTGCGGGGTTGGTGCTGAAAGCCCGGTGAGGTGGCCGGTAGGGGCGTGCGGCCGGTGAAGCAGGGGCGTTGCGGAAGTGGCTGACTCCCGGTGTGAGTCGGGGTGGTGGCATGCTGAGAGTGATCTTCATGCGCCGACATCTTCAGCGCCGTCATCCCGGCGAAAGCCGGAGCCCGTCGATGACGAACCCATTGCCTGATTCAGGGGGGCACGACGCCGGATCCCGGCCTGCTTCGGGGTGAGGCAGTCGTTCCTCGATAATGTCGTCCCGGCGCAGGGTGAAGCGGGGGTTTCAGAGCGCATGCGCTCTGCCCGCTGAACGGCATCGGCGTATTCGCCGATGCGCGGCCGGCAGGGCCGGGATCCAGTGTCTTTGATTGCGCGCCTGAGTGCGCGCCTGAGCCGCCGTTTACCGTCCCAGCGCGCTCTTCTTCAGACTCTTCTGCCGCGTCTTCGCCTTGCGGATGTTGCCGCCGGCGGTTACGCGTTCGTTGCCCTTGACCGTCACCTTGGTCACCGAGGGACGCTTGGTCGGGTGGGTCTTCACGATGGTCACTTCGCGCAGGCCGCGGCCGCGGGTGGATTTGGACTCCTTCGGGGCGTCCTTCTTCGGACGGTACAGCACCAGCAGCTTGCCGATGTGCTGCACCGGCGCGGCGCCGAGTTCGGCGCACAGGGTCTCGTAGTACGCGATGCGGGCTTCGCGGTCGTCGCCGAACACACGGATCTTGATCAGGCCGTGCGCATCAAGGGCAGCGCTGGCTTCCTTGATGACGGCAGGCGTAAGGCCGGACTCGCCGATCATGACGACCGGGTTCAGGCCGTGGGCTTGGGAACGCAGCTCGCTGCGCTCGGCGGGGGTCAAATTGAGCATAAATACCTTCTAAAACACAGTATTCTACGCGAATGGCAAAGAACAAGGTCAACAAGAACTGGCTGCACGATCATATCAATGATCCGTACGTGAAGCTCGCCCAGAAGGAGGGCTATCGCGCCCGTGCCGCCTACAAGCTGAAGGAAATCGACGAGGACGAAAAGCTGATCCGTCCGGGCCAGAACATCGTCGACCTCGGCTGCACGCCGGGCAGCTGGTCGCAGTATGCGCGCCGCAAGCTCGCCGGCAAGGACGGCGGCGGCATCCACGGCATGATCGTCGGACTCGACATGCTGCCGATGGAGCCGGTCGCCGACGTGCACTTCATTCAGGGTGATTTTCGCGAGCAGGCGGTGCTCGACCAGCTCGAGCAGGCGCTTGGCGGAGCAAAGGTCGACCTGGTGCTGTCCGACATGGCGCCGAACCTGTCCGGGATCGCGACGACCGACGCGGCGCGGATCGAGGATATTGTCGATCTGGCCATCGACTTTGCGCGGCATCACCTGAAACCTTCAGGTTGCCTGCTCGTCAAATGCTTCAACATCAGCGGCTACACCCAAATCGTCGAGAAGTTCCGCCAGGAGTTCCGGGTGGTCAGCCCGAAAAAGCCCAAGGCCAGCCGGGACAAGTCGTCCGAGGTCTTCCTGCTGGGGCGCGGATTGAAAAATCCGGCCTGAATGCTGCGACTGTCGCAGAAAACGATCTTGAAAAATCAGAGGTTTAGCCCGATCTGCTCGATGGCAAGGGGCCGGCAATGGGAGTAAAATTTAGGCATTCTCAAAGCTGTAGCCCGACGGCCGTACCGAAGGAGTCCTCCGAGTGAACAATATGTTTTCCAAAGCCGCCATCTGGGTCGTCATCGCCCTGGTGCTCTTCACCGTGTTCAAGCAGTTCGACGAGCGCGGCCTGGCGAGCGGCGCGACCCCGATCGCCTACTCCGACTTCCTCGACGAAGTGAAGGCGCAGCGCATCCGCGAGGCGACGCTGGACGACCGCTCGATCGTCGCGGTCACCAATGAGGGCAAGAAAATCAAGGCCACTGTCACGCAGCTTGACCGCGGCCTGATCGGCGACCTCGTCAACAACGGCGTGAAGTTCGACGTGCGCCAGCCGGAACAGCCGTCGTTCCTCTCGCAAGTGTTCATCTCGTGGTTCCCGATGCTGCTGCTGATCGGCGTCTGGATCTTCTTCATGCGCCAGATGCAGGGCGGCGGCAAGGGCGGCGCCTTCTCGTTCGGCAAATCGAAGGCGCGCATGCTGGATGAAACGCAGAACGCCGTCACGTTTGCCGACGTTGCCGGTTGCGACGAAGCGAAGGAAGAGGTTGGCGAGCTGGTCGACTTCCTGCGCGACCCGACCAAGTTCCAGAAGCTCGGCGGCCGCATCCCGCGCGGCGTGCTGATGGTCGGCCCGCCCGGCACCGGCAAGACGCTGCTGGCGCGCGCGATCGCCGGCGAGGCGAAAGTGCCGTTCTTCACGATCTCCGGTTCCGACTTCGTCGAGATGTTCGTCGGCGTCGGCGCCTCGCGCGTGCGCGACATGTTCGAGAACGCGAAGAAGCACTCGCCGTGCATCATCTTCATCGACGAGATCGACGCGGTCGGCCGCCATCGCGGCGCCGGCATGGGCGGCGGCAACGACGAGCGCGAGCAGACGCTGAACCAGCTGCTGGTCGAGATGGACGGCTTCGAAGCGAACGCCGGCGTGATCGTGATCGCCGCCACCAACCGTTCCGACGTGCTCGACAAGGCGCTGCTGCGCCCGGGCCGTTTCGACCGCCAGGTGATCGTCGGCCTGCCGGACATCCGCGGCCGCGAACAGATCCTGAACGTACACATGCGCAAGGTGCCGATCGCACCGGACGTGCGCGCCGACGTGCTCGCGCGCGGCACTCCGGGCTTCTCCGGCGCCGATCTCGCGAACCTCGTCAACGAGGCGGCGCTGTTCGCCGCGCGTCGCAACAAGCGGCTGGTCGAAATGCAGGACTTCGAGGACGCGAAAGACAAGATCGTGATGGGCCCGGAGCGCAAGTCCGCCGTCATGCGCGAGGAAGAGCGTCGCAACACCGCGTACCACGAGTCCGGCCATGCGGTCGTCGCGAAGCTGCTGCCGAAGGCTGATCCGGTGCACAAGGTCACCATCATGCCGCGCGGCATGGCGCTGGGCCTGACCTGGCAGCTGCCCGAGCATGACCGCGTGAACATGTACAAGGACAAGATGCTCGAGGACATCGCCATCCTGTTCGGCGGCCGTATTGCGGAAGAGATCTTCATGAACCAGATGTCGACCGGCGCATCGAACGACTTCGAGCGTGCGACCAAGATGGCGCGCGCGATGGTCACGCGTTTCGGCATGTCCGAGTCGCTCGGCACGATGGTCTACGAAGACACCGATCAGGATTCGTACTTCGGCCGCATGTCGTCGAAGACCGTGTCCGAGGCGACGCAGCAGAAGGTCGACGGCGAGATTCGCAGCATCCTCGACCAGCAGTACGCGCTGTCGCGCCGCCTGCTCGAGGAGCATCGCGACAAAGTCGAGGCGATGGCCAAAGCGCTGCTCGAATGGGAAACCATCGACGCTGACCAGGTCAGCGACATCATGGCAGGACGCGATCCGAGGCCGCCGAAGGCGCCGCCGACGTCGCGTCCGAGCGGAGGTTCCACCGACGGCGGGGTCGAACCCGCCGCAGCACCGGCCTGACGCAAGTGCAACAAACCATTTGCGTAAATCTCGATTGACGGGCCAATGCTGACACGGGGTGGGGAGCGATCCCCACCCCGTTTTGCTGGCGGCCCCGTGCCTTACCCATGCCTGAGCTTTCCCCTACCTATTTGCAATGCGGCCGTTACCGGCTGCCCATGTCCGGCGACGCGTTCTGTCCGCTGGTGATGGGCATACTGAACGTCACGCCTGATTCCTTTTCCGACGGCGGCCGCTTCGATGCGCTCGAGCTGGCGCTGTCACACGCCGAACAGATGATCGCCGACGGCGTCGACATCATCGACATCGGCGGTGAATCGACGCGCCCCGGCGCGCCGCCGGTCTCGGCGGAAGAAGAACTGCGGCGCGTGATGCCGGTGGTATACGCGCTGCGCGACTGCGGCAAGCCGCTGTCGATCGACACGCGCCGGCCGCTGGTGATGCGCGAGGTGCTGGCCGCCGGCGCCGACATGATCAATGACATCGAAGGCTTTCGCGACCCGGCCGCCTTGGCGGCGGTCAGCGACGGCGATTGCGCGATCTGTATCATGCACATGCAGGGCGAGCCGCAGAGCATGCAGCAGGCGCCGCACTATGACGACGTGTTCGCCGAGGTGCGCGATTTCCTGCGCGAGCGCGTCGCCCGCGCGCAGGCTGCCGGCATCGGTGCCGGCCGCATCTGCGTGGACCCGGGCTACGGATTCGGCAAGACCGTCGCGCACAACCTGAGGCTGCTCGCATGGCAACAGGAGCTGCAGCAGGCCATCGGCTTTCCCTTGCTGGCCGGCCTGTCGCGCAAGAGCACGATAGGGCAGCTCACGGGCAAGCCGGTCGAGCAGCGCATGGCCGGCAGCGTCGGCGCCGCGCTGGTGGCCGCAATGCATGGCGCGCAGATCGTGCGCGTGCATGACGTCGCCGAGACGGTCGATGCGCTGAAGATATGGAATGCGGTGCGCCGTGCGCGCTGAACATGAGCACTGAACGACAGGACACTATGGCACGCAAATATTTCGGCACCGACGGCATTCGCGGCGAGGTCGGCCAGGCGCCGATCACGCCCGATTTCGTGATGCGCCTCGGCTATGCGGCCGGGCAGGTGCTGGCGCACCGCGCCGCCGCCGGCGACCGGCCGACGGTGTTGATCGGCAAGGACACGCGCATCTCCGGCTACATGCTCGAAGCCTCGCTCGAGGCCGGCTTTTCCGCGGCCGGCGTTGACGTGATGCTGGCCGGCCCGATGCCGACGCCGGCCATCGCCTACCTGACCCGCGCATTGCGGCTGTCGGCCGGCGTGGTGATCTCGGCGTCGCACAATCCCTTCCAGGACAACGGCATCAAGTTCTTTTCCGCGACCGGCAACAAGCTGCCCGACGCGGTGGAGGCGGCGATCGAGGAAGCGCTCGAGCTGCCGATGTATTGCGTCAGCTCCGACCGCCTCGGCAAGGCCCGGCGGCTCGACGATGCGCGCGGCCGCTACATCGAATTCTGCAAAAGCACCTTCCCGAACGAGCTTGACCTGCGCGGACTGAAGCTGGTGGTTGATTGCGCGCATGGCGCGGCCTATCACATCGCGCCGGACGTGTTCCATGAACTCGGCGCCGAGGTGATCGCGATCGGCAACCAGCCGAACGGCCTGAACATCAATGACGGCTTTGGCGCGACGCGGCCGGAGGCCTTGTCGGCGGCCGTGCGCGAGCACCGTGCGGATCTTGGCATCGCGCTTGACGGCGACGCCGACCGCCTGCTGATGGTCGACGCCAGCGGCCGCGTGTACAACGGCGACGAACTGCTTTACGTGATGGTGAAAGACCGGCTGGCCAACGGCGGCATTGCCGGCGCGGTGGGCACGCTGATGACCAACATGGCGGTCGAGTCGGCGCTGCGCGAGATGGGCGTGGGCTTTGCGCGCGCGAAGGTGGGCGATCGCTATGTGCTGGAGATGCTGCAGGAGCGCGGCTGGCTGGTCGGCGGCGAAGGTTCCGGCCACATGCTCTTCCTTGACAAGCACACGACCGGCGACGGCATCATCTCGGCGCTGCAGGTGCTGTCCGCTTTGCGGCGCATGGAGTGCACGCTGGCCGACAGCACGGCCGACATGACGCTGTGGCCGCAGACGCTGCTGAACGTGCGCATCCGCGCCGGTTTCGACTGGCAGGCCAGCGCGGACCTGATGGCAGAGAAGCGCCGCGCCGAATCCGAGCTGGGCGACGCCGGCCGCGTGCTGATCCGGCCGTCCGGCACCGAGCCGCTGCTGCGCGTGATGGTCGAGGCACGCGATGCGGCGCTGGCGAAATCACTGGCCGAGCGCATTGCTGCCTGCGTGCCGAACTGACCACGAGTATCACGCGGCAACCCTGAGCCGGCGCCGATCGGCTATAATTCAGTTCTTCGGAGTGTGGCGCAGCCCGGTAGCGCACCTGCTTTGGGAGCAGGGGGTCCAAGGTTCGAATCCTTGTACTCCGACCAGACCATCAACGGGTTGTCTCTGACAACCCGTTTTTTTTGCGGCGTCCGCCGCCCTCTCGCACTGCCCATAGCTCAGTTGGATAGAGCAACTGCCTTCTAAGCAGTAGGTCGCAGGTTCGACTCCTGCTGGGCAGGCCACCCGATCCGAACGTCCAGATTGCGGCCAGCCGATGCATCGGCACATGCGGGA
>JACCDX010263199.1_pt1 | contig 37456 bp, 26 predicted proteins | sample 7449681 | NCBI WGS metagenome assembly JACCDX01 (sample SAMN15323450, study PRJNA562643) | freshwater metagenome | isolation source: river surface water | place: USA:Blue River Watershed | collected 2017-08-18
GTCAACCAGAAGCTTCTGGAAAAATTCAGGGTGCGATGTTGATCGTTGCTGCCTTCGTTGAGGCGGTTGCGTTATTCGCTGCTGTAATTTGTCTATTGGTAACTTTGAAATAAGATACCAATCGAATAAGCCCAAGGGATAGCCTTGGAGTCCTTATTCAAAACATTTGAAACGCAATTTGGAATGCAATAGGCGCCAAATTGCGTTTTATAAAAAACGAAATACTGTAAATATTAAGATATTATGGAGTTAATTACCCCAGACTTTGGACTTATCTTCTGGCAATTACTTGTCTTTGGAATCTTGTTTTTCCTTTTAGCCAAATTTGCTTGGAAACCCATCATTCAATCGTTAGCTGAACGTGAGCAATCCATCGACGAAGCGATCAAATTATCAGAAACAACGCGTGCTGAAATGGCCGAGTTGAAAGCTGGTAACGAACAATTAATTAACTCGGCACGTGCTGAGCGCGATGCATTAATTAAGCAAGCAAAAGAAGCGTCTGACGCAATGATTGCACAAGCGAAATTAGATGCACAAACAGCTGCTAACCAAGAAATCGAAAAAGCACGCGTAGCATTCGAACAAGAAAAAGCGAGCGCTGTAGCGGCTATTCGTAAAGAAGCAGCTACCCTTTCGTTAGACTTAGCTGAAAAAGTGTTAAAAAGCCAATTAAAAGACAAAGCAGCTCAGGAAAAGTTGGTTACTGAGTGGATGGCTGACGTTAAATTATCTTAATCGAATAGACCATGTCAGAATTAATTGTAGCTCATCGGTACGCTAAATCCTTGCTTGACTTCGCCATTGAAAAAAATGCCGTAGAAGCAGTAGCAAAAGACATGATCGATTTCGCAGATACTTGCGAAGGAAGCCATGATTTAGTCTTAGCGCTTAAGAGCCCAATCATTAAGCATTATACAAAATTAGCTATCCTAGCGAAGCTATTTAAGGATACATTCAATCCTGTTACGTACGGCATCTTTGTGATTATCACAAACAAGAACCGTGAGAAAATTCTTCCTGCTGTAGCCAAAGAATTCATCTCGATGTATACAGATTACAAAGGAATTCAAAAAGCGACGGTTACCACAGCTTCTACGCTGACTGTAGATCAAAAAGCGACGGTTTCGAAAATCGTAAAAGATTACACAGGCAAAGAAGTAGAATTGATCGAAAAAATTGATGAAAGCCTAATTGGAGGCTTCATCTTGAAAGTAGGCGACCAACAAATCGATGATTCGATTAAGCGGAAGCTGAACGATCTGAAAGTTTCTTTAGCATCTTAATCAAAAGGCCTTGGGAACAAGGCCTTTTTTTATCCCCCCTCCATGAAAAAATTCTCCTTATTTACGGGCTCACTTATTGCTGGCCTTTCGGTTGCCTTAGGGGCATTTGGCGCGCATGCATGGAAAGATTATTTACGTGATATTAACCGTCTGGAGACCTTTGAAACGGCAGCTCGCTACCAAATGTACGGAGGGATTATCTTATTAATTCTTGGCGTTTGGCAAATGCAAATCTCCAACAAATACCTGAAGACGGCTGGTTACATCATTTTCGCAGGGGCGATCATTTTTCCAGGGTCTCTATATATGATTTGCATCACGCAAAGTGTGCTGTGGGGAGCCGTTGCTCCAATTGGAGGATTAGCCTACATAACCGGCTTAGGCTTGATGGCATACGCGACACTGAAACAATAATTAGTGCCGCATCACAAGCTCTAAACTGTTCCAAACAATTTCACCCATCGTTTTACAGGCCAAAAAGCGCACATCATCGTAATGCTTCGCTAGCTCTGTTTTAAGCTGATCAATATTTTCTAAAGGGGCGATGTCATCTTTCGACATAACAGTCATTAAATCGGAGACACGCTGGCTTTCCGACTTCAACCGACTCGCAATCATGGAACGTTCCTCGATCTGATATTGCCAAACAGATTCAGGAGTCATGTATTTCATCCCTAATTCAATCAGGGCATTGTTTTGCTTGAAATATTGGGGCATATACACCGACTTCTTTCCTTCATAACATTGCTGATCAAAGTCAATGGGCCGAATACGGTAATAAATCTCCTCAAAATCAGGGTTGGTAATAATCACAAAATTGGCACTGTGCATATCCCCTAGCAACTGAACCAAGCAACGCTCATTGAACTTCACAAATTCTTTGGCTAAACGAATAGGAGATTCCAAATCCTTCTCAAGATCCTGCTTTAAAAAGGCATCTCCCGGAATTCCCGCAATATGTTCCTCGACCAAAGTGTTGTCATAAGTCACATAATTGATGCGGTTAGGCGATAAGATATGCTCTAATTCCAATCCATACACACGAGATGCGTCGGCAATTTTGATATAGAAATAATCGAAGTTATCATTCACCCGGTTCACAATGCGAATGCGAAAAGGATGCGTATTGCCATAGGTACAAAAATCTACTCGATCAATTACTAAGTGCTTGATAACCTCCTCATTTCCGTCGGTTTTTAAATCGGCATAAATCTGCTTCAAGGACTCATAAACCTCTGCTTGATCGGAGGGCGAATAGAAGACCGTTTCCCAAAGCGTATCCTGACCATTCTTATCATACAATACAATCGCATTTTCGTAGCGCAATAAATCCTGGTAGGAAATATTCATCGCATGCTCCCGATTGTATTTATGTAAATAACGGCGCAATTGATTGTTAATCCGGAAAGGGGCTTTTTTCTTTGAGATGAGCGCCATTATTCGGTATAGTCTAGAGATTTACCAAAGGTTTCCTTCAATTGGGACACCGCGAAAATGGCTAAAGCAAAACATAGAATTCCCACATAAGCGGCAGCATGAATTAAGCCGTTGGCAGGAATTAAATACTTAAAAAGCAGAGAAATTGGAATCAATGCCCCACGCACAAAATTCGGCACCGTCGTTGTCACGGTCATTCGAACATTTGTACCAAATTGCTCAGATGAATACGTTAAAAACACAGCCCAGTAGCCGCCAAAGAAACCCAATAATGTGATGATTAATTTTGCCTGGGCGGTGGAAACTTCTGTAATCCCAAAAAGATAATAAACACATAGGACGACAGCGATAAACAAATAAGTTAAAACAGCCTTTCCGCGACTCTTAAACCATTGACTCAATGCCCCAGAAGCAAAATCCCCAATCGCCAAGCCTAAATAACAGAACATAATCGCATCTCCTGCATTCACTTTCCCTTTTAAAATCTCGGGTGCAGAAAACACCAAAATTCCGATGATATACCAAATGGGCAATCCCATTAGAATACAATACAGGTATTTCTTAAACCGCGTACCCGAAGAAAATAACTGGAAAAAATTCCCCTTCTGCACCCCAGCGTCCATGTGAGAATACATGGAAGATTCAAACGTACCTAAACGGAGTAGCAACAAGGCTAAGCCCATCCCACCACCAATAAAATAACAAGAACGCCACCATTCCGGATCCGAACTTAGTCCAGCAATAATAGGGGCAAAAACAGCACCCGCGGCGCCTACACCCGCGATAATAAGTGTTCCAATCCCTCTTTTGGATGGTGGCAAAGTCTCATTCACCAAGGTGATACCGGCACCTAATTCCCCAGCTAATCCGATACCAGCAATGAAACGAAGGATGGCGTACGTATTTAAATCAGTAACTAAACCATTCATGGCGTTCGCAAGCGAATAGAGTAAAATAGATCCAAACAGAACAGATTTACGGCCTTTCTTGTCGCCATAAATGCCCCATAAGATACCGCCAATCAACATTCCGCCCATTTGAACGTTCATCAGATTCAAGCCTTGATTCAAAAGCTCGCCCCCTTGCAATCCTAAGCTCATTAAACTCGGATTCCGTACGACAGAAAACAAGATTAGATCATAGACGTCTACAAAATAACCGAGTGCCGCCACGGCAATTAACATTTTGGCTTTGGAAGTAATTTTTTCGTTTTCCATACTAGCGAGAAAGCATATCCGACCGGTGAGAGTCTAATTTTAAAAAGATAAAGAGCAAAATAGTAAATGACCATAAGGATGAACCCCCATAACTAAAAAATGGCAATGGAATTCCCATGATTGGCATTAGACCAATGGTCATCCCAATATTAACCAAAAAGTGAAAGAATAAAATACCGACAACTCCAAAACCATATGCACGCGCAAAACGTGAACGTTGTAGATCTGCTAAGTACATCAGTCTCCAAAGAAAGACCATAAATAAGAGAACAATCGCAGCCACTCCGACAAAACCAAACTCTTCGCCAATGGTACAGAAAATAAAATCCGTACTCTGCTCAGGCACGAAATCAAATTTAGTTTGCGTTCCGCCTAAATAACCTTTCCCCCAAAAACCGCCGGAACCAATCGCAATCTTGGATTGGGTAACTTGATAGCCTAAGCCTCTTGGATCAAAATCAGGGTCTAACAATACCTTAATTCGATTTCGCTGATGCTCTTTCAATACATTGTTTACTACCCATTCGACCAACATCGCCAAAGACATAATCACCGAAATCCCCAGGGCAATTTTCACATAGGTTTGGTACATCCGTTGCAGGTAAATCGGCATCAACAATACGAGCATACCCGCCAAAATAACCAACAATATGAAGATTGTCAGCGGCTTTAAAATCAAGGCACTTACAAACAAAAAGATTCCTCCCAATAACAAACTAGGGTATTCGCCAGGTAAACCCTCACGGTAAAGCAAGATAATAAACGACACAAACACCAAAGCAGAACCCGTTTCATTGGAGCCAACAATCAGCAAAATGGGCACAAACATGATCACTGCAGCCTTCCACTGATTACGAAAACGCGTTAAACTGACTTGGGGGTCATTGAGGTATTTGGCCAACAAAAGTGCGGTAGCGGTTTTAGCAAATTCGGCTGGCTGAATTGTGACTGTGCCAATCTTAAACCACGAATGAGAGCCATTAATCGTAACGCCAAGGAAAGGAACCAAAATCAATAAGAAAATGAATAATCCATAAATCACAGGAGCAAAGGATTCAAAGAATCGAAAGTCGAGTGCAAATATGAACATGATCAGGACAAAACTCGTCCCAATCCAGATTAACTGCTTCCCGGCGTTTGAGGTGTAAAAAGCGGCATCAAAAAGTCCAAGGGGTGCTTCCGGATTATATACCGCTGAATAGATGCTCATCCATCCCATCAGGACAAATAGCGCATATAAGCCTACGCTCCACCAGTCTAATCGACTTGCCATATTTCCCGACGTTTGACTCATTTTCGTAAACTATCGCTTGTAACTTTTTTGAGGGGTCGGTTATACGTAACGTTCGCCAAATAACTCATATTCATAAATTTCGTCTCTACGTCCTTCCGATCAACCCGACCTTTTAAATATTTTTCAATGATCAATGAGGCAATCGGCGCCGCCGCAAATCCACCAAAACCGGCATTCTCCACGAAGACAGCGATCGCAATCTTAGGATTGTCCTTTGGGGCAAACGCAATAAAAATCGAATGATCTTTTCCTTTCTTGTTTTGAGAAGTACCCGTTTTGCCACACATCGTGATATCGGGAATGCGACCATCTGCCCCTACCGTTCCATGTAAAACAGCATCTTGCATCCCTTGAATAACCACAGGGAAATATTTCGCATCCACACCCACAGAAACGGGATTCTTGTAAAATGGATCTATCGTTCGCTTCTCCCCTACACCCTTAACTAAATGGGGAGGAATATACCAACCGCGATTCGCAATAATTGCAGCAAAATTGGCCATCTTTAAAGGACTAACCACCAATTCGCCCTCGCCGATACTCAAGGAATAAATATTGGAAAACTTCCAAGTATTCTCTCCCTTGTAGACTTTATTGTAATAATCCACAGTAGGCAAATTTCCTTTTTTCTCATTGCTGACATCGACACCTAACTTTCTTCCAAAACCAAAATTAGCGACTAAATCCGACCAGCGTTGCAAACCTTGAGCGGAGCGTTCAAAGGTGTTTCCTGTCGTCCCATCATACAAAATCTTTCGAAAAGCATGGTAAAAATAGGGATTACATGACCATTGAATCGCATTATGTAAATCATTGTGTGAGGTATTGTGCGCGTGACATTTCACTGGTGCACCCGCATGCCCAAAGACTGAACCCGCCGAAAGAATTCCTAATTGTTGACCCACGAGCGCTTGAACCAACTTAAACGTTGACCCAGGACGATAATAAGCAGAAGGAGGTCGATTAATCAAAGGTTTTAACGGATCGAGGGCTAATTTCTGATAGTATTTGGAAAAATTTCGTCCGGCCAATAAACTGGGATCATACGAAGGCGCTGAAACCATAGTTAAAATCTCTCCCGTAGATGGCTCAATGGCAACCACACTTCCTACCTTGTGCATCATTAAACTATCTGCATATTCTTGAAGTCGTATATCGATACTCGTATATAGATTTTTGCCAGCGACAGGGTTCACATCCAACTTTCCTTTTTTGTAATCACCCTTTTCAACCCCATTGCTGTTGACCATGCGGTATTTTACGCCACGCTGTCCGCGCAAAACATCCTCGTAATAAGACTCAATGCCCGAAATTCCCACATAATCACCTTGGCGGTAATAATCATCTCGTTGGTCTTTCAGCGAGTTTGGATTAATCTCGGCCACATAGCCTAAAGCGTTCGAAAATGCAATGGATTGATACGTTCGAAATGCAGTAGTCGTGATGGAAAAGCCTGGGTAATCCACCATGGCATCTTGAATGCGAGCAAAATCCTCTTTAGTTAAATGCTTTAAAAACAAGGAAGGTTTTACCCGCGAATAAGCACGTGCTTGTTTTGTAATGGTATCAAAATAGCCCCGTGTAACGCCAAAAAGCTTGCAAAAGCGATTGGTATCTTGCACCACAGCTTTTCGAGGGGTAATGTACACATCGTATACCGGTGTATTGTAAACAATCAATTTACCCTTACGATCATATACTTCGCCGCGAAAAGGAACTTGAATGATTTTACGAATGGCATTATTATCCGCCGCCTTTTCATAGGTGTCATCAAGCAACTGCAAATAAAACAGCTTACCCATGAACACCAATCCAATGCTCACAAAAACGAGAAATATAATTAATCGGCGGCCTTCGAACACGCTAGCGCGAGTTTAACATGAAAAATAACAGCAATTTACGGAATATTTTGTGAATTATTTGGGGAGACTTTTGATCAAGGCAATCATGGCAAAAGCAATGGATCCCAAGGAAAAACCTAAGGTAAACCAAGGCGTATGCGTGTGAAAATACCCATCCAAATAACGACCTAAATAAACCCCTCCCAAGATTGTTACCAACATTTGAAATGCCGCCCCGATAAATCGCTGATATGATTGCATATTTTTAAAAAATAATCCTTTGTCCGCACACTAAATTTATGGCTTTTTCATTTATATATATTGTAAATTTGAAAATTGTATGCGTCACAAATTATGATTCGGATTCTCACGGTTGTTTTGGTGTTATTGGTCGCTTGGAGCTGCTCCCAGCACAGTACCAAGCCGGCTGCCGTTACTTTCCACAACATCAACGCCAAATACAATGCCATTTGGCAAGCCGATCGCCTTTTACAAAACTTGCATCACCAATTGCGGGATGAGCGTGTGGAAAATTTTGCCAATGAATTACCCATCCTGGCGCCTGTGGATTCGGCTTTTGGCATCAGCCATACGTTAGAGATCGGGAACCTGATTCGAAAAGCGTCATTGGTCATCGACCGGCATCAAAACTCCGCCTATTTGGACGATGCTTACTTGCTTATTGCAGAAGGACGCCTTTTACAAAAAGATTACAAAAATGCGATTGAAACACTGAAATACATCAATACCCTAACACCGGACATCAAAACACAACGCAGGACCTTAACCTTGCTCTATCAAACGTACTTACTTCAAAACGATTACGAATCAGCCGAAAAAGCAGCGGAATATTTAGTCGAAAATGGGTTGACGAGCGCGGATTATGCCTTGGCCAAAGCCTTTGAGTATCAACAAAAAGGCGAAATCAACGCCAGCATCGATGCATTAAATCAAATAATAGGCAAGATTAAGAATCGGGGCGAAAGAAGTCGTTTGTATTTTATTCTAGGCCAACTGAATGAGCGAATCAATCAAGGGACCCAAGCCAAAGAAGCCTACCAAAACAGCATGCGACAAAAGTCAAATTATGAATTGACTCTCCGTGCAAACATCGCTTATAAATCCCTCGACCAATCCATTCCTGCCCTTGAGAAAATGTTGGCCGACCCGAAAAATGAGGATCAGAGATCCGAAATTTATGTAGCCATCGGAAAGATTCACTTAGAACAAAGGGAGTTAAATCAAGCACGAGTCGCTTGGGAAAAAGCAACGAAAAATAATCCGAATAAGGGGGAATTGCATTACCAATTAGCGAACCTATTTGCTAATCAAATCAAAGATTACCCGAAGGCCTCGGCCTATTTTGACTCTGCTTCGATTAGTTTATCTAATACCCATCCGGCCTATGCGAAAGCACAGAAATTGAAAAAGGACTGGAATGCATACGTGGAGTTAGCTGGAAAAATTCAACACGAAGACTCCTTGCAAAAGCTTGCCAAACTACCTCTGAGCGAATTACAAACGCTTTACAAACAGACACAAGTAAAAAAGAATCAACAAAACGATTCCCTTCAAAAAGTCCAGTCTCAACCGCAGAAAACACTGGCAACATTTACTCGGAGACCTGCAAGTCCTGACCAACAAAGCTTCTATTTTTACAATGAACAAGCTCGTATCAAAGGAGAACAGGAGTTTAGTATGAAGTGGGGGATTCGGACTTTGGAAGATTTTTGGAATCGAAAAAACAAACAAAGTGCGCCGATTTCGACGAATACAAACCCGGCTATTGAAATAAGCGAAAAAAGCACCTTGACGACCCCCGACATGCGTTTGGACTCCATGGATATTTGGATCAATAGCATCCCCACAACGGAAGCAAAACTGCTTGTATCAAATAAAATAAAAGAACAAGCATTATTCGATTTAGGAAAATACTGCAAAACGCAAATGGGGGAAAATGAATTGGCCCGTGAACAGTTAAAACGCCTATTAAAGGAATTTCCCTACTCAAGCTTTGAAGCAGAAGCATTGTACCTGAGTTACCTAAGTGCCGAAAACAAACAAGATAAAGCGATAACCCGAAGTGCTTTATTTGACCGATTCCCCGATTCGATTTACAAATTAACCATACTCAAATTAGAAACAGGTACACTTTCGGATACGAAAGAAGTTCAAGCCGAAAAAGCCTATGAGGCTGCATACCTCCTTTTCAAGTCAAATGAATTTGAGTCGGCTTTGCGTGCTTGCCAACAATTACGCATCAATTATCCCAGTAGTAAATCGGAAGATAAAATCGTATTTTTAGGAGCCTTATGCCAAGCGGGTTTGAAAAACATCGTCGAATACGAGAAAACATTAAAACAATTTGTGCAGCTTTTTCCCCTAAGCCCGTTAAAAGCGGAAGCGGAAGGAAGAATCAATGCCATCCCCAAAAATAAATAAGTATGTTTGAAACTGGGAAATACGAGAAAATCATTCGATTCTTATATCGATTCTTTATAGGTTCGACGCTTGGTATAATCTTGTTGATCGTAGCGGTCAACTTCAATTTCCTTTGGTTATTTGGAGGTATGCCGAGTTTATATGAATTAGAAAACCCCAAATCTCAAGTTGCTTCATTGATCATTTCCGAAGATGGGCAAGAAATAGGTAAATATTTTCGCGAAAACCGAAATCCTTTGGAATTCGAAGAATTGCCGGACAATATCGTTCATACCCTTATTTCGACGGAGGATGCCCGATTTACCGCGCATTCCGGAATCGACATTCGTTCCATGTTTCGTGTGGTTTTTACCTTAGGGACATCTGGCGGCGGTAGTACCATTTCACAGCAATTAGCGAAAAACTTGTTTCATACGCGCTCGATGGAATTTGGGGAAGATGACCCTGTTTACATGGGCTTATTGATGAAAATTGACGGAGTGAGAACCGTCGTTGCCAAAATAAAAGAATGGATATTAGCGATCCGTTTAGAGCGTCGCTACACCAAACAAGAAATCATGGCCATGTATCTGAACGAAGTAAGTTTCGGGAACAATGCCTACGGAATTCAAGTTGCCTGCAGAACCTATTTCCAAAAAGAACTTAAAGATGTCAGTCTAACCGAAGCAGCAACGTTAATTGGCTTGCTTCAAAATCCTTCCCTGTATGATCCTCGCGTACGGCCTGAGCGGACCTTGGAACGTCGAAATGTCGTATTAGGTCAATTAGCCAAATACGAATTCGTCACCGAAGAAGATTTGCCTAAACTTCAAGCAGAGGAACTCAATTTACATTACCGCGTGGAGAATCAAAATACGGGCGCTGCTCCCTATTTTCGAGAGGCAATACGCCAGCAGGTTTTATCCGCCATTAAAGAGCTAAATCAAGATCGTCCCGAAGATCAGCAACTGAATTTATACACCAGTGGATTACGAATCTATACCAGCATCGATTCGCGCATGCAAAAGTATGCGGAGGAATCGGTCAAAGAGCATATGCGGGCAGAGCAAAAGCTTTTCTATGACCATTGGAGAGGGCGAAACCCGTGGGTGAATGAGGAGATGAAGGAAATCAAAGGTTTCTTGAAAGATGCTATGAAGCGCACACAACGTTACCGTGATTTAATGAGTGCCTATAACAACGATGAATTCAAAGTTTGGGAAGAATTAAGACGTCCCATCAAAATGACGGTATTTACCTGGGATGGCGACAAGGATACAACCTTAAGCCCGATGGATTCCTTGAATTACTACAAACGCATCCTTAACTGCGGCATGATGGCCATGGATCCGATGAACGGCCATGTGAAAGCATGGATCGGTGGGATTAATTACAAATACTTTAAATTTGACCACATTTCACAAAGTAAGCGTCAACCCGGGTCAACATTTAAGCCCTTTGTTTACGGCGCAGCTATTGAAAATGAAATCGTGACACCTTGTGATGAATTGGTGGATGAACCGGTCACATTTGGCGAGGAAGATGGATTAAGTGGGGGGACGTGGACGCCACAAAACTCGGATGGAAAATACAGCTATCAAAACATGAAGATGCGTCGGGCAATGGGATTATCCATCAACTCCATTTCGGCAAAACTCATGAAGCAATTGGGGCCAGATAAGATTGCAGAATTCGCTCATAAATGCGGGATTGAAAGTCCTTTACAAGAAGTTCCGTCCTTGTGTTTGGGGGCTTCGGAAGTATCCTTGCTTGAACAAGTCTCCGGATATAGCACATTAGCCAATGGCGGCGAAAAAATAGATCCTATTTTGGTATTGCGCATCACGGATAAGGTGGGCAATGTCCTCCGCGAATACTCGCCTCCAGTGAAAGCAGCCATCAAACCTGAAACGGCTTATTTGATGACTTATATGTTACAAGGCGCCGTGCAAGAACCAGGCGGAACTGCTGAAGGATTGAAAAGAACATCCATCGTTGCCGGAAATGAAATCGGCGCCAAAACAGGTACCACGTCAAACTACTCAGATGGTTGGTTTATGGGCGTCACCCAAAAACTCGTAGCGGGAGTGTGGGTAGGTGGAGATGACCGAAGCATTCACTTTCGAAGTTTGGCTTTGGGACAAGGAGCTAAAATGGCCATGCCCGCTTATGCTAAATTCATGGAAAAAGTGTATGCGGATCAATCACTGGCTATCGAAGGCTACCGAAAAATGCCATTTATTAAACCCGAAAATTTTGCATTCGACTTTAGTTGCAATGGCAGAGTGGCCGTAGATTCCACTGCCGTCATCGTCCCTTAAATCATTGAAATGAAATCCCTGATATACATTTGCCTATTTAGCTTGATATTTTTCAGTTGCCAACAAACTCAGGAGGAGAAGGAGGAAGCAATTGCCAAAAAAACCTGTGGCTCATGTCATAAATTTCCCGATCCAAGTTTATTAGATAAGAAAACGTGGGAGACAGGGGTATTACCAGAGATGTCCTATCGCTTGGGATTAGGAAATCGCTTTGAATTAATGACACGAATTTCGGAAGAGCAATTCCAAAGTGCTTTGCAAATGAATACCTATCCGGAGACGCCAAGTATTACCCAGGAAGAATGGCAAGCCATCGTCAATTATTACACCCGTAATGCGCCTGAAAAAGCTATTCCACAGAAGAAAAAAGAACCTGTCACCCTTGATGCTTTTCATTTTCAGGTATCTGACTACATGACGCCAAATGATGTCATTGCTGGAGTTACTTCCATTAAGATTCATCCAAGCAAGCCAGAAGTATGGGTAGGCATGCGGACACATCAAACAGTCATACTCGATAAAAACCTGAAGCCAGGCAAACAAATCGCCACAAGAAGTGCAAACGTTTCGACGCAGTTTGTGGGTGCGCGTACTTTCCTAACAGGCATTGGCAAAATGTATCCCAATGACCAGAAATTAGGTACGCTATATGAATTAAAAGAAAACAAAGCGCAAATTGTATTAGATTCCTTAAAACGCCCTGTAGACCTGCAAGTGGCAGATTTGAATGAAGATGGCATCTTGGATTATGTGCTGTGCGAATATGGATTTGAACAAGGCCAATTAACTTGGGTTGACGGAAAAAACAACAGCATTCATCCGCTGAAAATTCAAGCAGGCGCTCGAAATGTAGTCATTCGCGACTTTACGGGCGAAGGGAAACTAGACCTAATGGTATTATCAGCGCAGTCGAGAGAAGGTGTTTCATTGTTTATCAACAAAGGCAAAGGAATGTTTATTGAAAAACCCCTATTGCAATTTGATGCAGTCTTTGGTAGCAGTTACATGGAAGTAGCCGACATGAACAAAGATGGACATCCAGACCTTATCGTTTCGAATGGCGACAATGCCGACTATTCCTTCTCGAAAAAGGCCTATCATGGGGTTCATATCTACCTGAATGATGGAAGAAATAATTTCAAAGAATCGTATTTTTTCCCAGCCTATGGAGCATCAAAAACGCTTGCACGCGACTTTGACCAAGATGGTGATTTAGATATGGCGATGATTGCTTTTTTTGCCGAAAACGATCAAGGTAAAAACGAAGGCTTTCTTTATTTTCAAAATCAAGGAAACCTGCAATTTAAAGTCAGTAACCTTGGAATTACTGAAGGAGCTCATTACATCGTGATGGATGCAGGCGATGTGGACAAAGATGGAGACATTGATTTATTATTGGGTAATTATCAATTTGGAAAAAGAAAGCCAGGAGATAAAATACCTCCTGGCTTACAAATGCATTACATCAAAAATCTATTGCATTAATTTGGCACCTGCCGGAATAAATGCTTGCGATTGATTGCTCTGGCTCAAATAAGATGCCCCATAGGTCCAAGCAATTCGTTGCTTGTGCCCTTTGAAACTATAGGTAAAATCTTTTCCAATGGGAACGTTTGCTTTTTGCATCGGATTCTTAGGCTTAAACACCTTCATTGCCCTTCTATTTTGCAAAGCCACATAGGCTAATTCATTCCCAATTTGAATGCCAACTAACGATTTGGCATCACCCGGCACTAAAATACCTGAGTTTACAAGCACATGGAAACCTTTCGGGCCACCAATCAATACACCACCGTTTGATGCATCGTATCGACCCATGGAAACTTCATTTCCATAATTATTACCTATATATACGATGTCTAAATAGCCATCCTGATTCACATCCAAGATCTGCATACCATTTAACGAAGAAACTTGAGCCATCTCAGGTAATTCGTGTAGCTTAAACTTCCCTTGACCCTTGTTTTCAATGTACATCGACGCATTTTCCGTCAGGGTTAATTTACTTGCTTTCTTCTTTTCCGCTTCGTTCAAAAATCCCTCTTGAGTGACCTTGCCAAAATCCTTGTAGTAAACAAAACGGGGACGTGTTGAATTCATCTGTTTGTGCGTATCATCTTTGCCAAATAATGGAGCGGAAATTGGCGTACCCTCCGCATTTTGAAAATAGACAAATGGGAACACGTCATAAACACCATTACCATCCAAATCCCCATGCAATACCTCTACGGGTTGTTTAGAATTTGCGCGAAGTAAGGTGTTCTTACCCATGTTTCCTGCAACAAAATCCATGTCCCCATCTTGATCAAAGTCCGCAGCGGTAATGGAACCCCATAATCCAGATGCCTGTTCTAAGCCGGTATCAGTCATTTTTTTCAAGTGACCCTTTTTATTTTGATATACCTGAATAGGCATAAATTCCCCCGCTACAACTAAATCTTGCCAGCCATCTTGATTGTAATCGGTCCAAACTGCATCACATAACATAGCTTCTTGCAAAAACTCTGGGGCCAACTGTGCTGTCGCATCTACATATTTGATGATACCTGGTTTCGAATCGTTACGCAATAAACGTGAAACCGTTCCCTTCGGATATTGGAATGGGACATTCCGGCCACTGACAAATAGATCAAGATCCCCATCGTGATCTACATCTGCTGCGCGAACGGCCGCATTACTTTCCGTAAATGTGGGTAAAGCGGCCATTTGCAACGTAAAATTTCCTTTTCCATCATTCACATAGATTACATCTTGCGAAGAATTTGAGCCTACCTTCTCTTCAGTACCACCCCGGGCTACATAGAGATCCAAATCTCCATCGCGATCCATGTCGATTAAAAGACTCCCTAAATCTTCCCCTAACTTATTCGGGGCATCATAAGCTCCTTCTAAGTATTTCTTTGTGAACTTGCCATTCGCTTGTTGGAGATAGAATGTCCCTGAATAAAACTTTGCACCGCCAATAAATAAATCTTCTCGACCATCGCCATTGATATCACCCACTGAGGCTCCTGGCCCTAATTGGGACATTTTATGCGGTGTTGTGCTTTGGAAATTAAAATCAATAAAGTCCATTTCCTTGTGTAAGTCAGTTAATTGAACTGCTTCACTGACATCAGCGAACAAGGCTTTTTCTTGCGTAAACAAGGGTTGGTAAACTTGCTTCGCTTGGCTTATCGTAGCCTTAATGACTTGATTAGACCCTGGATTTTTGATCACCTGCATCGAGTCATTCGGCCAAATCACGTGCAATTCTTTGATTTTTTGCTTTGCGCCAAGACCTATGTGCGCGACAGGTTCCACGCTAGACAAGTAGCCCCGAAAGGGGTTATTTTCGTAATAAAAATGTGTACCATCCACAAAAACTCCTTCTATTCGAGCACCGAGTCCCCCTTTATTCAAACCCCTTCCTTCGAAGCTCACACGTAGATACCGACTTTTTTCGGGCGCTTCTTCTACACTGTTATTTTTATAAACAAAGGCTTCATCATTGATGTTGTTCACCACATAATCTAAGTCACCATCATTATCAAGGTCGCCATAAGCGGCTCCATTCGAAAAAGAAGGCACATTGATTCCCCAGGCGGCACTTACATCCTCAAATTTTAATCCACCCTTATTTTTGAATGCATAATTTTTCACTTTTATCACGGGCATTTGCTCGAGCAATACCGCATCTGATGCCAATTGCTGAGCGTCGGCCCGGTAAGACATAAAATCTCGATCTGTGACGTCACGCGGAAAGCCATTCGTAATCAACAAATCCCGATATCCATCATTATCAAAGTCGGCCAAAGAAGGACACCAGCTCCATTCGGTTTCTGACACACCGGCCATGAGACTGACTTCCTGGAATGGCATCGGATTACCAGCATCGTTTTTACCTGCATTAATTTGTAATGTATTCCGCATATATTGATACGTATATCCATAAAGATCCGAATTCTGATAGGCTTGGTAGCTATTGGGCGGAGCTAATTGTTTTTTACGCTCGTTATCCTTTGGCAACATATCCAAGGCAACAATGTCTTGTAGGCCATCATTATTAACGTCTGCTACATCATTTCCCATGGCACTAAGACTTGTATGCTTAAAATATACTTTAGCTTGATCTGTAAAGGTGCCATCGTGGTTATTGACATATAAAATATCATCAGAAACATAGTCATTTGTAACATAGATATCAGGCCAATTATCTTGATTAATATCGCAGATATTGATACCTAATCCATAGCCTTCAATGGTAATACCGGCCTCTTTTGATACGTTGGTATATACAGGATGCCCTTTTTCTTTTGAAAAATCGCAACGGTATAAGCGATCTGTATTAGGATAAGAACCATCCGTCACCTTGGGGCGGTAAAGCGATGGAAATTGATCGATTACATCGGTTAATACATACATATCTAAATCCCCATCCCGATCGTAATCGAAGAAAGTAGTATGTTCAGAATGCCCGGCATCATTAACTCCATAGGCAGCCCCCATTTCCTTAAAGGAAGGCAAGCCATTTTTGACACCTTGATTAACAAAAAGCATGTTCTCCCGGTCGCGGATCGCTGTTTTCATGGTAGCAGAAACATAGATATCCAATAATCCATCCCCATTGATATCAATAATAGATACTCCAGAGCACCACCGATTCTTCGTATCGATACCCGCTGATTTTGAGATATCCGCAAACTTCATTTCGCCTTTATTAAGATAGAGAGCGCCATTCGCTTGGCTTCCAGAAAAGAAAACATCCAGCAAGCCATCTTGGTTAAAGTCGCCCATCCCTACGCCACTTCCGTTATATAGGTATTCATACTTCAGTATATTCAGCGTATCGTTTTCAGCGATCGAATTTGAAAAATGAATACCGGTATCATCACCGGACAATTGCTCAAAAGTGGTTTTGTTCTTGCAAGAAGCAAAAACAAATAACATAATAAAGGCGGCTAATAATCGAGTATACATATTGAGGTAAATCTTTGAACTACTAAAATAAAAAAAGGTGGGGACTTCTCCCCACCTTTTTCAAACTAAAATCAAACGATTAATAACCAGGGTTTTGCTTCAAAATAGAAGTACCTTGAATATCAATTTGTGCTTGAGGAATTGGCAATAAAGCATCTGTATCTGCATACGATGCACCACCAAACTTAGTTACTAACAACTTAGACTCGTATTTCAAGTATGCATTCAAAGATTTGTTTGCTACACCCCAACGAACTAAATCGAAGAATCGGTGACCTTCAGTCGCTAATTCCAATAAACGCTCCATGCGAACGATCTTACGAGCGCTTGCTTGATCGCCTAAAGAAGAATACGTAGAAATTACGTAGTTAGCTTCGTTAGCACCTGTTTTCGCGTTCTTAACAAATCCAGCTGGATTAGCAGCACGAGAACGAACTTGGTTGATGTAACCTAAAGCAGTTGCTAAGCTTCCTGCTTCGATTTCTGCTTCAGCAGCCATCAACAATACGTCCGCAAAACGGATGATGTTGAAGTTCATTGTTGCATATCCACGTGTCCAAGAAGAACCATCTGTCAAAGTATTCTCTTGACGCTTGTAGTAGATGTATTTCTTAGGTGAATAAGGACCAGCGTAAGGCTGTGAACGAATCCAGTTAGCACCTGGATGCTCGATCCAGTCTAAGTATTGGATACCACGACGACCGATTGTGTGGTCAATACGTGGATCTAATGGATTAGCATCCTCTTCAAATCCAGCTGAAGAAGCTACACCATAATCATGCTTAACAGCGTTAGCAGCTAAGTTATAATCTGGAGTACCATCCGCTTGCTCTCCCAATAATGGAAGACCATCAGCAGAAACACGGTAAGCATTTGCCATCGAGAAAGATGGTTGGAAGAATCCGCAGCAGTTACCTGGACCATCAGAACCCGTGTTGTATGGGTAGTTCAAGTCATCGAAACCATTCGCGTTATTCACGTTACCTGTATTCATAGATGATTGAACAGCAAATACAGCCTCTTCGTTGTTGTCATTCTCCGCATTGAAGATTTCAGCAAACTTAGAAACTAAGCCGTATTTCTTACCATTCGTAGTCTTACCGTTAGCAATTACTGTAGTAAAGATTGCCTTAGCATCTGCCATTTTATTGCCCTGATACAAATAAACCTTTCCTAAGTAAGCGCCAGCAGCCCATTTGTTAGCACGACCCGCTGCAGACGATGTCTCAGGCAAGTTGTCATAAGCAAATTTGAAGTCAGCTTCAATTTTAGGATACAAGTCGGCAGTAGCTACCACTTTCTCGATACCCTTACCATAATCCATCGTCTCATCTACGTAAGGAGCAGAACCGAATAAACGCTTCAACTCAAAATAGAAGTGACCACGTAAGAAACGAGCCTCAGCAACAATACGCGTCTTATCCGTAGCAGATAATTCTTTCGAACCATTCGCTAAGTTAATTGTCGCATTAGCACGCGCAATACCTTCGTATTTTGCTTGCCATGTTGAGTTCAAGTCTCCATCATTTGCAGGAACCTCGTAACGTTGCATTACGTTGATGTTTGAGTAATCACCTGGGTCAGTACCCTTATTACTCTCACCACCACGAATAGAACCCCACACCCAGTTGTTAGGTGCAGCTAAACGTGAGAATCCTTTACCCGCTAACTGCGCGTAAGTACCAATTAAGGCACCTTCTACACCAGCCTTAGATGATAACTGCGCTTGAGCTAATGAAGCTGTTGGCGGCACCTCTAAAAACTGATCCTTACAAGCGAATGTCAACATAAACGCCGACGCACTAACTAAACTTAATCGCTTTAAAATCTGATATTTTTTCATGTTCTTAATTTTTAAAATTGGCTTTCGCTAAATTAGAAATTCAAGTTGATCGAAGCATTGAATGAACGCGTAACTGGGTAGTTACCTACGTCAATACCAAAGCTTGTATCAGCTGCTCCACCAACACCTGGATCTAAGCCCTTGTACTTAGTTAAAGTAAACAAGTTGTTAGCCGATAATGTCAACTTAGCATTCTTAACACCGATTTTTGAAATAACATTTTTAGGAAGTTTGTATCCTAAAGAGATATTTTGCAAACGGATATAATCACCATCTTCTACGTACCAAGAGTTCTCAGCAGCTGATGTAGAGATGTTTGATGCTGATTCCCAAATTGGTGCTTCAGCAGCGTTACCCAATGCTGGAGTCCAAGAGTTTTTCGCACGTACACCTTTTCCTGATCCTTCGAAAGTTCCGTAGAAATCAGTAAACCACTTCGATTGGTTCCAAATTTTGTTACCCGCTGAAGCATAAACATACATGTTCAAATCAAAATCCTTGTAAGTCAAACCTACGTTCACACCACCTGTATAAGTTGGTACTGGAGAACCTAAGTAAGTACGGTCAGCAGGAGTGATCTTACCATCTCCGTTGATGTCCGCATAACGGAAACGACCAACACCTTTACCTGATTGCTCAGGAGCCGAAGCAACCTCAGCAGCTGAGTTGAAGTATCCCATTACTTGGTAGCCATAGAATGAAGATAAAGAACGACCTACTTCCATACGAATTGGCGTAATTCCACGGAATGCACCACCAACTAAGTTCGTGATACCTGGTGCGAACGCTACGATTTCGTTTTTCAAGAATGAGTTGTTAAATGTCAAATCATACTTAATGTCAGAAGTCAAGTTACCACGGTTGATAATTTGCATATCGATACCTTGGTTACGCATTTTTGCTACGTTAACTGAAGGTGCAGAAGCTGCAGATCCAACAACTGCCGGAAGTGGCACGTTGAATAACAAATCCTCTGTATCTTTTCTCCAGATATCAAATACAACTTCCCACTTACCGTTTAACAAAGTTGCGTCAACACCAATGTTAGATGTTACAGCAGTCTCCCATTTCGCAGCAGGGTTACCGATACGAGAACGGTAGTATCCTTCATCTGCTCCAGAAGATTGACCTCCGATTGGATAGAATGAGTTACCACGGTTAGCAGCATATAAAGAGTACTGGTTAGCAGGGTCTACGTTATTTGAGTTACCCATTGTACCCCAACCACCACGGATTTTCAAATCTGTGATTGCAGGAAGATCCTTCATGAATTCTTCCGAAGTCACACGCCAAGCTGCAGAGAATGCAGGGAAGATACCGTAACGATTCTCAGAACCGAAACGAGATGATCCGTCACGACGAACAACACCTGTGAAGTAATATTTCTCGTTGAAGTTGTAATCTAACTTACCAAATACTGAATAGAAATTCACACCTGAATACAAGTTAGAGTTAACTACTGGAGATTGTACCGAACTCATCGTTACGAAATCCAAGTCCATTGAGAAAGGATTGATACCTGAACCATTGATCGAACGACCAGCTCCTGTATTCAATGCCTCTAAACCAGCCAATAATTTAACACCATGTTTTCTCCATTGGTATTTGTAGTTAGCTGTATTTGTCATTACCCAAGCAAAAGAGTACGCTTGACCTTCTGAGAATGAATTCGAAGCTTCTGGCTCTGAATCACCCAAATAACGGTAGTTGTAGTTCTTGTAACCTGAACCATTGTATTGACCACCAATACTTGTACGCAATGTCAAGTCTTTGATTGGCTCATAATCAACGTAGATATTACCTACTGCATTCGCATTGTAGTTATTATCATTTGAGTTATTCAATACGATTTGACGAACTGGGTTACGCGGGTTGTTAAATCCAGCAGCTTTAGTAGATGCATACGATCCAAACTCATCAAATACAGGAATAACAGTTGGCATACGGTAAGCAGACAAGATTACTGACTCATCACCCGCAACACCTAGACCACCATTACCACCTGCTTGACCACGTACCGAACGGTAAGTGAACTGCAAGTTCTCACCAATTTTCACTTTCTTTCCCAAGCTAAATTCTGAGTTAAAACGTGCAGAATAACGAGCAAAATCATTTTGGATCAAGATACCGTCTTGCTTTTGACCAGACAATCCTAAGTAGAAACGTCCTGCATCAGTACCACCTGAGAAACCTAATGAGTGACGTTGAGTTGCACCCAATCGTGTAATTTCATCATACCAGTTAGTACCCGCTTTGTTCGCTTTAATTAAGAAAACGTTCTCTGGGTTAGCAGCACGTGCAGCTGTAATAGCAGCTAAGTCAACATTGCTAACCGCGTTAGCACCATTTGCATGCAAATATGTAGGAATAACAGCTTGTGCTGATGAACCGTATTGTGGATGCGAATAAGCAACCGCAGTTCCATTAGCCGCTGCATTGTTACGGTATGCAACATGTGTCCAATCTGCTTGCTCTTGTGGAGTCAACATTTTTGGAGCACCTGCTACGTTTGGATCTGTAGCACCATACATACCATTGTACGTAATGCTCAAACCTTTCTTACCACGTGAACCTTGCTTTGTTGTGTAAACGATTACACCATTGGCAGCACGAGCACCATAGATAGAAGCAGCAGCCGCATCTTTCAATACAGTTGTTGACTCGATATCATCTGGAGACAAGAAATCGGTAGAACCTACTGGAACCCCATCCACTACGTATAATGGCTCGTTACCACCAAAGGCACCAAAACCACGTACACGAATGATTGAGTTAGTTCCCGGCTGACCGTTTGTAATCAAAGTTACCCCTGATACACGACCTTGCAACATTTGCTCAACGTTACCCGTTGGTGCAATTTGCAAATCTGCCGCCTTAACGATCGAAGCTGCCGCTGTAGACTCCTTCTTGTTTGTTACTGAGTAACCTGTTACGATTACTTCGCTCAATTGGCTCACATCCTCATCTAAAGAAACAGCGATTGAAGATTGAGATCCCACTGAAACAGATTTTGTTTTGTAACCTACTGCTGAGATAGTCAAGACAGCGTTACCCGATTTTACTGTAACCGTAAATGCACCATTAGCATCTGTAGTAGCTCCCGTGTTTGTTCCTTTTACAGCAACACTTACACCTGGAATACCTTCAGCGTTCGCATCCGTAACTTTACCAGTTACCTTACGATCCTGCGCAAATGACGAAAAACTCCCTAGCATCACAATCGCGAGCAATAAGAAGCTTCGAAGACTTTGGTAAAAATTGTTTTTCATAATACGTTTTAATTAGTTTTCTAAATAAGATTTAATAATTGTTAATCCAGTTTTTGCTACAATAATTGGTCTCCTTTCTTTTTAAGTTTAATAAATAGGTTAAGATGTATAAGTTAAAATAGGTTTAAAAGTTCTTCTTTAAATAATACAATTAATAGGTTTAGAAGTAAATCTTCCATTTTATCGGAATCATACAATATCACAACTGTTCTATGCTGTTCCAAGCTTTCAAATATGTATAAAGCCGTGAACTCTTGCAAACATTTACTAGATATTTTTTCACTTTTTAAAGCAAAAATGTCATTTATCCCGCAAAATGGCTTTTTGAGCCCCTTAAATTATCATATTAATACATTAGAAAATTCAAAAATTCAATAAAATGGTTTGCAAACGATTACATATCCTGCGACCAAATCGATTAATAGTCCTACAAACAGTCCATAACCTGCGCTTTGTCTAAAATTTACAATTGTCCAAAAAATCCAAAAGTGCTTTCCAGATTTATCCCTAATTTTGAGGCATGTCAAATTTCGATCCCAAAACTATATTGCCTACACTCCCAGACCAACCGGGCGTATATCGCTATTTTGACGAAAATGATACGATCATCTACATAGGCAAAGCCAAGAATCTCAAGAACCGTGTCAGCAGCTATTTTACGAGCATCCAAAATCACAATACAAAAACGAAGCGCCTCGTCCAACAAATCCAAAAAATTGAGTTCACGATCGTTCACTCGGAATTTGATGCACTCCTGCTGGAGAATACGCTCATTAAGCAGTTTCAACCCAAATACAACATCCTCCTGCGCGATGATAAAACCTATCCTTTCATTTGCTTAACAAATGAGCACTTCCCTCGCCTCATCACCATGCGGCGAATCGACCATAGCCTGGGTACTTTCTTTGGCCCCTTCGCGAACCCCAAGGCGATGAATGGGCTACTCGAGATGGTTCACCAGCTTTACCCGCTTCGAACTTGTTCACTTGCGTTAAAACCCGCTAACATCGAACAGGGTAAATTCAAAGTTTGCCTCGAATACCACATCGGCAACTGCAAAGGGCCTTGCGAAGGTCTTCAAAACGAATCCGATTACCAGATCTATATTGAACAGATTAGCAATATTCTAAAAGGGAATTACCAAAAACCCAAAAACCTCTTTTTCGAACGCATGCAACAAGCCTCCGCTCGGATGGCCTTCGAGGAAGCGCAAGAATGGAAAGAGAAATGGGAACTGCTGGAAAACTTTCAAGCCAAATCCACCGTTGTAAATCCCGCCATCCACGACGTAGATGTTTTCACCATGGTTTCCGACGAAGCTTTGGCCTACATCAATTTCATGAAGGTGATCAATGGGACCATCCTGCAATCCCAAACCTGGGAGGTTAAGAAAAAACTAAATGAAGATGAGTCAGACCTGCTTACGATGCTGATCTGGGAAAAACGCGAACAGTTCCAAAGCAAGGCCAAAGAAATCCTTACGAACATTCCCATGGCCATTGAATTTCAAGGAGCCAAAAATACCATCCCGCAAATGGGTGACAAGAAAAAGCTCTTGGACATGTCTCTCAAAAACGTGTTGTATTTCCGGAAAGAAAAGGCCGATCGAAAAGCGGCGGAAGAAAGTGGAGGTGACCGAAAAATGCGCGTCATGCTCAAACTGAAAAATGACTTACGCCTAACGCAATTACCCAAACGCATTGAATGTTTCGATAACTCCAACCTGCAAGGCACAAATCCCGTCTCTGCCATGGTTTGTTTCATTCAAGCGCAAGCCGCGAAAAAAGAATATCGATTATTTACGCCTAGAACAGTAGAAGGTCCCGACGATTTCGCAACCATGCACGAAGTAATTACCCGCCGCTATACACGCCTCCTCGAGGAAGAGGCAGAATTGCCCGACTTAATTATTGTCGACGGAGGGAAAGGCCAACTAAGCGCTGCTTGTGATGCCTTAAAAGCCATTGGTCTCTATGGGCAAATCCCAATCATCGGCATTGCTAAGCGACTCGAAGAAATTTATTTCCCAGAAGACAGCTTACCTGTCTATATAGACAAAAAATCAGAGTCGCTCAAATTGATTCAACAATTACGAGACGAAGCTCACCGATTTGGCATTACGGCCCATCGAAATAGACGAAGTAAAAACTTTTTGGTTAGCCAACTGGAAGAACTAGAAGGTATAGGTAAACTGACTGCACAAAAGCTTTTGAAACATTTTGGTACCATACGCCAAATGTACGATGCGCCTGTAGAGGAATTAGAAAAGGTAGCAGGAAAAGCCAAAACCCCGATGCTAAGAAAACAGATTAAAATCTGGCTGGATGAAAAAGCCTAGTTTCGAGCTTTAAATCGACCTAAATCAATATGCTGAAATTGTCTGTAGGCCTGAATAACTAAAGCCAAAGCCACAGCCATTTCACAAACACCTACTACCAGCACGAAAATACCCAACAACAAACCTTGATTCGCCGTATCTTGACGCGAAAAAGCAATTAAATTCAAATTGGCTGCGTTTAGCATCAATTCAACCCCCATCAACACAAAAATCGCATTGCGCTTTAGAATCAACATACTAAAGCCGATGGCAAACAAAAACGCCCCCGCCCTAAGAAACAGAATTAACGGAATGTCATGCATCTTGCTTCGCGATAAAGGTGGCGCCGATCAAGGCAATCAATAAATAAATACCAACCAGCTCAAATGGCATGGCGTAGTCGGTTAATAAAGAAATCCCAACAAAACTCAATTTGGAATTTGAATCAGCAATTTCCATTCCACCAAAATTTCCCCGAACTAAAATAAAGATCAATCCAGCGAAAGTAGCTAATCCTATGAACACAGGCCACACGCGTGATGACTCCTCTGTCACCAAATTGTTTTGATCCTTATCCCCTCTTCCCTTCTGGTTTGTTAACATGATTCCAAAGAGTATCAAGATCAACACGCCGCCCACATAAATCATTAAATGAGAAACTGCCATGACATCTGCATAGGCCAACACGTAAAGGCCTGCAAGACCAAGCATCGTCATAAACATAGCCAATGCAGCATGTAAAATATTCTTTGTCCAAAGCATCACCAAGGCACTACCACATGTTATACATACCAAAATCACGAATGATAAAATAATGGGTGTCATGGTAGTTCGGGATTAGACGTTGGACTATTAGACATTGGACCTTGCTCATTTGACTCAGGACTAGTGACTGACGACTCCTGACTAGCGGCTTTCTTGAAACTCGGCTTAAAAGCAGGTTTAGGTTTAGACGGTGGACTTTGGTCGTTGGACGTTTGTCCATCGGACTCCGGACTATTTCCCTCCGGATTAGCGGCATCCTGACCACTGACCACTGACGACTGACTACTAACTACTGACTCCGGACTATTTCCCACCGGACTAGCGACTTTCTTGAAACTTGGCTTAAAAGCAAGCTTCGGTTTAGTCGTTTGGCTTGGGTCCTTGGACGTTTGTCCTTCGGACTCCGGACTATTTCCCTCCGGATTAGCTGCATCCTGACCACTGACCACTGACGACTGACTACTAACTACTGACTCCGGACTATTTCCCTCCGGACTAGCGACTTTCTTGAAACTTGGCTTAAAAGCAGGCTTCGGTTTAGTCGTTGGGCTTGGGTCCTTGGACGTTTGTCCATCGGACTCCGGACTAGCGACTTTCTTGAAACTTGGCTTAAAGGCTGGTTTAGACGTTGGACTTTGGTCGTTGGACGATTGTCCTTCGGACTCCGGACTATTTCCCTCCGGACTAGCGGCTTTCTTGAAACTTGGCTTAAAGGCTGGTTTAGGTTTAGACGGTGGACTTTGGTCGTTGGACGTTTGTCCATCGGACTCCGGACTATTTCCCTCCGGACTAGCGGCTTTCTTGAAACTCGGTTTAAAGGCTGGTTTAGACGTTGGACCATCAGACTCCGGACTAGCTGCATCCTGACCACTGACCACTGACGACTGACTACTAACTACTGACTCCGGACTATTTCCCTCCGGACTATCGACTAGCGACTGTTGACTAGCGACAACCTTCATCGCTGCTTTTTCCGCCACAAACTGCTCATATAATCTCCGCTTCTCATCCGCCTCCTCAGCTGTTAAATTAGCAAAAGCAAAATTATGCTCTTTGACATCAAAAACAGAGAAATCATATTCAGAGGTCATGGTCAGACATTCCGTGGGGCAGACCGTTGTGCACAAACCACAGAAACAACATTTTGACATATCGATGTCAAATTTGGCTGCATATAAACGAATGGGAGATCCATCCGAAGCATGCCCGATCAAACCCGTTGCTTTGATCGGCTCTATATCAATGCAATCCACCGGGCAAACTTTAACACATTTATCACAGACGATGCAATCGTCCATTTCGTTATGCAACTGATAGCGACCATTCACTGGTGTAGGAATCTGTAAAGCTGGGTATTCCAAGGTCATAATTCCTTCAGATTGCTGGAAATATCCGGCATCTTGAATCTGATGTACAGTCCGTTGCTTACGAGCATCCCAAGCATGCTTCCAGGTCAAAGCCATTCCCTTGCGGGTGCTTTGAACCACCTCGAAAATTTCCCTAAAATAGTTACCTAGCAATGACATCTTAAAAATATATAGCTGGGAATGACGACGGATCTGTCTCTCGCATCATCTCATACACGGTATCAACAACATTTTCCACATTCGGTTTTGAGAAATAATCCCCATCGGAACTATACGCAGGTCGATGTGGACGCGCTGCCAAACAACGTGCTGGACTGTCTAACCACGTGAATGCACCTTGTTTATCCAAAACCTCTTGCATCATATAGGCAGACGCACCTCCAGGCATATCTTCATCCGCAAATAACACGCGATGTGTCTTTTGAATCGATGTTAAAATTTGATGATAGCGATCAAATGGCAATAATGTCTGAACATCAATTACCTCCACGGATATGCCCATCTCGGCTAACGCTTCCGCTGCCTCCATGACTATCCGACACATCGAACCATAGGTTACAATCGTCAAATCATTCCCCTCTCGCAAGATTTCAGGAACACCTAATGGCACAACAATCTCTTCTAAATTGTTTGGCATCGGTTCTTTCAAACGATAGCCATTCAAACACTCCACAACTAGGCCTGGATCATCACCAGCTAATAAGGTACGGTACATGCCAGCCGCCTGCGTCATGTTACGCGGCACACAAAAGTGAACCCCGCGCAAGCCATTCAACAAAACAGCCATCGGACTACCCGAATGCCAAATACCCTCCAAACGATGCCCGCGCGTACGAACGATCATCGGCGCCTTTTGCCCACCCGCCGTACGATAATGCAAACACGCCCAATCGTCAGATAGAATGGCGAACGGATAAAATATATAATCTAAATATTGAATCTCAACAATCGGACGCAAACCGCGCATCGAAGCACCTATCCCCTGCCCTACAATACTGATTTCCCGAATTCCCGTATCTGTTACCTTCAATGGCCCAAACTTGTCTTGCAACCCAGCTAAGGTTTGATTGACATCGCCAATCTTACCCACATCTTCTCCCAATATAAATACACGCGGATCTTCTAAGAATTTGGCAAAGCTTTTATTCAAAATCTCCCGACCGTCTACCAGACCAGGCTCTTTTTCGTATGTGGCCTTCACCTCTTGAATCATTAAAGGACTATCCTTTGATTCACTCATTTGATGCGAACTGAATCTTCGGTGATTTCGTGCTTCTAACTCGGCCAGCCACTTGCGCAGCAACTTAACTGCCGGCCCTTGAAAAAACCGAAACTCACGCAATGCCTTTCGACCTGCACGTACTAGGTCGCTGAAAATCGGATATTGCAATTCATTTAATTCAGCCAAAATGGGCTCTAATAAACCTGGCTCGTTGGTCGAATCATATAAGTTTTTAGCAATGCGCAAAAATGCCTTTTTATCCACATCAATCGCAGCCATGTAAGCGGCAAAAGCTTCTTTCTGGTACTTGCGGGCCAAAACTGTTGATTCCTCATCGATGGCTTTTAATTCCGCTTGCGTGGCAAAACCTTTGGAAAGAATCCATGCCTGAAAATGCAGGTTGCAATCAGCTTCTTGTTCAAATTGGAGGCGGTCTGCCGACTTATAACGCTCATGTGAACCGGACGCTGAATGGCCTTGAGGTTGCGTACATTCGATTACATGCACAAGACAAGGAACCATTTCCTCTCGAGCTAATTGGGCAGCTTTTTGGTATGCAGCCATGAGACCTGGATAATCCCAAGCTTTGACCTGAATAATCTCCAATCCCTTTTCCGTTTCCGTCCGCTGATATCCAGCTAAGGCCTTCGAAATAGACGATTTCGTTGTTTGGTATTCGATCGGAACCGAAATCCCATACCCATCATCCCAAACAGAGAAGACAATCGGCACTTGTAAAACTCCTGCCGCATTGATACACTCCAAATACATCCCCTCGGAGGTTGATGCATCTCCAATCGTTGTAAAACAAACCTCTTGCCCACCCTTTGAAAACAAGGCAGCATGCGCCGCTAAATCGGCCCGCTCTCGGTATAATTTAGAGGCATATGCGATGCCCAATGAACGCGGAGCTTGGCCCGCGGTCGAAGATATTCCTGCAACAGAATTGTATCGGGTCGTTTGATCTAACCATTCACCTGAATCATCCAGCCAGCGTGTTGCGTGGTGATTATTCATTTGCCGACCGCCTGAATGCGGGTCGAATTGTATATCGGGATGCCCGTATAATTGAGCAAAATATTGTGGCCAAGTTAAATCACCTATCGCTACACCAATGGTTTGATCCCGGTAATAGCCTGAAATATAATCACCCGCTTGCATCGAATTCGCTAATGCGAGTTGACACAATTCCTTTCCATCCCCATAAATACCAAATTTTGCTCTACCTGAAAATACTTCCTTACGAACAAGCAGGCTGCAGGCCCTACTTAAAGCGGCCAAGCGGTAATCATCTAACACCTTGGCGGGATCAAATGAAATGACAGGATCTGAAAAGATATAATGCAAAGCCAACGGTTTCCTGGTAAATTTAACATGTAAAAATACAATAAAATAATTGGCAGCCAAATAGGAGCGCGGCCATTTATTTCATAAAAACTCGCGCTTTTCTTTTGCTGAATCTGCACATTGTTTTAGATTTGCTTCAGCAGTAAATTAAATAAATCATAACCATGAAGAAATTTTTAGGCGTATTAGCTCTCATCATTGGATTCGCTTTCCAATCTAACGCTCAAGGGGCAATCAAATTCAAGTCGGAAAAACATGATTTCGGCAAAATCGTTGAAGGAACACAAGCAACATACAGCTTCGAATTCACCAATACTGGAAAAACACCCGTAGTTATCTCAAATGTTCAGCCATCATGTGGTTGTACTACACCGGAATGGACTCGTGAGCCAATCATGCCTGGTAAAACGGGTAAGGTTACGGCTTCTTATAACTCAACTGGTCGCCCAGGGAACTTCAATAAGTCAATCACCGTGGTAAATAACGGCGAAGTTCAGCAAATCCAATTATTCATTCAAGGTACCGTTCAACCGAAAAAATAAGTTGGAATTTTGATCATAAAAAAGGGAGGTTCATCGAACCTCCCTTTTTTTAGTCATGATTTAACAGCGCTTTGTTTCGAAGTCCATTAATCCAAGATGCAATCTTCAAGACATCTCCCGCAGGCACATGGCTCATCGGAGCCATCTCCGTGGCATAATCAGGCCAGTTTTGCGGATTCGGCTTGTAAACCAAGGCCAATATCTGCTTATCGGTATAATTTCGTTTAGCGATATCTGCATATGAGGGCCCTACTACTTTCGCCTCTTTGGCATGACAGGCTAAACAAGTGTGCTTTTTCAACAAGGCCATCGCCTCCGCATCTGAAATCACCGTAGATTTTTTAGTTGGTTTTGCAGCAACAACCTTTACCACCTCTGCCTCCTCCAATCGATGCGACGCTTGAACCGTTAGCTTGCTCCCCGAAGGAATCTGATTCAAGGTATAATATGCCGTTTCGTGTAACAAGGGTTCTCCAGCTACGTTACGAATGCCTTCCAACTTAAATTCATGGATATAATATTGACGAAGTCCTTCGATCACCAAACGGACTTTGCGCTTATCCGCTGAAACTTCTACTGCCGAAATCTTCAAATTCTTCAACTCAATGATGGGGCTTCCATATTGGTGTTGGTATTTGTAGATATAGGAACGCAAAGCATAAGAAGCTGCTTTTTTAACCGAAGCAACATCAACCGCTTGTGTAAAGTTGATTTCAAATCCATCCGATTTCGCCTGAATATCCTGAATTTCAAATGGCATTTGGCCGTTCCAGAGTAAGCGTTGAAGACCGAATTCATCCTTGCCTGTAGAACCCCATCCACGCGAAGTCATCCCCACAAACATCGACCCATCCAAACCAAAACGTTCCCGCAAAATCCCCGACTGAAATCCCTCGCGGTAATTGATACAAAAACCTTGGTAAACGCCATTCACCTTCTCTAAACCCATGCGCATAATCTTGGATTGACCTTGATCCGCCACAAAATATTGCCCTGGGAATGGGCTGAATTTACCGCGTGTCGTATCTTGAATAATATCTGATGTAGAAATCCCCATGATTGCGTGTGGAAACCAAACGGCAGGAAGTTTCAAATTCTTAACTTTTGCCGCCGCCTCGTACATAGGCGCCCCATTATCTTGAATTTCCTCCAAGGTCAATCGGAAAGGGCTATTAGGCTCTTTGGCCCATTTTAAGCCACCCGGATTACCCGCAAAATCGCCTTTTGCCAAATGCGTCACACGTCCTGAACCTACCCAGTCCCCTTGGTTTTCCCCATAAAAAATATCGCCTTGATCGTTAATGCTGTAGCCCGCGGGCGAACGCAAACCCGCCGCAAAAGGCTCAAGTGTACCATCCGGGTGGATTTTCACCAACCAGCCACGCCATTTGGCAAATTTACCTTCGCCAAATCCAACCCATGCTAGATTGAGCGTCACCAACATATCGCCGTTTTTATCAAACACAGGGCCATAGGTATATTCATGATAGTTACCTGAAATATCAAATTGGTAAATCGGCTCATATAAATCCGCCACCCCATCACGATCCGTATCCGTAATTTTAGTTAATTCCCCACGTTGTGAACAATAGAACGCCCCATCCCGATAGGCTAAGCCGAGCACTTCGTGCATACCGGACGCGAAGCGCTTGTAGTGCACCTGATGATTCGATTTTTGATATGGATTTTCGATGATCCAGATCTCGCCTCGACGTGTACTCACGGCGATTCGACCATCTGGCATCGTAGCCAAACCACCTACTTCCAAATAAATTTCTTTGGGAATAGGAAGCGTCTTGATTTCGTAAAAATCTTGTTCTGTTTTAGGCGCAGGTTTCTGAGCCAAAGCACAAAACGAAAGCAACAATAATGCGATTGTATAGTGTATATTTTTCATCGGTTTACCAGATCAATTGATAAGAAACTTCATTTCCTTGCACCGGAATGCGTTGTTGCTTCAAGCCTTGCTTCGGACTTAAAACGGCACCCGAACGACCATCCCATTGGACAAAATAAGTCTGCCCTTGCAGGCCGATTAATTTTGTGTTAATCGCTGAAATTCCGTGAAAGCTATTTCCCAACACAAGCTCGATTGCGGATTGGAAAGAACTTGCCGACTTAAATGACAAGGTTCTTTCTAAACCTGTCCCTGCTACATTAGGACGGATATAATCTTCAATGGAGACATTCGCTGCAGGCCATTGGTACATAAAAATCGGTCGGCCGTCTTTTATGCGAAAACCCTTGTAAACCAACTCCGTTGAATCCGCTTGCGCTTGATGATCCAACACCAATGGGAATTGGCCATCTAAGGTAACGGTCACACCCAAAGGCTCAGAGGTTTGGGGTTCCCCACGATTTTCCCACATTTGTGTGGCATTTAAGAAGGGTCCACGCCATACTTGAAGCAAAGCGCCCTGTTTTAAATCATACGAATAATGCATACCCGAAGGATCACCTACTTGAATCACATGGGTCTTTTTCTTCCCTTGATGCATAGCAAAGGAGCGCTGAAATACGGGTTCGGCATTTGCCTTAACTTCAATCATGCCGACAGCCTCTGGATCTAACAAAGAAGTCCGCTCATGCAAGGCAACGGGATGTGAACCGATTCGCTTCACAAATAAGCCCAAAGCCTGTGGGCCCCATGGAAAATCCTTCACATGAATAACTTCCAACCGGTGTTTTCCAGCAGTCAAGGTTGTTTTCTCCGAAACCATTTCAGAATACCAGTGAGCCCCTTGATTTAATTCAACACCATCAACTTTCACGACACCTGAACCTGTCCAATACGATTGAAATTCATAGGTATCGGATTCCGGCACATCTAATTCTGCTTGATAATGAATCAAATAATCGTTTTTAGCCTTGATGACCTTATAAGTCAATTTAGCTAATTTACCCGATTCCACGGGTTTGGCAGCTCCGATAAGCGGCTCCGTGAATTTGCCTGTATAATAGTCATATGAAACTTGTCCCATGCGCACAGATGGCTTATCATATGTCTCATAGCGTATATTTTTAAATGCGACTTGGGTATGATCTCCTTGAATTAAAATGGGTGCAGAAGCCACTTCTTGCGAGGAAACAGCTCCCCGAGTAACCCCCAGCACTTCAATATTCTCGTGTATTAGAATGCCATTCAGCATAACTTTTTTGAAAATTGCATTTTGGATTTTCTTACCATTCGCATCGAAGCGAGGCGCTTGAAAATCAATTTCCATACTTTGCCAGAGGCCGGGTGCCTTGGAAGCGTTCTGCATCGGAGCATAGCCATCATATCCTTCTTTCCCTTTGCCACGTGCATCATCCCAGCGTTCATAAATGCCTCCACAATCTCCGAAATTCAATTGCTTTTTGGTCCATGAATCAGCCAATTGAACTTCATAACGCCCCTGTAAGTAAACGCCCGAATTCCCTTTTTTAGGCAACATGAAGTCAAACATTAAATGAATATCTCCATGTGAAAAGGCGAAAGACAAATCATCTGAGCGTTTGTATTTGCCATTGCGTAAGGTATTTACCAATACCCCTTGACCAGTGGCTACTTGCAGTGAGGTATCCGCATAAGCAGCCTGAACGGCACCTTCAATGGTCCAATTCGTACTAGGATGCTGAAAAGCAGTCAAATCCTTGAGTTCCACATGTTGTTGGGCCAAACAAGTCCAAGACAACAGCGTGAGCAATAGTATGTTGCGCATAAGCTTAGTTAAATAGGTTCTTCAAGCAAATCTAACAAAAAAGTATGAACAATTTCATCGGCACAAACAGGATACTCGTAGCATATTTTCCAAGAATATTTTGCAAATTGTTTACTTCGAATCCAAATTCTTGAATTCATGGCGAAAACCAAATTACTTTCTAAGCCCATTTTGCTCCATTTATTATTTTGGGCTTGTCTGTTAGCGCTGCCTATTATATTAGGCCCTAGCTCTCAATCGCAAAATCCAGAAGAGATTCAACGCCATTTTCAATGGAATTTATTCTTCTTCGTTTTTGGCTTAGCCAATATTCCCATTTTCTACATTAATACGGAAATCCTGATTCCAAAGGTGTTAAAACGCTATAACATTTTAGCGTATTTGGCCTTCCTCGTGATTGGGTATTTTATTATGGTTGGCCTAAACGACCTGATTTTCGACCTTTTATTCAAAGATTTATTACTTCCTCAGCGTCCGAGAGGTGGTGGGGGCGGCATGAAGCGCTTCACTTATTTACGTATCATTTTCCAATACCTTTTCATCATCGCTATCGGAATTAGTTATCGATTCCTTTCCGATAACCTGAAAGAACAAGAGGCGAAAAAAGAAGAGGAAAATGAGCGATTAAAATCGGAATTATCTTTTCTTCGCTCCCAGATCAGTCCGCATTTTATGTTCAATGTTTTGAATAGCATTGTATCCTTATCACGAAGAAAACCTGATAGCGTCGAACCCGTCGTGATTAAACTTTCCGAATTAATGCGCTATATGATTTATGAAACAAGTGATTCCAAGGTGGCCATAAGCAAGGAAGCCAACTATTTAGAATCCTACATTGAACTCCAACGAATACGTTTTGGAAATGACATTGACATTGACTTTACATCAGAAATATCGGGCACTTCGGGAAACATTGAACCCATGTTACTCATACCATTCGTTGAAAATGCATTCAAGCATGGCGTAGGCATGATTGAAAAACCAAGCATTAGCATTCAATTGGTAGATACACCGCAATATTTACATTTTTTAGTCAAAAACATGACGAGTAACCAAGCCCAAGAGAAAAAAGATGAAAGTTCGGGAATAGGTTTAACCAATGTTCGAAGAAGACTCGAATTACTTTATCCCGAAAACCATGAACTTCAAATTAGCGAACATGCGAATACCTACGTCGTTGATTTAAAAATCAAGCATAGCTAAAGCGATGGAAACAAAAGAAACATTCACGGAAATTCCGAATACGATTTTAACATGTATTGCCATCGATGATGAAAGCTTGGCCTTAGATTTGATGGAAGATAATATCGCTAAAGTTCCGTTCTTGAAACTTGCGGCACGCTGTCGCAATGCATTTGAGGCCATCGAATACCTTCAAAACAACTCGGTTGATCTCATTTTTCTAGACATTCAAATGCCAGGCTTAACGGGCGTTCAGTTTCTAGAAGGATTGACGCAAAAACCCATGGTTATTTTTGTTACCGCATACCAACAATATGCGCTAGAAGGCTTCAATCTAGACGTGATTGACTACGTGCTAAAACCCATTTCCTTTGAACGATTCTTAAAAGCGAGTCATAAAGCACTTGATTTCTTTAAGAGCAAATTAGCCTTAAAGGGCCAAGCAACAAAACAGGAAGCGAAGGTAGATTATATTTTCATCCATGCCGATTATTCCCTGATGAAAATCATGCTCGAAGATATTTTGTACATCGAGGGATTGAAGGATTACATCAAAATACACGTACGTAATCAAAAATATCCGATTGTTTGTCGGATGACCATGAAACTCATCAGTGAAAAATTACCTTCTGACGAATTTTTACGTATACACAAATCCTTCATCGTATCCTTGAAAAAGATTGAATCGATTCGAAATCAAAAAGTTAAAATTGGGGAAAACCATATTCCCTTGAGCGACAGCTATTCAGAACAGTTTTATCAAACCATCGGCTACCAAAAAGAGTAATTACTTCAATCTGTTTTTGCCAAAATGATAATTGACACCTAACCAGGCACGCAATAGTCCCGTTTGTACTTTAGAATCCGTATAAGGCGTAAATTCAAAATTCAACCCTAAATGGGGTACTGAAGTAAATGGATAAGCACGAACACCAATACTTCCGTAATAGCCTTTCAACAAGGATGATTGGTTAAACACATTGGACATCCAACCGATGTTCACACCACCTCCCGTATAAAAAAGAGCATCTTTTGTCTTGTAAACCGTTAGCATGGGTCCAAGCTCAGAAGTAATTGCCGATGTCGCCGAATTCATCTGCATCCGAACTTCGGCCCAGGCGATGTTTGTGGGATTTGACGAAACAGCCAATTGCGAATTAAAAGGATAATAAGAAATGGATTGCGCATGCGATAGCTGATTGAAAGCTAAAAATAGGCCTAAAAAGGCAATGGTAATTTTCATGTGACGTGATTTTGATACAATTTTCGTTAGGATACCCAAGGGTCCTAACAAATTATGTAACTTTGAATTTTGGCAAATATACAATTATGTCCATTCTGAAAAAATTAGCAGGTGAAACTCTTTCCTATGGTTTTAGTACTATCTTAGGTCGTTCCCTTAATTTTTTACTCGTATTTGTGCACACATGGGCATTTCTCCCAGCAGAATTAGGCGTCAATGTGAAATTGTATGGGTATGTAGCCATCGCAAATATTATTTACACCTATGGCATGGAAACTGCCTATTTCCGGTTTGCCAAAGAAGCTCCTGAGAAATTCTACCAACTGATCATGACGGCGATCATCGTTACCTCGGGCTGCTTCACCTTATTTTTATTTGTGTTTGCAGATCCCATCATGGTCCAATTGGGCTATCCGGGTAAGGGAATATTTTTGAATTGGTTGGCTTTAATTTTAGCCATCGATGCCATCACGGCAATCCCATTCGCAAAACTTCGGTTAGAGAACAAAATCAAAACATTTGTCAAGGCCAAGATCGTATCCATCTTGATGAACGTCGGCTTGAATCTGTTCTTTTTAATGCTATTGAAACCCTTACAAAGTGGCGAATTAGAATTAGATGTACCTCGCTTCTTCCGGGATTTATATAGTCCAGGAATTGGCGCTGGCTATATCTTTTTAGCTAATTTAATTGCAAACGCAAGTTTGTTTTATTGGCTTTCTGCAGAATTCAAGGCCTATCGTTGGCGATGGGATTGGCCAGCATTCAAGGCCCTGTGGGTATATGCCTATCCCCTGATGTTCATGAGTTTAGCTGCGATGTTCAACTTAATGTTTGACCGTTTGTTATTAGAATCCTTCCTGCCTGCAGGATTTTATCCTGGCAAAAGTTCACAAGAAGCATTAGGAATATATGGCAACTGCTATAAACTTTCCGTTTTTATGAGTTTAGCCATCCAAGCCTTTAAATACTCGGCAGAACCCTTCTTTTTGGGTAAAAAAACAGCCGAAAATAGCAAAGAGAATTTAGCTTTAATTACCCATTGGTTTGTCATCATTTGTACCTTCTTATGGGTAGGCGTTTCGTGTAATTTGTTTTGGATTAAGACCTTATTTTTACGTAGAGCAATCTATTGGGAGGGCATGGACATCGTCCCCATATTGTTATTAGCCAATCTATTTTTAGGCATATATTACACGCAATCCGTTTGGTTTAAGCAGACCAACAAAACTCATTTTGGCACAATCATAACTTTAATCGGCTTAGCAGTAACCTTAATTGGAAATATCTTATTTATCCCCGTGTATGGTTACATGGCTTGTGCCTACGCATTTCTCGTGTCTAGCATCGTAATGGCTGGATTGTGTTACCTAGGCGGTCAAAAATATTCCCCTACACCCTACCACTGGAAAAGTGATTTATTTTATATCTTGTTAGGTGCAATCCTCATTTACGGGGCAAATGCATTAACGAAGGTAAGTCCACTTCCGGAATTCTTGAATCAAAATTTCGCAGTGCTTTGTTTACTTGGTTATTTACTTTTCCGTGAATTTTCATGGAAAACAGGTAAACCCAAATTAATCGATTAATATGAAGCAAGAATTGAAAACGCAATACCTACACCTCAAACTAAAAGTTAGTTTGATGGTTGCGCGCTTACAAGAAAATGCTGGAAAAATCAAGGAACTGGAAAGTTTAAATAAAGAATTACAAGAGAAGCTCGATGCCAAAACGCGTGAATTACAAGTGGCGCTAAGCCAATCAAAAGAATTGGAGAAAAGCTTTAAAAAATCAGATAAAATTGGTAAACTTGTAGTTAATACAGAAGATACAGAGGCAGCTAAAGCTGAACTGAAGAAAAAGTTAGACGAATATATAGTAA
>JACCDX011032304.1_pt1 | contig 37431 bp, 42 predicted proteins | sample 7449681 | NCBI WGS metagenome assembly JACCDX01 (sample SAMN15323450, study PRJNA562643) | freshwater metagenome | isolation source: river surface water | place: USA:Blue River Watershed | collected 2017-08-18
ACTCTGTTTGATTCGCCAAACCAAAAACCTTGGCAGTTTGATGAGGATTCGCTAATTTAGTCACCCACGCGGACTTTAATAAGCCTTGGGTTTCGATGATCAAATCATATTGAGTGGTTTGCAAGTCAGCTTTAAAAGCAATGTACTCTTGAATGCTCTGAATGAACTCGCCACGTTTTAAAGATTTCTTCCAACGACGAAATGCCAAAGGAATGATTCGGTCAATACCACTAAAGTCAGGAGTTGTATTCCCATCAGAATAGCTTGTTTTAAGAGGTTCTAACAAACCCACGTAGCCCTCTTCGACTACCCAATCAATTTGGGCATCTGGGTACTTAGCACGCAAGTCCCAAACAATCGGCAAGTTATGTAAAACATCGCCTAAAGAGGACAATTTAACGATCAGAATCTTCATAGCCTGTATTTTCGCTTAAATGGGATAGCGACCACATTTTTTCAAATCAACCAACGAAAAGACTAAAATGTAGCCATGACTACAAATACCATCCCATCATGCCCAGTTTGCGGCATGGACAACACTTATCCTGATGGAAACAACTTCATTTGCCCAGATTGCTCCCATGAATGGTCAGCAAGCGCTCCACTCGAAGTTGAAGAAACCCGCATTCATAAGGATGCTCATGGCAATCTGCTGAACGATGGAGACACGGTCACCCTCATCAAAGACCTCAAAGTCAAAGGCTCATCACTCGTCATCAAAGGCGGCACGAAGATCAAGAATATTCGCCTCGTGGATGGCGACCATGATATTGACTGCAAAGTCGACGGTCAGAGCATGTTGCTCAAATCTGAATTTATGAAGAAGGCTTAAAGATAAGGGGAAGTCACCCCCTTCTATAAATTAAATACCCTCTTGATTTGCAGATCAAATTCTTGTTGCTCTGAAGAGATCGTGGCACGATATGGTGCAAAATTCATAAAGTGTTGATTGAAGTTATTAAAGATATCTTCCACAAGCAGACCAACACTCTCTTCAAAATTCGGATCACGCTCGCTAAACTTGCACCCATCTGGAATATTCACATCCAGAGAGTTTGCTGCGGACCCATTCTTGCCAGTGATAACACAGCAACCATGAATGGCAGCCTCTCTGGGCAATCGATCTTTGCCTGGATGATGTCCAAAATCAATGTAAATTTTTGAAGAGAGAAATATGTCAGCCAATTGCTCTCTGTTATACCCTCGTAACGGCTTAAACACCCAATGCGGATACTTCTGCATCAATCGCTTTGTGATCGACGCACCTTTATGAGGGTTGTACAAAATCACATTATCTCGCTTTGCCTGAGCATACTTAGCCTCAACTGACGCAACATATTCTTTGCTTGTATAAACAGGAATCGGATCTGATAACAGTTGACCATCAATGCCATTCTTTTTTAGAAAATCAATTGCGTAGTAACTTTGAGCAAAGTGCATATGTTTTTGAAGAGCCTTAACACCAGTCAACGGCCTTAAGCCCTTCAAAAAATATTTGAAGTATCTTAATTTGTCTCGCCACACGTACCCATAGCGCTGGCACGTAAAATTATTAACAGACATCCACCATATGGCAACTTTTGCATGACGAACTTTAGACGCGAAAGTTGTAACAATCTCTGGGAAGATGATTAATGAGCCATATTCATCGACGTACTCAGATACTGGGGCGCCGTATTTTTGATAAGCAGCCACCGTCGAAAACGACTGGTCAAATGGAAAATACACAACCGCAGCGGACTGCCCCAATCGATTCAGATCAGCGACTAACTGATGAATAGCCTCCGGTCCGGCCGTCATTGCATTACCTGGACAACAAACGTAAACTTTTTTATACATTAAAAATCTCTGATAGTTTGTCAACATCATAACTATAATGAATGAATGCTATCCATATTCAACCAATTTAATCTAATTAAATGGCTAATTATTTGGTTTCCAATTAGTTTTTTGCTAATCAAGCATGGCGTACATCTTTCACTGTATGCAATTTTTCTATTGTTCATCTATGAACTACTTAGAAGTAAAGTTGAGCTCATAACAAATAAGAAATCAATATACATAGTGGTTGCTTTAGGCAGCATTTTTTTAGCAACTGCACTACAACAACTGATCTCCTTTGAAAAGAATTGGAATGCATTTGATGGGCCATCCAGATTACTGATCGCTGGATTAGCTCTTTTATATCTTCAACAAAAAAATATTGATTACTCCAAAATCCTAGAAATAGTGATTCCACTGAGCTTAGTCATGCTCTGCATCTATCTTGCAACCCACCCGCAATATTATTGGGGAGAGCGATGGGCAAACTCATTTGTTGATCCCAATAGCATGGGAAGTCAAATCACAATACTCAGCATGTTGTGCTTATTAACAATTCAAATTCAACAAAATAGATTCATCAATATTTTAAAACTACTAGGCTTTATAGCAGGCCTGTACATATCCATCAAAACAATGTCTAGAGGCGGCTGGTCTGTCATTCCATTCATGCTGCTGTGCTGGCTACTCATTGAAACGTTTTCAAGCAGAAATAGTGCTAGCAAGGCTCAAACATATTTCATTCGCTCTATTCCATTTCTCTTGATAGCTGGCGCCATAGCATTGGCTTTCACCAACCAAATCGTCAATAGCCGTATCACTCAAACAATCTATGAAGTAAAAACATGGTTCAAGGACCCACTGATATATACCTCAGCTGGCGCTAGAATGAGCATGTGGGCTGCATCATTTGAGTTAATTGCTAAAAACTGGTGGGGCTATGGAGAAATTGCAATCAAAGAAATTGCGATGAATCACTCCGTATACTCAGGACCCCACCAACATGGGGTCAAGGATTTAATCAATGCAGGACCTCACTCTGATGTTTTAAGTAAAGGTTTATCTATAGGCCTACCTGGAATAGCTGCCTATTTGGCAACTGTTTTTGTACCATTTTTTTTATTTTTTAAAAACATTAACAGTCCTAGCGGCAAGACTCAAAAGGCAGCTCGAATTGGCCTAATTTACATTACAGGCTTATTCGTTTCTGGCTTTTTTAATGAATCCCTATCTCTCAAATATCTATGTTCATTTTATGGATTGATGATTGCCTGCCTAGCAGCACAAGTGTTGCGAGACAATCCATCCACCACTCACCACACTAGAAATTAGCTAAAGATGAACCCCTCATCCTACTCCATCACCTTTGCCTGCTATAACGCAGTTCACTACACCAAACTTTGTATTGATAGTTTTATCAAACACGGCACCCCTTTAGATCGCTTAATTATTGTGGACAATGGCTCCACAGATGAAACACGTGACTACTTACAGACTTTGCCTTTGGGTGGTCGGATTTTTAATAAACAAAACTTAGGCTGCGGTGTCGCCTGGAATCAGGGTGCACTTGTTCAGCAGGCCGAATGGTCAATCATCATGAACAATGATGTCTTAGTGTCTCCACAATGGGTTGAATCGCTCATTGATACAGCTAAACGTCATCAATTAAAAATTATCTCTCCAGCATTAATCGAGGGGCCACAAGACTACGACTTTGACCAGTTTGCGATTCAGGCATCTTCCACCATGAAAGATGCTCTACGCGTAGGTAACCCTCATGCTGTTTGTTTGGCCGTACATGAGTCAGTATGGATGGATATTGGCTACTTCCAAGCCATGCCGAAGCTTTGGGGCTACGAAGACACCATGTTCTTTCATGCCGCCAGAAAAGCAGGCATACGCATGGCGACCACAGGTGCATCATGGCTACACCACTTTGGCTCAATCACACAATCAGAAATGAAACGTGAACGAGGATTACAAGAGAAGCAAGGTTTGGGAGGTAGACATAACTACCGCTATTTAAACCAAAGCTGGCTTGCCAGAAAACTTCAAAAAAGAGAAAAAGTTAGAAACCTAAAATCTTGGAGAGCGCAAGAGCTTGCTCAATATGGCATGACCATGCACGGCATTCGTGAAAACGGTGATTTTAAGTGGCTCTAACTAAGTAGAGATTTTGTTGATGATGTTCACCAATTCTTTTGTATTTTTAGCCATTGAAAACTTATCAGCCACATAATTTTTTCCAGCTCTAGCCCAAGATTTCATTAACTCTAAATTAGTCAACGCCCAAATCATATGTTGGGCCCAGGCATCAACATCACCGGGCGCTACCAAAAAACCCGTTTTTTCATGAATCAATGTCTCAGGTATCCCATCTACATCACTGGCTATTGTGGGTATCTGCAAGTACTGGGATTCAATCTGGAACATACCCAAGGGTTCCATCAGTGATGGCAAAACCGCTAATGTACTCATTTTCAAAAGTGGTGCGATTGGGGACACCATGCCTGCAAAGTAAACATGATTCTCAAGACAAAGCTCTTTAACCAATAGAGTTAAATGTTCTTTTTCAGGGCCTTCACCAGCTATCACATAGCGAAGCTCTGGGACATGTTTAATGACTTGGGGTAATGCTTTCAAAATCACCTCGTGTCCTTTTTCGCCACGCAACATCGCTCCATGACAAATGATTGGACCAGGATGATCACTTAACCAGCGAGACAAATCAGCTGGCAAAGGACTAAACGCATCATCCAATATTGAAAAATCAATCCCTGGATACAACACTTCAATTTGATCAGTCTTGATATGTTGATTGCTCAGTATCTTTTTTCGAAGATGCTCGCTCGGGGTGTATGTTTTATCAAATAAGCAGTTATACGGAAATGATGATGGCATACCAGGCTGATACGTTCGCATCCGAATAATTTTTGGCCTAGAACACCAGAGTCCGACTAATTTAGTGGCAAGAGAACCTATCACAGCATCATGCCCACTGTGACAGATTAATACAATTGGCTTAAATTTAATAATTTGTTTAATGACCTGAAGAATGCTTGGTATATGCAAGGCATTCCTGAATGAAATTACACTCACATCCAATCCTTGAGACCTAGCAAAGTCACCTATCCTGGAATAGGCTTTACACAGTAATTTTGTTTGATAGCCGAGTTGATTTAACTCTCTCATTTGCTGCAACAGTTGCAACTCCTGACCACCAATATTTTTAGAACTTTCCAAAAAGAAAACAGTTCTTTGTTGCTTATCTTGGTCAATCATTTGAACTTAGGGGCTATGTCCCAACTCAATCCAGCAGCATCCTTAGGATTCAAGAGTGGTGTCACACCCACATCAGGCCAATGAATATTCAAAGTTGAATCATTCCAAACAATGCATTGCTCACTAGCAGCATGCCAGTAATCAGTGGTTTTATACAAAAACTCTGCTTCATCTGATAAGACTAAGAAACCATGAGCAAAACCCTCCGGAATCCATAGTTGTTTTTTATTCTCCGCAGATAATTCAACGCCGACCCATTGACCAAATGTTGCTGATGACTCTCTTAAATCTACCGCAACATCAAAGACCGCCCCACTCACGACTCTCACTAATTTACCTTGAGTTTGCTCCATTTGATAGTGAAGACCTCTCAAAACACCTTTCTTGGATAGAGAATGGTTATCTTGAACAAAAGTAACTTTTTGACCAACTGCCTCAGAAAAATCATGCTCATTAAATGACTCAAAAAAGAAACCGCGATCATCACCAAACACTTTAGGTTCAATGATCAATACATCCGGTATCGCAGCGGGTGTTACTGTAATAGGCATTAATCGCTCTTTTATATTTTTTTAACTATTAAGAAATTCTCTCATTCAACATCTTTTCAAGATATTGGCCATAAGCATTTTTCTTCAATGGCGCAGCCAATCTTAATACGTGCTCAGCGCTAATCCAACCCTTGCGATAGGCAATTTCCTCAGGACAAGCCACCATCAAACCTTGGCGCTTTTGTAATGTCGCAATAAATCCAGCCGCATCTAATAAAGAGTCATGTGTGCCAGTATCCAACCAAGCATAACCACGACCCATGATTTCCACTTGCAATTGATTCATCTTGAGATAAGCTTCATTCACGGTTGTGATTTCTAACTCACCTCTGGCACTTGGCTTGATACTCTTGGCAATATCACACACTTGCTGATCATAGAAATACAAACCTGTGACCGCATAGTTACTCTTGGGTTTGATTGGCTTTTCTTCAATCGACAAAGCTTTAAAAGAATCATCAAACTCCACCACTCCATAACGCTCAGGATCATTGACATGGTAGGCAAAGACAGTAGCACCAGATGTGCGATCATTAGCGGCATAAAGCTGATTTACTAACTCATGGCCATAAAAAATGTTGTCGCCGAGTACTAAGGCCGATGGGTTGTTACCTACAAATTGCTCGCCAATGATGAAGGCTTGAGCCAAACCATCGGGTGAAGGTTGAACAGCATATTGAATATTCAAACCCCATTGGGAACCATCGCCCAATAATTCAGAAAACCTGGGCGTATCATGTGGCGTAGAGATGAGCAAAATATCTTTAATGCCTGCCAACATCAATGTAGTGAGCGGGTAATAGACCATCGGCTTATCGTACACAGGCATCAATTGCTTTGAAACAGCTTGAGTGACTGGATACAAACGAGTGCCGGAACCACCGGCAAGGATGATGCCCTTGCGGTTTGCAATCATGGGTTGTTGAGTTGTTTTCATTTGATTTTCTTCATCAGTGCTATTTCAGCAAATTGCATACATTCAATCACTGTAAAAATAAGTAATTCTTGATTAACTTTTTAATGACTGCTCCACATACTCTTTGACATATTGCTCCACCTGATCTCTCCAATGTGGATATTGTCCTGTAAAAGCCATCTCTGATAATGCTTTTTTTAGTTTGTCATTATTCAGGCGAGAGTTATAGGGCCTCTTGGCAGGCAAAGGATATTCTGTTGCCGGTATAGTCTGAATGTTTTCAGACTTTATTTCTAGGCCTTCACCATAAGCTGCAGCAGTCTCGATAGCAAATACAGCCAGACCATGCCACGAGGTTTCTCCATCGGGTACAGCATGGTAGATCCCCGACTCCACTCTAGAGCCAGCGATTTGCACACCAAGCTCAGCTAACCACTGCGCGGATGTGGGAACGCCCACCTGATCCGCAACCACTTTTAATTGGTCACGTTCAGCAGCCAATCTCAACATGGTTCTAATGAAGTTACCGCCCTCACCGTAGACCCAAGATGTGCGCAAAATAAAATACCTAGAGAATCTATCTTGATAGGTGTCGTGGCCAGAGTCATGAGCCAGATTAAAAGCTTCTTCAATGGCTTGCTCACCAGTTAGCTTGCCTTGACCATAAACACACAAGCCATCAACTGGGCCGGTTGAATCAGATTCAAGATAAGCAGTTTTTTTAGTATCAGCAAAAACATAATCTGTTGAGTAATGAACCAAGACCCCATGAGAGACATGGGCGATGTACCGAGCCATCAATGCTGGAGCTTTTGCATTGATGGCAAAAGCAAGCTCACGCTGACTTGCATCTTCTGCTTTATCAACTGCTGTATATGCAGCAGCATTGATAATGACTTTGGGTTGATATCTATTTAGAACTTGGGTGATAGATGATTCAGAAGATAAATCACACTCTGATCGTCCCAAAAAAATTACTGAGGCCTTGAGATCTTTTAAACAGGTCTGTAATGCCTTACCCACCTGACCGTCTCGCCCAAATACTAAAATGGGGCGAGCATGGTCTAAAAGTTCAAAGGATGAATATGACATCTTTAATTAACTGTATTGTTTCTTAACCCAGTCACGATAGGACCCACTCAACACACCATCGGTCCACTCTTTATTGGCTAGATACCACTCGACTGTTTTACGAATACCTGTTTCAAATGTTTCAGCGGGTTTCCATCCCAACTCTCGCTCCAATTTAGTGGCGTCAATCGCATAACGACGGTCATGACCTGGTCGATCTTTCACGTAAGTGATTTGTGAGGCGTATGAACTGCCATCTGATTTAGGACGCAGCTCGTCCAAGATGCTACAAATAGTATTAACCACATCCAGGTTTGGCTTTTCATTCCAACCACCAACGTTATAGGTTTCACCCAATTGACCCACTTCTAGCACTCGACGAATGGCTGTGCAATGATCCTTCACATACAACCAATCGCGAATTTGTTGGCCATCACCATATATTGGCAATGGTTTACTAGCGAGAGCATTCAGAATCACTAATGGAATTAGTTTCTCTGGAAAGTGATAAGGGCCGTAATTGTTAGAGCAATTGGTAGTTAATACAGGTAACCCATAAGTATGATGCCAAGCTCGTACCAAATGATCCGATGCAGCCTTTGATGCTGAGTAAGGACTGTTTGGTTCATATGGATTGGTTTCTGAAAATGCAGGGTCTTTTGGAGATAATGATCCATAAACCTCATCTGTGGAGACATGCAAGAAACGGAATTGCTCCCTCTCTTCTTGAGGAAGATCCGTCCAATACGCACGGACTGCTTCCAGCAGATTAAATGTGCCCACGACATTGGTTTGAATAAAGTCTCCAGGCCCATGAATAGAGCGATCCACATGTGACTCGGCTGCAAAATTTACAACCGCTCTAACTTGATGCTTCTTGAGCAAAGAAAGTACTAACTCGTAATCACCAATATCACCTTGCACGAATACATGACGCGCATCATTTTCAAGAGACTTAAGCGTGGTTAAATTACCAGCGTAGGTGAGCTTATCTAGATTAACAATACCTTCAGCAGACGGGTTAGCCAACCAATCCAACACAAAATTACCCCCGATAAAACCTGCCCCACCCGTGACTAGAATCATGCTTCACACCCATATTTATTATGCTTCATTATCTCATTTACTGTGGTTGCAAAGGCGGAATTAGCCAATCCCACTCGCCCTGACTAACTGTCATCAAATGAGAATGAGTCCGTTTTGTAAAAATGTGATTTTTCAAGAATTGAGTTGGCTTTTTTGCCAAAATTCATACCCCTGAATCAGAAAAACACCCAACAAAATACCAGCTACATCCATCACGACATGCAGCACTTCACCCAAGGCCAGCCTATCCACGATTGAATTACTTCTATGGAGACTCCGTACAGAGTGAGTCTAATATCTAGTTTCCGGAAAGATCTGAGATAAGCCAAACATCCCAACACCATTAAGATCCCGAGTCGTGTGTTTGTACACCTTACCACACCAATCAAAAATTCTACTGGACACGAACTGTTTAGGGACTAAAAATAAGATTGTCATCACTAACCTGTCAAACCAAAAAATGATTGCAGTTATTAAAGTAACTAGTGTTATTCATTATCCTCAATGGGTGTGACATCGATGGCTTGCATGTCGCGTCGCCATTGTTGGTGACGCCTCAACTCACTCAGAGTTTTATAAAAAGATCGATCGAGATCATCATAGACACGCTGAGCGCTATTGAACTGAATGAATTTTAAAAGTCTATGCTCCTGAATTTGAACCACTATCGACTTAAGAGTATCGAAGTGATCAAGCACCCACTCTTGCTCTTTATATTTCTTGATAAATTTTTCCGAAAAGTTGGTGATGAAATCATACTTTTCGTTAAGAAGATTTTTGACTTGCATCTTAGACCAAGCTAAGTGACCATCATTTTCAGCGCCCAAATCCTTAGCTGCCAGCAATAGGAACTCGTAAACAAGAGGTGCATCGTTTTGTAGTTGGTCTAACTCTTTCACCGTAGCGCCCTGCTTTGAAAATTTACGTAATAACTGAAATCCTGACTTCCAATCTGGCAGATGATCCGCTTCAGTGACACGAGCAAGACCTAGAACTTTTTCTTGATCGTGACCTTCGAAATCAAACTGAACCTTAAAATACTCGGGCAATTCAAAAGGTTCATGCAGTTTACGTATCAATCCTGCATGCTCTAACTTTTCAACACGCAGCTTCTTCCAAGTGATCACCGCCAAATTGCGTACCATTGCAGCCTCGGCAATGTCTCTTGGTGAAAAGTCGCTTATAAATTGTTCTTCTAAAGTTCTGAAATCATCTTCATTCTCACCGGGCAAAATAATCAGACTCGAATAGGCACCTGTTTTAAGAGCATTGCGCGACGTAGCCTTCTTGCCTTCTTCAGTTTGTGGGCCACCAGAACGTTTACGTCTTGGCAACATAACTAGTCTTTATTAAGAACATTTAAGCGCACGCCAGGCCGATCATCTGGTGTGCCGATGAATTCAATACCTGCTTTTTCGAAAGCTTTTCTTAATGCCTCAAGAGTTTTAGCTTGAGCATTAGGAACACCGACTTCAGTTTCGAGTCTCATCAAGGTTGAAAAACCAACGCCTGACCTCTCAGCAAGATCTTTTCCAGTCCACCTCAACAATGATCTGGCAGCACGAATTTGGTCACTTGTAATCAAGTAAATAATACCCTATAATGAGTAATGATTACTCGATTTAGAGTTTTCATTACTTAGTTTGGAGAAAAATATGCTTAATAATCAAGATTTTGCCTTGTTGCGAGCCAAAAGTCTAGGTGGCTCAGATATTGGAGCAGTGTTGGGTTTATCCAAGTATCGAAGTGCGGTGGATGTGTGGATGGAGAAGACGGGCAAAGAAGTCGGCGTTCGAGATTCTTTACCGTTGAGGTTTGGTCAGTTCGCGGAATCCTTTGTCGCCTCTGAATATTCTTTAGCTACTGGCTTCTCTTTAGCTACTCATGATGCAGCTGTGATTCATGCGCAATATGACTACATGCATGGGCATATTGATCGGTTTATATTAAATAGTGATGCACCATTGATTGGTGAAGATGGTCGCATCACTGCTTCACGCATTTTGGAATGTAAAACAGCGAATCCATTTGCTCAATCAGACTGGGGAGACCCCGGCAGTGATCAAGTGCCTCTTTCCCATCTAGTGCAATGTGTTTGGTACATGATGTTGACTGGGATTGGCCGAACAGACCTAGCTGTTTTGTTTGGTAATGCTGACTTTAGGATTTATGAGATTACCCGAGACCTAGAGTTAGAACAGATGGTTCTAGAACGAGCTGTATCTTTTTGGGAGAACCATGTTCTGACTGATACCCCCCCTCCTGCAACCTCAGAGTCTGATTACAAAACACTATTTGGTAAATCCACAGTGAGTAAATCCGTAGAAGCTCCAGCAGAGACTTGTGAACTGATTAAGAAGCTCAAGTCTTTGAATGAACAAATTGACTCCTACGAACAAGAAATCAGCAGCATCAAGCAAAGCATCATGGGGCAAATGCAAGATGCGGAAGTGCTGACCTTTCATGGTCAGACCTTGGCAACTTGGAAAGCTCCTAAGCCCTCCCTTCGACTAGATGCTAAGAGACTATCTGAGGAGCATCCTGATCTAGTTCACCAATACCAAGTACCTATCCAGAACAGTCGTCGCTTGGTCATCAAGGAGCTCCCATGAAAATCTTATCAACAGCCATTAACAATCTGTGTGAGAAACTAGGTTTAGATCCTGAAGAAGTTCAGCTCTGGTTGGATCAACACTTAGGATTACCGCTTTATCCTCAATTACAACTACTGAGATTAGCGAACAAATACCAGTTAGATCCTTTATCGGATGAGATAGCATTACTCCAAGGACAAGACCAAACCTATCAACCATTAATCACGATCGATGGTTGGTGCAAGCTCATCAACAATCATCCTCAATATGCGGGGATGAGTTTAAGAGACTCCACAGAACTGATCGATGGCATCCCAACTTGGATGGAATGCACCATCTATCGGAATGACAGAATCCTACCGATCGTGATCAAAGAGTATCTGGAGGAAGTGAGAACAGATCACCCGTCTTGGCAACAAATGCCAAGGCGTATGTTAAGACATCGAGTGATCCAGCAGTGTGCGCGGTTGGCACTTGGGATATCGGCTAATGAAGGTCATTCAAAGGCAAACACTATTGAAGAATATTCGAGCTCAAAGCAAGTTAATTTCAAACAAAAATCCTTAAGAAAACGTGCTGATGTCTTAAAAGAACGACTATCAACTAGAGATTTATAAGTAAGAAAATTGTTAAGCTGTTAAAATTCATCAGACAGTCTCAATTGCTCCAATTTACCACCATCAATAAGAGATAGCTTACTAACTGATTTGGAGTAGCCCAATACACCAAGACCACCTAGACAAAAGAAGGCGAGAACATGCTGTGCTTTATCCCACCAATCAAATAATCCAGACGGTAAATAAACCGTAGGAACGACACTTAAAAATCAGAATACAAAACAGGAGAGCCAGAAAACAATCCTAATGAAAGAGATGACCATCCCCATGAGCGCAGATGTACATTACACCCTCAGATGATTAATGACCACCACCCTTCACGATGACCAAAATACCTTTCCAAATGATCCATAAATCAAGTCGAAGTAGGTCGAAAGAAGAACGCTTGAGATACTGGTCAACATATTCATATTCATAGACAGGATTACCCATCTCTGATGTGCCTTTATTGATATGACCCAAGCCTAAAAGACCGCCACGTAATAAGAAGCGGGTTACATTTCCCTGTGCGCGATCACGTTCATAATGCAATACCGATAAAGGACGAGGACCAACTATGCTCATTTCACCCTTGAGCACACTCCAAAACTGAGGCAATTCATCAAGATAGAATTTTTTAACAAATTGGCCAACATAAGTTCGACTATCTTGAGTCCACTCAGCCGAGTAAGCAATCCAGTCATGACGCTTGGCACCCTCAGGTTCAATGTATTTGGTCTTAATTAAGCGAATCTTGTATTTAGGAATAACCTTCCCAGCACTTACTCCGTTGTAGTAAAAAAACATAGGCCCAGCATTTTCTGGAATTAGCCAGCCCTCAATTATAAAAGCGAGCTTTAGTAATAACAAAATAGGGGCAGAAATAAGCAAAAAAATTAGCGCTACAAACTTATCAAATAAAACTTTGAAAAAGCGCGGTGGCAAAGGCTCCTTCAATTCAAAAATATGAGGATATTTTTTTAAAATCTCCGCAGTAGGGGGTGTATATGGAAAGGCCTCAATAGGCTCGTTATTTAAAGTCATTATTTATCTTCAAGAAATTTTTTAAAAGCGTTATCTATTAAGTCTCTAACTTCAACCCTAAATCTCTCGTCAGAGAACTTTTCTGCATTTTTTATACATGAATAAGCCGTAAATTTATCTTCATTCCTTTCAAATAAATTGATAGCCGCAATAATGGAATCTACCGCCTGATGATCAAAAAGTATTCCAGTTGGACTATTCTCATGGCCATCTTGAAATGGGATTAGGCTCTCAGTTGCACCCCCTCTACCGTAAGCAATTACGGGTATACCGCATGCTTGAGCTTCAACGGGAACAATACCGAAATCTTCCTCAGCAGCAAAAATAAAAGCCTTTGCGTTAGTTAAATATTTTCTTGCAGCCTCGAAGGACTGCCATCCCAATAATTGAACATTTTCACTCGCTAATTTTTTGCATTTCTCATAATCTGGGCCGTCACCAATAACAACTAATTTTTTATCGGGTATTTTTTTAAATGCTTGGATGATTAGTGGAATTTTTTTATATGGGACCATCCTAGACATCGTAATGTAATAGTCTCCTTTTTTGATCACAGGCTCTGGAGCATACAAACTAACGGGCGGATAAATTACCGTTGATTCTCTTCTGTAATATTTATAAATCCTTTTGGAGATAAATTTAGAGTTTGCTATAAAAATGTCGACACTGTTTGTAGTTCTCAAATCCCAAATTTTAATTTTATGTAAAAGCCAGCTATAAATTAGTCCTTTTACACCAGTTATAGCATTTAATTCATACAGATATTGATGCATTAGATCCCAAGCGTACCTAATAGGGGTATGACAGTAACACACATGCAATTGACTTGGGCTTGTTATTACCCCCTTAGCAATTGCGTGAGAACTGCTTATAACCAAGTCGTATTTTGATAAATCAAAAAGCTCTACAGCAAGAGGCATTAGTGGAAGGTAATTTCTATACCTCTGTCTGGCGAATGGTAGGTTTTGTATAAAACTAGTCGTTACAGTTTTACCGTTTAGGAAGCCCCTGTCTTTTGAATCTAGGAAATCAACTATAGAAAAAATATCGGCATCAGGATAGCATTTAATAAGCTGCTCCAAGACTTTTTCAGCGCCGGCATAGACCACCAGCCAATCATGGATTATGGCTATTCTCATTGCTAAACCTTTGAAATTTATTATAAGAAATACCGAACATCACCCATATAAGCAGATAAGCAAACTCCGGCACGGCCAACAGCATCATCAACCCGATTGATGCGCAAATAAAACCATAATAAAAATATTTATTATTAGAGCACATAGAAATAGGTCTGAAGATAAAATAGACAAATATTGTAAGGCCAACCAATCCATTATTAACTAATAAAGTAGAAAAGAAATCGGTAGAGCGAGTAGCCCCAAATCCAATGCCAAATAATGTTAGTGGCAGGCTTAGTTCAGAGAAAAAAAATAAGGCATTAGAAAAAAAATTAAACCTATCGCTACCAGATGTTGACCGCTGGCTAAGCTTATCCCAGAAAAGATCATGTGAAATCTCTAGATTAAAAAAAATAAACGCGAACAAAAATAGTAAAGAAAGAGTAATAATTTTTTTTTCAAAAAAAAATTTTGAGGCAAAAAATAATAATAAAAATAAATAACCAATACTGGAAAAAGTAAATAGAAGAGACATCAATAGAATATATGAGCTTAGCTTGTATTTTTTTGCAACTGAAAATACAAAAACTGGAAAAATTGATAACGCATACATTGATGGTTCACCCATATAACTTTTAAGTCTCAACAATGGAAATCCAGCAACTTCAATATGTTGAGTCAAGCTACCAGAAAAATCCATTGATTCACCAAACATGCGATTAGAAACAAAGTCTGCTCCATCACCCCATTTAATAAAATAAAATTCCTCATAAAGCCCATAAATCGCTGCCAATACACCCGAATAAATTATATATTTATCCCAACTTGACCTGTAGAATTCTTTAACATAAAAAAAGACAGTCAATCCCACAAATAAATATAAGCTCTGAGTAAAAAATGAAGTTCTGAAAATGCCTACTGTAGACTCTCTAACTAAAATTACATAATTAAAATTAGGTAATTCTGTTAACAGCTGAAATGTAAGCGATACTCCATAAAAAATAAGATAGAAAAAAAATATTTTTAAAATAGCGTACTTTTTACTATACAACAAATATATAAACGCGAAAATTGCTAATATATTAGCAATTGTTGTGCCTTGAAATTGAGGGAATAAAAGAAAAGAATGTATAGGAATAAAGAATATCCAGATATAAAAAAAATAATCGCGAGAGTTATTCATGACAAATTTGCTTCACGACTGATTTGATCTCATCAAGAAAGCTATCTAGCTTATTTTTATTTGACAGATCTTCACCCTTAAAATGCCTACATTGAAGTTGTGCATTCCCCTCGGAATAACTAATTAAGAATTGCTCAATGCTTTTGATATCAGTCTCTATCTTCAAACTTACATCAGCAGATGCCTCGCACATAGAGCCATGAACCCCATGAACAACTGGAGCGCCTGAATATTGAGCCTCAAGAATGGGAATCCCAAATCCTTCATATACTGATGGCATAATAAAAAACTCGCATCCACCATAAACCCGAGGTAATAAAGCATTCTCCAAGAAGCCCGGATAAATAATTGTCCCATCTGCAATGCCAGCCTCAATTAAGGAATGAAGTTGTTTATTTTTCCACCCCTTTCCACCTATCATTACTAATTTAGGCAACAAATAACCTTTTGCTATAACATTTTTATAAGCCGACAGTAGATTAAATATATTTTTTCTTGGCTCGATTGTGCCTAAAACGCAGAAATATTTAAATTCAAATAACCTTTCATTTTGGGCCTTGTTGCTGAAGAAACCGTAATCTACTAGCGGATTGAAGACTCCATTTGATTCACGCCCAAAGAAATAGGTTAGATCACGCGATGTTGCATTTGATACGCAATATATATAGTCAGTAAATTTTATTGAGAAATTTTGAGAAAGCTCCTTAAAAATTCTTTTGTACCAAATCATGGTTTTGGGGTAAAGCTTATATACAAAATCATGAATTGTAGTAACAATTTTTATTTTTGAAGGTTTAATGAACGGGAAAACTCCATTTGATGCCCAATAAATATCAATTCCGTCTGAAAAAAGTTTACGAGAAATATATAAATTATGAAATAAAGGCCCCCTTAAAAAATTATTCCCCACCCTTTTATACACATTTGGATAATCAGGGAAAAAAATTGTACTATTGCTATATAAATAGAAATTTACATTTTTCAAATTCTCTACTAAATATAATAGATAGTTATAAATATAATTTCCGACGCCAGTTCTATTCTCAACAAGCGTGCTAACATCAACCCCAAATTTAATTTTTTGCATACTTTTTTAGAATTCTATGTAGGCTTGGAGAAAGCGTATAAATTAATTTTTTAATATAAAAAATAAACGAATACCTTAACCTTTCTATATCTGGCATAGCCCTATAAATTAATCCCCTATCAATATTTTTAAATTCTTTTAATGTGTATACATGATCATAGTTCCCAAACCAAGTTAACTTATATTTAGTGCTATCAAAGCCCAAATCTCGGTTTGTGAGCAACAAGAAGTTTTTAGCTAGCATCTGATCATGCTTATATAAAACTTCTTCAGACAAATCGAAAGCATGTTGAATAGGTCTTTTCTTTAAAATCTTATAAATCATAGAAACAAGCAAATATTGCTCATTAGCATATCTACTTCTTAAGTTTAAAAAATTGCTGCTCTCAAACCAATTTGCCTCAACGGTTGATAACAAGGGTATGTCAAATAGCTTAATTAAATCAGTATTCAGTCCAAAGAAAAAAAAATCGCTAACATGAAAGGCCATGGGATAGTTTCTTCTGGGATTTACAGTTAAGTTACTGACAGCTATGATCTTTTTACAAAATAAATCCCCCGCTGAATTTTCTATTTTGCCAATATAATCTATCAAAGATTTACTGTAAATATTTATATCAGTCCTCAATTTTACCGAGAATTCGGTATCAACATTTTTAAGCCCATTAAGAGTTGAAACTATTTGCCTATTGCAATTATTTAGCAATTTCTTATCGTTATAATAATAATAATCAGCACCTGGATCTTCATTAAATACCACTTTATCAACCTGAATATCAGAAACATCCGTTCCAATCCAAGTCGATAATATTATTTTAGCCTTCGGGTAATTTCTTTTAATCGAGTTTATATTTTCACTGACCTCTTCCCTGCACAAGACAGGCCCCTGGACTACAAATGTTACCTTAGATATATCAGACATGGATGTTCATTTTTTTAAATGCTTGTTTTAAATAGAACAAAGCCCCAATAAAATACACTAATGAATTTACAAGTAATGTTTTATCAATTGTTAAACCAAAGTTTAATGATAATAGGGTGGAACATGTCATGGTAATTAATATATATAAGCTTGAGTTTTTTAAGAACTCAAATTCCGTTCCTGTAGACATTAGAAAAGTTCCGCTAACGTGCTGACACGCATTGCCAATGCACCATACTGCCAATGCAATGAAAAATATATTGTTTAATTTGTATTTGTTGTCAAGCCAATACAAAAATATGTAATCTGACCCTGAATACAAAATTAATATAAAAAATGCAATGAATATTATGCTAAAAATAAATGATTGCTTAAATTTATTTTTTACCAACGACTCATTCATTGATAAATAATACCTTGATATTGCATGATTATATGCTAAACCAATAACTCCCATTAGCAAAGTCAACCCTAAAAAAATTTTAACCCAAATTCCATACTCTATTATTTCTTTAGAATTATAAAAAAAAGGAAAGACTAGAAAACCTATGTTATATATAATAGTTTCATTAATAGAAAAAATTAAAAAATCTTTTGATTTTTTCCAGTACCTATTGAATATATATTTAATATTTATTAAAAAATTAGATCTAAGAATTAATTTAATATTATAATTATTTTTTAATCTATTTAATTGATTATTAATTATAATAATTAGACCCAATGAATAAATAATTAGAGTTAAATATAATGACTTATCTATATATATAAAACCTAATGATAGTAACGCAATAAATCTTCTAATATTATCAGTGATCTGGAAATAATTAAAGTCATCTATTGAATTATAGATATTCTCAATATATAAAATTAATGAATTTGAAACTATAGTAAATATAAATATGACTACAAATAAAATACTATAATTGTTTTTCTTCTCTATCCAAAAATAACCAACTATTAAAAAAAGGATAATATTTTGCAAAAATATTGCCAAAAACATGAATGGCACAACTCTCTCAATCTCTTCCCGCCAATTTTGCTCCTTTACATACATCATCCTCAATTCTGAATATAAAGGCTTACTAATGCCAAAATCTGCAAATGCTGAATAAACAGTTACCCCATATATGATGGTGATAAACGCAAAATCATCGATTGCTAAATATTTAGAAAAGAGGCTGGTTTGTGCTAGGCCATAAAAAACTGTCATGCAAATGCCGACATATTTTAGGATTGAGTATTTAATTAACATTTTCTTAAAACTTTAATTAAATATTCTTAGTTCATGATTATTCATATTGTAATTTGAATAATTTTCATTCGCCCCCACAAAAAATAGGGGGAGCGCTACTATTTAGTCGATTTTAAAAATTGCTCTAAGTCAGCGGGCGTTCCAAGCCCATGCATACCATCTCCAAGGGTGCCAATATTAAAAAATTCTATCTTTTTACCCTCTCTTATCATTTCGTTGTAAGCTGGTGCAACATAGAATTCATTGTTTACCCTTAAATCTTTAGCAATCATGAGTTCTGCGGCACTCACAAAATCTGATCCACGTTGATAGTTATATATACCAACCGTAGCCTCATCAGATACCACCTCTTTTTCTACAACTCGAATTATTTGGTTTTGTGAATTTAGCTCTATGTATGACCACTTATTGCTATTTTCCTTCATGGTCATAATCAATCCATCCACGCTTGGCTTCAAAGAGGATAGATATTTATTAATATCAACATCTATAAACTGATCGCAATTTGCAACCATCAATTGGTCACCATTATTTATATACTCTTTGGCCAAAAGCACGGTACACGCCGCACCTTCGGTTACCTTATTTACCTCAAGGATTTTGCAACCGGGGGATTTGTCTTCCAATAGAGCTCTTAGCGGGTATTTATGTAGGTGCTCAGCCTGACAGATAAATATAAAACGATGGTCTTGTTCTGGCTTCAAATTTTCAATCACTAACTCGATCATGGGTTTACCAAGAACTGGAATGAGGGGTTTGGGATCAAGATAACCAGCTTTAGAAAAACGACTTCCGTGTCCGGCCATAGGTATAACAATATTAAGCATCTGGCTCCCCTAGGTATTTATCATTATTAGCCCCCGGGAATTTCACAACTGTTGTAGTGACATCAGTAAGAGCCAGGAAGTCGGTCGGTCTATTTGGCTCTATCACTAATATGTCACCGGTTTTATAGACTATATGATTCATTTTTACTTCACCATCAGTTATCACTGTAATTTCAGTGGCAATTTTATGATAGTGAGTCGGTTCATATTCGCCAGCTTTATATTTTTTTACAGCAACTTCAACCTGATTTGTATTGAGTACTACAGGGCTAAAGTTGCCAATAAACCAACCCTTCGTCATTTCATCCAACCTATAAACTTTCATATTAATTCCTCTGAAAACTCTTGAAGCCAGACTCGTACTCTTCAATTTTTTGTGGACTATAGAATGTATGATATCTGTCGTTAGCAATCGAAAAATGACCCACCTTTTTACCCGACAAAACATACTCATTAAAAACTGGAGAAATAAAATACTTTCCCTCCAGGCTGGAGCTATGCTTTATTGAATTCATTGCAGACTTTATAAACTCAGATCCTTTTTTATAAAGATAAACCCCTGCGATTGCACTTTTACTAATTGGTCTCTTTTCTGCAGTCTCTATAACCAAATCCGATTCATTCGTTCTCACATATGACCACCGAGGATGAACTGATTCAAATGTTAGGCATGCAGCATCTAAGTCGCTAGTATTAAATTTTTCAAGATACTCATTTATGCCCCCGTCAAATACTTGATCAGCATTCGCGATAAGTAGCGACTCATTACTGTTAATGTGCTCTATAGACAAAAGAACGCTACATAAAGCGCCCTGTGTATCTGCTCGCAATTTAATAATTTCTGGCTTAATAGGGCTTAATAAATTCAACGTACTATCAATATGAAACCTATCGCATTCTTCTTGTTTCACAATAAAGATAATTTTTTTAAAGCTGTTACCGTGAGTAATATTTTTAATTACATGCTCAATCATGGGAACCCCCATAATTTCGATTAAAGGCTTTGGATAGCCATAATCATCAAGACTAAAGAACTTGGAGTTAGATGCAATTGGAATAACTAGGTTCATAATTTCGACTCAATTTCAAAAATACGTCTTTTGATATTTTCCAAAGTGACCTCATTAACATCGTGAATAACTAGCAAATGTGCTCCAGAGGCTTTGGCTGCTTTTATGCCATTTTCATTATCCTCGAGGATAAGACACTCGTCAGGCTGCAGCTTTAATTTTTCCATGGCCGCAAGATAAATCTCAGGATGAGGTTTAGACTCACTGACATCCTCATTGGAGAGAAAAAAATCAAAGTAATTTGTTAGTGCAGACCTTTCAAATAAAACTTCCATTGTCTTTCGAATAGAATTCGAGCATGCCGCCATCCTATAGCCCTCGGCTTTTAAATTCGATAGTGCATATTGATGGTTAAAAGTGGGCTTACACTTGGCGTACCCCAGTTGAAATGTAAACTCCTGCTTCATGTCGTTAATAAAGCTATGTAAGGCTCTGGGCAATCCACGCTCTAAGGTCAACATTTCTAACTTCTTTTTAGTAGGCAGACCATCATAGGTAACCAGATGATCATAGCGATTAATTTCCATGCCAAAGATTGCAAGGGCTTGATTTAGCGCCTCATAATGCCAATCCTTAGCATCTATTAGCACCCCATCCATATCAAACAAGACCGCTTTAATCTTAGCCATAAAAATATTCCTTTGCCTGCATCGGAAAATCCGTACAAATTGATACCGAACTATTCTGATGAAAATTATTTTTCTTGATCAATCCCCACAGATCCTCGTGGGGCCTACCATGCAATTCTGGAGATACGATCGCCACCTGTTTTTTTTGTTTAAGTAATTGATCAATAATGCCAGCTTCATACCATTCACTCTCAAAGGCATCCAACCAAATACCAATAGACATATCAAAAAAGGCAGGGTGAGGTTCATATTCGCTAATTCGAGCAAATACAGGAATATGTTTCTTAAAGTAACTGCGCATGTCAGGAACAGCCATATCGAATGCAAAAAAATTCTTAAATGCCCCTATCTCAGTAAATTCCTCAATTAAGTCATGCAAACCATCTGACTTAATATTTAGAGCAATTGGCGCCGAAACAGGGTAGTTGTGATAAAGATCGCTCAATTGACGAGCTTGCATAGCGCCAAGAGTTGGCATGTCATGAGAAATCACCAGCTCAGCATTAAGATCCCGAAAATCCGTTTCAATTCCGAATCCACTCTTAAGAGCTCGACTGAATGCGGCAAAGGTATTTTTTTCTGCAGATTCAATCCAGTATCCGCGATGAGCAATAATTTCTATCATCAATTACGTCCATAGGTATCTTCAAACCGCACAATGTCGTCTTCACCTAAGTAACTACCCGATTGCACTTCGATAATCTCGAGTGGGGTTTTGCCTGGATTAGCCAAGCGATGGGTTTGTCCTTGCGGGATATAGGTACTTTGGTTTTCAGTGAGCATAATCACTTGATCGCCATTGGTAATCTCTGCAGTTCCTTTGACCACAATCCAATGCTCGGCTCTGTGGTGATGCATTTGCAATGAGAGACTCGCTCCTGGTTTGACTTGGATGCGCTTGACCTTAAAACGCTCACCTTCATCCACGCTGTCATACCAACCCCAAGGACGGGAGACTTTGCGATGCAGGTTTTTCTCTTCGCGCTGTTGAGACTCTAATTGATTGACGATGTGTTTGACATCTTGACTGTTTTTGCGATCTGCTACCAATACGGCATCAGCCGTCTCAACAATGATGAGGTTTTCTACCCCGACTGCGCTCACTAAGCGCGTGCTGGCATGAATCAGTGAATTTTTGGAGTTAGTGATGAGGGTGTCGCCACTGGTGACGTTACCTTGTTCATCTTGTTTACCTACTTGCCATACGGCATCCCAAGCCCCTAAGTCATTCCAACCCGCATCGAGCTCCACCATCTTGATGGGGTGCTTTGAGCCTGGGCACTTTTCGATCACCGCGTAATCAATCGACTCGCTCGGAATAGTATTGAAGATCGCTTTATCAGGACGCACAAAAGTCGCTTGAGCTGTTTGATCTGTAGCCCTTGCAACCCAAGCCGTTTCGGTAGCGCCAAAAATATCGGGACGGAATTCTTTTAATGCGTTAAGCCAAACGCTGGCTTTAAGGACAAACATCCCGCCATTCCAAAAGTAGCCACCTTCTTCTAGGTATTGCTTGGCTGTAAGCTCATTGGGCTTCTCAACAAAGCGCTCCACGGTATAGGCATGATTTGTCGCATCCCCTTTTACCTTGATGTAGCCATACCCTGTTTGCGGGGAGCTAGGGGTGATGCCCAAAATCGCGATCGCGCCTTCCTTAGCTACTGCAACAGCGCTTTGTAAGACCCTAGTAAAAGCAGTAGGATTGGTCACCGTTTGATCTGCTGGGGTAACTACCAAAATGGGATCTTCTTCGTTTTTACTAATCCCCTGCGCATAGAGTGCTGCAAGAGTAAGTGCAGGAGCCGTATTTTTGCCAGTGGGTTCTAACAATAGAGTTGCTTGAGCGTCTTTTAATTCACGTAATTGATCTAATGCTAAAAAGCGATGCTCTTCATTGGTCACTATTAGTGTTTTGCCAAAAGTAATTTCTTTACTACCAACAGAATGAATACGCTCAATCGCTTGTTGAAACAAGCTTTGATTTGAACCGTCACCTGAGAGCACTAAGAACTGCTTAGGAAATCCTGAGCGAGATAGTGGCCAGAGTCGGGTACCGGAGCCGCCGCAGAGAATTACTGGAATGACTTGACTTAAACTCACAATAATTTATAAATAGATAATTAGGTAATTTGCTACTTACAGAGATACGCCCGCTAATACCCGATCTCACTACCAATCTCTGATGGTTTAGCCCCACTCAAGAGACTAGCCGCTTCGGGGTCGGCTGTCGGCAACTGCCTCACTTCACGACTCAAAGCCTCAATCTCTTCCCTCAAAGATTGGTACTCCTGCATTTTACGTTTCAAAAACGCTCCCGTGAGTGCTGTTTTCTCAGCCAACCCTTGCGGAGTCAATAAATAGGCATAGACCCACTTGTTTTGATTGTTTCTGAAGTTTTGTATTTTCACTGACCCCTTGGAAATAAGGGCGTTCAAGCAATAGTTAATACCACCCAAACTGACCCCCAAAGATTTTGATAACTCTCTTTGAGTGAGATGAGGGTTGGATTCTAGGAGCCTTAACACTCTGAATTGAAGTTCTGTGGGCACTAAGTTGATCTATTAAAAGAGTGAGGAATTTACTTTTACTTTTACTTTTACTTTTACTTTTACTTTTAAAAGTATGGATTTTGAGTACGCTACCGCCCTACTTTTTCAAGTATTTTTTATATAAATCAATTACTTAATTAATTTATGATTAACGTTCAATCATGAACATTATAACCAATAATGCTCTTTTATAGTGCTTTTTCATATCTCAAAAATTACAATCGCGTCATGAATTTTTTAATCCTATCGTTTCTGATCAGCCTAATAGTCACCTTGACTCTGATTCGGTATCAGCACCTCCACGAACATATCTCTAGTGACCATGATTTGTCTGGTCCACAAAAATTCCATACAAAAGTTGTCCCGCGCATCGGCGGCATCGGCATCTTTTTCGCAATACTGATGACCAGTTTGTGTGCTTTGTTTTTTTTCAAGCTTGAAAGAGGCTTCCTACTACTGCAAGTAATGGTCTGTGCTCTACCTGCTTTTTTAACTGGCTTACTGGAAGACGTCACCAAAATGGTTGGCGTAAAAACACGTTTAATTACAACAGCCATCTCCGCTGGATTGGCCGGTTATTTTGTCAATATTTGGATCACCAATCTTCAGATACCATTTATTGATGAATTATTAACTATTACAGCCATCTCTATGGCGTTCACAATCATCGCGATAACCGGTCTGGCAAACGCCTACAACATCATTGATGGCTTTAATGGTTTAGCTAGTATGGTTGCCATGATTAGCTTACTAGCCATTGGTTACATTGCATTTAAAGTCAATGACTCGACCTTGGCTTCGACATGTTTAATAGTCATTGGTGGAATTGCGGGATTTTTTGTTTGGAATTATCCACGTGGCTTAATTTTTTTGGGCGATGGTGGCGCTTACTTGATTGGGTTCTTGATTGCAGTGTTATCTATTCTGTTAGTCAAACGCAATCCAACGGTATCCCCATGGTTTGCACTCTTAATCAATGCCTATCCTATTTTTGAAACCTTATTTACGATTTGGCGCCGAAGAGTGCACCAAGGAAAAAATCCAGGACTTCCCGATGGCGCCCACTTCCACTCGCTGATTTATCGTAGGCTGATTCGTTGGGCAGAGGTTCACGAGATAAAAGAATCAGCCTCGTATTCAAAAAATGCGAAGACCTCACCTTACCTCTGGTTGCTGTCAAGCATGGCTACTTTTCCAGCAATTATTTGGTGGGACACTACTTGGGTGTTGCAATCTTTTGCTTTATTGTTTTGCGTATCTTACGTCTGGGTTTATAACGCTGTTGTTAAGTTTAAGACCCCTAGTATCTTTAAAATACTCAGATAGCATCGCCAGCACGACATTTTTCACGAAGAATCAAATCCCGACCTTTTTTAGTTGAGGTAAGTACACATGTATTTTTTGTACAGAACCCAAGACTTCCACCAAGAGCAAGGCCCTAGCTAAACCATCAGGCATAGTTTGAAGTTTTTCAAAAAATCCTGTTAAGCCTTTGAATGGGCCCTGCGTGATTTCTAATAAATCACCTGAATTGAACAATTGATGCAGGGGTTCTTCTTTGGCGCAACGCTGCTTGAGACAATCGACAATCGCATCAGGAATCACTACTGGATCTGCAGATCGACCAAATTTGAGGAGCTGAGCAACACCTCTGGTCGAGCGGATAGGAAACCAATTACTGGTTACATCGGACAAACGAATAAATAGGTAGCGCGAAAAGAGCGGCTCAGTGGCCAACTTGATGGCATGTTGACGCTTTTTCTCAACCTGACAAGTGGATAAAAAAACTTCAAACCCTTGGTTTTGAAGATTCTCTAGGGCCCGAAACTCTTCTCGAACTTTGGTCTGAATGAGGTGCCACTTCATGATGCGATCAGATGCCTAGGATCAATCAATATCAATTGATGCCGGCTTTGTAATTATTCCAAGCTTTACGCAACAAGACCAACAAAAGACCCACAAACAAGCCAGCCAACAAACCCACAACCAAACTAACACTCTTCTTAGGAAACACCGGTAAATCAGAAACGTAAACAGGGGCTACCAATTTTGTTTGACGAGCGTCTCCAGAAGTAATTAATGCGTTCAAGCGAATGCTTTCATCGGTTAAAAACTTGACCTCATCTCTGTTGGCCAAATATGCCGCCGAGAGTGCCGAACCAGATTTATCAGCTTTAGCCACCAGCGCTTGAGTTTCTTGTAAACGGACTTGATATTTGGCCAACAAAGATTTGGCTTCTTCAATGTATGGCTTAATGATTAGGCTTTGAGACTCTTTCACGTTTGCAAATAAGGCTTGTGCGCAGGCCAAAGCACCCTCTTTTGACTCTAATCTAATTTTTAACTCAACAATTGAATCAACGCCTTTAACAGGGGTAAATTTTGCCAACTTTGATAGAGACTCTTGAGGCATTTTTTTACCCTCTAAACCACATGCCTTGATCTCATCTTCTGTGTAAGTGCTGGGAACCTGATGGCGAGCAATCAATAAACTAGGTAACTCAACATTGGATCCCAGAGGATTAGTGTTGTTGTTGCTTATACTAATCTGCGCCATCTGTATTTGTGCAGTAGCCTCATACTGACTTGGAGTCACCATCACAAAAGTAAGCGCAGCAGCCACACCAAGCATCCCGGTAGCAATGATTGCCTTCCAAGACTCCACTAGGAAATCAACAATGTCTTTTATAGAAATTTCATCATCAGTGATTGGTTGGAATGATTGCTCTGACATACTGTGCTCGATTCAATACCTTATTTGTAAAGTAACCCAATAAATTGGGTCTATTTATTTCTAATTATTAGAATTTTAACCTGTACCAGAGCTGGCCTAGGATTTCATGAAAAATCCACCTTGTGCGCTGGAACCCCTCACTACTTGGGTAAAAATCTAAGGGGGTGAATTGGTTCTTTTGGTAATACCCCATAGGAGCCTCTACAACCTGTAACCCCTCTTTTTCAAAGATGGCTTTTGCTCTGGGTATGTGCCAAAAGTGGGTTACTAAATAGATTGTTTTAATTCTTTCTTTTTTAAGAATTTGGGCACTTTCTCGTGCATTTTCTTGAGTGGTATTTGAATTGGACTCAATCCACTTGGCACCAACACCTAACTCATCCTGAAGTACATGACTCATCAGCATTGCTTCAGGAATATCTTTTTCACTAACCCTATCAGGCGCTCCACCAGTCACTAAGATGGGTAGCTGGGTAACTTTTGCTAACCTGGCACCAAACCTCAACCTCTCCATGGAAGCAACGCTCACGTCTTGCTGTTGATATTGAGACGGAGCATCCAATGCCCCGATTCTTCTGCCGCCACCCAAGATGATGATGGCTTGTGGCATCTGATGATGATCTTTGTGACGAACTTGAGTGACAGATAGAGGGGCTGGCCAATGCATGAAAGAACCAGCCATCGTGGTTATTTGATTAGCAAAGTAGTTAGTAGAACACACCCAAACCATCAAAAGACAAATGGTGATCAATGAATTCTTGACGCGCTTACTTTTAAGAAATAAAAATGCCAGGGCAATGATCATCAACCAGATACCAGGCGGCATCAACAGTTCAGTCACTAGATTTCTAAAAGCCCACCCCAGTGACCATGTACTCATATTGATATCAACTTTTCACTAGGGTATTTGGACTCTAAAGACAACCGTTGGGTTAGGAGTTACCTGCCACGATCGACATCACCGCCATGCGTACTGCAATACCGAAGGTGACTTGTTTGAGGATGACGGCTTGCTTCCCATCCGCCACATCACTAGCAATTTCCACTTCACGATTCATTGGTCCTGGGTGCATCACGATGGCATCTGGTTTAGCCAACTGGAGTCGCTCTTTGGTTAGACCCCATTGCTTAAAGAACTCATCGCCCTGTGGAATTTGATGAGACTCCATCCGTTCCTTTTGGATTCTGAGGGTCATTACTACATCAACATCTTTGAGACCTTCCTCGATGTTGTTGTAGATTTTGACGCCCATCACATTCAAGTCTTTCGGTAAAAGACTCTCTGGACCAATCGCTCTGATTTCTGGGCAACCTAAAGTTTTGAGTGCTGCGATATTAGACTTAGCTACACGGCTATGAACAATATCACCAATAATGGCTACTTTGATTTTTGTGAAATCTTGCTTGTAGTGACGCATGGTGTACATATCCAGTAGACCTTGCGTTGGATGCTGATTAGTACCATCGCCTGCATTGATCACGTGCACATGAGGCGGTAAGTGTTGCGCCACCTCTACCGCTGCGCCCGTTGTTTTATGCCTCACCACAAAGATGTCCGCCTGCATCGCGACCAAATTATCAATGGTGTCCAGCAATGTTTCACCTTTGGCCGTGGATGATGTTTGGATGTCTAAATTAATCACATCCGCTGACAAACGCTTGGCAGCAATCTCAAAGGTGGTTCTAGTTCTAGTGGAGTTTTCAAAGAAGAGATTGAAAACATTCTTACCTCTAAGAAGTGGGACTTTTTTAACTTCTCGATCTGACTCACTCACCGCCACAAACTGTTGAGCCGTATCCAAGATGTGAAGGATATGTTCTTTTGGAAGACCTTCTAAGGTGAGCAGGTGGATTAATTCACCCTTATCGTTTAACTGAAGTTGGCTGGCAGTTTTTGTCATCTTAGGTCGTTATTTTAGCTGTGTTTAAGTACTGGCTTCAGTTATTTGTTTGCTTACTTATTTGCTTACTTATTTACTTAGTTAGTTGTTCACTTTGTTTCAGTAGCAAAAGCAAACTGCCCTTGTTCTGTTTGCTCCAGGACCAAGATCTGGTCATCGGCAAGTTGCACCTTGGCGCCTTTGAATGTCGCGTCTACTGGCAACTGTCTTCTATGACGATCTGCCAATACCACTAAATCAACCTTGGCAGGCCTGCCGTAATCAAATAACTCATTCAAGGCGGCTCTGACTGTTCTACCTGTGTCCAACACATCATCCACCAAGATAATGTGAGTACCTTCGACATCAAACGGCAACTTGGTCGACATCCCCTCAGCACTGTTGAAGGCTTTCACGCCCTTCTCAGAATAGTCATCACGATGGAAGGACACATTAATCACGCCATAGCTTGGTAGACCAAGGTCTTTGGCCAAACGCTCTGCCACCCAAGCACCACCACTTGCGAGACCTGCTAACTGAAAATCACTGCCTGCACTCTTTTGTTTCTTTAATTGCTCTAGAAGTATTTGATACAGCTCCTCTGCCTGAGGAATGTTGGAGGTATTTTGAGTTAATGTCATATCGTTATCTGATCGTGTGATGCGTCTTGGGAGATATTACTCTTGAAAGCATCATAGTTCTTGTAAATATTGCTGCAAAATGAGTTGCGCTGCCAAGGCATCATTACCACCCTCAACGGCTGCAGAGGTGTAGCGCTCATCGACCCAAACCACCTGCTTTTGAAACCTGCCGTGCAACTGATTGCCAAAGCGCTTAGCCTTTTGCGTCATCTCATGAGGTGCACCATCTGGATGAGTGGGTAAGCCCACCACCAAAAGATCTGCCTGCCACTCTTGAATCACCTGCTCAATGGCTTTCCAGCGCTCATCTTGGTTCTTTTCTTGGAGGATGGTGAGTGGCTCAGCTGTTTTTGTGATCGCATTACCAACAGCCACACCAATACGCTTTTCGCCATAGTCAAAAGCCAGGATGGTCTGATTTTTTTGACTCATTAGGCGTGACCCGCCTCACTGGATAAGAACCCTAAATCAACCCCTAAGAGCCCCAAGACATTTTCATATTTGTACTCATCTGGCGTATCAAAGATGATGTGCACCAACTCTTCAGTCGGCGCAGGAATGTTTAACCAACCATTTCTGGCAATTTCATCTTCGAGTTGACCAGCACTCCAGCCAGCGTAGCCCAAAGTCATCAAGAAACGTTGAGGGCCATGACCGGCCGCCACTTCTTGCAAAATGTCTTTGGAGGTCGTCATTGCCAATCCACCAGGAACTCTGAGCGAAGAACTGTAGTGACTTGTGTGTTCAGCCTCTGATTGCTCATGCAACACGAAGCCTCGGTCAGTTTGAACAGGCCCACCAAAATACACAGGCTCACTGGCTTTGGGCTGTATTTCTAGTTTGAGATCAATTTTATCAAAGAGCGTGGCCAAGTCGACGTCTGTGGGTCGGTTCACGACCAATCCCATGGCACCATTTGATGTGTGGTCACAAATATAGACCACAGTTCCAGCAAAGTTATCGTCCACCATGCCGGGCATGGCAATTAAGAATTGATTAGCGAAAGAGCCAACAATCGGCTTGGCTGCATCAGGTTGCGTCATGTGCTCATTTTATCTGATTGATAGCCGACGCATAGGCTTTCAGATAAGAATTGGGAATGAATTCTCCACAATTGCAATAAGCCTTTAAAATCAAGCCAATTAAGAAAATAACAATACCATCTCAAGACCAATCCTCAGGAGACAGGGATATGAGTACTAAAAGAGGTTTAGTCTGGCTACGGCGTGACTTAAGAGTTCACGACCACCATGCCTTACGCATGGCAGTGAAGTCTTGCCAAGATGTTTGGGTCGCCTTTGTGTTTGACACTGACATCTTGTCGCATCTACTCGATCGCGGTTTAACGAAAGATCGTCGCATAGATTTTATTTGGCAATCTTTACAAGAAATTGATGCGGAGCTACGCAGTAGAGGTGGCGGCCTGATTGTGCGTCATGGCAAAGCAACTGAGATCATTCCTCAACTAGCCAAAGAACTCAAGGTTCAGGCTGTCTTTGCCAATAAAGATTACGAGCCAGCTGCCATTGAACGCGATCAGATGGTGTCTTTGGCTTTAGAAAAAATTGAGATTACTTTTCATGCATACAAAGATCAGGTGATCTTTGAGCATCAAGAAGTGCTCACAGGCCAAGGCGGTGTATTTTCCGTATTCACGCCTTACAAAAATGCCTGGCTTAAAAAGTTAATGCCGACTGATTTAGATGCTCATGCAGTGGATCTGGATGGCGGCCAATTTGCATCTATTCCAAGACCTCTCGATGTGCCAATGCCAACCCTTCAATCGATGGGATTTGAGTCAACAGGCATTGAATCCTATTTGCCCGCAGGCATGACTGGTGCCTCAGAATTCTTTGAACACTTTTTAGATCGCATAGACCACTATCACGCTACGCGTGACTTTCCAGCAACCAAAGGTCCTAGCTACCTATCAGTTCACTCGCGCTTTGGCACGATTTCTATTCGTGCTTTGGTCCGTGAGGCCCATCAACGCATGCTAGCCGGCAGCATGGGGGCGACCATTTGGTTATCCGAACTGATTTGGCGTGATTTTTACTTCATGATTTTGAGTAATCATCCTCGCTTAGCGCCAACACCCAAGAAACCATCACTACTTCACGGCACTGCAGGTCATGAATCTTTTAAGCCCGATTACGACAAGATTGTGTGGGAAAGCGGCGCCAAAGCTCAAAAATTATTCAAAGCGTGGTGTGAAGGCAAGACGGGCTACCCACTGGTTGATGCAGCGATGCATCAACTCAATCAAAGCGGTTACATGCACAACCGCTTACGCATGGTGGTAGCCTGCTTCTTAATTAAAGACTTGGGCATTGATTGGCGTTGGGGTGAGCAATACTTTGCCGATCACTTGAATGACTTTGACTTTGCCGCGAACAATGGTGGCTGGCAATGGGCCTCATCAAGCGGTTGTGACGCCCAACCATATTTCCGTATCTTCAATCCAATTACTCAATCCGAAAAATTTGATGCAGAAGGTAAATTCATTAAAAAGTATTTACCCCAACTCGCCAAGCTATCCAAGAAAACCATCCATGCTCCTTGGTTGGCAGGTGATATTGAATTAGAGATTGCAGGTATTCGATTGGGTAGAGACTATCCTCTACCAATTGTGCAACACGATGAAGCCAGAAAAAATACCTTGATTCGATATGCAGTATTGAAGAAATAATTACCCGAAAATTAACACGAATTGATTGTGCTTCCTAACTAAGATTTAATCACCCTAGTACGCAACCACACAGCAAACTCGACTTCAGATTTTTGATCAGTGGCTACATCTAAAAGCCATTTCGCCAGACCCAAGTCTGAAAAATCAAGCTCAACACCATGGACAACTAAGACAAAATATAAGGAAGTCACTGCTGTTCGCTTATTCGCATCGTTGAAGCAATGCCCCTTAGCGATGAAAGTAGCATAGCAAGCTGCCAAATCAAAAACATCAGTAATAAACCCATATCTGAGGCGATTATGTACTCGATCTAGTACTGCCTCTAAAGATTTATCTTTAGCTAAGCCTTGCAACTCATGAGAACCAATAATCCCATCGTGCAGAGCAATGACTTGCTCTGCACTCAAAATAATATATTGAGTCATTGATTATTTATCTTTCAAATAATCCAAGACATGCTCAATTTTGGGCAATTTATTCTGAAGAAACTCTGTGACCTGCTGATTCGATGCTTCAACTACTGTGATTTCAGTCACAGCACTTTTAGGGACAAAATACCCAATCGCCTCATTGCGATTGAGAATTGCTACTGGCTGATTGCCAGCTTTTGCGATAACTTTATTAGGCTCACGCAATTCAGTGAGTGATGCAGTCAATGATGTTAGCAATATTTCCATAGAGCCTCCTTTTCTGCATTTTAATATATATTTAAATATATATCAATGGGTATATTTCACATTCCAACCGGCTTCTTAAGCCCAGGTACTTGGATAAATTCCGGTTTCTTGCCCAAAGACATCGCGCTTAATTGCCCACCCCAGACGCAACCGGTGTCCAAGCCAACCACATTCTTTTTCTTCAAAAGACCCAAAGTCGACCAGTGCCCAAAAACGATTTTGGCGTCTTGAGTTTTTCTAGTCGGAACCTCAAACCAAGGCAAGTAGCCTTTAGGGGCATCGCCAGCACCCTCTTTGCTGACAAACTCCATCACACCTTTTGCTGTACAAAAACGCAAACGTGTGAAGGAATTAATAATGACCCTCAAACGCTCTGCGCCTTTGAGTTTGTTATTCCATTGATTGGGTGTGTTGCCATACATGTCAATGAGCGACTTGGCATAATTTTTATGGCGCAAGACTTTTTCTAATTCATGCGCCAACTCCAAAGTTTGCGTCACATCCCACTGCGGCAAGATGCCAGCATGCACAAATAAGGTATTGAAATTATCTTTGCCACTGTACAAAGCCATCGGACGATGCCTTAACCAATCAATCAGCTCCTTTCTATCAGGAGCTTTCAAAATATCATCTAAAGTATCTAATGATTTAGGGTCACGTATACCAGCATCTCTGGCCAACAAATGTAGATCGTGATTACCCAAGATACATTCAGCTTGACCAGCCTCTTGTAAAGCTTTCAATGTCCGCAAGACTCCTAAGGAGTCAGGGCCGCGATTGACCAAATCACCCACGCAAATGATTTTTGATTTCTTAGGTAACTGGCGAATCAATTGCTTGAGCTGTCGATGACAACCCTGCACATCACCAATTGCAAAAATATCATTCATAGCAATTAATGCGACATGGCTGCAAATGATGCTTCTGCTGCTTTGAACATTTCCGCCAACACAGCATCATCATGCGCAATTGATATAAATCCTGCTTCATAGGCAGAAGGTGCTAAATAGACACTGTGATCCAACATCAAGTGGAAGAACTTTTTGAAGGCTTCAATGTCACTGGCAGTCACTTCTGCATAAGACGTCGGCACTTTTTCAGAGAAGTATAAGCCAAACATACCACCCACACTATCCACTGAGAATTTAATCCCTGCCTTTTGAGCTCTCTCTTTCATGCCATCCACAAACTTTTTAGTTTGTGTTGCTAAGCAGTCATAAAAACCCGGCTGAGTAATGATGTCTAAATTCGCCAAACCAGCAGCGACTGCCAACGGATTACCAGACAAGGTACCAGCTTGGTACACGTTACCAAGCGGGGCTAATTTATTCATGATATCTGTGCGGCCGCCAAAAGCCGCCATGGGCATACCACCACCCATCACCTTGCCCAGGCAAGTTAAGTCAGGTTGAATACCATGCAAACTTTGCGCACCACCCAAAGCGACTCTGAAACCCGTCATCACTTCGTCATAAATTAATACCGCCCCCTCTTTGGTAGTGAGTTCGCGCATGGCTTTCACAAATGCTGAGCTTGGCTGAATCAAATTCATATTGCCGGCAATCGGCTCAACAATCAGCGCTGCGATCTTGCCCGCATTTTGTTTGAAGGCCAATTCCAAAGCCTCCACATCGTTATAAGGAAGAACCAAGGTATGTTTGACCAAGTCTTGGGGTACACCACCGGAGGATGGAGCATTCTGCGTGCTATCTGCAAAGGTCAACATGCCTGAACCAGCTTTGACCAACAAACTATCAGCATGGCCGTGATAACAGCCTTCAAATTTAATGATCAAGTCACGACCGGTGAAACCACGCGCTAAACGCAAGGCACTCATGGTTGCTTCAGTACCGCTTGATACCAAACGCACTTGCTCAATACTTGGCACCAACTGGCAAATACGCTCTGCCATCACAATTTCAGCTTCTGTGGGTGCGCCATAACTAAAACTATGCACAGCAGCATCTTGTACCGCCTTCACCACAGCAGGATGTGCGTGACCGACAATCATCGGACCCCATGACCCAATGCAATCAATGTATTTTTGATCATCAGCATCCCAAAAGTAAGCGCCCTTCGCACGTTTCACGAAACGTGGCACACCACCGACCTGACGAAATGCTCGCACCGGCGAGTTCACGCCACCTGGCGTGGTCTTTTGGGCTCTTAGAAATAATTCTTCGTTTTTACTCATGAAGGGATATCAATCAAAAATTAATAATGATAAAAATATTGTGTTTAAAACTTCAAAGCCACCCGAAGGTGGCTTTTTTAATCTTGTTGACTTAGATGACTGTCATCTCAAAGTCTTCTTTGCGTGCACCACACTCTGGACATGTCCAGTTCATTGGCACATCTTTCCACAAAGTGCCCGGAGCAATACCTTCATCTGGAAGACCAGCTTCCTCATCGTAAACCCAGCCACAAATCAAACACATATAAGTTTTAAATTCCATGATTCTTTCTTTCCGTTTTTTAATATTTTACTAGGTATGAGTAACTTTCATTGAAATCAAATTTTTAAGCCCTGCGCCAGATCAAATGAATGCGCGGATTATGGTTTTTTGATTTCAAACCTGAATAAACGACACTCCAACGGGCCATTGAATAAAGGCGTGCGCTTGGACTCTTTCATGCGCAACTGTCCAGGCAAGCCCATGTCTGCCGTTAACACATCCACCTGCCAACCTTGGAAATCATCCTTGAGATGTTTACCAAACTGATTCAAAAATTCCATGAATTCTGGTGAATTATTATTTTTTGGTAAAGCATCTCGCGCCCCTCGGCCACCCTTGATCTCCAAACGCTCACCATAGGGTGGGTTAAAGAGCATCACACCAGGATCTGCAAATGGTGACTTAGCCACCAAGGCATCAATTTGTCTCACATTGGAGAGAACCCCTGATTGCGCTGGCAAGCCAGCACGCTTCCAGTTACTTTTCACAATGGTGATCATGTTTTCATTGATGTCACAAGCTGCCATTTTGAGCTTGTTAGCATCAGCTAAGCCTGCTTCAATATTTTTCTTAGCAACAGCACACAAACCATCCCACTGCTTTTTAAGATCAGCGGTATTGAATGGTTTTAAACGCTGAAACCCAAAGCCTTGATCCGCCCCCACCAAATCAACACGTGTTGGTCGATATCTTGTGAATTTGCCTGATTCAGACTTTTCTTGCGCTACTGGAACAGGCTCTTCTGTTGGCTTTGCATTTAATAATCCAGCCCTAATAGAACCCGACGGAATACCTAAGCCACGATAAGCAGCTTCAATCAAAAACGTACCACTACCGCACATCGGATCAAATAATGGTTGCTCAGGTTTCCAACCCGTCAATGCCAAGATACCCGCCGCCAAATTCTCCTTGAGTGGTGCCGCGCCCTTATCGTCACGCCAACCACGTTTGAACAATGATTGACCACTGGTGTCGAGGTATACGGTTGCATGAGTGGCTGTTAAGTGCGCTTGCACCCGAACATCCGGTAACTCGGTATCAATACTAGGTCTTGCACCCTTCACTTCTCTCAAACGATCGCACACCGCATCTTTGATTCGCAGTGTCACAAAATTCAAGCTAGTGAGTGGTGAACGATGCGCGGTTAAATCCACTCGCATGGTTTGCTCAGGAGTAAACCAATCTTCCCAACTAAGTGATCTCACCGCTTTGTAAACATCATCCTCTTTACGGTATGTCACGTGCGTCATCTGTAACAAACAACGGCTCGCAATGCGTGAGTGAAGGTTAACGGCCAAGGGCACAGACATCGGTCCTGCAACACCCAAACCACCCGTGCTATTGGGTGGTGGAGGATCAATCACCCAAGCACCCAAGGATTTAACCTCAGCACGCTCTGAGATTTCCTTCAATTCCTCCGCTAAAGGAATCTCTAAACCACGGGGACAAACGATAAAAAATTTCATTGCAAAACCTTATTCAAAGATTAATTTTCTTTTTGACAATTAAAAAGGTTTCACAACAACCAAAATACTAACAATCAAGAAAATAACAACAGGCAATTCATTGAACCAGCGATACCAAACATGGGAACGTTGATTGATCCCCGCCTTGAATTTCTTGTGAATCGATCCGCAAGCGTGGTGATAGCCCAACAAAATAAAAACCAAGAAAAGCTTGGCGTGCATCCATCCTGAGCCAGGACCTTTACCCACGCCGTAATACAACCAAAGGATTAAGCCAAGCACAAGTGCAGGAATCATCAAAATCGTCATGAAACGATAGAGACGATGAGACATACCTAGGAGCCTTTCAAGCGCTTGAGGGTTGGTTTCTTGAGCCATGTTCACGAAAATACGTGGCAAATAAAATAAGCCCGCGAACCATGAAGCCACCAACAAAATGTGAAAGGCTTTCACATACAAATAGGCACCGCCCACTACTGCATTAACTGACTCACTCATCTCAACCATCCCTTTAGGTTTACATGTCTGACTACTGCTCATCATTCATTCCGAATGATGAGCTTGATTAAAACTTTTATTACGTTAGGTTCTGACTTCGCCTTGGCCAAACACAATGTACTTCATCGAGGTCAAACCTTCTAAGCCCACAGGACCTCTGGCATGCAACTTATCATTGGAAATGCCAATCTCAGCACCCAAGCCATACTCAAAGCCATCGGCAAAACGTGAACTGGCATTGATCATCACGCTGGCACTATCGACCTCTCTTAAAAAGCGCATACCCGCCGAATAGTCTTCTGTGATGATGCAATCGGTGTGATGACTGCCATAGTGATTGATGTGATCAATCGCTTCATCCATATTAGCTACTGTCTTAATCGATAAGATCGGTGCTAAATATTCCGTTGACCAATCTTCTTCGGCGGCATCCACCAAATTCTTAATCCCAGCCGCTTCCAATGCTTGCTTGGTTTTTTTGCAAACACGCAACTCCACGCCCTTGTCTTGATAAATCTTGCACAAAGGTAATAAAGAATCTTTGATCGCAGCCTCATGCACCAAGAGTGTTTCCATTGTGTTGCATGGGGCGTAGCGCTGAGTCTTGGCGTTATCGCACACTTTGATGGCTTTGGCAGGATCTGCCAACACATCAATGTAAGTGTGACAAATACCATCCAAGTGTTTGATCATAGGCACCCGTGCATCACTCATCAAGCGCTCAATCAAACTCTTACCACCACGTGGCACGATCACATCAATGTATTCATTCATGGTGATCATGGC
>JACCDX011080250.1_pt1 | contig 37353 bp, 38 predicted proteins | sample 7449681 | NCBI WGS metagenome assembly JACCDX01 (sample SAMN15323450, study PRJNA562643) | freshwater metagenome | isolation source: river surface water | place: USA:Blue River Watershed | collected 2017-08-18
TGCCCGAGATAATTAATCAGCAAGCTTGGCAAAACAACTAACAGCCACGCATATCTAACGGGTGAGCGTCCGAAGTGGCCCATATCCAAATAGAGCGCTTCAACTCCAGTCACAACCAATACCACTGCGCCCATCACAATGTAAGCAGTCGTAGGGTGCAACATGACAAAATTTACGGCATATAAGGGATTAATAGCGGCAATGATTTGTGGTGCATCACCAATATTGATGGCGCCTAAAACCGCAAGCGTAATAAACCAGGCAAGCGTTATGGGGCCAAATAGTTTACCTACTGCGGCAGTTCCATATTTCTGAATCAGGAACAAAGCCACCAAAATAACCAATGAGATAGGGATAATGAACTTATGCAGTCCTGGTGTTGCAATCTCAATACCCTCAACGGCCGATAAAACAGAAATTGCTGGCGTAATCACGGACTCACCTAGAAGCATGCACGCACCTAGCATGCCCATGATCATAAAAAAGAAGTAGCTTTTAGATTTGCTATCGAATGAGCGCAAGGCCAGAGCCATCAGCGATAGGACGCCACCCTCACCCTTGTTATCTGCACGCATCACAAACAAGACATACTTCACTGTCACAACCAAAATCAATGCCCAGATCATCATGGAGATCACACCAAACAGTGCTTCTGGTGTGTAGGCAATGCCGTGGTGGGGATCAAAACATTCTTTAAGTGCGTATAAGGGGCTAGTTCCGATGTCGCCAAACACAACACCGATAGCCGCAAGCATCATTACGCCAAGACTTTTTTTATGCTCGCCCTCAGGTCCACTCACTTCTACTGGATTTAGAAGTGTTGAGCTTGAGAACTCTGGATTACTAATTGACATCTCATAACCTTAAGGTGATGTTGCGTGGCAATATGTTACTCCTTCTAGAGACGCGTTAAATCCAGAATTTGTACTCCAAAACCGCTTATTTATGCGTTATTTGCAGGAATACCTCGACAGGGACCCTCAAAAAATGGTAGAATTTCAGCTTCAGACGCGGGGTGGAGCAGTCTGGCAGCTCGTCGGGCTCATAACCCGAAGGTCGTAGGTTCAAATCCTGCCCCCGCAACCAGTATTTATAAGGCTTTCAGGTCAATCGGCTTGAAAGCCTTTTTGGTTTTTTAGATTCTCGTAGACACATCGTAGACAAATAATGGAAATAGTAATCCCCGTCAGTTTTCGTAAAGCACGTCTTTTGGCGAGCTTTACAGCCGTTCAACTCACTACAGCAATGATTTAGCGGCTACAGTAAGAGATGCCTCAAAAGAGCTGAAACTCTATTAAAAATGTTGCTAATGGTCAGTTTCCTTAGATTCGAGATAGAGTCTCTCTGAGAGATGTGGTTACTTCAAAGCTAATTTGACTGCCGCCAGCGTTTAGAGCCTCAAAGTGCTTTCTACCGCAATCTATTTTGGCGTTTTCTGATTTCCTCCGTTCATCCGAGCCTAAAGTGCTTTTCGTTTCTCTAATGAAATAAAGCTTATCAGAATGATTCAAAACAAAAGCCCAATCTGGATTATAGGAGCCAATCGGCGTATCAATCTTGAACCAGTTAGGTAGTTTTATAAAAAACTTAATCCGATCATTGGCATCCAAATCTTTAGCAAAGTCTTGCTCAACTTTAGACTGAAATTCAATATAGTCGTAAACAGTTTTATCTTGATTTTGAACAGGATATAAGTTGTTTAAATAGCGAACAAGTCCTTGTTCAGCATCCTCTTCTAGGCGCCTCATTTCCCACCATTTACCAGAAATCTTTTCGTATTTAATGCCATCCAACATCAAATCATGTAAAGCCTTATTGATTTCTTTTATAGCCATAGAAATAAAAGCTTGTGGATTGATGATGAATTCATCCAATCGACCTGATTTAGTTAAAATTTCTACTAATGTGTGTCTGGTTAGTTCGGTTTCATTCTGTAAATAACCAAGAATATCTGGAAGCTGTTTGGGCGCCATAACATCGATTGATGATTGTTCTCGAATAGCACCAACTGATACACCGCCTAGTGTTGGGTCAACACTAGTTACATCAATCTGAATTTTTAAAGGCTGAATCTTACCGCCACTATCTCTTAGATTGGCCTTAAATCGTTCAACCGCCAATCGAATAAGTTTCTCAGTTTGAAAATTTACTCTGTAACGAGTTTTTTGACTAATCTCATCCCACATTGCTTTGAATTCAGGATTTAGTTGAACCTTCTTGTTAAATCTAATCGTAGCCCTGTCTCTTGCGTTTACAACGCGATTCTTGAAGACATACTGATTCACTATGTCGGTAATCTCAGCTCTAATTGTTAAAAACTTTTCAGGGACTATCAATTGAAAATCAGGCTTTTTAATATCAAATTTATCAGTGACTTTGCCTTCAGATGTCAGATAGGACTCTTCAATTAACTTCTTCCATATTTCAGTGGAGCCTTGTTCTTTAATTTCAGTAGAACCAGCCTCTGAATCAACAGCAAGTTTTGAAAATGCCGTTATGGGAACAATTGAAAACTGAATTCCGTAATCTTCCTCATATTCGGTTTGAAGTTCGCGGGCAAACCGTTCATAAGACTCGTTAGCAATCACAGTCAATCTATTTACAGTTTCATCATGAACACGATCCCCATCTTGATTAACTGGCAACCTAAGCCCACGACCAATAGTTTGTCTACGATCTTTTTCTGATCCAGACTTCCTTAGCGTACAAATCTGAAAGACATTGGGATTGTCCCAGCCTTCACGTAAGGCTGAATGTGAAAAAATGAATTGGAGAGGATAGTCAGCCGATAACAGCGTCTCTTTAGCCCGCATGATTACTGAATATGTATCAATATCATCTGCGTTCCCACGCTCAGTCGAATCCTTAAATTGACCTTTTTTATCTTTTGAGAAATAACCCCCATGAACCTCATCGACAGATGTTGAGATCAAATCCTTATAAAGATTATCGTTTTGTAATTTCTTATATGCCTCTTCAAACCATACTCCTACAGGGCCAAGACTATATGATCCATTCGCGTTGTAGATTCGATAATCAGCTACAGTATCCAAGAAAAAGAGTGATAAAACCTTAATACCTCGCCCTTTTAGAGACTTTACCTTTTCAAAATGCTGTTTCACAGTCTCGAAGACTTGAGCTCGCATCACGTCTTCCTTGAAATTCCCAATAGCTTCATCTTTTTTGATCACAACGCCATTGGTAAATTTGATGAATTCATCACCCGAAGCTAATGATATGCCTTCAACAATGAAGCCGTCCTTGTATTCTTGACGTTCATTAGTCTTGAAGTACAAATCATCACCACGCTTAACCCAAATATTCTTTTGGCTTAGTGATGTGCCAGTAGCCACATTTACGCGAATTTGAGCTTTTAAAGTTGTTCTGTTGTCTAGCTTATTTAATTCTATAAATGCGTCATTCACATTTTCTTCAGCAACAACGCTGGCAACTTCAATACGTTTAACCAGTCGTAAATCATACGCTTTAACTGGATCTAATTTATACAATAAGTTGTATGGGTTTTTATGTGTAGCTGAGTATCTCAAAGTACACAAAGCATTCAGTCTGCCAATCGCCTCACGAGATGCCTCGGCTTCCATATTCTGTGGTTCATCAACTATCACGATTGGTTGCGCTGCCTGGATGAACTCTATTGGCTCACGCCCAGAAAGTCGGTCTGACTCTTGATTCATAATATTTTCAGCTCTTTGAAAGGCTTGAATATTAATAACCATTATCTGGATCGCATTTGAGGTCGCAAAACTTCTGACTTTACCCAAATCCTTAGAGTCATACAGGATGCTATCAAATGGTTGACCATACAAAGCTTTGAAATGGTCTGTCATTAACTCAATGCTAGAGATAACGCCTTCCCTAATCGCTATGCTTGGTACAACAATCACAAATTTTTTAAACCCATATACTTTATTGAGTTCAAAAATAGTTCTTAGATAAACATACGTTTTACCAGTCCCGGTCTCCATTTCAATGGAGAAATGACGCCCATTTAATTCGGCTGTCATCGGGATTTGGTTCGCTTCTTGAACTTTTCTGGTGTTCCTGAGCAGCCAAGAGTCAACTTGAAGTGGCGACTGTAAGGCGAATTTGTTACCTATACCAAGGTCGCTTTGACCTATTCCCATAAACTCAGAATCTAATACAGAGACTGAGTATGTGGAGTCGGCTAAGGGCTGGCCGTCAAACAAACCAACAACAGATTGAATTGCTTCATTCTGATACTGCAAGGAAGAGTCAAACTTAATTTTCATAAGTTCTAAACCACTCTAAAAACAGTTTTTGTATCTTCATTCTCTTGTCGAGATTTTATTGTTTGGATCACATTAACCTTAAGCTGATCATTGCCCTTAAAGCCCTCATCTAAGCAAATTATTTGGAATGGGTTTAATTCCAACATTGCTTCAATTAGCTCAATTGATAACTCTTTATCCAAACAAATTAATAAAGCGCCATCTTCAATAGAGAAGACTTCTTTTCCTTTAATTTTCAACAAATTAAATTTAGAATCCAATGGAAAACTAGACTTGAGTAATACCTCATAGAAAAGATCTAGCGAGCTTCTGGCTGGTTTAATATTTTCCGAAAATAACTTTAATGAGTGGGACAATTCATCTACATTGGGCCCATTAGTTTCCCAAACTAAGAAATTGCTGGCATCTAATGTAAAAGCCTTAAATCCATTGGAAAAATCTGGGCCACCACTCAAAAGATCGGAGCTGTAACTAGAAATTGCTTTTTTGAGCCTCTCTCTTGTTATGCTGGAAATTGTGGGAAATTTTTTATTATTTGTTTTTTCAGGAAGCTGAACAAGAATAAATTTTCTCTTCCCAGAGTCAATTGAATTTAAATTCATCACCGCATGACCAGTGGTTCCTGAACCAGCAAAAAAGTCTAAGACAATTCCCTCTGGATCGGTAAAGTATCCAATTAATGCGCTAACAAAATCTACAGGTTTCGGATTATCAAAGGGAATATCAAACTTTTTTAATAAGGCATCATCACTGCCACCAAATGGTAAAACTGATGGAACATTCTCATCAAGGTTTTCTTTTAGAAGATACTTTCGCTCCGGCTGCTTCGATTCATCCTCACCAAAAATAATTAATCCAGATTTAAGAAGTTCTGCCATCGTCTCTGGCGGATTTCTCCACCCACGATCTGGAATTGGACATGGCTTATTCGTAACCGGGTGAATCAGGGGGATGAAATAATTCTCTGGCGCAGTTTTCTTATTTGGCCAAGCCATAGAAACGGTTCTATATATTTCACCATCTCCATCAATGAATTTGTATGCCGCCTCACCACCTGATACATCCTGCCTTGACAGCCAATCCCTATAATCAGACCGAACATCATCTAAGGTATATTTTTTAGCCAAAGATGATTTATCTAAATTTAATGAGTACTTTTGAATAACATTATCTAGGTCGCTTGGAATCTGTTCTTGCCCAACCTTTTTTCTCAATTGCGCTACCTTGGATAGCATTCTTTGGGCATTTAATTTGGGTCGTTTGATTTCAAACTTACTTTTAAATACATTTAAATCTTTAGCAAAGGCAAAGATAGTTTCATGTTGAGTGGCTATTTTGGTTGAGTCTCCTTTTGGATTTTTTTTATCCCAAATAATTTCCCCAAGATCATTCTCTGAGCCAAAAATTTCTTCGAGAATTAGCTTAAGATTATGCGACTCATGCTCATCTATATGTATGGCTATTACGCCATCGTCCTTAAGCAAATTTCTAGCTAAATACAGACGTGGGTACATCATATTCAACCAGTTCGTATGGTATCTACCTCCGCCCTCAGCATTTGTAGAAATCTTGAATCCATTGCCGTCGACTTGCTCGGTTCGCTTGAGGTATTCCTGTAATCCCTCTTGAAAGTTATCGGGGTAAATAAACTCACTACCAGTGTTATATGGGGGATCTATGTAAATGAGCTTTATTTTTCCATAATAACTTTTTTGTAACAGTTTAAGCGCTTCAAGATTATCGCCTTCAATCATTAGATTTTCAGCTTTATCAAACTCGACTGACTCTTCTAGGTCTGGCCTCAAAGTTCCAATTGATGGTTGCTGTATAACCTTCATACAATTTGCTTTGCCAGACCAAGTTAACCCAAAGCGCTCCTTTTCAGGATCAATCCAATCGCCAATCTCACGCTCTAAGATGGAATAGTCTAATTTGCCGTCTCTAAAAATTTCAGGAAATAATTTTTGTAGCTCTTTAACCTTTAATTTTTTAATGTCTAAAGAATTTAAATCTAATTTTTCAATTTCATTCATTTTTTTATCTTACCGTCCAACGAGCTGAGAACAACATGGATTCACTTATATTTTGATGTAGTTTAGACTCAATTTCATCTAGTAGGCGATCTTTTTGCACCTCAATTTCCTTTGCTGAATTATCGTAATCCTTCCATGCTTGATCACGTTTAGACTCCATTGTCTTAACCCTTCTTTGTAAGGCGATTTTCCCTGGAAGATTTGATGCGGAACGAATTTGTTTTTTTAAATCCAATAGAGCTTCATCCATTTCCTTAAGATCGCTCTTCAAAGCATTTCGTCTATCAGATGACCAATGCTCAAGCTTGCCCATTTCCTCATCAAACCATTCAGATTGTTTTTGAGTAATTTCATCTACTAATTTTTTCTTCTGTCCATCAATCTCTTTCGTTAATTTTTTTGTGTCAAGACTTACTTGGGGACCCTCTTGAGCCTCTAGTAGTAACAATCTTTTAATCTGGTCATCCGATACATTGATTCCATCATCGGTTAAACCAGAAAAAAATATATGATCTTGAGCATCTGATCCGGTAATCGAAACTAGCTTGCCTAAAAAAATACCAGTCTTACCTTTAAGACTTTCAAGTACTGTTGATTTTTTACCCCATCCTGAGTAATCAAAAATTAGCTCCGAATCCGGAAGCACTTGAGAGCCAGCCTCTCTGATTAAACATTGGGCTAAAGGATGCCCAAGCCTATACCTATGAAACCCATTAGTTTCTCTTCCTAGCTTATATTTTCCTGTTGGAATTTCTAGCCCTTCTGGAGGAGACTTTAAATCAAATGAAAATTCAGAATCTATGAAAAAAGCATCTTTCTTAAGGCTAAATTTCGTTAGCAGCCACAGCAGATTCTCATACTTATCAATGTATTCTCGGCTTTCCTTAAGGTTGACTTTTAATCGATCATGTACTTCCGCATCAAAATTTTCCAACAATTTTTTTCGCGTACTTTCCATGGTCACGCTGATCTGAGTATCCATCTCTGAACGAAGCTTGGAGAACTCACTTTCAATTTCTTCTGGAGTCCTACAATTTTGATAGATGTCTACGATTCTTTTTTCAAAATCAACGCCAGATTCAATTACCCCCAATACCTCATCGCTAGCACCAAATACGCCTGAAAATAATTGAAATTTTTCAGATAAAAGCTCATATACACGCTGATCGGCAGCATTATTTTTATTTAAAAAATTAATGACAACAACATCATGTTTTTGCCCATAGCGATGTGCCCTGCCAATTCTTTGTTCAATCCTCTGGGGATTCCAAGGTAGATCATAATTAACCACCATAGAACAAAATTGAAGATTTATGCCTTCTGCCGCCGCCTCAGTGGCAATCATTATTTGGGCGAACTCCCTAAAATAATCGACTAGCGCCTGTCTTATATCCGCAGATCTCGATCCCGTAATTCGATCAGAGTTTTTATTTTCTTCAAGCCATGCTTTATAGACGGACGAAGAGTGGGAATCGGTATTTGATCCGTTGAATAAAACTATCTTTCCCTCATACCCTGATTTGCTTAAAAGACGAACTAAATATTCTTGGGTTCTTCTGGATTCCGTAAAGATAATTGTTTTTTCTAAAGCACCCAATTCTCTTGCTTTATTGAAACCCGCCTTTAATGACGAGATAAGCGCAAGCCCCTTTGCGTTTTCAGTGATTGATACCGCTAAATCCCTAAATGTTTTTAAATCACCTATCTCTAATTTGATGGCTTCTACATCTTCAGCGGTTAATGGTCTTTCTTCGTCTGGCTCCTCGTCCCACTCATCGCACACTTCATCAAACTCTTCATAATCCTCGGCGAACTCTTTTTCCAGCTGATATATTAGTAAATCATTTCTTTTAATCTGACTCTCCAATTTTCTAACCAATGAATCTAGAGCGCCAGCGATAGCAAATGTAGAAGATGCTAATAATTTCCTCATTACAAGAATCATTAGCTTTCTTTGGCTGGCTGGAAGTGCTTTTAGGCTTGGTCTTCTCAAATAGTCGGATACGATGTCATATAAGTCTTGCTCATCAGGTGTCGGAATAAACTCTTGAGTTAGAGGAATGCGATTGGTGTACTTAATATATTCAAGAACTTGCCGTCTTAAGGTTCGATGGCATATAGGCTTTAGGCGTGACTTCAACTCATCAAATGTATCTTCCCCAGTTAAGCGAGCATATTGATTCCTAAAACTTTTGGCATCTCCAAATGCGTAATCATCAATTAGACTTACAAGGCCATACAGCTCCATTAGAGAATTCTGAAGAGGTGTCGCAGTCAGTAAGAGCTTTGGTGAATTTGCTAAAGCCACTTTGAGGGTCTTACCTATTTTATTGTTGGGCTTGTAGACATTTCGAAGTCTATGGGCTTCATCTATGACTACTAAATCCCAAGGTATCACCATCAAATCTTCATGCTGTCTAGAGGCGAACTGATAAGAACATACTACTAAGGTATCTTGAATAAATGGCTGACTATTGCCTTGTTTTTTTATTTGGTTGTAGTTTTTAGTCTCAAGTATTAAGGCGGGAAGATAAAATTTTTCATTCATCTCCGTTACCCATTGTTTGCGTAAGCTAGATGGTGTGATGACAAGGATTCGCTTTTTACCCTCAGTCCATTTTTGAGATAAAACCAGGCCAGCTTCAATAGTCTTTCCTAAGCCCACCTCGTCAGCCAAGATTGCACCTTTTGAAAGTGGAGACTTAAAGGCAAATAATGCGGCGTCCACTTGATGCGGGTTTAAATCAACCTGAGCATCAACCAGAGCTGAAGCGATTTTTCCTGAATCAGAAACCGAATGCTTTCGGCTTAATTCTGTAGCAAAGTATTTGGCCTGATGTCGTGTGATCATGTAATTTTTATAATTAATTCAGCTTTTTCTCAGTGTAAGTCATGAACATTGCCTTTTGACTGTAAAGCCTCCTTCTGTCCGCCCACTCACTAACCGTACTTACTTAAATATTTTTGTAATTTTTCTATTATTACAGTTAATTTTTACAGTATCAGTGTTAATATACCACCATGGAAGACAAAAAATATACTTTTGAAGAGCTCTGCACCCTAACCGGGGTCAGTTCACGAACCTTGCGCTATTACATCCAAATTGGTCTGGTAGATAAGCCTATAGGGCAAACCCGGGGGGCTCACTATTTGAGCCTTCACATTGAGAAGATCCTTCGTATCAAGCAATTAACTGAAGCGGGCATTTCTCTTGAACGAATACGTGAAGTGTTATCTGGCTCGCCAATGCCGCTTCCTGAGCGGACCAAAAAGCCGGGAGACATTGCGGTACGTACTCACCTATGGGTAGGAGAAGGTATTGAACTGGAAGTCTCGGCTGAAACAGCGGGTTTGAGCCCTGAGCAATTACGTCAATTCTTAAAAGGCGTGATGCAAGCATATGAACAAGTCAAAAAGGATGCGCAATGATTGTCATTGAAAAGGTAAAGAACGTATTTTCTAGCGGTAACAAGAAATTAGTCCTGCAATCAGTCTCAGCAACTGGTGCAGCCAATGGGTTATTGCTCGATATGAGCATACGCCAGCACTATAAAAACAACACCAACAAAACGCTCGAAGTTGTTTACTCGTTTCCTATGGCTTGGGGCGCCACCTTCATGGGAATGCAGGCAGAAATTGACGGCCAACACTTGGTCGGCACAGTGATTGAAAAAGCGAAAGCAACCGAACAGTATGAAAAAGCGATAGCTGATGGCGATGCCCCCATCATGATTGAAAAGAATTCTGATGGTCTATATACCGCCAACCTGGGAAATCTTAAACCTAATGAAGATGTAGTTATTGAATACAGCTATTCGCAACTGCTCAAATATGAGCAAGACTCAATGCGCATCGGCATTCCTACGGTCATCGCTCCGCGCTATGGCGATGCCAAAAAAGGTGGCATTGAAGAACACCAGAGCACTGAATCTAGTTTCTTGTCTGAATACCCATTCACCCTATCTCTGCAATTAACTGGCGGCCTAGAAGAAGCCACAGTTGAATGCCCATCACATCAAGTGCAAGTGGCTAAACAAGATGAAAGCTTATTAGTCTCGATTGAACGCGAAGCTTTTTTAGATCGCGACTTTATCCTCAATTTAGCTAGCCTACAAAATCAATCTTTTTATATTGTCACACCAGATAAACAACTCGGATCCAATGGTTGCACTGTCTTAGCAAGTTTTTGTCCACCAACCATCGACAATCAAAAAGATAGCTCACTAGATCTGAAGATCTTGGTTGATTGTTCAGGCTCCATGGAGGGTGATAGCATTCAATCGGCAAAACGCGCCCTGCATCACGTATTGAGCCACTTAACTGCAGAAGATCGATTTAGCTACTCTAAGTTTGGCAATCATACCAAGCACCTATTTTCTAAAGTTAAGCCAGCCGACCAATTTCATATCTCTGCTGCCTCTTTATTAATAGAAAATACAAATGCCGATATGGGCGGCACTGAAGTAGAAGCGGCATTGCAAGCGACTTTCGATCTAATGGGTGCTCAAGGTACGGCAGATGTTCTTCTCATTACCGATGGTGAAGTTTGGAGTACTAATGAAACCATTGCCGCAGCAAAGGAAAGTGGGCATCGCATCTTTGCTGTAGGAGTAGGTTCTGCGCCAGCAGATACCCTCTTAAAAGAATTGGCTGAAATGTCCGGCGGCGCATGTGAGCTAATCTCGCCCAAAGAAGATATTGAGAAAGCAATCGTGCGTATGTTCCACCGGATTCGCCAGCCTAGAGCATGCAATATTGAAATTGACTGGGGTCATCCAGAACAACCAGAATGGACTGTTGGCACTAATACCGCCATCTTTAGTGAGAATACAACTCATGTATTTGCTGGGTTTAAATCCACCCCATCAAAGCCAGCCTTGCTAAGTTACCAATTAGGCAATAGCTCACAACGCACAGGCATTGGGGCTTCTCAGATCACACACTCCAAATCTCATAACCTACCTCGTTTGGCAGCGGCGCAAAGAATCAAAACCGCACCCGAAGGCGATCAAATTGCTTTGGCCCTTAGCTATCAACTCATTACAGAGAAGACTAATTGCCTATTGGTTCATATTCGCACTGAAGATCAAAAGGTAGCCGAATTACCAGAGCTAATGACAGTTGCGCAGATGCAAGCAGCCGGCTGGGGAGGTGCGGGTTCAGTGGTAGATAGCTCTTCACATATTCAGTACAGCATTGCACCCACTTCCAAATCCTTTAGGATGCATAGCTCTAGCACCGCTTTTGCATCCTATGACATACCACGCGTATTCAGATCAAGTAAAATCGCAACAGATCGAGCACCTCTTTTAGCTGACCTGGATTCATTTACTTCACCGCAAGAGAACTTAGGCAGAGGCTCCGATTACTATGACATCCCAGCTTTTCTCAGAAAGCAGGCAACCGAGTCAGAACAGTCTGCTCCAAAAATCAAATATTTTGATCCTACTGATGTTATTAATCTAGCGAATACCATTATTTTGAGCAAAGCACTTTTTCCTGACTTTGTTAAAACGATGGACCAGCCCTTGTTTGATGTTGAGGTATCAGAGGTATTTAATAGTTGCTTGAAGTTTTTATCTCAAGAGCAATTGTGGACTACCGTTCTAGCGTGGTTACTCCTCCATCTAGAAGAGTCTGGTAATTGGAATGAGAATACTAAGAGTGTTGTTCAAGAACTTACCAATGAGATGGATGCCATTCAGTTAAACAAAGCATTGCGAGTTTTCAATACCAAGATGAACAACATTGGTATGCATGAATGGCTCTCTTAACTTTAATGAAAAATAAATTTGTTGTTACTTGTAGTTGTTGTGTGGCAGTAGATTGCTTGTTGTTAATAGTTAGTGCGGCCTAGGGGATTTGGTATGAGTGCCCCAAAGCCGGAGAGATACTCTCTTTCATGAAAAAACCATATCAGCTTGCGCACTCTTTCGATCCCTCTCATTTGGGACCTCCTTTAGGGCAGGAGCAAGCGGACAGCCGGGAAAGACCGGCAACCCATCACAATGAACTAAAAGATGTTTAGGGCGCTTAAATACAAACTGAAATCCTAGACTTGGGCGAAAAAAGACTTAACGTACAGGCCAAAATTTCATCTTTGAATCATAGAATGACTCTTTGAGCCATCTCAAATCAGAAATCCATTTTTCTCTTGCAGCCGGTTTTGTTGGTCCCTGAAAATTAGCCAGCCACGTAATCAGACTGGAGATAGCATAGAGTCTTTGAGCTGTATTGGGTTGCCCCCAGCGCTCCAAATCATGCGAACTATATAGGAATTTATTGAGTCCACTCGAGGTATACGCTTGCCGCAAAATGGCACGTCGCTCTTGAATCGACAATGCGCCCGCCTGAACTGAGTACCCCATCTTTCTTAATGGCGATTCTTCGCTTAATGATCCGTCCCACTCAAACGTCTTCACCTCATAAGATCTCTTCATAGATGCATGATCGACTAATTGAGGCCACGGAAATTGTGTGGAATCAATTACGTACTGCAGCGACTCATGCTCTCTAACAGACTCAAGTAAATCTTTTTCCAACCATTCCTCAAGAGGATTGACCCCAGTAATTAACCAGGCAACAAACAGCTCTTGAGAGTAAATGCGAAGATCAAATCCCTCTTCAATAGAGGTCGCTATTTGCTGATTTAGCTCCTCTTCATCCACGTTATAAGACCCCAAGACAATGCATCTAACTCCAGGGTCGGTAATATTGACAACACTAAAGTCTTTCTGATTTAAAAACCCCTCAAACTCTATAACCCCCCAAGGTCCATCACCCTGAATGCCTATTTCCATTCTGCTCATGTTGACTGAAGCAGCATTTTTATCTGAGCATAAATAATCTCGAATAAGCTCAATATTTAAACCGGTTGTTTTTGCCCTTAACTCCTCAAGCTGGGCCCGGTGCCTTAAGTCCAAATCGAATTCAATAGACTTTTTATAGAGCTTTTGTAGCTCACCCTCCAACGTGGCAGTATGCACTTTAGATTCAGTTAATTCGCGGAGCTTTTTCCTATATTCAGACTTATATTCAGACATGTAAATCCCTCTATTTGAGATATGTATTCCGTTAGCCGATAGATCCTTAAAAGGACACATCTATTATCTTGCGACACTTTCAATAAATCGTAACAAATAATTGAAGTTATCCAGCTGAAACACAAACATGCTCTGATATGACTCTTCAATCTTGATTCCTTGCCGCTAACAACCATCTCTCAATGATGGATTCTAAAATTGGATAAATTACTTATGCCACAATATTTCAGGCACCTTTTGTAGAGTTTTACGTTCATCTGCGAACATAAGAGAGGATATATGCCTTTCTCTTATTAACCTCACCAGTCAAAGCAATACCAGCACCCTCATGCACCAACGCCATTGGCTCTTGCATCATTACCTTATCTGATAAATATGGATTTCCATTGGAATCACGCAACCTGAATTTAGGTAATCCCAAGATTTTGGCGCAATCTACAAAAGCGCCAACCATAAAGAATGGGCTAATCCGATGCCTATGGTGATAGTGAACTTGGATCTGCAAAGGTAGCAATGTGGTCATCAAAATTACCCCAAAAATCATTATTTCTTCCATTTTTTAATATTTATTTAAATTGTGATGTGTCGCTAGCTCAATAAATGAGCTATAAATATTCATGTGTGTTGCGTCAATATATTTATATTGTTAGAAAGCTGAAAATGAGCACCATAGAGCGTCTGCATAAGATCAAATACATGATCCAAGTTCGCAAATGCGTACCTCGCCAAGATTTTCTTGATGAACTCGAAATCTCTCCCGCGACCTTTAAACGCGACTTGGAATATCTGCGCGATCGCATGAATGCCTCAATCATCTATGACCGATCTGATGGAGGTTATAAATTTGAAAAACTCAATGCTGGAGAAAAAATCGAATTGCCAGGCCTATGGTTTTCTGAAAAAGAAGCCACTGCCCTAGCCCTCATGCAACATCTACTCTCATCCCAAGATAAGGGTGGTCTTATTGGCCCCCATATTGAACCCTTGATGTCAATTATTGACGGGATCTTAGGCCAGTCATCCGCCACCTCTAAAGAGTTGCGTAAAAGAATTAAGGTCTTTGGAATGGCCTCACGCAAAAGCGCGATTGAAAACTTTGAAGAAATTGGCAGCGCCCTACTCAAACGTGAGCGCCTACACATTGCGTATTACTCCAAGGGCACCAATCAAACTACTGAGCGCGAGATCTCCCCGCAACGCCTTATTCATTACCGAGATAACTGGTACCTAGATGCATACTGCCACCTACGCGATGGACTACGCAGTTTTGCGGTTGATGGCATTAAATCGGCAGCATTAACCAATAAAAAGGCTAATGACATACCCGAAAAGGAGCTTCATGAAAACTTTGCCGAAAGTTATGGAATCTTTTCTGGCAAAGCAACACAAAGGGCTAAGTTGCGATTTTCCCCTGAGCGCGCCCGATGGGTCTCAGGCGAGCAGTGGCATGGACAGCAAACCAGCAAGTTTGATGAACAAGGGTTCTATATTCTAGAGTTCGACTACAACCAAGATCCTGAGCTTGTTATGGATATTCTGAAGCATGGCTCTGAGGTTGAGGTATTGGCGCCAGCCAGCCTTAAAACCAAAGTTGTTAATGAGCTGAAAAAAGCATTATTAAAGTACTAGTCTGCATATGATGCATTTATCTCAAATATTTTGATTGTCTTTTAACAAAATACTAAGTTCAATATTTTGAAACGAGGGAATGGGTTTCCTAGAGACAGAAAAGCGCCCCATCAAAAGTACGCTGGGGCCCATGATTAATAATTTCTATTTTTAATAGGAAGCTCATCTTATGAGCCTGTACCCTCCTAAGATAATCCCATCAACCCTAGGAGAACATCATGAAAAAGCTTATTACCCTCTTGGCACTTATGGCATTAACAGGCTACAGTCTTGCTCAGGTCACCAACTGGAATAATAGCCCACTCAATTACCAGAATAGCGAACTCAATTACAACAACAGCTCGTTAAATTATCAAAACAGCCCCCTTAATTATCAAAACAGTCCGCTTAATTACAACTCCACAAATGGGGTTTATGACAACAGCGGCAATCGAATTGGCTACGAAACTCAGTCGCCTCAAGGTGTGACCAATTTTTTTGATAACAATGGCAACAGAATAGGCTATTCACCAAGCCAACGAACAAGATAAAAATCGCCAAAGCATTTGATTGATGAATATAAGAGCACCTCTATCCATTACAAGCACACAAATATATTTAAAGCTTATTCATCAAATATTTTTTGTGTATTTACAGCCTGTAGAAAAATAGTTGGTGCAACCATAGAAAGTTCCAAATTTGCCTTTCTTCTCTATCAACATGCCATCATCACAGATTGGGCAACAATTAACTAAGTGACGACAGAGCTCATTGTCACAAACATATTTATCACACTCTTTGTTAAGGTATCCAATTCCACAAGCCTTACACACATTAGCGGTATGAGTACACAAAGGATAGTGTTCGCAGCCAAAAAATAAACCTTTAGGACCCTGTTTTTCCAACATTCTTCCAGACTCACAAACCGGACATAGCCTCTGATACTCTTTTCCGATATTTATCTTTTTGACATCAAACTTGCCCCCCGCCAACTCCATAAAAAATGAAGACGGCGAAGAAGGATCGCCAACCAAATATACGGACTCTTTAGCCCTGGTAAGCGCTACGTAAAATAACCTACGCTCTTCAGAGTGAGGAAAATCCTCTCCACAAGCTAGAATACTTGTAATAATCGGATCATCCACAATCTCACTTGGAAATCCATAAGGACCACGACTTAGCTCAACCACAACAACAAAATCAGCTTCGCGCCCTTTTGCCCTATGTACCGTACTAAATTCAAACTTACAATTGGGTGCAATTGCCTCTAGTTGGCCAAATCCAATGCCATTTCCACTATGGTTATATCGCCCTAAAATTAAAACAGTCGCTTTTTTACGCCCTACCCGATCACTAATTTCAGCAACAATTGCCTCTAAAAATTTTCCAGTTTCTTTATTTGGTAAAAATAAAATGACCTCTGGCTGATTGCTGGTCTTGAGAGAGGAAATTGATTTCTTAATCTGCGCAGGATTTGCCTGAATAAATTTTGAGGCAACCCCTTCTATCTTATTATTAAATCTAAATGTCTCGGATAACAGCAGGCTCTTTGTAAAACCAAAATATTTCTCAAAGTTTGTCATTAAGCCAATATCACTACCAGCAAATCTATAAATAGATTGCCAGTCATCACCAACGGCCAAGAACTTTAACCCAGGATTCGCTTTTTGAATACATTGCAAAAGATTGCCTCGCCCAATTGCAATATCCTGAAACTCATCAACTAATAAATACTTATATTTACGAGTGAATTTGTTTTCGATAATAAGTACGCTAGCTTGATGAACCATGTCATGAAAATCAATCTCTCCTATAGAGAGTAACTGGTTTTGATAAACATTAAATATTGGCTCAAAAATCTTAAGAAATGAGCTAATTCGCCGATATTGATCATGATCTTCGTTTAACGATAACTTAAACTCATCAATAGTAAACCCTCGACCTTTGAACAGATTTAAAAAAGTAGTGCAAATTTTCCCAAATTCGCTCACGTATCCGCATTTATTTAGCGCCTCAAATAATTGATCGCTATCAATCGGAATAAACTCCACCCCCAAAGATTGAAGCTTTTCCTTTAATCCGCTCGTAAGTGTTCCATCCATCTTCTCGTAGCTATAGGTTTCCACGAGAATTGTTTGATTTTTTAAATGAGTCTCACGCTTCCATTCCACCGAAGAAACATACTCCTGCTCATTGATAAATGATGGAGTATGGTTATTTTTATCTAATGCAAAATGCTCAATATAAATTCCGTAATCTGACAAGTAAAAATCTGGCTTATATTGTCGTTTTAGGGTCGTGGCCGTATCAAATTCATATCGCTCCTCGTACACATATTGGATGCTATTGGTATATAGATAATTGGCTAATTCCAGCTCCTCTAAGCTCTTAACGAACTCACCCTTTAATGTAATGGGCTTATTTGAATTAATAAACTCATAGTATTCGCCCAAATTTTTGAAATCAAAGAAATTCTTATAGGGTCTAAAATTCCCAACAAAGTGATGTGTAACATCATCAATAAAGCTGGGGTCTTTAATCACATCTTCAACAATTTTGCTTATATACTGAAAAAACTGTTGCTGCTCTTCTACAAAGGGGGCAAGCGATGGCTTCTTTTCACGGGCCTGGGCAATAACATTCAACCCAAATGAATGAAATGTATGCACGTCAACTTCCAAACCCAGACGCGCTAAGATCCTCTCAGAAATCTCTTCTTTTGCATTACGATTAAATGCCAGGACCAAAATCTCGCTAGGCTCGGCCAATTGTTTGTTAATTAAATAGCCCACCTTGCCGACAAGCAAACTTGTTTTACCCGAACCAGCTGACGCTACCACCAAAGTAGAATCTTCGTTAGTAACGATAGATTCCCTTTGCTCCCGGGTTAGGGGATTTTTTTCAACAGTATCAAAAAATAATTTGTAGCGCTGACATTCTTTTTCAACAAATAATTTGTTACATCTATCCTTGAACAAAGTAGGATTTTCATAAAATTCCTTTATTTGTCCTAGACATCGAATTAATTCAGCATCTAGCCCAATCTTCTCCAGCGGAATATCGTAGAACTTTCCAACAGAATCCACGGCAGCCTTATGTAGCATTAAATCTGATTGGGCAATCCAATAATCCCCATTAGTAGCTCCCACGCACCATTGATCCTCGGCACGCATTAGATCGGTAACCCTCTCAAACTCCGATCGCAGATTTGAAAGAAATTGCTCCCTTTCTCTTATCAACTTAGTAATTTGATGAATCTTTGATTCACTTAGTCCGGTTAGACTTACTGTACTTCCAGATACAAGCCTAATAACTAGCTGACTCCACCAAAATCCCTTAATCGGAGTCATAGTAGCAATATCGGAATATCTGATTGACTTCACATCCCCAATACATGAGTATCGAATTTCAAAATCGAGTAACTCGCAGCTATAGGTTATGCAACCTGAAGAAAAGATAGTTGCCAGCCAACTTGGATTAATTACTAATTTCATCTTGTCAATACCCATCCAATTGCAATGAGTGGAATCAAAGTCACTGGAAATCTCGCCACAATTGCAATACCGAATATTCCAACAGCTAAATATATGAATGGCATATACCATGCATCACTTTGTTTTTTAGAGGTGGGTCGCTGATCTATTGGTGACTCTTTCTTAGTTGGCTGCGTAGTCATCTTTGTAGATTGAAAACTTTGAAGACCTCCCCTATCGCTCACTCCGTCATTAACTCCCCGAACGATAAGAGGCTTGTTCGCCTTCATATTTAATACTGCCTTTTCCTGGTGAATTACATGAGAAAAATATGCGAAATTTTTTAATGCCTCCTTCTGAGAACGTAAGATTTTCTGAGGGCCGATACTCGAGAGAGAGTAATGACGTTTTAAATCATTCTCAATACGTGCAAATAACTCTGTAGTTACAAGGGCGTCAGCTAATGCCCTATGACTATTTCCATGATTATTTAATCCGTGATAATTAGCTAAAGTTTGTAGCTTAAGATTTGATGAATGCTGATACAGCCTTCTCGACAGAAGTAGTGTACAAATAAAATCATTGCCATAACTAAGACCCATTCTTTCTAGTTCAGATTTAAAAAATTTACTATCAAAACTTGCGTTATGAGCAACCAACTGTGCATCCCCAATAAATCGATAAATATCAGGTACGACTTTAGACGCATCCGGGGCTTGGACCATCATCTGATTTGAGATTCCGGTTAACAACTCCACTTCACGCGGAATATAAGCCTCGGTTTTAACCAAACTCTGAAATTGATCGACTACCATGCCAGACTCAACCATGACTATCGCAACCTCGGTGATCCGATCGCCATTTTGAGGCGATAAACCAGTGGTCTCAAAATCTATAACCGCATAACGATTAGCCATTCGCCCCCATTTTTCCATCTATTTTATAGGCGCTTATCTGGATTAAAGTGATTTATGGGCATGCTTAGCGCTATTAATTAATGTCTAATAATGGGTTGAGTAATTAATGAATTTTTATAAAAAATTAAATAATAACTATAAACTGTCAGTCATTACGTCGATATTAAATTCAATAAATCAGGCTCTTCATTCGGGTTTACTAGCATAAAGAACTATTTCACACCCCAAAAAACATTCATCAGTTTTGATAAATTTCTACTGTCTTCAATAACACAGCGTATACGTGCTTTCTTAAGGTAGGCGGATCTATTACCTCAACATCTGAGCCTTGACGCAATATATCCAAGGTCAGCTCTCTTTCATCACTGAAGGGGATCTCTAGAATGTAAGATCCATCCTCCATTGTTTGACCGCGTTGCTTTGGGTGCCATAACTCTTTAGAAACCCACCGGGCTCTAAAGGGCGTAAATTTGAGCTTAGCAATTTGATATTTTTTGCCGGCAAAGATCCCATAAGAAGATTCCAATTCGGACACTAAAACATTCTCATCAACTGATACAGCAGACTTCTCTAACCCCTTTACCGTCTCGATGGCGTCCAGAGAGAATGTTCGCAGGTCATCACGATCATGACAAAAAGCATCTAAGTACCAGTTATCGCGGTAGTACACCAGTCGCTGGGGTGATACCTCGCGTTCACTGACGGTCTCGTTGTATCTTTGCAGATACCGAATATAAATTCGCTTTCTCGCCAATAGAGCATTGGCGATTAATTCAAAATAGGCTGGCGATGTTCTACGTCTGGCCAAACTGACAATCTGAATTCTCTTGGCTACCTCCTTTAGGGAAAAACTGCTTTCATCTAGCAACTTTTCTAAGCGACTACGAATAGGGTTAACCTGTGCATTCACTAAGCCATTGGGTTCAATATTTTTTAATAGCTCAATAACAGATAGCCAAGAATGAATCTCGGCATCGTTTAACCAAAGGCCAGGAAGCGACGTTAAAGACTCCTTACCGTTCTCCTTGATATTAAGGGTATAGCCTTTGAGATCCGCGTTCCACTCAATTGGTGTGCCCAAGCGATCTCGCAAATACTCCAGATCCCGTCTAAAAGTTGCCCGCGAAACTTCAAGCAGCTTTAAAAATTGTTCAGCGGTAACAACTTGGCGCTCTTCCAACAATTTTTGAATCTTATAAAACCGTTCCGTTCTATCCATTAATCCGCCTTAAGCCCTCGTTATGAAATTTATTGAGATTTATTTCATTCTGAGTAGTCACAGTCTCATGGGGTGAGCCTGGCTCACCGCAAAAATGAATTCTTCTTAATTTTTATAAGGATTGATATGAAAAGGCTGGGTATATATACAGTAGTAGCTGGACTATTGTCAGTTGGCTCCATTGCTACTGCAAATGCACAATCTAAATTTGAAGGTGCTTATGGCCAACTCGGTATTGGTTATGAAAACATCACGCCAACATTTAACTCCAGTGGATTAAATATTGTTGGCGTAGGAACGGCACCAATTAGTACAAACGTTTCAAGTCAAGGCAGCGTTATGGGTGTTGTCACTATTGGCTATATGGCACCCATCACCAAAGATTTCCTGCTAGGTATCGGCGCTGAATACAACCCATTTAACTCACAGTCTGGTAATTACAACTACGGCGTTGGCAATGTGAGAGTAAATGGAACATATCAGTCCCAAAATCAATACAACATCTTCCTTTCACCAGCAACTCCAGTTGGGAAGGATGGTTTGCTCTACGGAAAAGTTGGCTACACCGGCACCTCTGTAAAAGCTACCGAAGGTGGCGCTTCAAGCACTCAAAATCTAACTGGCTATTCACTTGGACTTGGATATAAACAAATCATACAAGGTGGCTTATATGGATTCGGAGAGGTGAATTACATGGGCTATAGCAATCACACCAACTCTTACAGCGGGGTTGCTGGTGGCTACGCTTATAGCTATTCCATGACTTCTAGCGCAAATGTATTTAATGCGGTTGTAGGTATTGGTTACAAGTTTTAAGCAAAAAGGTAAAGGGGGTACGCGCCCCCTTTTCTATCCCTCATTTTGATATTGGCCTCATGAAAAAATCTCTCTTCATCCCCCTCTTATCCGGTCTTGCATTAACCACCCTATCCGGTTGCTATCCAACTTCCTTAGTGGACCAACAAAAGGATATGAACGCTGCCAAAGGGGAAGGCGATAGCCTCTCAATTGCCAAGGTTCAAAAAGAAATCAAGGTAGGCATGAGTTCGTCTGATGTGGTCTCCATATTGGGCTCACCCAATATGGTCACTACTGACGACAAGCGACGTGAATCTTGGGTATATGACAAGGTATCAACTGAAGGCATGGCCTCAGGCTCAGCCGGTCGGTCATTTCTATGGTTTCCCGCTGACCGAAATGCCACCGTGAGTCGCACTCAAAAAACTTTAACTATTGTCATCAAATTTGATGAAAAAGGCATGGTTAGAGACTTTGCTTACAACACTTCCAAATTCTAAAAAAGCGCACCTAATGAAAAAGATAATTGGCTGCCTTACTCTTATAGCCTTAGTTGCTGGTTGCGCTCAACCCATTCCGCCAGAAGCCCTGCAATTTTCACCAGACACCCTGGCAAATAGACAGTTGCAATCTCGCAAATATGACATTAAGAGTGAGAAAGAGCTCCTTTCTGCATCAAATAATGTTCTGCAAGATATGGGGTTTAACCTAGATGAATCGAATATGCCTCTTGGCGTGATTGTTGCTTCCAAGAACAGAGATGCGACTGATAGTGGGCAGATTGCTGGGGCTATTCTCATGGCAGCCTTGTTTAGAGTGCAGACAAACTATGACAAAGAACAAAAGATCAGAGCTTCTCTTGTCACTAAACCGGCAGCTACTAACAACCCCATACAAGTTGATGTCACAACAAAATCTGGTAAGCAGGTTAAATTTAATCAACCTGTCGAAGCATCAAACGGATATGTCGTGCGTGTCACATTCCAGCGATTGGTTTGGAATCAAAAGGGGGTGCTCTCCAAAATTGAGGGCATCAATGACCCAGAGATCTATCAAGAATTTTTTGACAAACTATCTAAATCCATCTTCCTTCAGGCGCAAAATGTTGAATAACCAATCCATGATCAAAGCTGCATTATTAGCGGCTGTAGCCAGCGCTACCCTCTTGACCGGCTGTCAAACCATGAAAGAGCGGGTTCTTGACTCTTCTGCTGATGGACAAACCTCAGTTGAACTGAGGTCCATTCAGACAAGGGCTTTTGACACCACCGATAAACCGAAAACTATGCGCTCCACGATTGCTACGCTGCAAGACCTCGGCTTTGTGATTGATAAAGCAGACTTAGATTTAGGTAGCGTTTCAGCGACTAAGCTTAGCGGATACGCCCTTCGCATGACCGTATCCGTGCGTCCCGGCTCTTCAGGAAAAAATATGATCGTTCGCGCTAACGCCCAATACAACAATATGCCGGTAACCGATCCAAAGCCTTATCAGGACTTCTTTGTATCGTTACAAAAATCGATGTTTCTTACTGCCAACAACGTAGATTAAGACCGATTCTTCGGCTTAAGCCACCTGCGGGTGGTTTTTTTGCATCCTAATTTAAATTATTTCATATGATGAAAACTAAATATGTCATGCTAGATATAGCAAGTATTTTTATGCACCTAGGAGAACATAATGGCCAACAACACCCGCACATTTAGTAATGCACTCATTACAAGCAATACGCCAAGCACAACCAATTTCACTCTTCAAGAAATTGCCGACATGATGGATTTATCAAAAGAACGTGTTCGACAGATAGAAGCAAAAGCTCTCAACAAATTCAAGCGTCGCCTAAGTGCCCTTGGATATAACCAGGCAAACCTTCTGAACCACTAGTCTAGGAAAGACTCCATAAAAAGCATAAATTTAGATAGCCCCAATTACAGAAATAGATCATGAGCGCTCAAAACCCATATCAGTTCATTATTGTAGAAAGCTTTGTGCCCTCCAACACAAGCGGAAGGCATGGATCAGTCCATATTCGACCAATTGAGGGTCAGCCCTACCCCACATCTCTGTTCGTTGAATGCTCTAAGGATCTTGTCACAAAATATCCAGTAGGAACACAATTTAAGATTAGAGTTAAGCTTACCGATCGAGAAGGAACCCCATATCTTTACTCCTACTTTGGCTGGAAGTACGAAGTTCTATTGCAACCCAAAATCTAATCTGACGAAGGAATCGCAATGTCGATAAACAAACCCATATTTCGATGCCCCTCCTGCAGAACTCAAATCACCGCACAACTGCCAACCATGTGTCCAAAATGTAATCTTGGCATCCCTGAAGAAAAAGGGGCAATTTATCGCGATCCTCGCACCCCAAGAGGTGGCTTTACCGGTAAAGAGGTGATGGATAGAAATGGCATGCCTTTGGATGCTTATGTAGATCGCATGAAAAAATCTGGATACTCCTAATGTCGAGCATTCAATCTGAAACATCAACCGCCCTGGCGCCCCATTCCGGGAATTAGAACTCGATGATTATTCCAAATCAACTTCAAAATAAAGGTTCGCTGCAACGATTCGTTGATGCTCAAAATGAATGCTATGGGCAGGCGCTCAAAGAGCTCTCGCAGGGCAAGAAAACGTCGCACTGGATTTGGTTTATTTTTCCCCAAATCCGTGGATTGGGTTTTAGCGAATTTTCCCAATATTTCGGAATAGATGGACCAATAGAGGCAAAAGCTTATTGGAAAAACCCACTACTTAAAAAACGCTATGAAGAATGTCTGCAACTTATCCTTGATGCGAATGAAAGCACGTTAAATATCCTGGGTAGAACTGACACCCAAAAATTACAATCCTCAATCACTCTTTTTTTATCGATTGCTCCAAATTTCGAGCTACTTCATGTTGCCCTAGAGCAATTATTCGCAGGGGAAGTGGATGAAAAAACAGTGCAAATATTGGCTAATTTAGATCGGCAACCTGACTAGCGGCTATAGCCACCAAGCCCCCTTCATTGTTCAAAAGCAGTACTTCCTTGCACCTTAACCCCGTTTACCTCCTATTTTTTGGGTCTTGCTTATTTTTACAGTTATATTTACACAATTAGTGTTAATATAACTGTATTCAGAACTTAGACTCAATTCCGACAAAATTTGCCAGGTAACGGCAATGGGATCTGGACTCAAATTAAGGGATCACCATGAAACCTATTCAGTGGCTATTGTTAATTACGTGCGGACTAACCTCAACCGCGGCCTTATCTCAAAATGACTTATGCGACTACTACCAACCTCAGTGCGCTACTAAATTTGATCAATTTAGCAAAGTAGCAAAGCAATTAGATCTCCAGGTAAAAAATAAAGAGTTATCCAACCTTGAAGCAGCACAACAAGTAGTCGCATTATCAGACTCACTTTATCCAAAAGATGTATTGTTTGCGAGTATCAATAAGCAAAATCTCGTGATAGCTCAATTTGCTGAGCGCTACCACCTCTCAGAGAGTCAAATCAGTGAACTTGATAACTCCGCAACGGATACTTTTCGTCAAGCCCTATTAGAGCGATTTGCCGTCATGAAAGCGGCGCAAGAAGTGGGTCAGTTTTATAGTCAATATCAGGTGCCACAGCAATATCAACCACCCCAACAAAATCCGGCCAATACTGCTGCAATAGCGACTTTGCTTAATGGTATTGGCAAGGCTTTTACCAACTCTTTTGGGCAATCGATTACCCCACCACCCCGCATCTGTAATTACTACGGCGGCACGAGTTACTGCTTTTAGGGGATTACTACTGTGAATCCAGAAACAAAACACTCAGTATGGCTTTCCTTTTGGAGAAGCCTTAAGGGGGGAATTTGCACCTCTTACCGGTCTGATGCCGCCGTCACTGAAAATGAAGGCTGGTCTGAAATCACAAGCGCACTCTCAATTGAGGGGCTAATCTTTAAGCCTACAGTGCGAGACTACTATCTGCTTAAACGCCGACCCATCATCCATAAATTGTTTACAAACCACACCACCAATCTGCGTATTTATGGATCATCAAATTCTATATTTGAAATAGAGGATGAGGACTCTAGAATATTTCGCTTTGATCATGCCGGGAAGCAATTTGAGACCAGTATTATTTGGTCGATTGATGATTCATGCACGCTTTCAAGCATTCTTCATGATGTTCGTAGCGCAAACTTTGTCACTGCTTCTATTGAGCTTCTATGCAGTGATAGTTTCTTTGATTTATCTAATCCAAAGTTTGAAGAGGTTGATGAATACGGGCAAACTGAAGTTCATCAACATGAAATTAATATCAAGCGAATTGATTTGGTTTTTGAATAACGGCAATTCTTATTTTTCCCAAAAAATATTGGGTAGCGAGAAGGCAGCGTCAGCTTCTCCACTTAAAGCAGGCAGAACGCTAATCTACCCAGGAGGCAAATATCGACCCATAAGCGACGGCCTCATAACTCTAAGAAGATCGCTTTAATACCACTACCTACAAAGGAGAGCATCCCAATCTGCAATTAATGCAAATATACTAAACAGAGATATTGACTACCCAACTTAAGTCTAAATGAATCAGATAACTTCTCATAAAATTACAAAGATATTTGGCCCTCCTGGAACAGGCAAGACAACATTCTTAATTAACGCCGTAAGGGATGCACTTCAAAGCGGGGTAAGCCCGCATGAAATTGGATACTTCTCTTTTACGAACAAGGCAACGGAAGAGGCTAAAACTAGAATGGCCGCCGAATTTCCCACATTCAGCATTGAAGAAGATTTCCCCGGATTTAGAACCCTTCATAGCCTTGCGTTTCAAGCCCTGCCAAATAGAACAAAAATCATGACTGGTGATGAGGCGCTAGCTTTTGACACCGGCTTCTTTATTGAAACCCAGTACATGAAAGAGAATGATCCCACCTCTCTTGTGTATAGAGCAAAGCAAATCGTCGTTGATGCCGCTGCAACAGCTAGAGCCAGATTAATTGATTTTGAAAGCTACTTAAGAAGCGCCTCAGAATCGGAACGATACCGACTTAATCGGTGGCTTGGCTATCCTGCAAAGCAATGTAAAAAAGAATTTTCAGATCTAGATATTCAAAAATTACTTGCTTACAACGCCAAATACGAAGCTTATAAGAATTCAATTAATGCGATTGATTACACAAGCATCCTAGAGGAGGCAATCAATAATCCCAACAGCATTCCTGGATATGAATTGCTTATTATTGATGAAGCGCAGGATTTATCTCTATTGCAGTGGAAACTTGCGAATCTGGTAATCGAAAAATCTAACAAGGTATTTATTGCTGGAGATGACGACCAAGCGATATGCGAATCATTTGGCGCCTCTGCCAATGCCTTTCTATCCATAGAGGGACATGATCATGCATTAACCCAATCCCATCGGGTTCCAAGCAATATTCACGCTGCTATATTTTCCCCAAATGGCATTATCACCACCCTGAGTAAGAGATACGTCAGAAAAGAAAAGCAATGGAAGGCTAAAGATCACGCCGATGGATCATTCCAGCGCCTCGCTGATATTGCCACTCTTTTAGAAATGCTAGGCAAGGATAGGGATGACTGGCTAATCATGGCCGCAACACATAACACGCTAATGGCGCTCTCAAATGTTCTTAAGGAAAGAAAGATTGCGCACTTTCTATCAAACCAACTTATCGCTTCGATTGAAAGTAATGCCGAATACCCAACAATCCGTCTCATGACAATATGGGGCGCTAAGGGTGGAGAAGCAAAGAATGCCGTATTGCTTAGGGGCCCTTATGCAGATGAAAATATGCTAAATGATGACCCAAGGTTGGAGTATGTAGCTATCACAAGAGCAAAGGAAAATTTCTACATTTGCACGATTTAAATACTACTCTTACCCAGCGATTGGTCAGTTACTTTGATTGTGGCATTGCATAGCCAACCCCATCTATATAGAACATTTTTGTAGCCCCATTGCTACTAGGTGCGACATAACCTACTCGATCTCCATCCGGAGTAAATAAGCCATTGTTTTGATTCAAATTATTAGGGCTATTCTCTAGCGCATATGGACTGTTATTCAGTGCATTGGGGCTATTACTTAATTGATTTGGATTGAATGGGCCAACCTCAATTGAGACCGGAATAGTTTGAGGTACGTATAACTGTCGATTTCCATCTACATCAAAAACGTTAGTTGATCCCTGCTGATTGGGTACGTAATAACCAATCCTGTCGCCCTCATCATTAAAGACGCCATTGGCTGGATTTACACTATTCGGGTTATTTTGCAGCGCATAAGGCGAGTTCTGTAATGCATAGGGACTATTAACAGGGTTATATTCTGAGTTTGCCCAGTTATAAGGTGAATCCACCCAGTCAAATGCAGATTGTGCAATCACGCCGCCATTAAAATAACTAACTAACATTAATACTAATAGGGGGTGGCTACACCGCTTATCCATTTAGCATTTCTTTATTTCGTTTCATAGATGTTGCGGAAATAGCCTTGTCGAGACCACTTTCCGGGGCTTTCAATTGGATCCCAGCAAGTAGTCTTCACCCGGGAACCAACGAGTTCCCTTGCTTTTTTTGTGATCAAACCTTCTCGATCAAATGTAGATGTTTTCATGTGGCGCTCAGTACCATCCTCAAATACAAGCACTGTGCATGCTGAACCACGAACAATGATGCCCTCCTTAACGGCAACAAGTTTATCTGAGGATGAAAGCGTGGCCACACTACTATCCTTCTCTGCCGCCAGGGATTCCATTTGATACCGAGCTTCACCCTCCTTGATACGAGCCTCCAAGTCACTAATTTTTTTCTGTTGAATTGACATCTCAACCTCTAGATCTTCAACAAAGCCGATTGCCTCACGCGCTACTTTTTCCATATGCTCTGCTTTATTTCTAGCAAGCTCTGCATCTTCTTGTACAGCCTCCAAATTCTTGATAGCGAGCGCAGTTTCAGCTCTTGCTTGAGATGCAACGCGCTCAAATCGCTCTACATCATTTTTTGCAATACTAGAACTTAGGTACTTTATTAGCCCCGCAGAGTCTGTTACTTTGCCCGCTAAATAAAGTGGGTGCATCTCCAAAAGATTTTCTACAGTTACGAATCCATCTTTACGCAAGGCCGTCATTGTGCTGGATAGGCCCCACTCAGTATCACGATCTCCGCGCCAGACAGTCACAAGCCTTGGGCAACCCTCTTGCAGGTTGTCACTCAAAACAAAGTGTCCAACGCAGTCTTTAGCGTCTAATGCCGCAGGATCTTGAAATTTTGCTTCAACGTGAAAGCGATCCGGATAACCAGGATCACGACCAAGATCCTCAATAACCTCAAGCATCAATTTTTGATCAGAACGAAAATGCATACCAAATCGCAATGGCAATGAATCGCAATTTGCATGACTTCTTCTTGGTACGAATACAGTAATGGTACTCATAATTTTCCTTTTCATCAGAAGCTGTTGTTTCCATCTAATATGGTTAAGCCAACTAATGGATGAGCTTAAGATCCAAAGAATTAATTAATCGGCTCGTAGAAATATATGGGCTTTAAGCGCAATCTATTCTTATCCTCATCCTCAAGCTTCGAGTAGAACTCATGCCACAGCTCAATCAATCTATCTAAGTCAATTAGCTCCACGTGAATATGCGAAGCTCTAGCGGTCATTTTCGTGTCATAAGTAAATCCACCCGAAGATACGAAGATTCCAACATCACCATCCCTTTGCAATAAGCCCATCAACTGGCGCACTTCATCCACGCTAGCAGAGGACTCTCTATGCTTAATTTGAACCTTGATCCTTGGGGCTACTACGCCCAAAGGATCTTGGTAGGCGATGATGTCTACCCCACCATCCTTACCTTTAGGCGCAATAAATGGGGTGTGATAACCCATAGCACGCAAGAGCGCGCCAACGAGGTCTTGGAACTCGTAAGGATTAAGACTATTAATTTGATTTCTTAAACCCTCATTAGCAAGCTCTTCCATTTCTTGGAGGGTTGCTTCTTGAGCTTGCTCTGTAACACTCTTTCTATCAGAGTCATCATCAATCACATCGGACTTGATGTCTTCTTTTTCTTTTTTAGGATTTGCCTCTCTCCAACTTCTATATGCCTGGCTAGCGGTAGCGAGTAATTCAACCTCACCTAGCGCAAGTGCCGCATCACCTTCAGGAGTCAAATACCAAACTCCTTTTTTCTTAACCAAAAAACCGGCTTTAATTAAATCAATACTGTAAAAGTGAAGGATTGATTCCCATCTAATCTTTCCAGTTTTTTCATAAGTTGATTTAGCCCAATCATCGAGTTCAACAGTTTTACCGACCTCATCAACAACATCTTTCCCAGGAGCCTCGCCACCCTTAGCTTTAAGTATTTTTAAAGCCGCATATGAAACTTTGGCTGCCAGCTGCTTTGAAGGTGCTAATGGTTTTGACATGTGCAATTCACTGTAATTAATAGAATTAATTACAGTTTAACCACATATCGTTGCACCCCCGCACAAGTCTCTTTACCAGCTTAATCTTGGGGAAAATCATTACTACCGTCCCGCGCGCCAATGCGCCCGTCCTCACAACCCCCACCCGGCAAGCAGAAACAAGACTGAAAACGAGCAGTTGATCCAATGAAACCAGATGCTTGGGTGGATTATGTATCTTTTTTACGCCCAGACCTTGGCGCCTGTTGAACCACTCCGGGCCCCGGACTGACAATCACTTGAGTTTGAGCATTCGGCAACCTATTTAAGAGACTAGCGACCGTAACATTCTTCTCCTTAGCCTCCTGAATAATTTCATAAAGATCATCACCATTGATAGTCCCTCCTTCTTTAGCTATCACAATGGAGTCAATCTTGAAATGTGCCTCATCATAAGCGCCTGCCGATACAGCTGTTTTGATAATGTGCTCAACAGTGTCTTCACTTAGAACATCGCCCATCCCCTCGCCAAAAGAGAATCTTTGCTTAATTTTACCGGGCAATGCGCGCATAGCCTCGATATTGATCACATCCATTTCACTAAAAGGAATGTGAAAATCACTATAGTTGATGAAAGGCCGGCGATCAATGCGCATCTGGAAATGGTAGTGCGGATGCTTGGCGTGCTGTGAAGTGGAATGACCCTGATAGTCGGATTCTGCGCAAGAAAATGCCCATTCAAGATTTTTATATTTAATCGTTACCTCAAATAGTTTGACGCCATTACCCTCGCATGTAAGATCGTTGATGTTCTTGGCAAAATTTTCTTGATTTGCAACCCAACGAAGAAAACCCTGAATTTGGAAAAAACCGTACCGATGCGCAACAGTAAGAAAATCTTTCTTGTTAAATCCCTTTGGCTTTAAAAGCCAATGTAGACATGGTGTCTTTTTGCTAAATGAGATGAGTGGTTTTGCGCAAAGATAACAATGGCCCTTGTTAAAAAATTCAAGAAATCGCTGATATTCAGCTTTGCTAGCGCGAAAGCTTTCATCATTGCCATGAGCTCGCACATCCTCAGGCAATGCATCCAAGAACTTAGCGAAATCCCTCCCCTTTGATTTCGCAGCTTCAGTCATGGCCTGGGTAAAAAATGAGATACATAAAAGGTAATATACGCTGCAAGCCAGCACAAACTATATTTTGGCGATCTCCACCAGGAAAACTCTTGAAGTTCCTATTTTCAAACACCGAAACCAAAAAGGCAGTCATTCACGAGGCGTCAAAAAAGTCTCAAGCGCTGCAATTACATTCGCCTTATGCTCTAAGTCAAGACCAGCCGTTCTATCTGTATCTTCTATAATACTGACTCTCTTTAGCACTGTCTTATAGTCAATTCCATGCGCCTCGCATACTTCTTTTAACGCTTCAAAATGGGCGGCAATGATTTTCTTCCACCCTGTCAGCAATTCCACATAACTGTCTCTTTTCTTGATGTCGCCTGTAATATGGTGATACGCCATTCCGAGCACATCACCAGCAGATAAAAATTCTAGTCGCCAATAATCATTGGCCCATAAGTAGCCCATGAGATGGAGATGCTCCAAAGCATCTATGAACTGAACATCCATCATGGAGTACGTCTTCCAAGGAATTGCCGCTTTAATGCGCAACGATTCCAATTCATTATCAGCATGGGCGTAGGCCGCTGCCGCAAGTCCTCTACTGGTCATCCCCTCATAAGCTGCGCTTAATGGTCTTTGATTCATTTTTTAAGTTTCCTCATTTTATTTACTTGATCGATTACTTCCACCCGACGCTGTAGCTCACAAGTCTCATGGGCTTTGCGCACCATATCTAAGACATAGGCCAAGCGCGTACCGTCCTGCGTGTCAATGCGCCCCATCCTCATATCTCTATAAACCCTGGCCATCTCCATGCGGATGGTTTCAGCATCATTGAGCCTGACCTTGCTCATGCTATTTAAGGGGGTAGGGTTTAATACTTCGCCTTGCCCCTGCTGGGTTTGAAGCTGATCTTCCAACCCATACCCTTCCCCAGAATTCAGCTTTTGGTTAGTCGCATCCAAGGACACTATTAGGGCCTCCCTCATGCCTAAACCTCCAATAATGAGGCTTGAGCATTTGCGTGACCTATTGCACCCTCTTCAATAGTCTGCGTGTCCGAGATAACAGCGTCGCCATCATCCCCCACATCACAACCAGCAATGCGGCAAACTGTTTGCACCTTCGCGTAAAGCTTTTTAGCGCTGATTAGATGACATAAGTCCAAATGCTTATCATCAGAAAGCTCCCCCCAATGCTCATAGATAGCATCTGCGAGCTCACCTAATTCAGTGCGCATTACTTGACCCATCCGGGCTGTATGGTTAACCTCAAGCAGATTCATTTGCTCAGCCAATATTTTTATATGAAGTCTATTGAGCTTGATCAGATTTGCTTCCCCGCTATTCACAGATGATTGCTCGAGATGAACCTCATCCAAGTCATGATCAATGAAATAGGCTAGTTCGTAAATCTTAGTTAATTGCTGAGTCATTTTTCATCCTTATTAAGTATTTGAAGTTGGGCATTACGCAGATCGTCAAGAGCCATCTGATTCAAACGCTTTTGATCTAACGCCATCCAATTCATTGAGTAAGTTTTCTCATTCTTTAATGGGTTGTTTAGCTGTATATATGGCATATCTAAGTAGCTCCTAATAATTGGGAATGCATGAGATGAAATTTCTGTATCCTGAGCATTCCCATTCATTCCTTTAGATTGCTTGGGTTTAGTCTTTTTTGGTGGGCATTCCCACTTTTGAGCTTGCTCCCTCCCAATTTCCGACCCCTCATTTTTTTTCAACGCAGGACTCCAATTGCGATATGCATGACCCGCAAATTGATTTAAGAATTGCCTATCAGACTTATTGATAGGTTTCCAAGTGATTGCAAATAAGCTACATACGCCGCTAAGACTTCCTCCTCGCCGCGTTTGATAGATAAAACCATGTGCTATCAACTCCTTTATTGCCTTGGTCATGGTGTTTTTAGATAGACCCCTATTAATGGCAGTTTTGGCTGATATGAATATGGATCCGTTATTGCTGCCTCTATAAAAATGAAGCACCTCAACAAGCATAGCTCTGGCTGAGTAGCTCAAATCCTTATAGGCAGCACTATTTAGAACCTCTGAGGGTATCTGCACGAATGGTTCAATCTGCTTCGGAGGATGTGACTGAGCGACACCCCTACGGTGTTTATCTTCAGCCATGGGACACCTCCGCATACCCGCTGGCTTGATATTCCACAGCCTCTTTGCTGATGTGGTTACGTAACTCTACCCCCAAGGATCCGCCATTCAAAAGTTTGGCAATCTCGGAGATGGGCCACAATAGGCGTCCACCTACTTTTATAGGTCTGATGCCGTAACAATGGCCTGTTAGGCAATGGTTCTTTCTGATTGTTTTTGCTGAGCACTTTAACGATTTGGCGAGCTCTTGCGTTGTTACTACTTTTTGCAAATCCATGATGATTTACTCCTCTATACATTTCCCGATGTGCTGGTATGTGTATGACGATATTCATCATGAATCTTTATGTCATTTTTGTAATTTGGTGTAATTAATGCTTTTTAAACCCTTATAAATCAATGATTTATATTGCATGAGTGTAATTTGGTGTAATTATTTTTTAGACTTTCCACCAATGTGGATCATCCGGCCAATCATCATGGATTGAATTGATTGTGCAGGAGAATTTTTCTTAAGCTTTTCAGCACCTCTAATGGCATTCTGAATTGTATTTTTACTAATTGGATAATCGGGATTTTTTTGATTCCATATTCGAATAATTTCATCGTTGCTAACACTTGCAATCATCACTCTAATCCATCCATTGCGAGTAGCAATGTCGGTGTATGGTGGCGCCGAATAAACGTCTATTTTCGGCAAAAATTCTGCGGCAATTTTGTGCGCGTTAAATCCCTTCTCAACACCTCTTTTTTCAATCTCCGAAAAATCCTCTTGAAGATGTTCATCAAAAATACAGTAACTAGCTACACCAAGCAATCGAAATGAGTCCAGCAGATGAGATATATCAACCTGAGTCATATCACCACCCAGAATCTTAGCTCTCTCGACTCTACAATGCAGGGAATGTAAAGCTTGTCGCGCTGACACATAGGCCCCAAGTAATTGGCGTTTTTCAGGAGATTCATAGGCTTTTTTCAAAACAGCAAAATTATCTGAATCCCGTAGACTTAACTTGCACCCTTCTACATCTACATTTACTCCCAGCCTATCTGCCGAGCTTTCATATAGATTGATTGCCTCAGCCAGCGCATCATCTAGCTTATCCTGGATCAGTGATGTGTTTAGAGAAGGATTGTTTCCATTAATTGTGCCGGGCAGATTCTCCTCACGACTCTTATGTTGTTTTTTCATAAGACGTTAAGCCTCTTTACCATTGGCCACCAAACGCTTAATCTTCGGAATGCCGCTCTTCTTGGCCTGCGACAAATCCCATTGCAGCTGCATACCAAGCCACAAGTCGGGTGAAGTGCCAAGCCATGCGGATAGCCTGAGCGCCATGTCCGCAGAGATTCCCACTTTTCCATTCAATATCTTGGAAAAAGTGGAGCGCGAGACTTTCAATTGCTCAGCCGCATCTGTTAACGTTAAATTCTCAGGCACCCATTCCCGCAACACTTCGCTAGGGTGAGATGGATTACGCATGAAGCTCAGCTACACTCAACCGTAAACCAACGGAATGCAAGATTCTATTCATGGTGTCTAGCGTAGGGTTACCGCCCTCAGCCAATGACTTAAACAATGTTTTTTCTCCCAATGACGCGCAACGGGCTACCTCTGCCATGCCATGCGCTTTAGCCACTTGACGCAATGCCACCAATAGCGCTCCTTGATCTTCTAACTCCATGACGGCATCCAAATACGCTACCGCCTCTTTTGGGTCAGTTAGCGAAAGAGTTAGACTGTCCTCATAGCTTTTATCTCGTTTGCTCATGGCTTACCTCGTTTTTTCCAGTCTTCCAAATACTCAATAGCTTGCTTAATAGCTCGGTCCTGGTCACTCTTATCGCTGCCGCATAGCAATAGAACAATCTCATCGCCTTGCCTACTTAAATACACCCTGTAGCCCGGCCCGTAATCAAGCTTTAACTCCTGAACTCCTGCGCGCAATGCTTTGCAGTCTCCAAAGTTTCCGGCTTCAACTCTAGCCAGCCGGGCGCGAATCTTTGCTCTTGCTTGAACCTCCTTTAAGCCATGAAGCCAATCCTCAAAAGGCGCCCTACCTTGAATGTCGGTGTATATTCTGATTTTCATTATAGTATCTTTTAGAATACCGTCAATTAATTTGTGCTGCCAACCACTTTAAGTAATTGCGCCTCCTCTTGGGGCTTAAATTCAATACCGGCCTGCTCTAATATCCAAGCTTCATACTTGGTATGCCAAATCCCCAATAACTCTAAGGGGCGAGATTTATAGTGTTTCTCTGCCGTTGCGCTGGGCTTATGCCCCATAATTTCGGCAACAATCCCCAAGGGCATTTCTACCCACTCAGCTAATGAAGCGAAAGTGCGTCTTAATCCGTGAATTGTGACGTGCGGAGACTTCTCTCCGTTAGCGTCAACACTTATGAGCCCCGCAAGTTCTTGAACGCGATAGTGCGATACGCTAGGGTCAGCGTATCTACCTTCTTTTGAAGTGGGACTACTAAAAACCCACTCATTGCGCCTTGGTAGACTCCCAATTAGGCTTTTTAGATACGGAGTGAGTGGAATTTTTCTACCTTCCTCGACCACTTTGTCTTTAAGCCAGATCGCACCCCATTGAAAATCAACATCAACCCATTTTAAATTTGCCATTTCTTCCCGTCGCGCACCCGTCAGAATTAACGCTTGCAGGTAGGCTTTAGCAACTTTGCTATTTAGGGAGTTAACCGCCTTAAACCATGGCTTTAACTGAGCCCGGTCCAATACATCAAAACGCTTACTTTTACGACTTGGTACTTCATCGCGCAGCTCTTTACTCTCTACTGCATTGACATCAATAATCCGCGCAAACTCAGGCCGAATTGCACACCAACGCCAAAAGGCTCTGAACATTTCGAAACCTTGGCGAGCATTATTTGCTCTGGTTGAGGCTTCCACTTTTTGCCAATCTTTTAGGGCGTCGGCATTAATGTCAGCCATGCGCATAGACATGAGGGGATATAAAACCCCTGCCTTAGTTTTTTCTTTACTACGCTTTCTGTCCTCACCACCCGCTTGGGATAAATTCTCATGGTCTTTGAGGTGCCTGGCGCCCCACTTCTTACCGCGCTCTATATGAGGGCGCGTCATCTTATCTTTTTGATACTCAAGATATTCATTCCAAACTTCACCAACCAAAAGCTCTTTGCTCTTTTCTTCGGCCTTCTTTGCCCGCGCTTGTTTTTCCTTGGCCTTGACAAGCTCTCTAGGGTCTACACCTTGATCTGTTAATGCTTTAAGGCGTGTTGCCTCTGTTTGAGCTTGGCTAATTGTGTAGGTACGCGTATCACCTATGGTCAGTCGCGTGGGGGATAGGGCTCCACCTATTCTTGATTCAAAGATGTAGGTCTTTTTCCCTGTTGCCGTAACTCTAAGCCCCAAAGAAGGCGTTTTAGCATCCCAATAGAAGCTTTGCTGTTTGCCTTTTTCGCACTCAAAGCCATCTACCCGCCCAGCCGTGAAATTCACTTTTTTAGCCATCATCTAAAATCCGTAGACATATCGTAGACAAATAATAGCAAAATAAGGAAATATAAATCAACCCGAAAAATATACAAAAATGCTTAAATCATTGTATTTAATAGGTTTTATGGTTAACATGGGAACATAGAGTAATACAGGTAAACCCTAATATATACGGGCTCATAACCCGAAGGTCGTAGGTTCAAATCCTGCCCCCGCAACCAAGATTTATGCTCTAAGCCCTTAATTTTTAAGGGCTTTTTGCTTTGCTGGGTAATAAAAAAGCCCGATTTCTCGGGCTTTTGGACTATTTAGGACTCGGATTAGTTCAATACCTTATAGCCACGACCACTCAAGCATCTCTTCACCACAGCCTCCTGCGCTTGATTGCCAGTAAAAGCACCTCCAGCAGCACCCACAACCGCGCCAGCTCCAGCAGCCTGAGCAATACCCGTTTTATTTCCGCCAGTAACAAGACCTAATAAGCCGCCCACAACAGCACCAGCACCAGCGCCCTTCGCAGCAGTCTCACCCATGCCAGACTGTTGTTGCGCATAGGCCTGGCACTCACTTAAATCCTTTTCATATGCCGCTTCATTGACACCCTTCATATCCACTAGTGGACGCACATTCGCCCCGGCACAGCCAACCGTTATAGCAACAACTATGGAAGATAAGACAAGTAGCCTGCTCATATATAAACCTTATTCAATTTCACATCTAGCGATGCCATAGTCGTTTTATATCATGCCTCCAAAAATGCGTCGAAGACTTAGCGGTATTTTTAAATAACCAAGTCTGAAATCCTGTTTCTGGAGTTTGATAAAAA
>JACCDX010102490.1_pt1 | contig 37334 bp, 40 predicted proteins | sample 7449681 | NCBI WGS metagenome assembly JACCDX01 (sample SAMN15323450, study PRJNA562643) | freshwater metagenome | isolation source: river surface water | place: USA:Blue River Watershed | collected 2017-08-18
AGAACGAACAAGTCCACATCTGGAACATTAACAACGGCGAACGCTTCATCACCTACGCCATCAAAGGCGAGCGTGGCTCGGGCATGATTTCGGTCAACGGCTCTGCCGCACGTCGCGCCAGCGTGGGTGACTTGTTGATCATTGCGTCATTCGCACAAGTGCATGAAGACCACGTGGCCAAGCATGAGCCACAACTGGTGTTTGTGGATGAGCACAACCAGCAAGTGGGCTTGCGCCACCATGTGCCGACGCAGGCTGCGCCTGGGCATGGAACGGATGAGTGTTGATTTAACTTAGCCTGCAGATCAACCCGCTCCCTGTGAGCGGGTTTTGTTTTGGTGTCCATAACGATGGTGTCTTGAATTGAAGCGCTAGGACGCCGCAGGAACGCTTACTCTTCAAATTCACCAGCATTTCCCATCAAATTGACAGACTAAGATTAAGGGCTATGTCACCCCTTGTTTTCTTATTTTTATTCGCCTCACTGGTTTTGAGTGCCATTCTCGTCAGCTCATCTCTGCTTTTTCGAGATATCAAGACCGCACAAGCCAAGCGAATTTATTGGGTGATTTCCGGCGCATTGACAGCGACTAGCTTCTTGTTATTTGGCTATGGCGGCTATCTGTCTGCAACATCCGAAACCAATCCGCTGGTACTTACGTTTGCTAACGCCTTCGTTGTCGCAGGTCCCGTGTATCATGCACTTTTCGCGCGTTCTCTCAACACCCGCATCAGCCAAACTCTGCACATTTGTAGCGTCCTATTCATTGTGGCGTTTGGCATCCATTACGAATACCTGCGTCAGCACAGTCACTTCGCAGTACGTGGGTTGGAAATTGCTGCGATCATGCTTTTGCTGTTCAGCTGGCAACTTCGCGAGCTTTATCGAGCAGCAACAACTAGGCAATCTAGACAGCTTTGGCTTGTCATCAGTTGTACTGCCATCGAAATATTGCTGGTCATTGGTCGATTGTTTGCCCTCAGCAGCATGGGTGAAAAGATTTCAGTCGTGTACCAAATGCCAGAGTCTGTGTTTTGGCTGACTTTGCTTCACATTGCCTTTAGCTTGATCACCTTTGTGCTGATGGGCGCCTACTGGACTGAGCAAGCGACTGCAAGTCGAACCCAAATGCAGATCGAAAACAATGAAATTCGCACCTTGCTTGAAACACAAGACAAGTTGGTTCGCAATTTATTGATTTCTAACAGATCAGCCTCTACGGGCGCGCTGTCGGGCTCTTTGGCACATGAACTCAATCAACCCATCACAGCCATGGGGCTCAATCTCAGCGTGATGAAGATGGAACTCGACACGCTCTCGCCACCCAATTCTGTATTGCTCGGCATCTGGAAAGACATCACGTATGACAACGAAAGGGTCGTGGGTATTGTGCAGTCTTTGCGTGCAATTTTCACGCGCAACAACCATGTGCACATGGCCGAGGTTGATTTACGCGATCCTGTCTTAGCCATCATGCGCTTGGTTGAAGCGGAGTGCAAAGAAAAAGGCATTCGCACAGCGATGGTGTTAAGGGGCGACCTCAAAGGCATGTTTCGCTGCACAGACATTCAGCAAGTTCTTTTGAACTTGTTCAACAACGCGATTCAGTCATTGAGTCAAAGTCATGTACCCCATCGAAAAATCACCCTAGCGATGCTTCGCAGAGGGGGAAGGATTTATTGCTCAGTCACCGACAACGGGCCAGGCGTACCAGAAAAACTCATCCCTCAGTTATTTTCTATGTTGGAGTCCACCAAACAAACTGGCTTCGGTATTGGGTTGTGGTTATGTCAACACCTCATTTACAGATACAACGGCACCTTGATGCATTCCGTACCAGCAGGTGGTGGTGCCAAGTTCTCTTTTTCGATCGATGCATATGCCAGTGTATGAACCGGTGTTCGTGGATGAGCACAGCTAACAAGTGGGCGTACGTCACCATGTGCCTAGGCATGGGACGGATGAGTGCTGATCTAGGCTAGCCGGTGCTCCGCCAATTTAGCCTCCACCACACTGATCACACGCTGAAAGCTGACAGGCTTATGCAGCACAGGAATGTTGAGATCTGCAAAATATTGGATGTGTGAAGGAGATGTATCCGCCGTCACGATCAGTGCAGGTATCTCATCGTTATAGGCGTCACGCACCTTCGCAATCATGTTGGCACCTGTTGTGTTTTGTAAACGAAAATCGCTGATGATGAAATCGATCGATTTTTCATCAAGCATCGCCATCTGATTTTCAAAACCATTCTCATCCAGTTCAATGGGAATCACATTGGCACCACGTGTGATCAATGCTTGTTTGTACGCTTCTAGCACGACGGGGTCATCTTCGATCACTGCAATATTCTTTCCTCGCACGTACTCAGATTGATGCTGCCGAGAAACGGCAACCTCTAACGCTTCCACGCTTGAGCTGACGGGGTACAGCGTTGCAATCGTGAAACCAGTGCCATGACCCAGTGCGGACTCTATTGAAATCTCAGCGCCGATGAGTTTGCACAAGCGCGAAACGATCGACAAACCAAGTCCAAGCCCATCGTGCTTCGAACGCGTTTTCTCGACGCGAAAAAACTCTTCAAAGATATGCGCTTGATCTTTGGGGTCAAGGCCGCTTCCCGTGTCATCGACCGTGATATGCAAACGATGGTTGAATTCAAAGAATGTCACAACGACTTCGCCCTCATCTGTGTACTGAATTGCGTTGTTGATGAGGTTCAAAAGCATTTGACTCAAGAGTGAGTCATCCCCTATCGCTTGTTGTACCTTGACATGGAATTTCAGTGTTAGATTTTTTTGCAAGGCGTGCGGCTGAACCACCTCTTTCAATGACGTTGCCAAGCGGTCAATCGAGAATTGATGGTTGTTGGGTTTGTAGCTAAAGCTGTCGAGTTTGTTGATGTTCAACAGTGCCTCAAACATTTCATTGAGCGTTAGAACACTGCTCTTGATTTTGCCAATCGTGTTTTTTGCTTTGGCAATATCTTTGTCTAGATCGAGTGTGTCGAGATACATGTTCACGGCATGCATGGGCTGTCTCAAGTCATGACTGGCTGATGCAATGAAGTTTGATTTGGCGACATTAGCGGCAATCGATTGGTCTCTCTCAACGGCTAGCTCTTCATAGAGTTTTTCATTTCTTAACCGCAAACGAATAGAGTCTTCAAATGTTTTGGAGAAATTTTTTGCAATCCTGACAACGCAAATAAACAAGATCGAAATGCCAATGGCAAATGGCCAAGGAAAAATGTCCCGATTCCAAAGCACGGTAGAGATAGCTGGCATCAACGTGGGAATGATGAAGCTGTAAAACGTGGGCCAATGCACACAATAGCCAAACATGCTGTTGAACATTCCTCCAGCTGTCACATACAGATAAATCATGCGATTCATCTCATTCAAATCAGGCACCAAGAGCACCCATCCCAGACCCCAACCCACACCAATGAGACCGACCCCCATGGTCACGACCTTCAAATCGTGCTCTGGGTTTTGAATTTTTTCCTCAGTGAACTCAAGCGTTGAGGTGCTCCAAGTTCGAATGAATGTGGCAATCGCCATATAACTTAGCCATATCGCCAATTTGTGGGGATCAGCATCGTCATAAAAAAGCACAAGCGCAAAGAACGGTGCCAAGATATTCGTCAACGTCACAGATCTCGCTGTTTTGACGATGTACGCTGATTTGAATTTAGCGATTTGTGTATTCGATAAAGACTGACCATCCGCAGCCATCTCTGTCGCACTCAATAAATGCTGCATGCTGTCCTTGTTTCGCATTTGATTAGGTTTCGATTTTGATGCGAATGATGCTGTTAGAAAGCAAAACGGTCTAGAACTTTGGCTCTATCCATCATGCAAATTTCCTTGTGCATGCTGCTTGATAGGCCATTTAACGCATTGGTTCTAGAGCGTATTTGTTATTGAATTTGCACATTGCTAAAACTACGATTTTGGTTGTTCTTCATTCAACCATCCATCATGAGATTCGTCATCGTTACATCCTCAATTTCAGTGGCACTTATCGCTGTTGTCAGCGCACTCTCAATCACTGTGCTCTCTTGGATTTATCCAGCAGTTCAAAACTACGAGCCAAATTCAGAGTTCAAAACTGAGATTTCTTGGGGTCAAGGTAGTTAAGCCATGCGACTCAGATTATTTATCGCATTGTTTCTTTCTCTCGGAAGCATCAGCACAGCCGCCATGTTGTTTTGGGATGACGCATCAAAACCATCCAGCAAGAAAACCGCACCGCAGTCATCCGTCGAAATCAAATGGGGCGAAGGCTCTGAGGCGGGCGTGCCCGATGCAGCTGTTCACAAATAGAAATATTCACGGGGCAACTTGATATGAATAAAGCACACGCTATCAGCATCGTTTTGCTTTTCAGCGCATTTGCCTGTGCAGCAGAAACGGATTCGACAAAAACTGTTCTGGGCAATGACGAAGATACGTTTGTATTCACAGGCATATGCCCTAACGGCAAGCCCTATCGTCTTGTCTCATATCAAAAGAACGTCGGGGCTTTGTCTTCGTCGTACTACGACTACGACGCCCCCGTTGGCAAAGGCACGGTGCAATCTGATGCTGCCCCCAAGGTCATGGCCGTCAGAGTTTGTCGCAAGTTGGCAGAGATCATCAATACCCATTATTGGGAATGATGTGACCATGCTCCAGCATTAATGGGGCATTTTTAGTTACTTATAGATCGAACTCGCGTCAATGATGACGCATCTGTAACTAAAGTTTAGTTGATGCATTCACGACGCGTCAGTAGCATCACTTTGATATGAATGTCATTTCTAACAAATCCCTGCTCATCATTGATGATCATCCTGTTTACCGCGATGCGTTGAGCGAAAAACTGGCGCATGAATTTGCAAATGATGGGATTGAAGTGGCCGTTGCAAGCAGCGCCAATGAAGGCTTAGAGCTCGTTCAAAACACCGACAAGCATTGGGTCGTTTTGTTAGACATCTTGATGCCTGGGTTGAGTGGTTTGGCTGGCATCAAAGTTTTCAAAGAGTTAGAAAACGTTCAACAAGTCGTAGCAATCTCGGGACTAGACGAACACGCATGGGAGCCAAAAACTGCGTCGGCAGGCGCTGCGATGTTCTTGTCAAAAAATAGCACAGCAGAATTCATCATCCGCAAACTCAAACCACTGGTGACACTTCAAACCGACTATGTCGCGAAGAATGAAACCATAGACCCTAAAGAGTTTCGCCTCACGCAACGACAACTAGAGGTGTTGGATTTAATTTCACAAGGCCATCCCAACAAATTGATCGCTGATTATTTAGACATCAGCGAACAAACCGTGAAAATTCACATCAATCAAATATTCAAAGAACTGCGTGTTTTTAACCGAACGCAAGCTGTGCTGAAAGCGCAAAAACATCAACTGTTGTCGTGAGATTTGATTTGATAGCAAACGAGATCAACAACGTCTATTTGCTACGAGAGAAATCGGCGCACATCACCAAAGCGGCTCGCTCGGCCACTGTCGCCAATTTGTTGGCACCCATGCTTTGCATCCCGATGTTCAAAGATGAGGTGCCATCCTTAAATTTGGCCATCTGGTTAGGCTACATGTTCATTGCCGTTTTCATTCGAACATGGATGATTTTTCAGTTAGCTCACGACGCTGAGAAAATTCTCGATCCCCAGCGAAATTTAAAAACCATGACCTATGCCGTTGGCATCGTTGGGTTGGGTTGGGGTTTGGGCTGGGTTCTGATGGCACCTGATTTACTGATGGTGAATCGGATGATTTATGTGTACATGACCACGGCTGCGATGATTTCGAGCATGTTTGCGTACAGCGTGAATACTCCCACGTTTTTTGCGTTCACACTGCCCATCATGATTCCGTCGCTGAGCACGGTCTTATGGTCCGTTCATATTTTTCCGTGGCCATTTTCGGTGGGATTGGCTTCGCTGTACGTGGTGGTGCTGAGCATTGCCAAAAACTTCGCCAAAACTTTTGAAGATTCTGTACGACTGAGATTTCGTAACGAACGTCTATATCAAGAGTTGGCAACCGAACGCGATCAATCGATTGCCGCCAATGTGGCCAAATCCAAATTCATTGCTGTCGCCAGTCATGATTTACGGCAACCCATGCATGCCGTCAACGTCTACTTAGAAATGATCAATTTGGACAACTTGCCAACCGTTGAGAAGAAGTCTCTAGGCAAGATTAAAAGCAGCATCATCACATTGAATGCGATGTTTGATTCGCTTCTAAATATCAGCAAACTTGATGCCGATGTCATGCAAGTGAATCCTCGCGTTTTTCATTTGGATGAACTCGCAAACACAATTCGCGATCTCACAGAAGCCAAAGCAACAAGCAAGGGCTTAATTTTCAGCATCTCTCATCCTGACTTGCTGGTGCGCGGCGACAAATTATTGCTCCAGCAAATCATCAGTAACCTTGTCTCAAATGCAATTCAATACACCGAGCATGGTCAAGTGGTTGTGTGTTTTGAGTCTGAGCAGGATTGCTTGGCGATCGAAGTCAGTGATACAGGATGCGGAATAGAAGAAGCAGAACAACAACACATCTTTCATCAGTTCTACCGCGCTGATAAAACACGCGCACTGCATGATGGACTAGGGTTGGGCTTATTTATTGTTCAACGTTTGTGCAATCTTATTGGCGCAGACATCCGTGTGGTATCGGGACGAGGACAAGGTTCAACATTCCGAGTCACGACCTCTTTTCCCATTTCGGCGAACGCCGAAGAAATTCATGCCGTACAACAAGTGGCACCCAAAACTCACGATTCCAACCGGAGTCTTCAAGGCAAATACATTGCTGTGATTGAAGACAACCCGATCATTACCGAGGCTTATAGACAAACATTGGCTAACAAAGGCGCATACGTTCAAGTGCTCTCAGAGCACGAAGACGAACTAGATGCGCAGCTTGCAACCATTGATCGCATTGACTGTATCTTGAGTGACTACCGATTGAGTCAAACCACAGGCGACATGCTGATACAAAAACTAAGAGATAACTACAACAAGGAAATTCCCGCCATCATCGTGACGGCTGACACGTCGCCTTCTCATATCAATTTATTTGCTCAGCTGAATGTGCAAGTGCTGCACAAGCCAATTAGTTTTCATGATGTCACGGCAGCGATTGAAAAAATCATGACGCCTCAATAATTTTTAACGCACGGTACCCCAAGCCAACTTAGCCGCCAACGCCATCAACACCACGCCCACCGTGCGGTCTAGCCACACCAGCTTGCCCTTGATCCATGCCAGCACACGGGTGGATGAGAACACGAGAGCCACCAGGCCAAACCACAGCAAAGATTCACACACCAGAAGGAGCCAAATCGTGATGACGTCTGAGGTGCTCAACTCTGGCGTGAGCACTTGCGACAACACCGAGCTGAAATACAGCATAGCTTTGGGGTTGAGTAAGTTGGTGAACAGTCCTGTGACGAACGATTTCGCATTGGGCGCTGTTTGCGTAGCCTCAGGCAGCTCGCCTTTAGAGCGCAAGCATTGAATGCCCAGCCACGCCAAATAGGTTGCCCCCACAAAGGTCAGCGCATGCGATAGATGAGGTAATGCCGTGATGACAAGTGACAAACCAAACGCACATACCAGCACGTAAACACCAATCGAGGTCGCCACACCCGCTGCCGCCCACAAACCCGCGCGCCGACCTGAAACCAGCGACATGCGCGTAACCACAGCAAAGTCAGGACCGGGTGAAATCAAAGCCACCGCATGAATAGCCAACACCATCGCCAATGATTCCAACGTCATTCGCATCTCCCAAATAAATGCACGCACTGTGCCACACGAGGCTAGCGTTCGCTAGCAGGCTTGGTGTAAAAATGCGGCAAATCATCGTTTCAAAAGGAGAAAAGCATGTCGTATTGGATGAAACAAGTAGCTGCTTGTTTTTTGAGCATGCTCCTCGTCACGAGTCATGCTGAAGATGGGCCGTTCAAAATTACCCTACTCGGCACAGGCACCCCCGTGCCTTCAGCGACACGCTTTGGATATAGCACATTGATTGAGGCGGGAGATCAAAAAATGGTCTTTGATTTTGGGCGAGGCCTGACCATTCGACTCACACAACTCAAAATTCCGTTTGGCCGCATTGACGCGCATTTCCTCACGCATTTTCATTCAGACCACTTGAATGGTTTACCTGATTTGTGGCTCACTGGCTGGTTGCGTCCACCGTATGGCTCACGACAAACACCGCTGTCAATTTATGGCCCTCCTGGTCTTCAGCGTTTAACGGATGGACTGACACAAGCCTTCGGTCGCGATCTAGAAATTCGCAGCGAAGACGAGAAAAACCCACGACAAGGTATTGCTTTTGACACACACGAGGTAACTCCGGGCGTGGTGTATCAGAAAAATGGGGTGAAGGTCACCGCCTTTAACAATGACCACGGCGTTTTGGTCACCCCCTCGTATGGCTACCGAGTTGAGTATGGTGGCAAAGTGGTTGTGTTGTCTGGCGACACACGTTACAGCACTGAGGTGGTGAAGCAAAGCCAAGGCGCTGATGTGCTGATTCATTGCGTGACTGTGATTCCTGAAGAGCTACTGATCAACAACCCTGCCTACAAAGCTATTTATGAACACCTTGCATCCCCAGAAGATGCGGCGAAAGTATTTACTGACGCCAAACCTAAATTGGCCGTATTCAGTCATATTGGGCTGAATGGCAAAGCCACAGAAAGCGATCTGATCAACAGAACACAAAAAACTTATTCGGGACCTCTTGTGGTCGGTCAAGATTTGATGGCTATCGATGTTGTCAAAAATACTGCCACGCTCCCCAAATGAAAAGGCCCGCGCAAAAATGTGCGGGCCTTCTATTGTTAAGTTCACTGATTACTGAGCCATGGCTTCGATCGCGATGTCGATGCGCACGTCGTCACCCACATAAGGAGCGTACTTGCCTGCGTTGAATTCGCTGCGCTTGATGACGGTGAACGCGTTGGCACCGAGTGCTGGTTTTTTCATCATAGGATGAGGCATGGCTTGGAAACTGGTGACGGTCAATGTGACAGGCTTGGTCACGCCTTTGATGGTGAGCTGGCCTTCGATGAGTTGCGGCTTGTTGCCTTCAAAAATCACCTTGGTCGATTTGAACGTGGCTTGTGGGAACTTAGCCGTGTCCAAGAAGTCTTCGCCTTGGATGTGTTCGTTGAAATCGGAAAAACCAATGCTCACCGATTTCATGTCGATGACGATGTCCACAGAGCCTTTTTTGGCTTCGGCATCAAACACTACTTTGCCTGTGGTTTTGCTGAAGCTGCTCAACTGTGTGGAGTAGCCAAAGTGTGAATACGAAAAGCGTGGGAAGGTGTGTGTGCCATCCACGTCGTAAGTCACAGGTGCAGCGACGGCAGATGCCAATGCGCCAGTGAATGCCAAAGTGGCGGCGATGCGTTTGATTGATTTCATGTGAAAGCTCCTTTTAAAAATTATTTGCCAGAGATGGCGGTGAGTTGGAAATTAACTTGGATGTCGTTGGCTACCACATCAAACTTGGCCCACATGCCTTCGCCAATGGCGAAGTCTGCACGGCGCATGACGAAGCCACCCGTGAACACACCTACGTTGCCTTGCGTGGCCAACTTGAGCGGAAATTTGATGTCTTGGCTTTTGCCTTTGATAGTGAGCACACCTGTCACGTCAAACTGATTCGAGCCGTTGGCTTTGATTTGTTTGGCAACAAATGTGGCCTTAGGAAATGCTTTGACGTTGAACCAAGTCTTACCCACCACTTCGTCATCAGCGTCTGATGAACCTGCATCGATGCTGGCGAGGTCAATCTCGATATCTGCTTTGGCAGCAGCGGGCTTGGCAGGGTCGAAGTTGAGTTGAGCCGCAAACTTCTTGAAGCGACCGTCCATCGCCACGCCCATTTGTTTGTATTGAAACGTGACTTTGCTTTTCTCAGGCTGAATGGCTTTGTATTCCACAGCCACAGCATGCGTAGAGATGCCCGTGGCCAACACAGTGCCGAGTAAAAAAATGGTGAGGTGTTTCATGCGTGATCCTTGGGTGTGCTGCATGCAGGCAGCATGCGTTTCAAAATATCGTCTTTGTCAATCCAGTGGTGTTTCAGTGCAGCGCCTGCATGGCCTGCCAACAAAAACAGCAACGCAAAGTTGAGCGTCTCATGCACTTCGTGCAGCAAGTGGCCCAGCTCTTTGTCCTTCTCTACCAAGTCGGGCAGTGGCAAGACGCCAAACCAAACCGTGGGTACACCTTTGGCCGAGCTCAGCAACCAGCCCGACACGGGAATGACAATCATCAAACCGTACAAAGCCGCATGGCCCAAATGTGCGAATCGTTGCAGCAACAACGGCATGCTGCTGGGGTACGCAGGTGGTGGGTTGAGCACACGCCACGCCAACCGTAACCACACGAGCACAAACACGGTCACGCCGGCCCATTTGTGCCAAGAGTAGTACTGCAGTTTTTCAGGTGACAACGGCATGTCGGTCATCACAAAGCCCAAAGCAATCAGCCCGGCAAAAACAAGCGCCATGCCCCAATGGAAGAGTTTGGCAATCGCGGTATAGCTGTGGTTCATCTCTACGCTCTCAATTCACAAAGGCATAGCCATCCATGGCGATGACATAGTCACTCACACCACGGTAAAAGGCTTGGGGGGTAGCGCCAGCGCCTGCGGCACCCAGGGCCACATACAGCGGCAACAAATGGTCTTCACTCGGATGGGCTTGTCGGCCTTCAGCCGAATGTTGGCGGTAGTTGAGCAAGGCGCTCACATCGTGGGCGCTTAATTTCTCAGCCACCCAATCAGCGAAGTGGTGCACATAGGCAGGGGTTTGGCCGTTGGTCGATACCGCGACATGCCAGTCACGCAGGTTGTGTGTGATGTTGCCCGAGGCAATCACCCAGATGTTTTTATCAGCCAACACCGACAACGCTTGGCCCACACGAAATGCGTGCTCGGGACCGGCATGCGTTTGCATCGACAAGGGCACGATGGGCACATCCGCATCAGGAAACATTTGGCGCAAGGGTTGCCACGCACCGTGGTCTAGGCCGTGTTGGCTGCTGTCGTCCACGTCCATGCCTGCGTTGCGCAACGCGGTGGCCACTTCTTTGGCCACCTCTGGACAGCCCGTCGCTGGGTATTGAATTTTGTAAAGCGCTTCAGGAAAACCATAAAAGTCGTGAATGGTTTCTAGCTGTGTCGCCACGCTGATGGTGGGAATGCGGGTGTCCCAATGCGGGCTCACCACCACAATGGCTCGCGGGGTGGGCAGCTTTTGCACCATCTCCGACATGGCTGCGCCAGCAGCACCTGGATTCAGGGCAAAGGTCGGGGCGCCGTGCGGCACGAAGAGGACATTGCGAAAAGTTTGCATATGAGTTCTCGGGTGTGGAGCACGTAATGTAGAAATGATTTGCGAATATAAAAAGCACCGAATCTTCAATTATTTGTTGCAAAATTAGCAACAATGGACAAACTCAATGCAATGCAACTTTTTGTGCGGGTGGCCGAAACCGGCAGCTTCACCGCCGTGGCCGACCAACTGGATGTGGCGCGCTCGGTCGTGACCCGCCAAATCTCGGCGCTCGAAAAACAACTGGGCATCAAGCTGATGACGCGCAGCACACGCAGCCTCACGCTCACCACCGCGGGTTCGGCTTACCTCGAGAAATGCCGCGTCATCTTGAACATGGTGGATGCCGCCGAGTCGAGCTTGCTCGAAGAAAAAACCGAGCCACGTGGTCGCATCCGTTTGGGTTTGCCTTTGAGTTTTGGTTTGCAGCGCCTCATGCCTGCGCTGCTGAAATTTGCGCAAACGCATTCGCACATTGAATTGGTGATGGATTTTTCAGACCGACGCAGCAAGCTGATTGAAGAAGGCATTGATCTGTCGATTCGCATCACCAGCCGTTTAGAGCCGGGCGACATCGTGCGCAAGTTGGGTGAGTCGCGTTTGCTCACGGTGGCCGCACCGCAATACCTGGCAGAGCACAGCCCCCCCAAGCACCCACGTGATTTGGCGCGGCACGCGTGCTTGGTGTACTCGCAAGATTTTCAATCCACCTCTTGGCGCTACCGCACCAAAGACGACGAAATCGATGTGACCGTTCGCCCGCGCTTGGCAGCTAACAACGGCGAAGCCTTGTTGCAAGCCGCAGCGCAAGGCTTGGGCATCACACGCCCACCCGACTTCATGGCGCAACCCTATTTAGACAACGGGAGCGTGGTGCCCGTGCTGCCCAAATTTGAGCCTCAGCCATTGGGCATTTATGCGGTTCTGCCCAGCAATCGGTACATCCCACATCGCGTGTCGGTGTTGATTGATTTCTTAGCCGCTGCGTTAAGAATGCGCGGATAGGGATGCTGATTAAGGCTACCATTTGCAGCATGCTGCAGTACGAAACCGTCCCCGTCACCCCCTTCCAACAAAACTGTTCCATCGTCTGGTGCGATGAAACCATGAAGGCCGCCATCATCGACCCAGGCGGTGATTTGCCCGTGTTGGAAGACGCTTGCAAACAACTGGGCGTGACGCTTGAACAAATCTGGATCACCCACGCCCACATTGACCACGCAGGCGGCACCGCAGACTTGGCTGAAAAGTTAAATCTACCCATCATCGGTCCACACGAGGGGGACCAGTTTTGGATTGATGGTTTGCCGCAAGCGGCCGCCAACTACCGTTTTCCAGCTTCGCGGCCTTTCATGCCCACGCGCTGGCTTCACGATGGCGACACGGTCACCTTAGGCCAACACACCTTGCAGGTACGCCATTGCCCAGGCCATACCCCCGGTCATGTGGTGTTTTATTCGCCTGAAATCAAACGCGCTTTCGTCGGCGATGTGCTGTTCGCTGGCAGCATTGGCCGCACCGACTTTCCACAAGGCAATCACGATGACTTGATCAACAGCATCACACAGCGCCTGTGGCCCATGGGGGACGACACGGTGTTTATTCCGGGGCACGGACCAGAAAGCACTTTTGGCCGTGAACGCAAAGTAAACCCTTATGTCGGTGGAACCTAAGCCATCACATGATTGTGAAGGCGTTCAAGACGGGGACCAGTAGCCGCACTAGGTCGTGTTGGCGATGGCGTACGTTGGGCGAAAAGTTTAGAAATTAGGGGTCTATCGCATGCGCAAGACTTTAAAAAAGAAACAGGGCTGCCACGCTGAAACCAGTAACCGAGATGACGTTGGAGCTTAATCTGTCGCGAGAAATACGCAGTGTGGTGGTGTCATCAAGCGCGTGTTCATAGCCGATGTTGTACATCATGACACGGTCTTTGGTCTGTTCTAAATCGGCATCATCGCGATCCAATTTGACATAGGCGGCCTTGCCATAAAACCCACTGTAGGTGAGCTTGTAGCCAAAGCTCATCAATGTGGTTTCGACATTTTGAGCACCCAGCTGCCCCGTGCTACTGCTGATAGGCCCCGTGTACTCCACGGCATGTTTGACGTTGGCCATCAGAGGCCACTCATACCCAACCACCATATTGATTTGACTGGTGCTATAGGTTTGTGCAGTACGCGTGCCAGACAAATTCTGGTATTCCACCCCCATATAGGGGTCAGCATACGCTTGGGTGGCCAATAACAAGAGGCCACTCATCAGCGCACGGTGGTAAAGAAAATTCACATCGCCCCCTTACTTGCTGCGCTCGTACAACGGCATGACCTTGGGCAAATTGGCTTGAATCTCTTCAATGCGCGTATTGCCTGAGGGGTGGGTGCTGAGCCACTGGGGGGGGGCACCTTTGTTGGCTGCACTCATTTTTTGCCACAAGGTCACACCTGCGCGAGGGTCATAGCCTGCCCGTGCCGCGATTTCCATGCCGACCAAATCGGCCTCGGTTTCATCATCGCGACTGAATTTGAGGTTGAGCAAGTTAGCGCCCTGTTTGGCTACCAAGTCGGTGATTTGTGGACTGACGCCAAAGAATACCGAGGCCACCGTGCTGCCAATGGTGGCGACGCCGTTCGTAGCTGCGGCCTTGCCCATGCGTTCGCGTGCGTGTTCGCGCAAGGCATGGGCGATTTCATGACCCATGACCATGGCCACTTCGTCGTCGGTGAGTTGCAGTTGCGTGAGGATGCCGCTGTAAAAAGCAATCTTGCCGCCGGGCATGCAAAACGCGTTGATTTGGTTGGAGCCCACCAAGTTGACTTCCCACTTCCACTCTTTGGCGCGGGGGTTCCAGTCAAAGCTGTGTGGAATCAATTCCTTGGCGATGCGGCGCAAGCGCATCACTTGCGGGTGGTTGTCGGGGCCGAGTGCGTTTTTGCTGGCCGCTTCTTTCATCATGTCAGCGTATTGCTTATGTGCAGATTGCTCAACCTCAGCAGCGGGCACCAGGCCCGCAAACACGGAAGATTCTTTGCTGACCTCCACGCCATCACGCGCCAGCAGCACGCCGCTGCCAAGGCCGCACGCACAACCGACACAACCATAAAGAAAAGCACGTTTGGTGAGCATGAAAAGTCTCTTTGTGAAAGGCTGAAAATAGAGGGATGAACGATACCAAAAAACTCAGCTGGCTGACCGCACTTCATGTGTACTTAGAACCTGCCTCATGGCGCATGTTGTGCCTGGGTTTTTCTGCGGGCTTGCCTCTGCTGTTGGTGTTGGGCACGCTGAGTTTTCGTTTGCGCGAAGCGGGAATTGACCGCAGCACGATTGGATTTTTAAGCTGGGTGGGTTTGGCCTACGGTTTCAAGTGGGTGTGGTCACCCTTGGTGGACCGCATGCCTTTGCCGCTGCTTACCCGCTGGTTAGGCCGGCGCCGCAGCTGGCTGCTGTTGGCGCAAGCCACGGTGGTGGCAGGCTTGGTGGGCATGGCCTTGCTCGACCCACAAGTGGCGCTTGAGCCTGTGGTGTGGTGCGCCTTGGTGGTCGCGTTTGGTTCGGCCACGCAAGACATTGCACTGGATGCCTTTCGCATTGAGTCGGCCGATGCACAACACCAAGCGGCCTTGGCGGCCACGTACCAAACCGGCTATCGCCTCGCCATGATTTGGGCGGGTGCGGGCGTGCTGTGGGTGGCAGCCCGCGTGGCGGGGGCTGACGAAACGGCCTACCTCCATGCGGCTTGGCAAACGGCTTACCTCGTGATGGCGGCCTCGATGAGTTTGGGCGTGTTGACCGTGTTGCTATCACCCGAACCTGCGCCACGGGAATTGCCACCTGCGCGCAACGCGGCAGAGTGGCTGCGTGGTGCATTGATTGAGCCCTTTGCCGAATTCATTCGCCGCTACCGCTGGCAAGCTGCGCTGATTCTGGGTTTGATTGCGGTGTACCGCATCAGCGATGTGGTGATGGGCATCATGGCCAATCCGTTTTATGTGGACATGGGCTACACCAAAGACGAAGTGGCGGCCGTCACCAAAGTGTTTGGCGTCATCATGACCTTGGCTGGCGCCTTCATCGGTGGTGTGCTGTCCATGCGTTTGGGCGTGATGCGCATCCTCATGTTGGGGGCCGTGCTGAGTGCACTTACCAATTTGTTGTTTGCTTGGCTCGCCACACGCGGGCACGACCTGACCGCTTTGGTGTGGGTCATCTCCGCCGATAACTTGGCCAGCGGCATTGCGTCTGCCGCATTCATTGCGTATCTGTCTAGCCTGACCAATGTGAACTACTCGGCCACGCAATACGCCTTGTTCAGCTCGATGATGTTGCTCGCCCCTAAGTGGTTGGCCGGCTTCTCGGGGGTGTATGTGGATGCACACGGCTACGAAACTTTCTTCTCCAGCACCGCTTTGCTGGGTGCACCCGTGCTGCTGCTGGTGTGGTTGGCCTCGCGCATCTTGCCTGCAAAGCCCTGATTTACCTCGTCTTTACCGTTTCTTTAGATAAGCACACACTTGGCAAGGCATGATGACCACACCATGAATACTTTGCTTTTGATTGAAGACGACCACCGCCTCGCCCACATGGTGAGCGAGTACCTTGAACAATCGGGTTTCTCTGTACAACACGCGGCCAATGGCTTGGATGGCCTCAAGACCCTGCAAGACATCGCACCCGACATGGTGCTGCTCGATTTGATGCTGCCTGACATCGATGGCTTGGAGGTGTGCAAACGCATACGCGCCCTGCCAGGTGCTTTGGCACAAACCCCTGTGCTCATGCTCACGGCCAAAGGCGACCCGATGGACCGCATCGTGGGCTTAGAGCTAGGTGCCGACGACTACCTGCCCAAACCTTTTGAGCCACGCGAACTGCTAGCTCGCATTCGCGCGGTGTTACGTCGCCATTCCCCCAGTGACGCTGCGGCCGACACACACCAGACCTTGAAGTTCGGCTCGCTAGAACTGGACCGCGATGCCCGAACCGTCAGCGTGCGCCACCAAGTGTGCGACCTCACCTCTTACCAATTTGATTTGCTGTGGGTGTTGGCTGAACGCGCGGGCCGCGTGCTGTCGCGTGACCAAATCATGGAAGCGGTGCGTGGCAAAGAACTAGAGGCATTTGACCGCTCTATCGACGTGCACATGGGCCGCATTCGTGCTGCCATTGAAGACGATGCCAAAGCCCCCAAGCGCATTCTCACCGTGCGCGGTGTGGGCTACGTGTTTGCCAAGCAACAAGCCTAAAGCCATGTCAAACACCTCCACACCCAGCCGCTCCTTGCACTTGCCTTTGTATGTGCGCATTTGGTTGGCCGTGGTGTTGGCCGTGGCGGTACTGACACTGCTCACAGGTTGGGTCATGCGCATGACGGCGGAACCACCCTTGCGCGAAGTGCTGGTGCGCAATGCCGAGGGTGAGCTGGTCGGTCAAGGCCGTGCGCGCTTGCGCCCACCAGATGGTTTACCTGTAGAGGCCCCGCCACTTAAAGGCCCTGACATGCGCCACCCACCGGGTCACTTTGGCTCGGGTCCTGAGTTCATGGTGCGCATGCACAACGGCGAGTTGATGCACGTGCATCTGCCACGTCCACCGCACAGCTTTTGGTCGCGCCCGCCGTTTGGATTGGCGTGGACTTTGGGGCTCGTGGCGCTGGCCGTTGCACTGGGCACCTACCCCATCGTGCGCCGCCTCACACGCCGTTTAGAGAATTTGCAAAAAGGCGTGGAGCAATGGGGCACGGGCAACTTGTCGGCCCGTGTGGCAGAGCAAGGCAATGACGAAGTGGCCTATCTTGCGCAGCGCTTTAACCATGCCGCCGAACAAGTCGAGCAACTCGTCACCTCACACAAATCGCTGCTGGCCAATGCCTCGCATGAGCTGCGTTCGCCGCTCACGCGCATTCGCATGGGGCTGGAGTTGATGGGCGATTCACCTTCGCCCGCCATGAAGGCTGAGATTTCGCGCAGCGTGGGCGAGCTTGACCAACTGATTGATGAAATTTTGTTGGCCAGCCGACTGGATGCCAAAGAAGCCGACCTGGGCACCATCGAACCCGTGGATTTGACCGGCCTCGCCAGTGAAGAGTGCGCCCGTGTGGATGCCCATTTGGAGTTGGGCTTTGACCCACACAGCATCGTGGTGCCGGGCGTGGGCAAACTCTTACGCCGCATGTTGCGTAACCTGCTTGAAAACGCGCGGCGTTATGGCACTTCAGACATTGAGGTGCAGCTCTCGAGCTTGACCGAGAACAATCGCCACTGGGTGCGTCTGTGCGTGTGCGACCGTGGCCCAGGTGTACCCCCCGATTTACGCGAACGCATCTTCGAGCCTTTCTACCGCTTGCCCGGTGCAAGCGAACGCGAAGGTGGTGTGGGCCTCGGTTTGTCGTTGGTACGCTCCATCGTGCAACGCCACGGTGGCCATGTGCACTGCCAAGACCGCGAAGGCGGTGGTGCCCAGTTTGTGGTGATGCTGCCGGCTGGCTAATCGCGTCACAATATTGGGCATGACACACACCGCCCTGAACACCCGATTCACCCAACGTTTTCAACTGCGCACCCCGATTGCTTTAGCGCCTATGGCACTCGCCACAGGCGGCGCATTGGCAGCCGCTTGTGCGCAAGCAGGTGCGCTGGGTTTGGTGGGCGGCGGTTATGGTGACCTCGTCTGGACACAACGCGAATACACGCTCGCGAATGAGCTTCTTAAAAATGACGCCGCCAGCCACGCACGCTTGGGCTGCGGCTTCATCACTTGGAAGCTGGATGAAAACGCCGAAGCACTCGACTGGGTGTTGACCCAAAAACCATGCGCCATCATGTTGTCATTTGGCGACCCACGTCCTTATGCTGCACGCATTCAAGCCGCAGGCGCGCCACTGATTTGCCAGGTGCAACGCTTAGACCAAGTGCCACAGGCCATTGAAGCAGGTGCAGCGGTCATCGTGGCACAAGGCGGTGAAGCAGGTGGCCACGGTGCCAACGCACGCGAAGGGCGCAGCACCTTCACTTTGGTGCCCGAAATTGCCGACTACTTGGCCACACACTCGCCCAACACCTTGCTACTTGCCGCAGGCGGCGTGGTCGACGGTCGAGGTTTGGCCGCGGCCTTAATGCTGGGTGCGGATGGCGCATTGGTCGGTTCACGGTTATGGGCTACAACTGAGAGTTTGGCGGCGACCGGTGCAAAGACCCAAGCCACGCAGACCAGCGGCGACGGGACCGCGCGCAGCGAGGTGTTTGATATTTTGCGCCGCAAGAATTGGCCAGCCCCGTATGACTTCCGCGCCATTCGCAACGACCTGCACCGCGCACTTGAAAACGACATCGCTGGCTTAAAAGCCAACCCAGATGCAGCGCGCGCTGACTATGACGCAGGCGTGAAAGCGGGTGACTTCACACGTGCGCACGCGACGGTGGGAGAAGGTGTGGGGTTGATTACAGATGTGCCAACGGCACCAGAATTGATTGCGCGAATCTCACAGCAAGCGATACACGCGCTCAGCCGACACGTCTTCTAAACAACGCATATGACCCAACGGGCAAGTACGCTCATAGCAAGGCGCACAAGCCAGCGGAGGTTGGTAGTTTTTGTCCACGCGCAGCCACACCACACGTGCTCGCTCATTCAAGGGCGGGGTGTGCTCAGGGCTGGATGAACCAAACACCGCCACCTGCGGCACGCCAAAAGCGGCGGCCACATGCATGAGACCCGAGTCGTTGCTGACCACGCGGTGCGCGTAGGCAATGAGCGCAAAGGCTTGCATCAAGTTGGTTTGACCAGCCAAGTTAAAACAGTGACCCGGTTTGGCTGCATTAGCAGTCGTCGCGATTTCTTGGCAGATGTCGAACTCTTTGTTGGAGCCCAACAAGAACACCGGGCGGTCAATCTTGCTCGCCAACTCGGCAAAGTGCTTGGCAGGCCAACGCTTGGCAGGACCGTATTCAGCGCCCGGTGCAAACACCACGTAGCTGTGCTTGGCCAAGGTGGGCAGCGTGGGCATGTTGGTAGCCAGCTGTTCGAGTGCTTCGTCCATCACACCCACGCCCGCTTTGAGGACGGGGCGCAAATCGCCCACGAGCTTCATAGGGCCCGTGCGGGTTTGCCCAACAAGACTCAAAGCGGCATACCACTCCACCATGGGTGGGCGTTCTTCAGTATCAGGGTTGTCTAAGCGGTCGGTCAACAAACCGAAACGCATTTCGCCCGTGTAGCCCACGCGTTTGGCAATGCCTGCCATCCACGGCAGCAAGGCGCTTTTCAATGAGTTGGGGCAGACATAAGCCACATCAAACTTACCGCGCAGTTGGTTGGCGAGTTTGATGCGCCCCATCAGTTGCAAGCCGCCGTGTTTGAATGGCATCTCAATCACTTCGGCCACGCTTGGCATCACTCGGTAGACAGGTGCAATCCAAGGCAAGGCAGCAACGGTGAGGCGCTCGCCGCGCGCAGCCAAGCGGCGCAGCAAGGGTTCGGTCATCACCGCATCCCCAATCCATTGGGGTGCAATGATGAGCGCGTTTTTAGTGATGGCCGCCAACGTGCTCGCCGGCTTTGAGTTTGTACTGTGTGCCGCAATAAGGGCACTTGGCTTCACCGGTGCTGGCCACATCCAAGTAAACCTTGGGGTGGCTGTTCCAGAGTTTCATATCGGCCTTGGCGCTGGGGCAATACACGCCGCCGTTGCCATTGAGGTCTTTGGCCAAGAGTTCAACTGTGTTGCTCATTTGTAATTCCTAAAAGTTCAGACAGGGGCTCAGACCTTGCGGCTTAGACCTTGGTGAGCCAGTGTGCGTACTTGGGGTTGCGACCGTTGACGATGTCAAAGAACGCCGATTGAATTTTCTCGGTGATGGGGCCGCGGCTGCCAGCGCCCAACTGGATACGGTCGAGTTCACGAATGGGCGTCACTTCAGCGGCCGTGCCTGTGAAGAAAGCTTCGTCAGCGATGTACACCTCGTCGCGCGTGATGCGCTTTTGCACAATCTCAAGACCCAAATCTTTGGCGATGTGGAAAACGGTGTTACGCGTGATGCCATTCAAAGCGCCAGCCGATAAGTCAGGCGTGTAGATGACACCATCTTTGACCACGAAGATGTTTTCGCCAGCACCTTCAGACACAAAGCCTGAGGTGTCGAGCAACAGGGCTTCATCGTAACCTTCGTCGGTCACTTCCATATTGGCCAAGATGGAGTTGGTGTAGTTGCTCACCGCTTTGGCTTGCGTCATAGTAATGTTGACGTGGTGGCGTGTGTAGCTCGAAGTCTTCACGCGAATGCCGCGCTTCATACCTTCTTCGCCGAGGTACGCACCCCAGGTCCAAGCGGCGACCATCACATGGATGTCGTTGCCTTTCGGACTCACGCCCAATTTCTTGTCACCAATCCAAACCAGTGGACGCAAGTAACCGCTGTCGAGCTTGTTTTCACGCACCACCGCGCATTGCGCGTCGTTGAGTTGCTCTTTGGTGAAAGGCATGTTCATGCGCAAAATCTTGGCGCTGTTGAACAGGCGGTCGGTGTGCTCTTGCAAACGGAAGATGGCCGTGCCTTGCTCGGTTTTGTAAGCGCGCACGCCTTCGAAAGCGCCGCAACCGTAGTGCAAGGTGTGGCTCAACACGTGGATCTTGGCGTCGCGCCAATCGACCATCTGGCCGTCCATCCAGATTTTGCCGTCACGGTCAGACATGGATGATGGGATCACGACGCTCATGGGATTTCCTTTGGACTGATGATGTTGTTGCCGCCTGTTTTGGCGTAGTGGTTCATTTTAGCGGGCCTAAAGTCCGCTCATTCGGCGCTCAATCGTTGGCGGCTTGGCTTACCGGCTCAACGTCGGTGGCTTGGAAGGGACGGTCCAAGGTCCAGCTTTGCAGCTTGCCTTGCACAAACACGCAACGCACCACCGATTGGCTGCCATCGCGCCAGCTGAACACCTCGGGCTGGGCGCTCTTTTCAGTTTCGAGTTGACCCAAGGCGCGGGTCAGGGCGATGACGTGCATCAGATTGACGCCCACTTTCAGCTTGGCATTGAGCATGACAGCGCTGTCCACAAAACCAATCGGGCGGTTGCTCGCACGCTTCATGATTTGCACCAAGCGCGTGAAATACAGCAGCAGCCACATGACGCCACCGGTCACCACCATGGCAATGCCCATCCAGCCCCAGCTCTGCCACGCCCAAGCGGTCAGGCCCACGGTGCCAATGGGCACCAAATATCTTTGAAAGTTCATGGGCTTATTGTCTCAGGCTCGGCGCAGGATTTTTAGGCGTGCGGGTAACGCAGAGTGACTTGCAAACCGCCTAGGTCTGCCGATTTACCCACCTGCACATCGACTTGCTGCAAGTTGGCGATGTGACGCACGATGGACCAGCCCAAGCCGCTACCCGTGGCCGAATTGCCCAACACGCGAAAGAAGCGCTCGCCCAAACGGGCCATGTCCGCGCTTGCAAGGCCTAGGCCGCTGTCTTGCACGGTCACTTGCACATGGCTCGGATCCAAGCGCTGTGCCTCGATGCGTACCACCGCCCCATCAGGGCTGTAGCGCAAAGCGTTGTCAATCAGGTTGCGCAGCAAGATTTGCCATAACGTGCTTTGGCCATGGATCTCTATGGACTCAGGAGCCAGAAGTTCAAGCGTTTGGCCACGCCGCAAGGCGTCGGGCGTGAGATCGGCCATGACTTGTTGCGCCAGTTGGTCTAGACGGAAAGGCTCAGAAACCACATCTTGCGGGCCTTCAACACGGGCCAACGTGAGCAACTGCTCGACCACACGCGACGCACGATCGCACCCCGTCAAGGTGTCTTGCAAGGCTTGCTGACGGACACCGTCATCTGTGGCCGCACTGAATGCCACTTGCGCTTGCGCTCGAATGGCAGCTATGGGCGTGCGTAATTCGTGGGCGGCATCAGCCGTAAAGCGGCGCTCGGTTTCCATGCGCAAAGCCAACCGCTGCAGCAAGTCGTTGAGCGCATCCAGCATGGGTTGCACCTCTTGCGGAGTTTCAGGCAAATTAACGGGCGTCAGTGTGTGGGTGTCGCGGTGCAAGAGCACTTGGCGCAATCGTTGCAAAGGCTGCAAACCCGATCGCACGTTCCACCACAAACCGATCAGCAACAAAGGCAAGGCAATGGTGAGCGGCGGCAAAAAGCCACGCAATACGGCTTGCAAAATTTCGTCACGGCTGTCTACCCGCTCGGCCACATAAATTTGCACATCACGGTCACGGCCAGACGAAGCAAAGATGCGCCACGATTTGCCATCGGCCAACGTCAGTGTTTGAAAACCTTGTTTGTGCTTCGCCATGGGCGTATGGGTCACATTGGGCGAATGCATGACCAAGCGGTCTTCGTCAAACACTTGGTAGGCCACGCGGTGTGCGTATTTGTGCAAAGTGGGTGCATCCAGCAAGGGCTCTTCGTCTTCTGGCGTGGCGTTTTGTTGCACCACCAATAAAGCGGCCGATTGAGCCAAGTGGGCATCAAGCAATTCATCTACTTCATGCTGCGCTTCAAACCACACAAAGGCAGCCGTAGCAAACCACACCACCAACACCGCGCCTAAAGTACGAGTGAGTAAGCGCTGTTGCAAAGAAAAATTCTGAGACATGGTACGAGTCCGCGCATCAAGGCATAACGATGTAACCCACACCGCGCACGGTGGCGATCAGGCCCGCGCCCATCTTGCGACGCAGGTGGTGAATGTGAACTTCGATGGTGTTGCTCTCCACCTCGTGACCCCAGCGATACAGGTGCTGTTCCAACTGCTCACGCGACAATACGCGTCCTACGTTGAGCAACAGGGCTTGCAACAAATCAAACTCACGCGTAGACAGACTGATAGCTTCGCCGCCTCGACTGACTTGGCGTGCGCTGGGGTCCATCACCACGTCACGCACTTGCAGCAGCGTTTGTGTTTTGCCATGCGCACGGCGCACCAAAGCATGCAGGCGAGCAGCCAACTCATCCAAATCCACAGGCTTGACCACATAGTCGTCGGCACCGAGGTTGAGCCCCTCAATGCGTTGGGCCACCGCGTCACGCGCTGTCAGCACCAGCACGGGTGTGTCGATGTCACGCGCACGCACGGCCTTCAGCACAGCCAAGCCGTCTTGGCGCGGCAAACCAATGTCGAGCACGGCGGCTTGGTGTTGTGCACCCAGCAGCTCACGCTCGGCGGCCACACCATCGCGCACCCAATCCACTTGAAACCCGCGCTGGTCTAGGCCCGCACGCAAGCCGCTGCCTAGCAGCTCATCATCCTCGGCCAGAAGTATTCGCATAACCTTGCCACATGGGTCGTAGGGCTTGTGGGCCACGCCACACACGCAGCATCACCACCAACCCCACATGCACACACACCACAACCATAGCCGCGTTGCCCAAGCCTTCGTGCAGTTCTTGCAAGGCATCGTTCAACCAACCATCGCCTAAAAGTTCATTGTAGGTAGCCCACCCGCTGGCAATGGCCACCGCACAAAACGCGTAAATAAACAGCACCGCAGCGCTCAGCACCCAACTGCTGGCACCCACCCAAAAGTTGCGCGTGAGCCATTCGCCTTGTTTGAATTTATTCAGCCACACGCGCCACATGGCCACGCGACGCAGCAGCAAACCCCAACGTGCAGACGCAGGCCCCACCCAACCCCAGACCCAACGAAATGCCAACACTGCAGCCAAGCTGTAACCGCTGTACACATGCACCAAGCGCCAGTATTCAGACTCTGACGTGACATATGAAATCAAAAACGCCAAGGCCATGCTGGCGTGTGCCATGCGCGTGCCTAAGTCCACCACGGGCTTCATTTAGGGATCCTCACGCGGTCTTCTTCAAAGTCACCTTGGGCCGCATCGCGGTGACAGGCCGTGCAATTGGCCTGGCTTTTGATGGACGCACGTTTGAAGGTGGCCGCACTCACCTCGCGGTGCTTGCGTTCAAACCAAGCCGAGCGGGTGATGCGGTCCAGCGGTGGCTCTTCACGCGCACGCTTGCCTTGTCCACCGTAGGTTTGCAACCAAGTGTCAATTTGCTTTTGTGTGGCAGCGTCTAACGAAGCGTCACTGCCGTAGTGTTTCTCCAGCCCATGCATCACGCGTTGCCACGAGGCTTTGGGTAGCAAATTGGGTGGAAATGCCAAGTGGCAACTGCCGCACTCTTGGGTGTACGCCGCAGGCGGTGTGGGGCCTTTGTGGCTGTCGGCCCGTGTAGCGGTGATGCTCAAAAAAGCAGTCACCACCAAGGCGCGCACGCAGTGTAGGTAACGCGAATACATGACAAACTCCAATCAACGCAAAGTCATGAGCCAAGCCAACACATCCGCTTTTTCAGCAGCGGTACATTCGCGCGCCAGCACATCTTTGCAATTACGGCGAAACCACTTTTCGACTTTGGCACTGTCGGTGAAGCGCTTGGCATTGGCCGCAGGCGCGAGGGGCTCAATGGCTTTGTCGGTGCTGGCATGTCGCCCGTCCACCATGGGTGATTTGCCATGGCAACTCGTGCATTGCCACTCTTGGCCGTGGTTGGCCTTGAAAAATGTTTCACCGCGGGCTGCATTGGCCGGCTGACCCGCTTGTGCGGTGTAACCCGCCAACAACTCGGCAGGGGTGGCAGCCATCGCGTGAAGCGATGCAAAGAGCAGAAGCGCGAAGAACTTTTGACGCATGGTTTTGAGCCTTTCAAAACCGATGCTAGTGAGCGCTTCTTAGGGTTTTCTTAAGAGCTGCGCAGCGCCCCTTAAGCCTGTCTTAATCTGAGGTCTGCACACTTTCGCCGTTCGTTGTTGATGGAGTTGGTATGTCACGTTCTGTTTTAAAACCAAAAGCTCTTGCTTTGTTGCTAGCCGCCACCGGCTTTCTCAGCGCGTGTGGGGGTGGCGGGGGCGGCGGGGGCGGCGGTGACAGCGACGCCTATTGGTCCACCAACCCAGCAGGGGCGGCAACCTTCAATGGCGCAGCCGCCGCCTATCAGGGCTCCATCAGCGGCTTGGGCTCTATCGTGGTCAATGGTGTTCGCTTTGAAACCACTGACTCTGTGGTGTACGACAGCGATGACTTCAGCATCAACTACGACAGCAATACGTCCACCTTCAGCAGCCCACTCGCACTGGGCATGACCGTTGCCTTGTTTGGCGATGTCGACGACGCACAAAGCCTGGGACGCGCAGCGCGCATTCGTGTGGTCGGTGGTGTGCGCGGCACGATGGATGCCATCACGGCATCCAGCATCACTCTGCCAACGCAAACCATTCAAATCAACTCGGCCACGACCTATGGCGGCACATCCGATGGCACGTTAAGTGGCACAGCTGTGACCACCTACGCCGACTTGGCCGCGCTTGTGAATACCCATCCACTGCTGACCGTGTATGGCCTACTTCAAGCAGATGGCAGCTTCTTGGCCACCCGCGTTGTGGTGACGAATGCGGCAACACATGCGTTGGATGTGGCGGTGCGCGGCACCATCACCGCCATCACCGGCAGCACTTACACAGTTCAAACGGGTGCAACTTCAAGCATCACGGTGGACTGCAGTGCTTGCACAGTTCAACCCACGGGCAATACACCCGTGGTGGGCGATTCTGTGCGTGCACTGGCCACCAGCGCCGCGAATTGGAACGGGAGCACCTTGACTGCCACGCGTTTGCAATTGGTCAATGCCGCTTATCTCACCAACTTCAACGGGGCCCCCAGCGCCTCAACGTACGCCAAGATCAAAGGCGTTGCCACACAGTCAAACGGCAATTGGTATGTGGGAGGTGTGCAAGTCAGCGGTGCCGCCTTGACGGCCAACACGCTTTATGAAATCAAAGGCACTTGGTCTGGCTCTGTGCTGAACGCATATCGGGTAGAGGTCGAAGGCCAGCGCAGCTTTACCGACAGCCTTGGCCAAGCCCTGACCTACTCCCACGAGTTTTACGGCGCCGTCAGCAACTTGAGTGGTAACAATTTCACAGTTCAAGGCGTGAACGTGAATGCCGCTTCCGCCTATTTCCCTTATGGCTCAGTGGCTAGCTTGGCAAACGGTAGCTTTGTAGAGGTCAAAGGCAGCTATGCGAACGGCACATTGAGCGCCACCAAAGTAGAAATCAAGTCAGCATCCAGCAGCAATGCCAGCGCAGGACGCGTGTTTGAAATGTATGGCCAAGTCAGCGGCTGGTCTGGCATCAACAGCACCTTCAACTTGACGCGCTTGGGCGTGACCTACACCGCACAAACTTCTGCCAACACACGCTTCAAATACGGCACGCCAAGCAACGGAAGTTATGTCGAAGTCAAAGGCTACATGGATGCCAACAATATTTTCCAACTGATCAAGCTAGAGCTGAAAAACGGTTACCACGATTACGACGATTGATGGATTAACCCAGCTCACGCACCAAGCTCATTGCTTCATCTACCCGTTCCACCGCATGCACCGTCATGCCGGGGATGGGCTTTTTAGGTGCGTTGGCTTTGGGGATGACGGCTACGGTAAAGCCCAGCTTGGCAGCTTCTTTCAAGCGATCTTGCCCACGCGGTGCGGGACGGACCTCGCCCGCCAAGCCCACTTCACCAAAAGCGATGAAACCTTGAGGCAGCGGCTTGCCACGCAAGCTGCTTTGGATGGACAGCAACACGGCCAAGTCAGCCGCTGGCTCGCTGATGCGCACACCGCCCACAGCGTTGACGAACACATCTTGGTCCATGCACGCCACGCCCGCATGGCGATGCAACACGGCCAGCAACATGGCCAAACGGTCGCGGTCCAAACCCACGCTCAAGCGACGCGGCGATGGGCCGCCGCTATCAACCAACGCTTGAATTTCCACAAGCATGGGGCGAGTGCCTTCAAGTGTGACCAGCACACAACTGCCGGGCACAGGCTCGGAGTGTTGGCTCAAGAAAATGGCACTGGGGTTGCTCACGCCCTTCAAGCCTTTTTCGGTCATGGCGAACACGCCAATTTCGTTCACCGCGCCAAAGCGGTTTTTAATCGCACGCACGAGTCGATAGGTCGAATGTGTGTCGCCCTCAAAGTACAGCACCGTGTCCACCATGTGCTCCAACACACGCGGGCCAGCGAGTGCGCCCTCTTTGGTCACGTGGCCCACCAACACCACCGCCGTGCCGGTTGACTTGGCCATGCGTGTGAGGTGTGACGCGCATTCACGCACCTGCGCCACCGAGCCGGGTGCGCTGGTGAGCTGGTCGGAATACACGGTTTGGATGGAGTCCATCACCACCACGGCGGGTTGCAGTTTGTCGACGGTGGTCAATATTTTTTCAAGCTGTGTTTCTGCCACCACTTGCACTTGGGCTTTGTCCAGCCCCAAACGGCGCGAACGCAAAGCCACTTGCGAGGCCGATTCTTCGCCCGTCACATACAAGGTGCTCAAGCCGCTGCGTTGCAGGCCATCCATCGCTTGCAAGATCAAGGTGGATTTGCCAATGCCGGGGTCACCACCAATCAACACCACGCCGCCCTCAACCATGCCGCCGCCCAACACGCGGTCGAGTTCTTCTTGGCCAGTGGGCGTACGCGCCACATCTTGGGCTTCGATGTCGGAGAGGATGGCCACTTCAGACGCAGGCGCTAAGGCGGCCATGCCTGCATAGCGGTTTTTGGTGGGGCCGCTGCTGTCGAGGGCGGTTTCAATCAGCGTGTTCCATGCATTGCAGCTGGGACATTTGCCCAACCACTTGGCGGTGATACCGCCGCAGTCGGTGCAGGTGTATTGGGTTTTGTCTTTGGCCATGCCCCAATATTACTGGATAAATAGCCAGTACCGCGGGCGCGCTAATCTTGCGTGAACCCCACGCGACCAGACACCGCGCACATCAACTCGTACCCCACGGTGCCTGCGGCTTGAGCCACCTCGTCAATAGGCAGCACCACACCACTGCTGGCTTTGCCCCACAGCGTGACTTCGCTGCCAAAGCCAGCTTCTGCGCAAGGTGTCAGGTCCACCGCAATCATGTCCATGCTCACGCGGCCCAAGGTACGTGTGCGCACACCCGCCACCAACACCGGCGTGCCTGTGGGGCAATGGCGCGGATAACCATCGGCATATCCGCAGGCCACGATGCCAATGCGCATGGATGCATCCGCGGTGAACGATGAGCCATAGCCCACGGTGTCGCCCGTTTGCAAGTCTTGCGTGCCGATGATGCGGCTGCGCAAACTCAGGGTGGGTTGCAAATCCCATTGCGCGATGTTGCGCTCGGGAAAGTCGGGCGCACTGCCATAGAGCGCAATGCCAGGGCGCACCCAATCAGCGGCCACCGCCACGTCATGTGCATGGCGCAACAAACCCGCGCTGTTGCATGTGCTGCGCTCGCCGGGCAGGTCTTCGGTGGTTTTGTTGAAGATGGCGATTTGCTTGGCAATGCCTTTGGCGCCGTCGGCATCGCTGAAATGGGTGATGAGAGAAATTTCATCCACCTGCGGCAACTGGTTCAGCCGTGTCCATGCCGAACGAAAGCGCGTGGGCGTGAAACCCAAACGGTTCATACCGCTGTTCATTTTGAGGAATATTCGGTGTGGCACTTGCGTTTTGTGTCGACTGAGCATGTCTATCTGCTCGTCGCAATGCACGGTGTGCCAGAGGTCTAGGCGTGAGCACAACTCTAGGTCGCGCGCCTCAAACACACCTTCCAGCAACAGCACCGGACCGCGCCAGCCCAAGCTGCGTAAGCGTTGCGCTTCATCGAGGTCTAACAAGGCAAAGCCATCGGCGCCACGCAAACCTTCAAACACACGCTCAATGCCATGACCATACGCGTTGGCTTTGACCACGGCCCACACACGGGCGTCGGGTGCTGCGGCACGCATGCGTGTCAAGTTATGACGCAAAGCGTCGGTGTGAACAAAGGCTTGAATCGGACGGGGCATGGTCAATATTGTGGCACCCGCGTGATATAACCTTGGGTAGATACAGAAGAAAGCAGAATGAAGCGCGGTTTTTATACGATCATGTCGGCCCAATTTTTCAGTTCGTTGGCCGACAACGCACTGTTTGTCACAGCCGTCGAATTACTGAAATCAGATGGTGCCGCCGAATGGCAGCGCGCCGCGCTGGTGCCTATGTTTGCCCTGTTCTACGTGGTGCTCGCGCCGTTTGTCGGCGCATTTGCCGACTCACGACCGAAGGGCGAAGTCATGTTGATGAGCAACACCATCAAAGTGGTGGGCTGCTTGATGATGCTGTTTGGGGTGCATCCTTTGCTCGCTTATGCGGTGGTGGGCTTGGGCGCTGCGGCCTACTCTCCCGCGAAGTACGGCATCTTGACCGAGTTGCTGCCCGCATCGCAATTGGTCAAAGCCAATGGTTGGATTGAAGGCTTGACGATTGCGTCCATCATTTTGGGCGTGTTGTTGGGCGGCCAGTTGGTTGGCCCCAATTTGTCAGCGTGGTTGTTGTCGTTTGATTTGCCTTTCGTCACCACAGGCGTCGACTCTTCCGCCGAAGCCGCCATTTGTTTGTTAATTCCCTTGTATGCCTTGGCCGCGTGGTTCAACAAACGCATCCCCTACACCGGCGCTGCACTGATTCCCATGCGCTTGGACCCCGAGAAAACCATGGCGCGCAATCTGCTCGCGCTGGTGCCCGACTTCTGGCATTGCAACCAACGCCTGTGGCACGACAAGCTGGGCCAAATTTCTTTGGCCACCACCACCTTGTTCTGGGGCGTGAGCGGCAACTTGCGTTACATCGTGCTCGCTTGGAGCGCTGCGGCTTTGGGCTACACCACCACACAAGCGTCCAGTTTGGTCGGTGTGGTCGCCATCGGCACAGCGGTTGGCGCCGTGGTGGCATCGATGAAGATGCGACTCGACCACGCCACACGCCTCATGCCTTTGGGCATTGCGATGGGCTGCTTTGTGGTGTCGATGAACTTCATCGACAACCTGTGGCTGGCTGTGCCCTTCCTCATTGTGCTGGGCGGCTTGGGCGGCTTCTTGGTCGTGCCCATGAACGCCTTGCTGCAACACCGCGGTCACAACCTGATGGGTGCGGGCCGTTCGATTGCGGTGCAAAACCTCAACGAACAGCTGTGCATTTTGGGTCTGGGCTTTTTGTACACCTTCAGCACGGGCATGGGCTTGAGCGCCTTTGGTGCCATCACCGCTTTTGGCGTGTTGGTCGGCTACATGATGTGGCTCATCAAACTCTGGCATGAGCACAACCACGCGCACCACCGCGAAGAACTCGCGCGCTTGATGCACATTGCACGCAACGACGACTTGCACGGTTAAGTTTTGACCACACGCCCCGTGCTGGCCGTGTTGGCCTTGGCCCTGAATGCGTTGGTGTGGGGCCTGTCTTGGTGGCCATTGCGCCAGCTCGATGCCGATGGCCTTCACCCTTTATGGACCACAGCCTGTGTGTTCACCCTCGCCACCGTGGTGCTGAGTTTCATCAGTCCGTCTGGCTGGCTTCACTTTAAACAACACCCACAACTCTGGTGGCTCATGGCCGCGTCAGGCCTGACCAATGTCGGCTTTAACTGGGCCGTCACCACCGGTGATGTGGTGCGCGTGGTGTTGCTCTTTTATCTCATGCCCACGTGGTCGTTGCTGCTGGCTTGGTGGCTGTTGGACGAGCGGCCTACGCGTGGCGCGTTGATGCGTTTGGGTTTGGCATTGCTGGGCGTGGTGCTGGTGCTCAAAACACCCGAATCGCCTTGGCCTTTGCCACAAGATTTGCCGGACATATTGGCGCTGTTCGCAGGCTTTTGTTTTGCGCTCACCAACATTTGGCTGCTGCGTTTGCAGCACACACCGGAGTCATCGCGCATGGTGGCCATGTTTGGTGGTGGGGCATTGATGGCCGTGGCATGTGCGGTATTGGCCACTGGCGCGGGTGTGATTCCCACAGCCCAAGTGTTTGCTGTTCCCTTTGAAAGCTCAAAAGTGTCAAGTCTTGCGACTTGGCTGACCACTCCTTTTGTCGTGCAACAGGTAAGCACGTGGGCGCCTTGGGTGCTGGGCTTGAGCGCTGCCTTCTTGCTGTCCAACTTCACGCTGCAATACGGCGCCGCGCGTTTGAGCGCGCACACCACGTCGATGGTGATGATGTCAGAGGTGGTGTTTGCCAGCGTGTCCTCGGTGGCACTAGGGGCATCCGCGCTCACGTGGCGCGTGGGTCTCGGTGGCGGCATGATTGTGTTGGCTGCGTTGTTGGCATCACAAGCGCACACTGACAAAACACACGCTTGAGGCAACACACATGTTGCGGCTGCGCATAGAAAGGCTCATCACATGACGGCTCTCAAAGACTTCACCGCCAACCGCATTGACGGCACACCGTTGTCATTCGCAGACCTCCAAGGCCAAGTGCTGTTGGTCGTCAACACGGCCAGCGCTTGTGGTTTCACGCCACAATTTGAAGGGCTGGAAACGCTGCACAAAACCTATGGCAGCCAAGGCCTCGCCGTCATCGGTTTCCCTTGCAACCAGTTTGGCGCGCAAGACCCAGGGAGCAACGCCGAGATCGGCGCGTTCTGCCAACGCAACTACGGCGTGAGCTTTGTCATGATGGAAAAAGTCGACGTCAACGGCGACGACGCACACCCGCTGTTCAAATGGCTCAAGGCCGAAGCGCCCGGTTTGTTGGGCAGTGAAGCCATCAAATGGAATTTCACCAAGTTCTTGGTAGGCAAAGATGGGCGCGTGCTCAAGCGCTATGCGTCGATGGATGCGCCAGCCAAGTTGGCAGCAAACATTGAGGCCGCGTTAGGCGCTTGATCAGTTCAACGCCTCATCCAACACCTCCACCCAATGCTTGACCGGCACATCGGTGCCACTTTGCAAATGGGTGATGCAGCCCACGTTGGCGCTCAGAATCGCTTTAGGTTTGAGCGCATCGAGGTGGCCAAGCTTGCGGTCACGCAGGGTGTAGCTAATGTCTGGATTCAACACACTGTAGGTGCCGGCTGAACCGCAACACAGATGCGATTCGTTGTTTGCCACTTGAATGGCAAACCCCAAGGCTGCCATGTGTTGCTCTACACCGCCTTTGAGTTTTTGGCCGTGCTGCAAAGTACACGGTGGGTGATATGCCTGTGCCCCCGCAGCGGTCACTGCTGCTGCGTTAAGTTTGGGTTTGAGTGCGGGCACGAGATCGGGCAACAGCTCACTCAAGTCTTGCGTGAGTTCGCTAATGCGTTTGGCTTTGGCAGCATAAGCAGCATCGTCTTTAAGGACATGACCATAGTCTTTCACCATCACGCCACAGCCTGAAGCGTTCATCACAATCGCTTCTACGCCCTGCTCGACAAAAGGCCACCACGCATCGATGTTGGCGCGTATTTGTACCAAGCTGCCGTCTTGGTCGTTCAAGTGAAACTTCACCGCACCGCAGCAACCGGCTTCGGGCGCGACGATGGTTTGAATGCCTGCGGCATCCAACACGCGCGCGGTGGCGGTGTTGATGTTGGGCAGCATCGCGGGCTGCACGCAGCCTGCGAGCATGAGCACTTTGCGCGGGTGTTGCGCCGTGGGCCACACCACCCCGTTGCGCTCGGCAGTTTGGGGTGCAGGCACTTTGGCTTTGAGCTTGGCAGGCAGCACACCACGCACAGCTTGGCCCAGTTTCATGGCGGGTGCGAACAAGGGCGATGTGAGGCCCTCTTTCAAGGCCCAACGCATGAAGCGCTCGCCCAAGGGGCGTGGCACTTGCGCGTCCACCACTTTCCGACCCACGTCCACCAAGTGGCCGTATTGCACGCCGCTAGGACAGGTGCTTTCGCAGTTGCGGCAAGTGAGGCAGCGGTCCAAGTGTTGTTGTGTGGCGCGCGTGGGCGTGGCACCTTCAAACACTTGCTTCATCAAATAAATGCGTCCGCGCGGGCCATCTAGTTCGTCGCCCAGCAGTTGATACGTGGGGCACGTCGCCGTGCAAAAACCGCAGTGCACGCACTTGCGCAAAATGGCTTCAGCTTGTTCGCCTTCGGGCGTGCCGACGTATTGAGGGGCCAGGTTGGTTTGCATGTGTGGCTTTGAAATGAACGTGTGGTGTTAAACACGACCGGGGTTGAAGATGCCCGCTGGGTCAAACTGTTTTTTGAGTTCGTTTTGAATGCGCTGTTGCACGGCATTGAGCGGGGTGTACACGCCCACGGTTTTGTCGGCATCACCGCGCGCGCGGCTGGTGCGGAACAAGGTGGCGTGACCCCCCGCTTTCACCGCCGCTTCCCGTATGTGACTTGCAGCAGAGGCAGGCGCCCACAACCAACGCTGTGCACCATGCCATTCGATGTATTGCGCACATGCGGTGCCGTTCACGCGGACATCCAGCACAGGGGCGGTTTGCGGCACGCTCAAGCGCCACAAACAGTCTTGATCTGTGCGCGCTTTGAAGAAGTCCAAGGTTTGTTCACCACTGGCGATCCAGTCGGCAGCCACATCGTCAGCACCCATGCGTGTGACTTGCGCGCCCAAGGCTTGCACGTCGGCGCTCATTTTGGTCACGGCGGCATCCACGGCTGCTACGGCACCGCGCAGGCGCACAAAGAAAAAGTCTTGTGCCGGTGATGCAGTGGTGTCGTAGACCCACGCGCTGGCATTGAGTGGCAGCGGCTGACCGCCCCATTGGTTGATGAGTTTCAAAGCTTGCGCTTGGCTCACACCCGCGCACACCAAGGTGGCTTCGCCGGGTGCCACAGGCAACACCTTCAAAGACACTTCGGTCATCAGGCCCAGCTGGCCCCAGCTACCGGCCAGCAAACGCGACACGTCGTAGCCCGCCACGTTCTTCATCACTTGGCCACCGAAGGTGAGGTGTTCACCTTTGCCGTTGATGACACGCGCACCCAACACAAAATCGCGCACCGTGCCCACACTGGCTCGCGCGGGGCCGCTCAGACCTGCGGCCACCATGCCACCAATCGTGGCCCCCTCACCAAAGTGCGGTGGCTCAAACGCAAAGCTCTGACCTTTTTCAGCCAGCGCCGCTTCCACTTCGGCCAAGGGTGTGCCACCACGCACGGTGATGACCAACTCGCTGGGCTCGTAGCTCAAGATGCCGCAGTAAGCACGGGTGTCCAGCACCTCGCCTTGCAGCGATTGGCCTAAAAAGTCTTTCGTGCCACCGCCACGCAGGCGCAAAGGCTGGCCGCTATCAGCGGCTTGAAGAATGCGGTCGGTGAGGTGTTGCAGTGTGTCTTGCATGGCCAACATGGTAGCCGCTAGGTCTGGTGCTGGTTTTGAATTTTTTGCACAGCTCCGTTAAAAATAAAAAAGCCCGCCAGAAGGCGGGCTGTGAAGTCCAAGGAAAACTTGAAGTACTTGAAAATTAACGGTGGTAGGCCGTTTCGCCGTGTGAGCTGATGTCGAGGCCTTCGCGCTCTTCTTCTTCCGTCACACGCAAACCCAACACGATGTCCACCAGTTTGTAGGCAATGAATGACACCACAGCAGACCAAACGATGGTGGTACCCACGGCAGTCGCTTGAATGATCACTTGGTCCACGATGGAGTAGTCAGGGTTCACGGCATTGGCCACGTAGTCAAACACGCCAGTGCCGCCGAGTGATGGCGCTGCAAACACGCCGGTCAACAACGCACCCACGATACCGCAGACACCGTGCACGCCGAACACATCGAGTGAGTCGTCAGCGCCCAAGAGGCGTTTCAAACCGTTCACACCCCACAGGCCCAAGAAGCCGCCAGTCAAACCGATCACGATGGCACCCATGGGGCCCACGAAACCGCAAGCAGGGGTGATGGCCACCAAGCCTGCCACAGCACCCGAGGCAGCGCCCAACATAGAAGCCTTGCCTTTGGCCAATGCTTCACCCGCAATCCAAGCCAATGTCGCAGCCGCAGTAGCCACCAAGGTGTTCACGAAAGCAAGGGCTGCCACACCGTTGGCTTCGAGGTTAGAGCCGGCGTTGAAACCGAACCAACCCACCCACAACAGAGAGGCACCGACCATGGTCAATGTCAAGCTGTGAGGTGCCATGGATTCTTTGCCGTAACCGACGCGTTTGCCGATCACATAAGCACCGACCAAACCAGCCACCGCAGCGTTGATGTGCACCACCGTACCGCCAGCGAAGTCCAACGCACCCTTGGCCCACAACCAGCCAGCAGCGGCAGTCACAGTTTCAAGCGTTGCAGCATCGGTGATCGCGTCAGGGCCGTCCCAATACCAAACCATGTGGGCTACAGGCAAGTAGCTGAACGTGAACCACAGCACAGAGAACAACAACACCGCAGAGAACTTGGCGCGCTCGGCGAATGAGCCCACGATCAAGGTGCAGGTAATGGCCGCGAAGGTCGCTTGGAAAGCGGCGAAGGTGAACTCAGGAATCACCACACCTTTGCTGAACGTGGCAGCAATAGAGTCAGGCGTGATGCCTTTGAAGAACAGCTTGTCAAAGCCACCAAAGAAAGGTGAACCGCCGGTGAAAGCCACCGAATAACCGTAGATGACCCACAACACATAAATGAGTGAGCTGACCACAAAAACTTGCATCAACACAGACAACATGTTTTTGCTACGCACCAAACCGCCGTAGAACAAAGCCAAGCCTGGGATGGTCATCAAGATCACCAACAAGGTGGAGATCGTCATAAACGCGGTGTCGCCCTTGTTTGGAACGGCAACAACAGCAGCGGCGGCCTCGGGGGCAGCTTGGGCCAAGGCAGCGCTTGCAGACAACAGCAGGCCACCGCCTATGGCCAGATAGGCGAAAAGTTTATTCATGATGGGTCTTCTTTCTTAAAGTGCTTCTGGACCGGTTTCGCCGGTGCGGATGCGAACGACTTGCTCTAAGTCGTAAACAAAAATCTTGCCGTCGCCGATTTTTCCGGTACGTGCAGAACCTTCGATGGCTTCGATGGCGCGGTCGACGTGTTCGGCGTCAACCGCGGCTTCGATCTTGACCTTGGGCAAGAAGTCAACCACGTACTCAGCGCCGCGATACAACTCGGTGTGCCCTTTCTGGCGTCCGAAGCCTTTGACTTCCGTCACAGTGATGCCTTGCACCCCAATCTGGGACAGGGCTTCACGGACCTCGTCCAGCTTAAAAGGTTTGATGATGGCGGTGATGAGTTTCATGGTTGCTCCTAGAGAAGACAGTGCGTTGGGTTAGAACGCGTACTTGACGCCAACGACCAAGGCGCTTTTTGCAGCGTTGTAGCCAGTTGATGACAAGTTAGTGAATGCCGTTGTATTTCCGCTGGTAGAAATTGCCGCAACGCTTGCAGACAAACCTTCACCCAAGTCTTTATTCAAAGTCAAAGCCACATCTGTGTAGCTCACACTTGGTGAAGAGTTCTTCACGACCTGACGACCAACATGAGGAACCAAGCTGTAGCCATTACCCAGATCAAACGTAGCGCTCAGATCCCAATAGGTGCTGCCCTTGCTGTTGACGTTGCCAAACAAATCTGAAAAAGCATATGAGTACTTCAACGTCGCAGGGCCTGCAGTCACGGCACCGTAAGCCTCATCTGTGTTGGCGTTCACATAACCTGCATCTTTGTAGGTGTTGCCAACGTATTGATAACGCAAGTAACCAACGTCATAAGCCAAACCGGCTGCTTCGAATTTATAGCCACCGTAAAGGTCCAACTCAACTGGCCCTTTCGCTTGAGGATTGCTACCTGTTGGAGCAGCGTCTTTGATCCACTTGATGGTCGAACCCCAAGCACCCAAATAAAAGCCATTGGCGTTTGCATAGTCGACGCCGCCTTGCAAAGCTGCATCGCCTTTGGTTTGTGCGATACCGCGGTAACGGTATTGGCTGACCACGCCCACGTTGTATGTCACTTCAGGTGCTGCAGGTGCTGTTTGTGCAAACGCTGCAGAAGATGTGGCCAAGAGGGCCAACACGATTTTGGACTTGAGGTTCATAGTTTTCTCCATTGAAAAATTAAGAGGGATACACCTACTTAGCAGGGTCCGTGCCAGCGTTGAAATCCACAAAAGTGCGCTCTTCACTAGAACTAAGACCCAAAGTG
>JACCDX010379330.1_pt1 | contig 37328 bp, 37 predicted proteins | sample 7449681 | NCBI WGS metagenome assembly JACCDX01 (sample SAMN15323450, study PRJNA562643) | freshwater metagenome | isolation source: river surface water | place: USA:Blue River Watershed | collected 2017-08-18
ACACGAGCGAAGAGAAGTCGCGTCGCAAATAATCCAAGACCCGATGCGCCTCCGTCTTGCTGTTAAGCGAGCCCGTCACGCGGTCGAAGGTTTGCAGGGTTGAAAATGTCACCTGCACCATAAGCCCTAGAACGACCAAGGTGATGGCGGTGGCGACCATCAATTCAATGATGGTGAAGCCGCTTCGCGCCGTCCGTCGCACAGCCGAAACCGAAGAGGAAAAAGAAGACCGCGGAAACGAACTCATGGGGCGATCGCGAGATTGAAGTTCAAAACGGAGTGCTTGGCGGGCGGAATCACCAACCAAGGAAGAGCGTCGTAGCTGTTATAATCGGAACTGGTCGTCGGAACGGCAGGACCGTCGGGAAGCCTGTAAGGCCAGACCACACGAACACTGACAGGGAAAAAACCGAGTCCGACTTTTCCACTCACATCCGTTTCACGATAGGCAGGGGATTTCGGAAGAAATACTTCGATGAGATAATAGCGGTCGCGAAATGCTATTCCGGGAGGATTCGCCGGACTGCTATTGGTTTGAAGATTCTTTTCCGCAGCCAGTTCCGGAGAAATCGACGAGCGGCCATAATAGGACGCGTTTGAGGGCTCATAGGGATTGTTGTAGGTATCATTCCATGCGCGATAAGGATCCTCGCCGGTTACCAACACACGGGAACCGTCACGAGTCGCCACCATGAACAAAGATCGCTCGCTACCAGCACCCACGATGAAATTATTCTCAAAACGGTTAAAAGCTTGGTTCGTCGCGGAATTGGACTTTTGCGTCTCCGCCTCCGTACGGGCATAGCGCTGCAACTCAGACTGGATGTTTTCCGCCAAGCGACGGGCAACGTCTCCATCCATGCGCTCATCGACCGCTTTGGTGTTGGGCAGGAGCAAACCGATCAACGCGATGACGGCGAAGGCGAAGATCGCCACCGCGGCGACGACTTCGACGAGCGAGAACGCGCGACGTGAGCGGACGGAAAAGGGGGAAATCGCGGACATGGAGCCGGGGTGATAAATACTACGGTTTGAACGCGCTCTTCTCATTGAGAACCAACGGGACGCCGTAAGTGCTCAGATCGATGCCACGGAGGCTATCGGCCGATTGGAAGAGAACGCCGCCGCCCGTCCCGGGTTCGGGGACGCCGGTCGCCACCGCCAAGGTGGACACGGAGCGGTTGCCCTGAACGGACACCAAGTTGCCCGTCGCATCGAAGGCCACGGTGACATACACCTTGTCCGTGCCGAGCGGATCGGTGATCCAATTGCCGGAGGCATCGTCGTAGATCTTGAAGTTTTGGCTACTGGATGGGCCGTCACTCGCGTTTGCCTGGGACTCGGTGAGCGTCAGACCGGTCCAGTCCGCGCCGGTTTCCCATTTGGCCGGATAACTTCCGCCCATGTCGCCGGGGGCGAAATACACGCCGCGTGGGAGATCGATCACCTGCCCTTGGCGTGCCCAAGCGTCGAGAGTGCCGTCATTGTTCGTGTCCACCCGCTCCGCCACGCACGCGCGGCGAAGATAGGTGTCGAGATCGCCCGAGTCCGCCCAAATGAGCACGGTGGCGGTGGCGTTGTCCAAGGCGGCTTGCGCGCGGGCCGCCGAGATCAAGGAGCTGAGATTGGCTTGGGCGGCCTGCAGAGCCGGCCCCCGATCCCCTGAACGCAACGCCATTCCCACCGCGCCGGCCAATACGCCGATCACGGCGATGACCACGAGTAGTTCGATAAGCGTGAAAGCACGACGCAGGGGGGCGGTCATGGGAAAAGAGAAACCAAAGTTACCAGCTCCAGACCGCGTCGCCCTCGGCGATCGCGTTGGCCGGCGCACCGGCGATGCCCGTGCCGCGCCCGGGGCTGTAGAAAATGACGTCGCCGCGCACGCCGTTACCCGACGGGTCGGAGCTATCGACGCGCGCCTTGATGCGAGCCGCGGTCAGCGTGCCCTTTCCACCCTTGGCGATTACTTCCGGGTAGTTGGAAGCGCCGCTGGGCAGGTCGGCGGTGTTGATGAGTCCGTCCGAATTGCGATCGACCAGCACGACGATCTCCACGTTGCCGAACGCATCCTTGAGCGCGTTGTCGACCATGACTTCGGAGTCGCCTGCATCCACACCGTCGCGAGAGGTGATTTCGGCGGCGTCGAAGCTCACAAATTGCTGGCGCTTGCGATTCTGGATGCTGCTGGAGGAGTCTTTCTCCGCGCTATCGAAGTCAAAGCTAGTGCCGTTCGGCTTGGCGCCTTTGCCGCCGAGAAGCTCCCGGAACAGGTAATCGTTGGTGCCGAGCGCGGTGCCATTGTAGGTGAGCGCGCCGTTCACTTTGCCGTTCGAGGCGAAACGCGGGTAATAGCCGTAGGTCTGCTTGAAAAGGCGCACGCCCGCGGCCCATTGGGTAAATTGCACGCGGGTCTTCGTCTTCTTGGCGCTCTCGCGAACCTTGCCCACGGTGGGGATGATGATGCCGGCCAAGATGCCGATGATCGCGATCACCGTAAGAAGCTCGATGAGCGTGAACCCGCGCTCGCGAGAAGCGGACGAAGAGGAAAGCGAGGAAGTCATGGGATAAGGAAAGAGTTGTTCGGCCCGGGGCAAGGGTCAGGGCGTGGCGTAGATGTTGTCGGCATCCTCGCCGGTGGTCGGCGGCATCACGCCCGCATTAGTGGGAAAGGTCGCCTTCCCGTCGGGGCCGGCCGAATAGAGAACGTAGCCGGGGCGTTTCCACGTGGCCGCGCTGCCGATGTCCTTGTAATAATAAAGATAACGATGCCCCCAAGGATCGAGGAAGGCGTTGGCAAAATCCGGATCCACTTGGGTGGGTGAGGCCGCAGGCTCAGGCATGGCGTTATCCGTAAGAGGATCAGGGATGTCTTTCAGTGGGCGCTCCATGTTGAAGAGAGCAAAATCAACGAAAGAACGGTTGTATTTTGCCACCATCGTGCCACCCGCGTCGATTTGACGCTTAACAATGTCGTGCTTCGGCCCTACCCGGCCACCCATCGCACGACAAAAGTTGTATGCGCGATCGTTCTCGTTTGGCGAAAAATTGCGATCGTCAACCTTCGTCAGAATCTGATTCGGACTGGTGTCGCCGCCCACCCACGGGTAGTCGCCATAATAGCGCTTATACTCCTCCAAGGCGGCGCTGAGCACGGCCAGTTCGCTGGTCGCGCGGTTTACCTTGGCTTGCTCGCCGACTCCGCGCACCACCCCAAACGTGATCCCGGCCAGCACGCCGATGATTGCGATCACGGTAATCAATTCGATGAGCGTGAACGCTTTGGCAGCGCCTCGCCCGCCGTGGGTGAGAGGGGAACTCATAGGGGAGAACGCAGGTTGAAAGCCTTCTTTTGGGACGCAACGGCAAAGTCCCTTGTTCCCGCCTTTCTGCCGGGAATTTTACCCAAGCCGGTCCATCCGTCTTGGCGCGCCAGCGCGGGACACGCTCCGCGCCCCCCTACCCGACCGCGAGCAACTCGATCTCGAAAATCAAGGTGGAGTCAGGCGGAATCAGATCGGGGTAGCCGGCGCGGCCGTAGGCCAACGCGGGCGGAAGGGTCAAACGCACTTTGTCCCCCACGACCATCCGGGACACGCCCAGCTCCCAACCGGCGATCACCTGCTTGGCGCCGAGCACGAAACTGAAGGGCTCGTTCCGATCCACCGAGCTGTCGAACTTCTCTCCGGTCGTCAGCCAGCCGGTGTAATGGACGGTCGCCAGCCGGCCCTTTCGGGGCGCGGGGCCGGAGCCGGCGACGAGTTTCTCGATTGGGAGATTCATGCGCGCAACAGGGTCGCAAGACGAGCGCCGGCCACGCCGGACGCTACGGCCCGGGCAGGCACGGCACCGTGGGCGGGTCAGGAAGCGGCCGGCGCGGGAGCGAGAGCCGGGGCGGCGGCCTGCTTCAGACCGAAGAGGTATTTGTCGATCTTGTTGGCGGTGATGACGCCGTAGTTGATCGTGCCCAACCAGCCGGACATGATGATGCCCACGCTGCCGGCGTGGAAAAGGCCGGGAAGCTTGTCCGAGAGATTCATCGAGACCGGCAGGCCCTCGAACTTGGTGCCGAAGCTCGTGCCCGCCATGTGCGTGGTGTAACGCTCGATGGTCCGGGGCGTGGCGGCCTCCATCCAGTCGATCTTCGCCCGGACCCCGGGGATGTATTTCTCGAGCGCGACGAGGCTCTCTTCGATCAGGCGTTTCTTGTGCTCCTCGTAGGTAGCCTCGTCCATCTTGGCCCAGTCCTCGTAGTGGCCGTTGAGCGAGGCGACGACGGTGTAGCGGTCGGAGCCCGGGCGGGTGTCGGGATAGTAGACCGAGAACGTCCGGCTCGTGGTATGGAGCCCCTTGAGCTCCTCTGGGCTGTAGGCGGGGGCGTCGGACGTGAAAACCAGATCGCCGATGTGCGGGATGGTCTCGCCCTTGCGGATGCCGAAATAGACCTGGCAGGAGCTGGAGTTGATGCGCACGGCCTCGGCCTGCTTGACGAAGTCGGCGGGGAAATTCTCCGCGCCGGCGAGGCGAAAGACGGTGTTCTTGATGTTGGCGTTGGAGAGGACGGCCTTGGCCCGGATGACGCGGCCGTTGTTGGCCACGATCCCGCAGGCGACCTTGCGACCGTCGCGTTCCTCCACGAGTAGTCGCTCCACCAATACACGCTTGCGCAGCTCGACGCCGTTTTTGCGCAGCTCGTCGCACATCTTCTCGATCAGCAGGTCGGAGCCGCCCTGGAAGGTGTAGACGCCGGCGCCCATGAAGTTGCTGAACACGATGCCGAAGGTGATGGCGGGATCGTCGAAGGTGGAGCCGTTGGCGTAGGAGATGGGCTCCATGAGCAGGCGCCAGACGTCGGGGCGGCCGGGGAAGAACCTCGCGAACATCTGCCCCGTCGTCTCGGGGTTGTTGTCGTAATAGTTCATCTGGCGCAGATGGTCGTAGAACGACTCGACCTGCTCGCGCGGCAGCTTGAACTGCTCGACGAGCACGCGCGTGTAGTCCTCGCGGGTGAAGGTCGTCCAGACGTCCATCTGCGGATTCACGAAGCGCACGTCCTTCAACTGGTGGATCGAGTCGGCGATCTCCTTGGTCCAGTAGCGACGGCAGCTCTTGATCATGCCGCTGGGGAAGCCGTGCAGGGAGATGTCGAAGATGTGCCCGCCCTTGCGGGTGAACCAGGTGGCGAGGCCGCCGAACTGGTAGTGGTGCTCGAGCAGGAGGACCTTGTGGCCGGCCTTGGCGAGGACGTTGGCGCCGGTGAGGCCGCCGAGACCGGAACCGATCACGATCACGTCATATTCGTCTGCGACACCTTTAAGCCAGTCGTAAGCCATGGGGAAAAGCCGGTCAACAAAAGCGGGCCTCCCCCCGGGCGCAAGCCCGTCGGCGGGCCAAGCGGCGCTCCCCACCCCGCCCCGCTTCGCCCGCTTTTTTCTGGCTCCCCGCTCCCGCCTCCCTTCTCCCTGCTAACCCGCATGCCGCTCATCCCGATCGAGGACCATTTCAACGACGTCATCGCCAAGGCCCAGCGCGGCTACGGCATATCCGACCCCGACCTCGCCGCCCGCGCCGAGGTCGCCGCCGAGGATCTTACGGCGGTCAAGGCCGGAGAAGTCCGGCTGCCGGTCATTCGCCGCCTGGCCCGGCACCTCCAGCTTTCACCCGACGCCTTGGAGATACTCGCCAAGAAGGAGGCCTACCCGCGCGCCCCGATCTTTCCGCGCGGCTTCGCCATGTTCAACACCCGCCACGGGGACATGACGGTGAACAACTACCTCGTCTGGGACAACAAGACCCGCGACGCCGCCGTGATCGACACCGGGGCGGACGCATCAGGACTGCTGGAAATCGTGACCGCAAACCGGCTGCGCGTGAAACAAATCCTCCTCACCCACACGCATGAAGATCACGTGGCGGAGCTGGCGCGTATCGTCGCGGCGACCAAGGCCGAGGTCTGGTCCCACGAACGCGAGCCGGTCGATTTTCCCGGCGCCCGGACCTTCTCCGACTACGCCTACTTCCACCTCGGCGTCATCGCCATCAAATGCCTCCCCACCTGGGGCCACTCGCCCGGGCAGACCACCTTCTACGTGCAGGGCCTGAGCTGGCCCCTCGCGCTCTGCGGCGACTCGCTTTTCTCCGCATCGGTCGGCGGCAGCCCCACCCACTTCGTCGAGCAGGTGAAAAACACCCGTGCCCGGATCTTCAGCCTTCCCAAAGACACCGTGATAGGCCCCGGACACGGCCCGCTCACCACCCTCGCCCACGAGCGAAAATACAACCCCTTCTTCGCGCCGGACCGCCTCGCGCCTCCCGCGGCCGCCACGCCTGCCGGCGACGCCGAAGCGGCCCCCGTGACCAAAACCAAGCCCCAAACCCGCGCCCCGGGCAAAGCCGCATCCCCGCGTCGCTCCGCCGGCGGCAAACCCGGCGGCCCTTCGGGCTTTCACTCGCGCCGCAAGCGCTGACCGACCGCGCCGCCTGAGCTGACGCCTCCGTTTTGGGGGCGTTCCCGCACCTTCGCGCACCTCACGTTTCACGCGTCCCCATGTCCACGCCCGCCACGTCTCCCTTCGACCGCATTCCCTCGCTTCGGATCGCTTTCGCCGGCGTCGGTCGCATGGGCGCGAACATGGCCCGTCGCCTCGCGGAGTGCGGCCACCAGATCACCGCCGTCCACGACCTCCACACGCCGGCGGCCGAGGCGCTCGCGGCGGAACTGGGCTGCCGCCGCGCGACCCGTCTCGCGGAGCTCCCCGCCGCGGCGGAGGCCGTTTTCACCGTGGTCACCGACGACGAGGCCCAGCTTTCAATCTTCGCCTCGCCCGAGGCCGGGACCGACTCGCTCCTCGCCACGCCCGGCGGCGTCCGCGGCAAGACCTTCATCAATTGCGCCACGCTCGCGCCCGCCACGCATGTCGAGGTCGCCCGGCGCGCCGCGGCCTTCGGCGCCGACACGTTGGAAGCCTGCATGGCCTCGTCGATTCCGCAGGCCCGCGCCGGCACGCTTTATCTGATGTGCGCCGGGGACGCCGCCGTCTTCGCGCGTCACGAGCCCCTGCTCCGCCAGCTCTCGGGCGCCCTCCGCCACGTCGGCCCGGCCGGACGCGCCGCGCAGGTGAAGGCGCTGGTCAACATGGTCATGAACATCAACACCGCCGCGCTCGCCGAGGGGCTCGGCCTGGGCCGGGCGCTCGGGCTCGATCTGGACGTCTTGCGCGAGATCTTCACGCAGACCGGGGCGAATTCGCAGGTGCTCAAGACCGACGGCGAAGACATGCAACACCGCGCGCACGACTGCTTTTTCTCCGCGGCGCACGCCGCCAAGGACGCCACCATCGCCTGGCGTCTCGGCTGCGAAAACGGATTGAATCTCCCCTTGTCCGCCGCGACCAAGCTCCAATACGACCGACTCGTCGCGCTGGGCCTCGGGCAACTCGACAAATCCGCCGTCGCGGAGCTGACCTTCCAGGGACGCCACGCCTGAACCGCGCCTCGTGGCCTCGCGGGTGCGCACAACCGCGGCTTCGGCATCGCGCATTTCGCGCCCAACCCATTTTCACCTACCCATCACAGGATTACGGCGCCTTTGCATTAGACTCCGATCCTTCGACGGGCCAGTCTGCACCCATGCAGGTCTCCATCCGCAGGCAAACCGTCATGATCCTCGGGCTCGCGGCGAGCCTCACCGTCGCCCTCATCGTGATCGCGACCGACGAGGATCTGCGCGACCGCCTCGGCACGACGTATTGGGTCATCGGCCTGTCCCTGATCGGCGCGATCCTGCTCGTCCTCGCCGGCTATGTTTTCGACCGGACCCTGATCGCGAAGATCAAGGAGATCAACCAGCAGGCCGCCTCCGCCCGAGGCGCAGAAGGCAAGGAAGGCGGCCACGCGGCCGACGACCCCGACGAGATCATGGGCCTCGCGAGAAAAATCGAACAGATGGCGCGCAGCCTCCAACAGACCGAGGCCAGCTATCGCGCCATCGTCGAGGACCAGGCCGACCTGATCTGCCGCTACAAATCCGACGGACGGCTCACGTTCGCCAACGGCGCCTACGAGCGCTTTTTCGGCCGCAAGCGCCAGGACCTCGCCGGGCAACCCTGGTCCGTGCTCGCCGCCAACCTGACGCCTTGGCGGGTGCTCGACGCCTGGCCCGAGAGCGCGACCTTCGAGACCGCGCTCACCGACGCAGACGGCCGGGCCTGCGTGGTCCAGTGGACGCACCGGGCGATCAAGGATCGCGACGGCCAGCTCATCGAATACCAGGCGGTCGGCCACGACATCTCCGTGCGCAAGCAGGCGGAGCTCGCCCTGCGCGACGCCAAGGAGGCGGCCGAGTCCGCCGACCGCGCCAAGAGCGAGTTCCTCGCCATCGTGAGCCACGAGATCCGAACCCCGATCAACGGCATCATCGGCTTTTCCCGTCTGCTTCGCGAAACACCGCTCAGCCACGATCAACTCGGCCACGTCGAGACCATCCAACGCTGCGGCCAGACGCTCGAGACCCTGGTCTCCGACATCCTCGATCTGTCCAAAATCGAGGCCGGACGCCTCGAAATCATCCCCGGTCCCTTCTCCGTCCGCGACTGCGTCGACGACATCACCCGGCTCTTCCAAGACTCGGCCCGAAGCTCAGGCCTCAGTCTCTCGACGGAGATCGCGCCGGGAGTGCCGCCCATCCTCCTCGGCGACCAGAACCGTCTTCGCCAGATCCTCACCAACCTCGTCGGCAACGCCGTCAAATTCACCGAGCAGGGAGGTGTCACCATCCGACTCCAAGGCGGCCCCCTCGATCCCCTCGACGGCGCGCTGCAAGGCGAGGAACGCCCTTACACGCTCATCGGCGAGGTGATCGACACCGGCGTGGGCATCCCCTCGGACCAGTTGCCCCGCCTCTTCCGCGCCTTCAGCCAGCTCGACACCTCCAGCACCCGACGGCACGGCGGCACCGGCCTCGGCCTCATCATCTCAAAACGCCTCTGCGAACTCATGCAGGGCCATATCGAGGTGAACAGCGCCCCCGGCCGCGGCTCCACCTTCCGCTTCGAGGTCCGCATGGCCAGCTACAAGGGCGACTCCCAGCTGCCCTTCCCCAAGCCCGCCGCCGCGCAGCGCCTCGGGGCGCTTCGCCCGGTTTGACCCACCCGGCCGCGCCGAACGCCCCCCGACACGCGCAGACCAGACGCCGCAGACAAACGCACGCCCGCAAAAAAGGCCCGGACTTTTCGTCCGGGCCTTTTTGTTCGCGGAGCGACCGCGGAAGAGAAACCGACGCGCCTTACTTCGCGAACAGCGAGTCGACGTTGTCGCTCTCGACCTCGACGTCGGCGAAGAGCCAGGACGAGAGGTAACGCTCGGCGCAGGAGGGGATGATCGCGACGATCGTCTTGCCCTTGTTTTCGGGACGCTTGGCGAGCTCGAGGGCCGCCCATACGGCGGCGCCGGAGGAGATGCCGACCGGGATGCCGTCCTGGGTGCTCACCTGCTTCGAGATCGGGCCGGAGTCGGACTCCTTCACCTGGATGATCTCGTCGATGATCTTGGTGTTGAGGACGGCCGGGACGAAGCCCGCGCCGATGCCCTGCAACTTGTGGGGGCCGGGCTGGCCGCCGGACAGCACCGGCGAACCCGCGGGCTCCACCGCCACGATCTTCAGGCCGGGCTTCTTGGCCTTCAGCACCTCGCCGACGCCGGTGATCGTGCCGCCGGTGCCCACGCCGGACACGACGAAGTCCACGTTGCCGTCGGTATCGCGCCAGATCTCCTCGGCGGTCGTCTTGCGATGCACCGCGGGATTATCGGGATTGGCGAATTGTTGCAGAATGACGCTGTTCGGGATCTTGGCGTTGAGCTCCTCGGCCTTGGCGATCGCGCCCTTCATTCCCTTCGGCCCCTCGGTGAGCACGAGCTTGGCGCCGAGAATCTTCAGCAGCTTGCGGCGCTCGAGCGACATCGTCTCGGGCATGGTGAGGATGAGCTTGAGCCCCTTCGCCGCGGCCACGAAGGCGAGGGCGATACCGGTGTTGCCGGAAGTCGGCTCGATCAGGATCGTGTCCTGGTTGATGCGGCCGCTCTTGAGCGCCTCCTCGATCATCGCGTTGCCGATACGGTCCTTCACGCTCGAGAGCGGGTTGAAGAACTCGAGCTTGAGCAAAATCTCCGCCTGCGCGCCATGGGCGGCGGCCGTGCGGTTGAGGCGCACGAGCGGCGTATTACCAATCGTCTCGGTGATGTTGTTATAGATGCGAGCCATGTTTGGTTTGTGGGTTAACTTACCTAAGATTAAATGACGAGACCCCGCTTCTGGCAAATGCGAAGTGCATCCGCGCTACGCTTTTTCCCTCCATGTAATCCGCCTGAATTGCCAAAACTATAAATGTTAGTTGACCCTAACTTACTTTGATCAATCTTGCCCGCATGAGCCTGCGATCACGCCTTTTTCCCGTCCTCGCCCTCCTCATCCCCCTCATCTCCCCCGCCCCGACGAGGGCGGACGCGGCCCCCGCGAGGCAAAATCGTATCCACGTAATAACTACCTTCACCATCCTGGCCGACATGGCGCGAAACGTCGCGGGCGACGCCGCCGACGTGTCGTCGTTGACCAAGCCCGGCGCCGAGATCCACGGCTACGAGCCGACCCCCCAGGACATCGTCCGCGCGTCCAAGGCCGACCTCGTGCTCTGGAACGGGCTCAATCTCGAGGTTTGGTTCGAGAAGTTCTTCGCCAACGTGAAGGGCGTCCCCTCCGCCGTCCTCACGACCGGGATCGAGCCGATGTCCATCACCGAGGGCCCCTACTCCGGAAAAGCCAACCCGCACGCCTGGATGTCGCCCTCCAACGCCCTCGTCTACGTCGAGAACATCCGCGCCGCCCTCGCCAAGGCCGATCCGGCCAACGCCGCCGCCTACGCCGCCAACGCCGCCGCCTACATCGAAAAAATCCGCGCGCTCGACGCCCCGATGCGCGCGCGGCTGGCCCGCATCCCCGCCGACCGCCGCACCCTCGTCACCAGCGAGGGCGCCTTCTCGTATTTGTGTCGCGACTACGGACTGGGCCAGCTCTACCTCTGGCCGATCAACGCCGACGCGCAGGGCACGCCGCGCCAGGTCCGCGCCGTGATCGACGCGGTGCGGGAACGCCGCGTCCCGGTCGTCTTCAGCGAAAGCACGATCAGCCCGAAGCCCGCGCGCCAGGTCGCCCGCGAGACCGGCGCCCGCTACGGCGGCGTGCTCTACGTCGACTCCCTGACCGACGCGAGCGGCCCGGCGCCCACCTATCTGGCCCTGCTCGAAACCAACGCCCGCACCATCGTGGAGGGCTTTCTCGGCGCCGGGGAAGGAAACAAGTAAGATGAACCCGTCCTCCGCGTCCGCCATGCCCGCCGGCTTCGAGTTTGTGAACGAGCCGCCCCTCACCCTCGCCGCCGAATCCGTCGCGGTCACCTACCCCAACGGCCACACCGCGCTCACCGACGCCACCTTCGCCCTCACCGGCGGCACCATCTGCGCCTTGGTCGGCGTCAACGGCTCGGGCAAATCCACGCTGTTCAAGGCCCTGATGGGCTTCGTCACCCCGACCTCCGGGCGCGTCACCCTCGGCGGCGCCCCCGTCCGGCAGGCGCAACGCCGCGGCTGGGTCGCCTACGTGCCGCAAAGCGAGGAGGTCGACTGGACCTTTCCCGTGAGCGTCCACGACGTCGTCATGATGGGACGCTACGGCCGGATGAACTTCCTGCGCATCCCGCGCGCCGCCGACCGCGACGCCGTCGCCGACGCGCTCCGTCGCGTGAATCTTTGGGACCTTCGCGATCGCCAGATCGGGGAACTGTCCGGCGGGCAAAAGAAACGCGCCTTCGTGGCCCGCGCCCTCGCGCAGCAAAGCCGCGTCATCCTCCTCGACGAGCCCTTCACCGGCGTGGACGTCAAAACCGAGGAAAGCATCGTCGCCCTTCTCCGCGAACTTCGCGCCGAGGGCCGGCTCATCCTCGTCTCGACGCACAACCTCGGTTCCGTGCCCGAATTCTGCGATCGCGTCGTGCTCATCAACCGCACGGTGCTCGCCTGCGGCCCGACCGCCGAGGTCTTCACGGCCGAAAATCTCGCCCGCGCCTTCGGCGGCGCCCTGCGCCACTTCGATCTCTCGCGCTCCACCGTGGAGGCGCACGACGGCCGGCAGGTCACCGTGCTGACCGACGACGAACGCCCGCTCGTGCTCGGGCAGGGAGGCCACCTCGAGTATCTTGATCGCGCCGCCCACGCCAAGCTCGTCGCGGAACGCGAGGCGGCGAAGCCCGGACCGCAATCCTAGGCCGCGCGCCTTTTCTCCAGATCCCACCACCTTCACGCGTTCCCCACCGTCCCGCGCCCATGAGCCCGTTGCTCGAACCCTTCTCCTACGACTACATGCGCACCGCGCTCTGGGTCTGCGCGCTCATCGGCGCCGTGTGCGGCCTGCTCTCCGGCTTCGTCACGCTGAAAGGTTGGTCGCTCCTTGGCGACGCGCTCTCGCACGCCGTGGTTCCGGGTGTGGTGCTCGCCTACATGGCAGGCCTGCCTTTCGCGCTCGGCGCCTTCACCAGCGGACTGCTCGCCGCCGGCGCGATGTCCTTCGTCAAACTCAAGACGCCCGTGCGCGAGGACGCCGTGATCGGCGTCGTCTTCACCGCCTTCTTCGCCCTTGGATTGCTGCTTATCTCCCTCTTTCCCGCCTCCCTCGATTTGAAGGTGATCATCTTTGGCAACATCCTCGCTATCGCCCCCGAGGACGTCGCGCAACTCGTCGCCATCTCCGCGGTCTGCGTGGCCATCATCGCCCTCAAGTGGCGCGATCTGCTCCTTTTCAGCTTCGACCCGCATCAGGCCCGCGTCCTCGGTCTGCGCGTTCGCCTGCTGCACGTCACCCTGCTCCTGCTGCTTTCGGCCACGACCGTCGCCGCGCTGCAAGCCGTCGGCGCGATCCTCGTGGTGGCGATGTTGGTGACCCCCGGCGCGACGGCCTACCTGCTCACCGACCGCTTCGGGAAAATGCTGCTCATCGGCTCCGGACTCGGCGCCGGCACCGCCTTCGCCGGGGCCTACGCCAGCTACTTCCTCGATGGCGCCACCGGCGGCTGCATCGTGGTCCTGCAAACCCTGATCTTTCTCCTCGCCCTCGTCTTCGCGCCGAAACACGGCCTGCTCGCCGCCCGCCGCGCCCGGCTAACCACCTGCCTCATGCCGGCGGTGAAATCCTGATCCGCGTAGCGCATCGCGCCTCTTTCGCATGGAAACCCTCCTTCAGCCCTTCCAGCACGGCTTCATGCTCCAGGCCTTCGCGCTCGGGGCGCTCGTCGCCGCCGTTTGCGCGGTGCTCTCCTGCTTCCTCGTGCTGCGCGGCTGGTCGCTGATGGGCGACGCGGTTTCCCACGCGGTGCTGCCCGGGATCGTCCTGGCCTACATCGCGGGACTTCCGCTCGGGCTCGGCGCCTTCGCCAGCGGCCTGCTTTGCGCCACCGCCACCGGCTGGATCAAGCGTCACACCCGGGTGAAGGAGGACACGGTGATGGGCGTGGTCTTCACCGGCCTTTTCGCGCTCGGACTGGTGTTGCACGTCAAAACGCCAAGCGAACTGCACCTCGACCATATCCTGTTTGGAAACCTGCTCGGCATCGAGCCCGGACAGCTCCGCGAGACGGCCGTGCTCTGCGTGATCGTCCTCGCGACCGTCCTCCTGCTCCGACGAACCTTGATGCTCGTCACCTTCGATCCCTCGCACGCCCGCGCCCTCGGCTTCTCGCTGCGCGCCTTCGACATGATCCTTCTCGTCCTGCTCGCGCTGGCCATCGTCGCGGCGCTCCAGGCGGTGGGCATCATCCTCGTCATCGCGATGCTGATCACTCCGGGAGCGACCGCGTTCATGCTCGTCAAACGCTTCGATCGCATGCTCGCCGTCTCGGTCGCCGTCGCCGTTTGCTCCACGCTGGCCGGCGCCTACGTGAGTTTCTTCGCCGACGCCTCCCCCGCCGCCTGCATCGTCCTGATCCAATCCGCGCTGTTCATCGCCGCGCTTTGCCTCGCCCCGGGCAAAGGCCTCCTTCGCCGCCCTCGCCCCGCTGCCGCGCGGTAATGCCGCGCGGCCGCCGCGACCGGGCTTTGGATCTTTGCATCGGCCCGGACGGCCTGACACGCTGCGGATCAAACCGACTCCCCTCGTGCGATTCGTCCCCGCCGTCCTCGCGCTCGCGCTGAGCGCTCTCTCGTCCCTCGCATCGACGGAAAAACCGTCCGACTGGAGCCACTATTCCGGCCTGGACCTCGGCGCCCTGACCATCGGCGTGCGGAGCTACGCCGAAGTGCGCGTCACGTCGCGCGACGCCCGCAGCGTGTTTTTCAGGCACCGCGAAGGCCTGGGCTCCGCGCGCCTGCGCGACCTGCCGCCCGAGGCCCAGGCTCGCCTCGGCTTTGACCCGGCGTCGGCTCCGCCCGAACCGCCCTCCGCCTCGTCACCCGAGCCGAAGCACGCGACGCTCGAATCCGCCACCAAACCGCCCGCCCCCTTGCCCGCACGCCGGAGCGACTCGCGGCTCGACGGACTTTTCCTCGCGTTCGACCAAGCCCCCGAACTGCGCGCGCGCCAGACGCTCCAGCCGGAGTTCATCCGACTCGGTCTTGTCGTCAAAAACCAAGGACGCCGTCCCAGCTGCGCCGTCTACGCGGTCGTGAGCGCGCTGGAGTTCCAGAACGCGCGCCTAGGTGGCTCGATCGAGAAACTTTCCGAGGAATATCTCATTTGGGCGACGCGACGAATCCTCGGGCTTTCCGGCGCGGGCGACTCGGCCCCGCGCGATCCGCAAAGCGGGGAATTCATCGCCGACAGCGGCTTCACGCTGCCCTCCGTCATCGCCGGGCTCCAAACCTTTGGCATCCCTCTCTACGAGGACATGCGCAACCAACCCGGGCTCGCCGTCGCCGCCGTGCCCGAGCCGTCGGCGGAGATCATCGCCCGCGCGCGGGCGAAGCGCCGCGTCTCCATCGCCGAGCTGCCGGGCCGCGAGCCCTCCGTGGTGATTCCCCGCATCATCCACGCGCTCAATGCGGAACTGCCCGTCCCGCTCGGACTGCTTTGGCCGAATGAAAACGCCATCCACGCCGGCGTGCTCAAGGCCCAGCAGGCGGTCCCGGGCACGGGCCACGCCATCACCCTCGTCGGCTACGAATGCCCGGGCGGAAAAATCGAGGACTGCGTTTTTGTTTTCAAAAACTCCTACGGCCCGCGCTGGGGCCAGGGCGGCTACGGCCGGGTCTCCTACGACTATCTCGTGAAAAACCTGCTCGACGCCTACGTGCTCGACGTCCGGACCAACGCGGCGGATGGCGACTAACCGGAGAGCCGGCCCGGCTCAGGCGTCCCGCATCCGAAACGTGATCCGCAGCCGGTCCGTCTTTTTGTCGGGCCGGGCGGGCATGCGAACGCGCGCGAAGGCATCCAGGACCGAACGGTCGAAATTCGCGTCCCCGGAGGCGCGCGCGAAACGCAGGCCGGAGACGTTGCCGTCCGCCGCGAGCGTGAGCTCCACCTCCGCGCTGAGCAGGTCGCTCAGGCCCGCCGGCTTCTCGTGCGCGCCGCGCAAACGGGAAAGAAACTCGTCGAAGTAGCCGGCCATCGCGGAGCCCTCGAGAGACCTCGATTCGGCGCCCTTCGGCGCGCCGCCGCCGGACTCGCCGCCCGTCCCGCCCAGCACGGCGGACAAGTCGATCCGCCCGACACCCGGCCGTGATTCCGCCATCTCGGCGCGCGCGCCGTCGCCCGGTGGCGGATTATTCCGCCGAAAATCCTCCAAGCGCACCCGCTCCCGGCCGGACGCCGTCGCGGCGGCATGGCGGATAGCCGGACGATCGGCGGCCGGAACCGGGGCGGCCTCACGCGCCCGCTCCTCCTCCTGCCGACGCTGCGCGCGCATGCGCGCGATCTCGCGTTCGGCGCGGCTTTCCTCGAGGCGCTGGCGCCGCGCCATCGCCTGCCGGAAATCCACCGCCGACGCGGACGCGCCAAGCCTTGGAGCGCCGGTCACCCCGGATGAATTCGCGCCGGGCAGCGCGCCCGCGGTTCCGCCCGGCGAGGGGATGACGACAAACGGCTGCTCGCGCAGAACCTCCTGCCGCAAAGCCCAGGTCGCCACCACCAACAAGGCCGCCACGATCCCGTGCAACAGGGCCGAAAGAAAAAACGCACCGGAGAACGGGGCGGCCCGGTCCACCGAGGCGGACGAGGAAAAACCCCCGGACGAGGCGACGGGCGACTTGGAGGGAAAGGTCATGACAAAATTTCCCGCGGCCCGTCCCTCGCCTACAGCTCCTTCATCCGGAAAGTCAGACGGATGACCTCGGTCTTGCCATCCGGCCGGGCCGGCATCTTCACGCGGGCAAACGCCTCGAGAACGGACTGGTCGAAATCGGCGTTGCCCGAGGAACGCACGATGCGCACGCCGGAAAACGATCCGTTCGCCGCCATCGTGAACTGCACGTCGGCGTTGAGCAGATCGCTCAGGCCGCCCGGCTTCTCGTGCGCCTCGCGAAGGCGCTGGATCAACATCGACTCGTAACGCTCCATGCGCTCGCCCTCCGCGGCGGTCAAAGCCGTGCCGCCCGCGCCCTTGGAGCCCGCGCCGGTGCCGCCGGTCACGCCTTTCTTGATCCCGGCAGCGTCGACGCGCGGCCCCGGCGCGCCGGTGCCGCCGCCGCTCGTCTTTTGCGACGGGGAGGTCTTGTTCCCAAGGCTCTTTTGATACTCCGCGTAGGAGAGTTTTTTGCTCTCCAACTCGCGGGCCTTCGCTTCGCGCGCGTCCTGGTCGCGCTGCTTCTTGATCTCTTTCTCCACCTTGGCCTTTTCCTTCTGAAGCTTGCGGTTGATCTGCTTGGTGAAGTTGGGGACCGGCACGGGAGGCGGCTCCACGACGTGCTTCACCGGCTCGGCCTGGACCGGCTCGACCTTGCTCACGGGAGTCGGCGGAGGCTCGGGCGGCGCGACGGGCGCGACCGGCTCGGGCTCCGGCGCGGGAGGCGTCCAGGTCGGCACCTCGGTCGGGCTGGTAAACTGGATTTCCCCGCTCTCGGCCTGCCCCGCCTCGCTGCCCGAAGGCGCCTCGGTGGCCATGAAGTCGTCGCCTTCGCCGGCGACCAGTTCGAAGATCTTCGGCTTTTCCTCGATGCGATCCCGGACCGCGAGGGTGAGGAAAATCAAAAGCCCGAGGACAAAGCCGTGCACCACGGCGGAAACCCAGAACGCGCCGCCGAAGCGCCGCCCCTCGTTGGGATCGGCGGCGCTGCTCGGGCCGTAGCTGACGGGCTTGGCGTAGGTGGACATCGCGGACGTCTGGGACGAAGACCGAACGGCGGTGGCGGGGTTCCGTGCGGCGACCTCAGGACGGCACCTGGGTGTCGAAGCTCACGCGGCCGAGACCGGCCTTCTTGAGCTCGTCCATGAGCGTGATGATCTTCTGGTAGGACACGTTGGCGTCGGCGCGGATGCGGATGACCGGCTGCTTGGCCGGAGTCGCGCCGGCGGCCAGCGCCTGGAGTTTCGCCGGCAGGTCGCGGGCGGAGAGCGTCCGGTTGCCGTCGGCGTCGATCATGTAGGTGCCGTCGGCCTTCACGGTCACGGCGACGAACTTCGTGTCCTTGTCCGGCGGGTTCTGCTGGCTCATCGACTCGACCGGCAGGTTCACCGGCATGGTCTGCTCCTGGTTGATGAGCGGGGTCGCGATCATGAAGATGATCAGCAGCACGAAGGCCAGATCCAGGAGGTTGGTCACGTTGAGCTCGGAGAGCGCGTGCATCTGGCGGTGGCGGCGGAAGGTGCGGGCCATGGTCGTATCCGGTTCGTGGTTACGCGAGGCGCTTGGATGCGGCGGACGGGGTCACTTCGACTCCAGTTCGAGGCGGTCGGCGAGCGCCGAGGCGTAGTTCTCGAGCTCGGTCGAGAGCTGGCGGGTCTTGGTGAGAAGGACGTTGTAGCCGAAAACGGAGGGGATCGCGACCACGAGGCCGGCGATCGTGGTCATGAGCGCCGCGGACACGCCGGGCGCGAGGGTCTGGAGGTTGGCCTGCGCCTGGTGCGAGATCGCGGTGAAGACCTCCATGACGCCCCACACGGTGCCGAAGAGACCGAGGAAGGGCGCGCCGGAGACGATCGAGGCGAGAAAGATCATGCTGCTCTCATAGCGCAGGGTCTGCCGCGCGATGGCGCGCTGGATGCCGTTCTCCGCGTGCTCGAGACGGGCGCGGCCCGAATCAATGCCCTTTTCCTGGAGAATGGAGGCGGCGCGCCAATAGGCCTCGACCGCGTCGGCGTAGACGTCGGCGTAGGGAATCGAGCGGCGCGTGCGGAAAGACTCCGGCAAATCGAGAAGCGTGCGCTCGTCGCGCAGGCGCTGCTCAAAGGCGAGGTTGAGCTCGCGGAGGCGCTTCAGCTCCGAAAACTTGCCGAACATCACCGTCCAAGCGACGATACTGAAGATCGCGAGACCCACGGTGATCGCTTGGCCGACGATGTCGGTCATGCTGAAGACCTGGATCAGGTTTACGGTGGCAAAAAGAGGCAGGGCGGCGGGCATGGTCCGGAGAAGAGCGGGCGAAATAAAATCGTCCGTCACGAAGCGGATTCGCGCCCGGACCTTCAATGTAAAACCCCGCGCCTTTCCGCGGAAATTGCGCAGTCTGGCGATCCGACGCCTCCCGCCCCGGCCACCCGGACATGGCCGCGAGCGCACGGCGATGCGGAGAAATAACGCCCGGCCCGCCCAAGGAGACGACTGCGTTCCCGCCTCAACGCCAAGCGATGGCGCCGGCCATGAGGAGACCGTAAATCGCCAGCCAACGGCCGCAGGCGCCCAACAAGGCGATGCAATCGGCCGGTGTCTTGGCCGCGGCGAGACGATTGCCCTGCCGGATCCCGACCGCCGCGGAGACAAAAACGAGCCCCGCCGTCGCCACCCCCGACGCCTTACCCAGCATGACCAATCCGAGAGGCGCGGTGACCGCGATGGCGTGGGCGACCGCGAACTGTCTCCGCCCGTAGCCCCGGCCCCAGCGCACGAGAAGCGTTCGCTTGCCGGCCTTGGCATCGGTCTCGACGTCCCGGTAGTTGTTTGCCACCAATATATTGGCTGCAAGCGCCCCCATCGCCGCGCCGGCCACCCAAGCGGCCGCGCCGAGTTCTCCCGTTTGGACAAACGCGGTCGCCCCGGTGGCGACGAGCCCGAAAAAGAGAAACACAAACAGGTCTCCCAAGCCATGGTAGGCCAGCGGATACGGGCCGCCCGTGTAGGCGATGCCACAGACGATGCTCGCCACGCCGACCACGAGAAGAGGCCACCCCCCGTAGGCGAGCAGGGTAAGACCGAGCAGGAACGCCGCGCCAAAAACGGCGACCATCGCCCTGCGCATGGCCCCGGGCGAGATGAGTCCGCTCGCCACCGCGCGCCGCGGCCCCACCCGCTCGGTGGTGTCGGCCCCCTTCAGGTAGTCGTAATAGTCGTTGGCGAAATTGGTGCCGATCTGGATCAACAGCGCAAAGCCGAGGCAACTGGCCGCCGCACCCCATTTGGCCTCCCCCGCCCGCCAAGCCAGCGCGGTGCCGACCATCACCGGCGCGATCGCGGCGGGCAAGGTCCTCGGCCGCGTCGCCTCGAGCCAGATCCTGGCGCCGGCGCGGGGTTTTTTGTGGAGGAGCGTGTCGCCCATGGCCCGCTCAGGCCTCCCGTCGGGCATCCTCATCCGCGCCGTCGTCTTCGCCGCCTTCTTTCTCACCCCAGGCGCCGCGCGGCACGACCTTCAACCGCTTGTCGAGCGAAGCCGATAGACGCTTTTGCAAGAGCACGGAAATCAGGACGGGGAGCCAAGTCACCCCGGCCATGATCAAGGAAAAATGAGGCGTGCGGTCGGGGTGCAGCAGGAACCCGAGGATAAGGGCGAGACCGCCTTGCACAAAGAGCACCGCGCCAGGTCCGGGCAGGATCGGCGAGAGTCCCCAGCACCCGATCATCGCCAGAAAGCCCACCAAGGGACCACCCACGCCAAACGCGATGCCCTGCAGGAAAAAGATCGGGGCGAAGAGACTGAACCGCCCCTCGAGACGCACCATCTGGATCAGCGCCGCGACCACCAGAATGGCGGCCTGCAAGAACAAGGTCGGCGCGTGTGCGCCGACGGCGTCGGCGGGAGGATTGATCGCCGTCGCGGTCACGCCGTAGGCGCCCACCGCGCCTCGAAACAGATCCACCCAGTTGCGCGACTTGGTCGCCTCCACGAGCACCTTCACCCCGCGCTCATACGGATCGCGCTCGACCTTGGGTTGGTTGATGCGCCGGGGCGGCTTCGGGGTCACCCGCATTCCATGACGAAGCCAGGCACGGGGAAACCAAAGTAGAAGCAGCGAAAAGACCAGGAAGGGATAGTTGATCGACACGGAAACCAGGGGACGAAAATGAAGCGTGGAAAAACGGGCACGCGGGTTATGCCGCGCCCGCCCGGCGTCTGTAAAGCGCGCACGCCGCCGACCCGCGACACCGCATCAAGTCGCTCCGCGACGCAGGGTCCACGCCTCGTAGTCGGCCCGGGGCAGGAAGCGCAACGCGGCCGAGTTGATGCAAAAGCGCAACCCGGTCGGCCGCGGACCGTCCTCGAAGACATGCCCCAGGTGGCCGCCGTCGACCGCGCAATGCACCTCGACGCGCCGCATCCCGTGGCTCTCGTCCACCTGCGCGCCGACGAACTTCGGCTCGATCGGCCGGGTGAAGCTCGGCCATCCCGTCCCGCTCTCGAACTTGTCGCGCGAATCGAAGAGAGGAGTGTCGCTGCCGACCGAAAAATACACGCCGTCCTCGTGATGATCCCAATAGTCGTTCCGGAACGGCGGTTCCGTGCCTTGCAACCGGGTCACCCGGTATTGATCCGGCGTGAGCAGCGCCCGCCACTCCGCGTCCGTGCGTTGCACCGGACGCCCGGCCATGTCGATGATCACTTGCGAAGGCAGCCCGCAGGCCGATTTTTCCGAAACGCTCTTTTCCATGCCGGCCATCGTAGGGCCCGGAACGGCCCGCGCAAACGCCGACGGAAGTTCCCGAAGGTTTACGCCCTCGCGCGCCGCCGCTTGCGCTTGGCCCGCGCTTAGCTGCAATCGGCCCCCATGATGCGAGCGCACTCCCCCGCCCACCCCGTCCAGACCGCCTCCTTTTTTCGCCTCCTTTTCCTCCCCGCCGCCTGCGCCCTGCTCCTTTTTTCGGCGGCCTGCTCCAAGGCTCCGGCCCCCTCCGACGGTGCCGCCTCGGACAAAAAAATCCTCCTCGTGGGCAACGGCGCCGAACCCCAGGACCTCGATCCGCAGATCGTGACCGGCGTGCCCGAGCATCACATCATCATGTCGCTCCTCGAGGGACTCGTCGCCGAACACCCGTCCGGTGTCGGCGTCTCCCCCGGCACCGCGGAGCGCTGGGAAACCTCCGCCGACGGCCTGGTCTGGACCTTCCACCTCCGCGCCAACGCCAAGTGGTCCAACGGCGACCCCGTCACCGCCCGCGATTTCGTCCGTTCCTACGAACGCTTCCTGAGCCCTTCCATCGCCAGCCAATACGCCTACTTCCTTTTCCACGTCGTCGGCGCGGAGGAGTTCAATCGCGGCGACTTGAAGGACTTTTCCCAGACCGGCTTCTCCGCCCCCGACGAACACACCCTCGTCATCCGCCTGAAGGCCCCCGTCCCCTTCCTGCTCGAATCGATGAAGCACTACGCGTGGTTCCCGGTGCACATCCCCACGATCGAGAAGTTCGGCGGCCTCGCCCGCCCCGGCTCGCTCTGGACCCGCCCGGGCAACTTCGTCGGCAACGGCCCCTTCGTCCTTTCCGAGTGGAAGCCCAACCAGCACATCCTCGTCACCAAATCGCCCACCTACTGGAACACCGCCGCCACCAAGCTCGACGGCGTTAAATACTTCCCGGTCGACAACGCCGAGACCGAGGAGCGCATGTTCCGCACCGGCCAGTTGCATGTCACCAACGCCCTGCCCCTGCCCAAGGTCCCCGTCTACCGCGACCAGCACCCGAAGGAATTCCGCTCGGACGACTACTACAGCAGCTCCTTCATTCGCGTTAACACCACCCGCAAGCCGCTCGACGACGTCCGCGTCCGCCGCGCCCTCGCGCTCGCCCTCGATCGGGATGCCTACGTCAAGATCCTCGAAGGCGGCCAAAAGCCGGCCTACCACTTCACACCCGAATCCCCCGGCTACTCGCCGCGGGCGCGTCTCTCGCACGACATCGAGGAGGCGCGTCGCCTGCTCGCCGAGGCCGGCTACCCCGACGGCAAAAACTTCCCGCCGGTCGAGTTTCTCTACGTGACGTCCAACACCGGCAAGCAGCTCGCCGAGGTGTTTCAGCAGATGTGGCGCACGTCCCTCGGCATCAACATCGCCCTCCGCAACGAGGAGTGGAAGGTCTACCTCGCCTCCCAGGAATCCCAAAACTACGCCCTCTGCCGCGCCGGCTGGACCGGGGACTACCCCGATCCCCACTCCTTCCTCGACATGTGGACGACCGGCGGCGGCAACAACCTCACCGGATATTCCAATCCCGAATACGACCGCCTCCTCGCCTCCGCCCTCTCCGCCCCCGACGAGGCGGCCCGCATGGAGATCTATCAGCGGTTGGACGCCTTCATCGTCCGCGACCTGCCCGTCATCCCGGTCAATTTCTCCAAGACCATCCGGGCGCTCTCCCCGAGGGTCCAAAACTGGGCGCCCAACCTTCTCGACAACCACGGCTGGCAATACCTCGACCTCACGGAATAACCGTCCCTGTTTTCGTTTTCCGCCCTTCGCCTTCCGCTTTTCGTCCTTCGCCGCATGTTCCGCTTCATCCTCCGCCGCTTCCTGGAGACCCTGCCCGTCCTCTTCGTCATCGCCACGGCCACCTTCTTCATGCTGCGGCTCGTGCCGGGCGGCCCGTTCACCGCGGAAAAAGCAGTATCCAAGGAGATCATGCGCAACCTTCAGGCCCACTACGGCCTCGATAAGCCGCTCATCGTCCAATACCGCGACTACCTCTGGGACATCACCCCGAAGAAATTCGCGCCCTGGCGCCTCTTCGCCGACACGGACCGCAACGACGCTCCGGACTTCGACCTGAAGGCCGCCTTCGGCATCAACCTCGGCCCGTCCTTCAAATACCCCAATCGCACGGTCAACGAGATCATCGCCGACAAGCTCCCCGCCTCCCTTGAACTGGGCCTGGTCTCCCTCTGCGTGGCCCTCGCCCTCGGCATCACCCTCGGCGTGATCGCCGCGATGAACAAAAACACCGGCGTCGACTACGCCGCGTCCACGCTCGCGATGGTGGGCATCTGCGTGCCGACCTTTGTCATGGGGCCGCTGTTCGTCCTCCTCTTCGCCTTGAAGTTCGGCTGGTTCAACGCCTCCGGCTGGTATTTCGCCGCCGACCGCGTCCTCCCCGCCGCCACCCTCGGCCTCGCCTACGCCGCGTCGATCGCCCGCCTGACCCGAGGCGGCATGCTTGAGGTGCTCAACCAGGACTACATCCGCACCGCCCGCGCCAAGGGCGCCTCCGAGACGCGGATCGTCCTCAAGCACGCGCTTCGCGGCGGCCTGCTCCCCGTCGTCACGTTTCTCGGTCCCGCCATCGCCGGCATCATCTCCGGATCCTTTGTCATCGAGACCATCTTCCAGATTCCCGGCCTCGGCCGCGAATTCGTGAACTCCGCCTTCAACCGCGACTACACCTTGGTCATCGGCACCGTCCTTCTCTACGCCGTCCTGATCATCGTGCTCAACCTGCTCGTCGACGTCGTCCAGGTCTGGCTCAACCCGCGCCTAAAATTCGAATAAACCCATCTTCGGCTCCCTCGCGCGCCTCGGCCCGCCCCGACCGGACTTCCGCCCACGCGCACATTTCCCGGCCGCGCCGAATCCACCTCTCCCCTCCGCCCTCTCCGTGCCCTCCGTGGTCAATTCATCTCCCGCTCCCGCAGCCACGCCTCCCGCCGCCTCCGCGACCGAGGAACGCGCCCACTCCCCGTGGCGCGACGCCTGGCTGCGCCTCCGCCGCAACCGGCTGGCCGTCATCGGAGGCGTCTTTGTCGCCGTCCTCGCCCTCGTCTGCTTCGCGGTCCCGCCTTTCCTGCGCTACTCCTATCAGGACATGGATCTGGCGCTCGGCGCCGTTTCGCCCAACGCCGCCCATTGGCTCGGAACCGATGACGCCGGGCGCGACCTGCTCGCCCGGCTCCTCTACGGCGGCCGCGTGTCCCTCATGGTCGGCTTGGTCGCCTCGCTCGTGGCCCTCATCATCGGCGTCACCTACGGCGCCATCGCCGGCTACGCGGGCGGCAAGGTCGACGCCTTCCTCATGCGCGTGGTGGACATCCTCTACGCCCTGCCCTTCACCATCTTCGTCATTCTTCTCATGGTCTTCCTCAAGGAGCCCATGAACCAGCTCGACGCCTGGCTGCGCGAGTTCTCGTGGCTCTCTCGTTTCCAGGGCATCGGCAAGATCGTCGGCCTCTTCGCCGCCATCGGCGCCGTCGAATGGCTGACCATGGCCCGCATCGTCCGCGGCCAGGTCCTCACCGTGAAGAAAATGGAATACATCGAGGCCGCCCGCACCCTAGGCTACAGCCACGCCCGGATCATCTTTCGCCACATCGTCCCCAACGTCCTCGGCCCCGTCATCGTCTTCACCACGCTCACCATCCCCGGGGTGATGATGCTCGAGAGCTTCCTCAGCTTCCTCGGGCTCGGCATCGACGATCCCATGAGCAGCTGGGGCAAGCTGATCAAGGACGGCGCCGACAAGATGGAGTCCTACCCGTGGCTGCTCGTCTTCCCGGGCGGCGTCTTCGCCTGCACCCTCCTCGCCCTCAACCTGCTCGGCGACGGCCTCCGCGACGCCCTCGATGTCCGCTCCGCCAAGGACTGATCAACCGGGGCGCGCCGCGTTCGCGCCCGCCCTTCGCCCCGCACCCCATGAACGAAAGCCGCGACACTTTCCGCCACATCGCCCGCCAGCTCGTGGCCGACCTGCGCGGCGTGCCGGACCGCACCCCCGCGCGGCAGATCAAGCGCCCCACCCTCTCGCTCGGACCGCTGATCGACGAGCTCCTGGTCAAACACAACGTCGGTCGCCACACGCCCGAGGACACGATCCGGGAAAATTGGCCCGCCATCGTCGGCCCCGCCATCGCCCACTACTCGCACGCCGCCCTCATCGATCCCAAGGGCCGGCTCACCATCCTCTACAACCAGCCCGTCGCCGGCAACGAGCTGCGTTTCCATCAAGCCGCCGTCCTCGAAAAAATCCAGGCGCTGCCCGGCCTTCGCAACGTGGTCAAGGGGCTCAACATCCGCGCCGGCTGATCGCGGGCCGCGTCCCTTTGCGATTCGGCCGCCGCGTCACTTCGTCCCCTTCGCCATCCGCTGCACCAGCTCGCCGACCAGCGGATTGGGAAACTTGCGGCTCGGCGTGATCGCATAAAACGTCTCCCGCAGCTCCGGCACGCGGTGCGTCTCCACCAGCTCCCCGCGCTCGATCTCGTCGCGCAGCACCACGGCGGGAACCAAGGCCAGCCCTTCCCCTTCGCGAGCCAGCAAACGCAAGGTCGCCATGTCGTCGACCTCCGCGATCACGCGCGGGCGCGCCCCCGCCGCCGCCAGCAGCCGATCAAAGCCCGCCCGCGTGTTGCTGTCCTCGCCCGGCAGGATCACCGGCACATCCGAAAACCCCTCGGGAAACTTCAGCCGTTTCTTTTTCCAGTCTGGCGTGCCGACCAGACTCACCGCCAGTTCCGCCAGCAGGTGGCTGTGCCAGGGAGTCTCCGCATCGCGCCGCGCCGCCTGGTTGGAAAGCACGAGGTCGACCTGGTGAGCGTGCAAAGACACCAGCAGCTCCCGCAACGCGCCCGAACGCACCACCACCTCCACCTCGGCCCGGTGCAGCGCCGGCCGCAAAAATTCCAACAGGAAATTCCGCGACAGCGTCGCCACCGCGCCGACCCGCAACACCTGACGGCCTCCGCGTGGCCGATGCTGCATCACATCCATCAGCTCTTCTCCCGCGCGACCGATCGTCTCCGCATACTCCAGCGCCAGCCGTCCCGCTTCCGTGAGCGTCAGTCCGCCACGCGTCCGCTCGAACAACGCATGCCCCAGGCTCTCCTCGAGCTGCTTCAACTGGATGCTCAACGCCGGCGTCGACAGGTTCAGTTTTTCCGCCGCCCGGGTGACGCTCAGCTCCCGGGCGATCACCCGAAAATAACGCAGGTGGTGGTAATTCAGGAAAGGCATGTCGTCCTATGTAGGTTAAATTTAACCTAACGCTATGTTCAAAACACTGTAATCGCCTAAAACTCTTATCTCGCCTAGTCTGAAGGAGCCGCGCCCGTTTTCGCCTGTCGTGAACACCGCGCGGCATCGCATGAACCTGTCCGACTTCGCCTCCAACCTCCTCTCCGCGCCGATTCTCCTCTTCGTGCTCGGCCTCTCCGCCACGCTGCTCCGCAGCGACCTCGAGATCCCGCCCGTCGCGGCCAAGACCCTCTCGCTCTTTCTCCTCTTCACCATCGGATTCAAGGGCGGGGTCTCCCTCGCCCAAAGCGGCCTGGGCGGCGAGGTCCTCGCCACCCTGCTCGCCGCGCTCGCCGCGTCCGTCCTCGTGCCGCTCTGGTCCTTCTTCGCGCTGCGCCGCCGCTTCGGCGCGGCCGACGCCGCCGGGCTTGCCGCCACCTACGGCTCCGTCAGCGCCGTGACCTTTATCACCGCGACCGGATTCCTCGCCCAGCGCGGGGTGCCCTACTCCGGCCACATGGTCGCCGCCATGGCGCTCATGGAATCGCCCGCCATCATCGCCGGCGTCGTGCTGGCCCGGCGTTTCGCCGCCCGCACCCCCGACGCGCCCAAACCCGTGATCGACTGGCGCCATCTTGGCCGCGACGCCCTGCTCAACGGCTCCGTTTTCCTCCTCCTCGGCAGCCTGGCCGCCGGCCTCGTCTGCGGCCCCGCGCGCGCCGCCCCGCTGAAGCCGTTCATCGACACGCTCTTTCCCGGCCTTCTCGCCCTCTTCCTGTTGGACATGGGCATAATCGCCGCGCGCCGGCTGGGAGATTTGCGCAAGGTCGGCGCCGCCGCGCTCGCCTTCGCCTTCCTCGCTCCGCTTCTCAACGCCGGCCTCGGGCTCGCCCTCTCGGCCCTCCTCGGACTGCCCCGCGGGGACGCGCTCCTCCTCGTCGTCCTCTGCGCCAGCGCCAGCTACATCGCGGTGCCCGCCGCGCTCCGCGTCGCCCTGCCCGAGGCCAATCCCGGAGTCTACGTCACCCTCTCCCTCGCGCTCACGTTTCCGTTCAACATCCTTGTCGGCCTCCCGCTCTACGACCGGGCCGCCTCGCTGCTTCTCGGGTGAGATCGCCGCGATGCGACCCGCGCAACCCGCATGATCCCGGTTAAGGCGTCGCCAAAAACCCGCCCACCGCCGCGCAGAACTCCGCCCGGGTCTCCATGTGCGGATTATGGCCGGCCGCCGCGATCGTCTCCACTCGCGACGCCGGAAAGCGCCACGCGATTTGCCCCAAATCCTCGTCCTTCACATAGCGCGACCTTCCGCCCCGGATAAACAAGGTCCGCCCCGCGAATCGCTCCTCGTCCGCCAACGGATTTCGTTCCACCTCCGGCAGCGCCGCGGTCAGCACCGGCAGATTCACCGTCCAGCGCCAAGCCCCGTCCTCGCCTCGCTCGAGGTTGGTCGTGAGAAACTTCCGCATGCCCCAATCGGGGACGCGTCCCTCCATCTTCATCTCCGCCTCGCCGCGGGATTGCAGCGTCTCGAGGCGCAGTTCGTTCATCGCCGCGAATTCCGCCCGATGCCCGTGCGAGAGGTAATCTTTGGGCGCGATGTCCACCACCACCAACCGGCGAACGCGCCCGGGATGCCGGCACGCGAGGCGCATCGCCACCTTGCCGCCCATGCTGTGTCCCATCAAATCGACCGTGCCGAGTCCGCGCGCGTCGAGCCACGCCAGCACGTCGACGGCCATCGCCTCGTAGCTCATCAAGGGGCTCCACGGCGACCTGCCGTGATTCCGCAAGTCGAGCGCCCAGACGTTTCGTCCGCCGTCCATTCCGCCTTCGGCGCCGATCACGCCGTCCGCGAGCCCGGCGCCCGCCGTCTGCCAGTTGCGCGCAGAACCCAGCAAGCCGTGCAGCAGCACGAGCGGCGGCTTGCCCGCCCCGCCCAGCTCACGCGCGTTCAACTCCACCGGCTCGATCATCGACATACGCCGCGCAGCCAACACGCCGCCCGCCTCCGCGCAATCCCGCCCTTCGCGTCGCCGACCGCAAATCCCGCCCGCTTGCCAAGCTCCCCGCCCTTCCGCGAAAAAGGCGGACCATGTTCCCCGCGCCCCACCGACGCCGGCCCCGTTTCGCGCTCCCGTTGCTCGTCGTCTCCGCCGTCTGCCCGATGTTCGCCGCGATCATCTCGCCCGACGATCCCGCCATCCGCTATGTGGGCCGCTTCGACCGAAGCGAGACACCCGGCCCGCGTTGCGCCTGGTCCGCGTCCGCCATCTCCTTCACCGTGAGCGGCGGCTCCGTCCGCGTCCGCCTCAAGGATGGAGGGAAAAACCTCTGGCAGATCGTCATCGACGGTGAGCCCGCCTCGGTGCTGAAACCGGGCTCCGGTGAGGAAATCTATCCTGTCGCGCGCGAACTCCCGCCGGGCGCGCATCGTGTCGAGCTCGTGAAGCGCACGGAGGCGTTCGTGGGCACCACGCAGTTTCTCGGTCTTGAGATCGACGACTCCGCGCAGCTCCTGCCGGCCTCGCCCAGGGTCCGACGCATCGAAGTGATCGGCGACTCCATCAGCTGCGGCTACGGCAACGAGGCCCCGGGGCCGGAACATCCCTTCTCGCCGGCCACCGAGAACGCGTGGCTCGCCTACGGCGCCGTCGCCGCCCGCGCCGTCCAGGCCGACTACGTCTGCATCGCCTGGTCAGGCAAAAAACTCTGGCCCGACAACCGCATCGTCGACCTCTACGGCGCCACGTTGCCGACCGAACCCTCCGCCGCGCCTTGGGATTTCACCTCCTGGAGCCCGGATGTCATCGTGATCAATCTCGGCACGAACGACTTTTACGGCCGCCCCGCCCCCGATCCGGACGGGTGGGTCGACGCCTACCTGAAATTCATCGCCCGACTCCGCGCCCTCCATCCGCGCGCCGTCATCTATTGCGCCCTCGGCACCATGCTCGAGGACCGCGCGCCCGCCCTGCGCCCCCGCGGCACGGTGCTGGACTGCCTCCGCAAAATCGAGGCCGCCGCCAACGCCGCCGGCTCGCCGCCCGTCCGACTCATCGACTTCGGCGTGCAATCACGAGAAAACGGCATCGGCGCCAACTGGCATCCCAGCACGAAAACGCACGCCTTGATGGGCGAACAGCTCGCCGCCGCGCTGCGTCGCGACCTCGGCTGGTGACGGGGACAGCCCGACCCTCACGCCAATCCGACCCGCGTCCTCGTCAGGATCAATCGGGTTTGGTCAGTCGCTCCAGATCGCCGAGAAAGGCCAGTGCCCCTTCCCGGCTGGCCCCGCACATTTCCTGGGTCGGTCGCAGGCTTGCGCAAAATGCCGGTCGCTCCGGTCGGCCGAATATCGCGCAGCGCATGTCCGGCAGGAGCTGCACACAGCGCACTCCTGCGGGCTTGCCCTGCGGCATGCCGGGAATCGGCGAGGTGATGCTCGGGGCGATGCAACAGGCGCCACAGCCCGCACGGCACTCGACGGCGGCCGCGTCCCTCTTCGTTTCCGCGCTCACGCGAGATGCGCGCGGAGCATCCACGCCGTCTTTTCGTGATCTTCCACCAGCCCGGTGAGGAAATCCGCCGTGCCCGAATCCCCCGACTCGCACGCAAGTTTGGGCGCCGTGCCGCCCGGCAAGCGGATGCGCTCCGCCAGCTCGTCGATCCCCTCCGCAGGTTGCCCGTGGGGCGGACGCGCCCACGCGGCGAGGACGACGTCGCGGGCTTTTCCGGAGAGGCCGAGCTTGGGTTTCATGGCTCCAGACAACGCACCTTTCCCCCGCTGTCGAATCCCGCCGTCGGCCTCGACCGGTCCGAGACCCTCGTAGGCCCGATTTCGTTTATCCGTTAGCGCAGGGGCTCCAGATCCGGATCGGTCTTCGCCAGCTCGGCGCAGTTCGGATTAAGCCGGCAGGCCTGGGCCAGAAAAGCCTTCGCCTCGTCCAGCCGGCCCAGCTGGGCCTCGTAGCAGGCCAGATTGAAGCGGATGATCGAATCCTCCGGATGGCGCTCCATCGCCTCGATCAGGATACCCTTCGCCTCCTCGAGATTCCGCGCCCGACGCACCGCATACGCGCGCTGGATCCAATGCCCCGCGTCGTCCGGAGATCGCTCGCACAACAAGGTGGCCGCCTCCGCCGCGCGCGGCCAATCCGCCAGCTCCTGGAACACCGCCGCGCGCATCGCCAGCGCCGGCAGGGCGTTTTCCTCGCCCGACGCGATCTCGCCCAGCGCCTCCGCCGCGTCGCGTTTCATCCCGAGCGCCAGATACCCCTCCGCGTATTGCAGGGCCCGCAAGGTTTTGAGGCTGAGATTCATCGCCTCCATCCCATGCCTGTCCCGCCACTCGCTTTCAAGGAAGCACGCGCCCCCGCCTTTTCCATGCCCGGGCTTGCCCGTCTCGTCGCCGCTCGCACGCTCCGCCGCCATGCAGTTGAACAAAACCTGGGCCGCGCAACTCGACGATTACGTGATCGACCTCGCCTGGTCGCACGACGGCGCGCATCTGGCCGCCGCCTCGCAGGCCGGCCCGCTCCATCTCTTCGCCGGCGCCACCGGGGAGAACCGCCGCGAACTGCCGGGACATCAGGACGGCGCCAACTGCCTCGCCTTCGCGCCCCAGACCGGCTCCGCCGCGCTGCTCGCGTCCGGAGGCCAGGACGGAGCGGTGAAAGTCTGGGACGCCGCCGCCGGCCAGCACCTCGCCACCGCGGAGCTCGGCTCCGCCTGGGTGGAGCATCTCGCGTGGCGTCCGGTTTCCCCCTCCGGCGCCCCGGTTCTCGCCGCCGCCGCCGGGCGCGAACTCACCCTCCTGCGCGCCGACGCCGGGGTGGCGCATCGTTTCAAATCCGCGCCCAAGACCCTCTCCGCCCTCGCCTGGCACCCGCAGGGCGGCGCCCTCGCCGCCGCCTATTTCGGAGGCGTCTGCCTCTGGGACGCCGACGACTTCCATGCCCAACGCGAATACGTCTACGCCAACGGCATATCCACCCTCGCGTGGTCTCCGCCGGACGGACGCTGGCTCGTTTCCGGCAACGTCGATCCGAGCGTCCACCTTTGGCTTCCGGAGGAGGATCAGGAGTTCCACATGAGCGGCTACGAGACCAAGGTCCGTCAGATCAGCTTCGACTTCACCGGAACCCGTCTCGCAACCACCGGCGGCCAGGATGTCTGCGTGTGGGACTGCTCCGGCGCCGGCCCCGAGGGCCGCGAACCCGGCATGCTTCCCCACGACGCGCCCCTGGCCGCGGTCGCCTTCCAAAATCGCCACGGCCTTCTCGCCTCGGCCAGTCGCGATGGTGTGCTCCAGCTCTGGAGCCCGGAGCGCGCGCAGCCGCTCCGCGCAACCGTCAAGATGCCCGCCCCGGCCACCCGTCTCGTCTGGTCGCCCGACGACAAGTTCCTCGCCGTCGGCAGCGAGAAGGGCGTCGTCTACGTCCTGCGCGTGGAAAACTGATCCGGCGGATCGCCGCCCGGGGTGCGGATTTTCACCGGTTTTTGCGCCGGTCGCGCCTTCTCCGCCCACGGACGGACCGGCATGCTGGCGGCATGCCCCACGAAGACTACGTGCCCGCGGAGCCCGGTCCCGACTACACCTTCGATCCCGCGACTCTTTATCAGTCCCTGCCGCGGCCCGCTTACGCCACGCCTCCGACACCGCCCCCGGAGCTCTCTCCCCGCGTCGCCAAGGTCGGCGTCGCGCTCGTGCTTCTCGGAGCGGGTCTCCTATTGCTAGGCAGGCATCGCGTCGCCCGTGCCGAGGCCACCCGGGGCTGGATCGAAACCACCGCGGTGATCTCCGGCGCCAAGCTCGTCGCCCAGGGCCAGGAATACCGCCTCGAGCTCGCCTACCGATATCGCACCGGTCCGCGGGAGCGCCCAGGCGGCCGGATCGCGCTCGAACCGGATCTTTCGCGTGAAGTCGTCTACGCCCAGGCGAGCCGCTTCCGGCCCGGAGCCCGCGTGCCGGCCTGGTTCGATCCGGCCGCGCCGGATTCCGTCGTGCTGCTGCGCCCCGAGGTCGCCGCGCCGCGCGCGCCCGGACTCGTCGGCGCGCTGCTCCTCGTGATCGGACTTTCGCCCTTCCTCCGTCAGCTTTCGCGGCATCTGCGACACCGGATCGCGTCGCGCCGTTTCGCGACCGCCTGAACGGCGGTCGCAAACGCGCGTCATGCCCTTTTTCGGGAGGACGACTACTTCAGGTTTAGATTCACGCGCGTGCCCTTGGCCGAGACCGGCCCGAGAAACACGCGTTCGCCCGCGATCTTGCCCGTTTCCAGCAACCAGGCGCGGATCGCCTGCGCACGAGCCTCGCCCAAGGCGTGGAGCTCAGCATCCGGAATCTCGATACGGGCGGAGAGCCGGGTCTCCATCTCCGCGGGCGTGACGACCGGCGCGACGGGGACCGCCGCGTCGCCGGCGGAGGGCGGCGCGACGGACTCCGTCGAGGGCGCCGCCGGTTTGGCCGGAACAACGGCCTTTGCCGCGGGTTCGTTATCGTAACGACGCAACCGCCCCACCTGACCGACGGCGGGACGACGGGCGACCTCCGGCTTCGGCGTCGCGCCCAGGGCGGCGGGCACGGCGATCGCAGAGGAGCCGTTGTCGGCCACGAACTGCGGCGCCGGCTCGCCCGGAGGCGTCGGGAAGGCTTCGGAGTAAAGTTTGACCAACATGCCCGCGCGCAGCTCCGGGGTCATCTCGATCAACTCGGGGGCGGGCGTGTTCGGGTCGACGAGTCGACGCGTATCCCAAGCCGCCGCCCGGAGCCGCTGCTCCAGCGTCGAACGGCGCAGCGCCTCGAGATCGGCCGCGGGATCGTAGGCGCCCGCGATGTCGAGGCTGAGGGCCGGACGTCCGTTCAGGGCCTTGGCGACGGTCTCGAGCTTTTTCTGGCCGGCCGCGTCGAACGTCGCGGCACCCGCCGCGAAATCCTGCCAGCCCAGCTCGTCCCCGCCCCCGCCGAAAGCCGCGCCGAGCAGGGAAAACGGCGAGGTCGCGGCCTTGGTGAGGATGTTCACCAACACGCGGACCACGACGCGGCCGATCTTGAAGTTCGGGTCGTCGAGGCTGCCCTTCACCGGAAGATCGATCACGATCTTGCCGTCCGTGTCGCGCAGGAGCGCGAGCGCGAGCCCCACCGGCAGGCTCGTGGCGTCGGGGCTGTCGGTCTTGGCGCCGAGAAAAAACCGGTCGAGCGTGACCACGTTGTTCGCGTCGATCCTGCGATCCTTGAGCTTGGCCGTGACGGCGACGTTCAAGTTGCCGCGCGAGAGTTCGCGGCCGGCGAATTTGCCGATGTAGGGGCCGGCGCCGGGCTGGAGATCGATGCCCTTGAAATCGACCTTCAGGTCGACAAAGGCCGGCGAACCGAGGGGGTTCAACTTGCCGACGATCGCGACCGGGGCGACGCCGTCCACCTTGCCGCGGATATCGACGTCGGCGCGACCCAGCGCCTCCGAACTCAGGCCGGAAATCGTGCCCGTGAGATCGACGAGGGACCCGCGCGAGGTCGGCTTGATCGAACGGTCCTCGAAGCGGAACGCCGCCCGCTCGAACGCGAATTTCCCGATCGTCACCGCCGGCGGCAAGCCAGGCGAGGTCGCGCCTCCCGAGGCAGGCGACACCGCGGCCGAGGCCGCTTCTTTCTTCTCCGTCTTGGCCGGCGTCGCCGCGACCGCCTGATCGATGCTCAACGTGCCATCGGCCTCGACCCGGATCGCCGCGCTCGGCTCGACGAAGCGGATCTCGTCGGCGTGAAACGCGAGCGGCGCCGTCGTGGCCTTGATCCCGGTCACGGAGAAATCCGTCCATTTCACAAAATCCTGCGCGAGTTTCCCGTCCACGGTCCGGAGGCCGGAAACGCCGAAATCGCCCGCGAAGGCGACCGCGCCGTCGCGCAGCGTCGCCTTGCCCTGAGTCCGCACCGCGCCGCCCGCGAGCCGGATGTTAAGGAAGGGCTCGACGTAGGGGCTCGCGTTGGCGAAGGGCACGCGCTCGAGCGCGATCTCCACCTCGGCCGCGAGCGGCTGCGCGGCGACGGTTCCGTTCACGGCGATGCGGCCCTCTTCCGGCAGAACCACCTCAAGCGAGATCGGAGACGCCTTCTCGAGCCGGGAGGAATCGAGATCGCGGATGCTGAAACGCAGGTCCTCGATCCGATGCTCGGCCCGGCGCGGCGTCGTGAGATCGACGGCCTCCACCTTCACGTCCGCGACGGCGATCTCGCCCACCTTCACCACCGGAAGCCGCGAGTCCGCCGCGACGCCGCCGGACGCGGTGGACGCGGACGCCCCGGGATGGCCGCCGCTCGCCGGCATGACGAGGCGCGCCAGATCGATTCCCGTTTCGTCGCGGGCCGCCTTCACCCGCACGCCCTCGACCGCGATCTTGTCGATCGAGGCGGTCAGCGCCGCGGAATCGGCGGAGACTCCCGTCACCGCGAGGCGCTTGAGGGCGAAGGCGTCGGTCTCCGTCCCGGGCGCGCCGAAACGCAGCTCGCGCAGGATGAAAGCGCCGTCCGCGAGCGTGAGCACCGGCACCGCGCCCTTCAGCTCGAAACTGTATCGGCCCGATACATCGACGAACGCCGACCGGAGCTCTCCGGCGACAAGCGTGTGGTAGTAGGGCGAAAGACGGGCGATATCGATGTTGGATAGCGCCAGCTCGCCCTTCGACTTCACGGGGTCGGCGGAAACCGTGCCCTTCCAGGCCAGGCGCTCGCCTGCGGCGGTCACCGCCTCGAATTGATAGGGTGAGTTCGGGTCGCCGACGGTCTCGAAGTCCGCGAGCGTGAAGGTCAGCGGGCCCGCCACGGTGGAGAATGGCCGCTCGAGGCTGTCGTCGGCAAACGACACCCGGGCATCGGTCACGGCGAGCTTCGTTATCGCGATGGCCGTCGGCTTGGCGTTCGGGTCCTTCGGCGAGGGCGGCGGAGCGGAAGGGTCGGGCGCGGTCAGCTTGGCGACGATGTCGTCGAAGTTGAGCGCCCCGCCCTTGGCCTTGGCCACGCGGGCGCGAAAGCCGTCGAGCGAGACCTCCTGAAACCCGATTTTACCGCGAAAAAGCGACCAGGCGTCGAAGTTTACATAAAGACGACGCCAGCCGGTGAACTCGCCCGCGGCGGGGTCGGCCTCGGCGATGGCGAAGCCCTCGATGCCGACCGAAAGCACCAGGGGGTTGATGCGGACCCGCTCGATCACGACGGAGCGGCCGAGCCGGGCGGAAAGCTGTTTGATCGCCTGCGCCTTCACGATCGGAGGCAGGCCGAAAAACCCGAATAGTATCAGGAAAACCACGACACCGGCCGCGATCAGCCGGCGGCGAAAACGCCGGGCGAAGGACGGACGCGACGCGCGCGCGGCGCGGAGTTCCTGGATCGAAGGCGGCTGACCGGAAGCGGAGGACGGACTGCTCATGCCGCCACCCAAGGTAAATCGGACGGGCTCCGCAAGCCGCGCCCGGAGACGAACTCGGGCGCAGGCCCGTTCGGGCCTGCCCCGGGGCGAAACGCCCGTCCGCCTTTTCCGCGCCTATTCGAGTCCGTCGAGCAGGGCGTGCAACTGCGCCGCGTGATCCTTGGTGTCCACCTTCTCCGCCACGGCCAGCACCGTGCCGTCGCGGTCGATCACGAAGGCGGCCCGGGCGGGGCCCTCATAAGTCCGGCCATACATCGATTTCTCGATGATCGCGTCGGCGGCCTTGGCGAACAAATCATCCGGATCGCTCGCGAGCGTGTAGGCGATTTTTTTCTTCGCCGCGTATTTCAGATGCGAACCGCAGGTGTCGCGCGACAGAGCCACCAGGTTGTAGCCCCGTTTGGCGAACTCGGCCGCGTGGGCGGCGAGGGAGTCGTTCTGTTTGTCGCAGGACCCCGTGTTGTTCTTCATGTAGACCGACACGATGGTCGGCCGCGTGAGCAGGTCCTTGAAAGAGACCTCGGCGTCCGCGCCGTCTCGAACGACCTTAAGCTTGAACGTGGTGGGAAGTTTTTGGCCGGGCTGGATCATGGCGCGGCCAAAAAGTCCATGACCGTCCCGGCGTCAAAAGCCGCGTCCCGATTTCGCGTTAACCAAGCGCCCGGGACGCAAGGAGGATGCGAAACGCGCTCAGATGTGCTTCGAGTCCGCCTCGTCCTTCTTGGCGTAGCCCGAATCCTGGCGCTGGTGGTTCACGAGGTTCTTCTTCAGATAGGCCTGGTAGACGTCGTCGGCCGTCATGCCTAGGGTTTGCGCCAAGGAGACGAGGAAATGGAAAAGGTCCACGACCTCGACCTTGGCGTTCTGCTCGTCGAACTTCTGGTATTTCGCCCACCACTTCCACGGCACGCTGTCGATGAGCTCGGCCGTCTCCTGCTGCATGGCGCGGGTGTAGTTGAGGATCCACTTGGCCTTTTCCTCATCGGTCGGAGGCGGCAAGTTGACGCCGATGCGCGAGTTGAGCGCGGATTGCATGCGGAAGATTTCTTCGAGCTTGTCCATGGTTGCGGCGGACGCTGCGTGGGCGCCCGTGGCTTGGCAAGCCCCGCTCCCGGCGCGACCGCCGGCGGATCGCCTTCGGTCTCTGTCGTAAAATCTCATTACAAACAAGGATTGCGCCCCGCGCTGAAGGCCACGATGTTGCGTGAGACTGTCGCCGCGTGACGCGCCCCGCGCTCCGCCCGCCGACGGTCAACCCGCGCAGCTCCCGCGCCCTTGCGGTGAGCGCGCCTTCAACACCAAAACAAACCAGACATGTCAGATAACAATCCGTCCGACGCCACGCCGACTCCGGCCCCCGTCGAGACCTCCGCCGCGCCCGCCGCTCCCGTCGCCCTCGACGGCTTCGGCTCCTACCGCGGCACCGGGCTGGCCCGCGGCAAGCGCGCCGCCCGCCCCGCCGCCCCCGCGGCCGCCAACGCCGCTCCCGCGGCCTACCAACCGACCGCCCTCCAGGTGATCGTCGCCAAAACCGAATACGTTAACCCGTTCGCCACCTCGCCCGACATCGCGCC